>VFQR01002303.1_pt1 | contig 12395 bp, 10 predicted proteins | sample 3512321 | NCBI WGS metagenome assembly VFQR01 (sample SAMN10412374, study PRJNA504923) | tailings metagenome | isolation source: Relicate 3 Philex TSF1 revegetated site | place: Philippines: Tuba, Benguet | collected 2017-08-29
CGTCATTGTCGTACCACTGGCGGGCGATGTTGGCGCCGACATCGGGCTTGTTCTGATGGTCAGCGGAGACGATCTGGACGTTGAGGCCCTGGGCGGAGGCACGGAAGTCCTCCACGGCCATGCGGGCGGCGATCGCAGAGCCCTCGCCGGTGAGGTCGGCATAGAGGCCGGAACGATCGTTGAGCACGCCGATCTTGATGTTGATGGGCTGCTGGGCCTGGGCCATCGAGCGGGCCGTGAAGGCGGTCGCGGCGGCGCCGGCCATGACGGAGCGGCGGTTGATGCGGAACGTGGTCATACTCGTTTCCTCCAATGGGGTCCGGATCAGTCGGATTTTCTTGTTGTTGCGCAGCTCACACGCCCAGGTGGGCGTGCAGCTTGTCGATGTTCCGCTCGAGGTCGGCGTTGGGGATCATGTCCACCACGCGCCCCTGCTCGACGAGATAGTGGCGGTCGGCCACCGTCTGGGCGAAGCGGAAATTCTGTTCCACGAGGATGATCGTGAAACCTTCGCGCTTCAAGCGCGCGATGGTCCGCCCGATCTGCTCGATGATGACGGGGGCGAGCCCTTCGGTCGGCTCGTCCAGCAGCAGGAACTTGGCGCCGGTGCGCAGGATCCGCGCGATGGCCAGCATCTGCTGCTCGCCACCGGAGAGCTTGGTGCCCTGGCTGCCGAGGCGTTCCTTGATGTTGGGGAAGAGTTCGAAGATCTGGTCGACGCTCATGCCGCCGGGACGCACCTGCGGCGGCAGCATGAGGTTCTCCTCGACCGACAGCGAGGAGAAGATGCCGCGCTCTTCCGGCACGTAGGCGACGCCGAGACGCGCGATGGCGCGCGACGACATTCCGATCGTCTCGTTGCCCTCATAGCGGATCGAACCCGAGCGCTTGCCCATGATCCCGATGATCGACTTCAGGGTGGTCGTCTTGCCGGCGCCGTTGCGGCCGAGCAGCGTCACCACCTCCCCTTCGCCGACATCGAGGTTGATGCCGTGCAGCACGTGGGATTCGCCGTACCAGGCGTGAAGGTCACGCACCTCCAGCATGGGCTTCACGGTCGTATCGCGAACGACGTCCATTGCCGCCTCAGCCATGACCGGCTCCGATATAGGCTTCGATCACGCGCGGATCCTTCGACACCGTGGCGTAGTCGCCCTCGGCCAGGACCTTGCCGCGCGCCAGCACGGTGATGAAGTCCGACAGCGAGGCGACGACGGACAGGTTGTGCTCCACCATGAGAATGGTGCGGTTGGCGGAGACGCGGCGGATCAGCTCGGCGATGCGGTCGACATCCTCGTGGCCCATGCCGGCCATCGGCTCGTCGAGCAGCATCATCTCCGGGTCCAGCGCCAGCGTGGTGGCGATCTCGAGCGCACGCTTGCGGCCGTAGGAGAGCTCCACCGCCTGGATGCGGGAAAACTCTGCAAGGCCCACCGCCTCGACGAGGCTCTGCGCCTCGGCATCCAGCGATTTCAGGATGGTCTCGGAATTCCAGAAGTCGAAGCTGTCGCCGCGCTTGCGCTGCAGGGCGATGCGGACATTCTCCAGCACCGACAGGTGCGGAAAGACCGCCGAGATCTGGAACGAGCGGACCAGCCCGAGGCGGGCGATGTCCGCCGGCTTGGTGCGGGTGATGTCCTGACCCTTGTAGGTGATCGTCCCGCGGGTCGGGATCAGGAACTTGGTCAGCAGGTTGAAGCAGGTCGTCTTGCCGGCGCCGTTCGGACCGATCAGGGCATGGATGGTCCCCCGACGGACGGCGAGATCCACGTCGCTGACCGCCGTGAAGCCCTTGAAGTCCTTCGTCAGACCCTGCGTCTGCAGAATGATCTCGTCAGTCGTTCCCACCATGCACTCTGTTCTTCTGGTCTGTGCGTTGGGGGGCATTGCTGCATGGCACGCGATCGATAGTCAATCCAAAACCTGACTACCACGTCATGTCTAACGGGGGAGGCCTCGTGGCGCGCCGGCAGGATGCAGGACCTGCCGGGTCGTCTCCGAATGTCACGATCCGTGATCAGCCGCGGCGAACAAATCGATGACGCGGGCGTTGTGTCGACATGCCAACCCGGCACCTTCCATTGGAGGACACGATGAAGAACCATTTCCTGATCGGCGCGGCGCTGGCCGGCTCCCTCGCTCTCGCCCTTCCCGCCCACGCGCAGACGCGTGAATCCGGCGTTCCGCCTGGTGTCGGCGCGGGTGCAGCCACCGGCGCGGTCGGCGGCGCGATCGTCGGCGGACCGGTCGGCGCGGTGGTCGGCGGCGCCGCGGGCGCCGTCGTCGGCGGCATCGCCGAGGCCACCCGTCCGCGCTTCCGTGAGTATGTCGTCGAGCGTCGCCACACCTCGTTCGACTATGACGGCGAGGTCGCGGTTGGCCGCCAGCTTCCCGAACGGGTCACCTACTACCAGGTGCCGCGCGAGTATGGTGCGACGGAATACCGCTACACGGTCGTCAACGGTCGGACGGTGCTCGTCGAGCCGCAGACGCGGCGCATCGTCCAGATCATCGAGTGATCGGGCATTGAAGCACGAACCGGAAAGGGCGCCCCAGGGCGCCCTTTTTCGTGTGCGCGGCATGACGGTTCAACCTTCCGCGTCAGTTGCATGGTGCCTCGGCGAGCCCGACACTCACTGCGGGAGACAACGCCGAAAGGATGCCGCCATGTGGGAACCGAGCCCGACCTATCCCGACCCGTCGATCGAGATCCTCGATCCACGCTTCCTCAAGTATCGCCTGTTCAACACGGCCGTCGAGCGGTTGGCGACTGGCCTGCGCTGGGGCGAGGGCCCGGTCTGGATCGGCGACCAGCGCTGCCTGCTGGTCAGCGACATTCCCAACGACCGCATCCTGCGCTGGGACGAGGAAACAGGGGCGGTGTCGGCCTTCCGGTCGCCCAGCAACAAGGCCAACGGCAACACCCGCGACCGGCAGGGACGCCTGATCACCTGCGAGCACGGGGGACGACGGGTAATTCGTACCGGATATGACGGCGCCATCACCGTCATCGCCAGCCACTTCCAGGGCAAGCGGCTGAACTCACCCAACGACGTGGTGGTGAAGTCGGACGGATCGATCTGGTTCACCGATCCCGCCTTCGGCCTGCTCAGCCACTACGAGGGCACCGTGGCGGAGCCCGAACTGCCCCAGAACGTCTATCGGGTCGATCCGGCAAGCCTCGAGATCACCGCCGTCGCCGAGGCCGTGGCTGGTCCCAACGGCCTCTGCTTCTCCCCCGACGAAAAAACCTTCTATCTGGTGGAATCGCGCGCCACACCACATCGGCTCATTGCCGCCTACGACGTCTCCGCCGATGGCCGATCCATCGCCAACCGCCGGGTCTTCGCCGACGCCGGCCCCGGCGGCACGCCCGACGGCATTCGCTGCGACATCGACGGCAACCTCTGGTGCGGCTGGGGAATGGGGACACCCGAGCTCGACGGGGTCATGGTCTTCGCGCCCGACGGCACGGCGATTGGCCGCATCCGCCTGCCGGAGCGCTGCGCCAATGTCTGCTTCGGCGGACGGCACCGGAACCGGCTGTTCATGGCGACCGGCCGCGGCATCTACGCCGTCTACGTGAACACCCAGGGCGCTCCCGGCGGCTGAGCGCGAGACAAGGCACGCAGAAAAAGCAGCACCGCCGCGCTTCCGGGGAAACGCGGCGGTGCATGATGGGTCAGGGCCTTCGGAGCGCCTAGAGCACGCGCCGCGGGTCGAAGGTGTCGCGCAGGCCGTCGCCGATGAAGTTGATGGCGAGCACCGTGACGAAGATCGCCGCACCCGGGAACAGCGCCCAGTGCGGGGCATAGTCCAGAAAGTCCTTGGCGTCGAACAGCAGGCGCCCCCAGGTGGGGATGTCCGGCGGAAAGCCGAGACCGAGGAACGACAGGGTCGATTCCGCGATGATGGCAGCAGCCACGTCGATGGTGGCGGCGACGATCACCGGTCCCATGGCGTTCGGCAGGATGTGCCGGACCACCTGGCGCGTCTTGGACGCGCCGAGGGCCTGGGCGGCCTCGACGAATTCCTTCTCGCGCAGCGACAGGAACTGGGCGCGCACGAGACGCGCCACCGGCATCCACCGGAGTCCGCCGATGACGACGACGATCAGGATGAAGACACCCATCTCGACGCCGAAGATATCCTTCAGCGCATCGCGGAACAGGTAGATGATGAGCAGCAGCAGCGGCAACTGCGGCAGCGACAGGAAGAGGTCAGTCAGCCACATCAGCGCGGCATCGACGCTACCGCGGGAAATGCCCGCGATGGCTCCGACGATGACGCCGACGATGATCGCGACCAGCATGGCGGCAAGTCCCACCGCGAGCGAGATGCGCCCGCCATAGATCATGCGCGCCAGGATGTCCTGGCCGAGGTCGTCCGTGCCGAAGGGATGGGCCCGGGACGGTCCCTGGAGGCGGGCGGTGAAATCGATCTCGTTGATCGACACAGGCCAGAGCCAGGGACCGATGATCACCGCGACGATGATGGTCAGCAGCGCGATGCTGCTGGCCACCGCCAGCTTGTGACGACGGAACTTGCGCCACGCGTCCACCCACGGCGAGACGTGCTCGGCGGCGGCGATGGCACCGATCTCGGCCACCGCCGGATCAGCGGAAGGCGATGCGGGGGTCGAGCCAGCCATAGAGGACATCTGCAATCAGGTTGAAGAGGACGACGAGACAGGCGAAGACGAAGGTCACCGCCATGATGACAGGGGTGTCGTTGGCGAGGATCGCGCTGATCAGCAGCGAGCCGATTCCCGGGATGCGGAAGATCTGCTCGGTGACGATGGCGCCGCCGAAGACGGTCGGCATCTGCAGCGCGACCAGCGTGACCACCGGGATCAGCGCGTTGCGCACCACGTGCTTGACGATGACGGTCTTCTCACCCAGGCCCTTGGCGCGCGCCGTCGTGACGAAGTCGAGACGGATGACGTCGAGCACCGCGGATCGGACATAGCGCGTGTAGGACGCCGCCTGGAACAGGCCGAGGACCATCACCGGCATGATGGCCTGCCGAATCTGTTCCCAGTACCAGCGCCAGCCGGTGGCCGAGATGTCCGTCCGGTAGACGAAGGGCAGCCAGTCCAGCCAGATCGAGAAGACGAGGATGAACAGCAGGCCGGTGAAGAAGGTCGGCAGCGAGAAGCCGATGAAGGCGAAGGTGTTGGCGATCTGGTCGAAGATCGAATAGGGCCGGGTGGCCGCGTAGATACCGACCGGGAGCGCGATGGCGAGCGCCAGGACCTGCGAGGAGCCGATGACGAAGATCGTCGCGGGCAGCCGCTGCAGGATCAGGGTGTCGACATTGACGCGGCTGGCGAAGGAGAAGCCCCAGTCGCCCTGCATCATCGCCGTCAGCCAGCGAATGTAGCGGACATAGACCGGATCATCGATGCCGAACTTCTCCCGAAGTGCGAGACGCACCTCGGGAGGGATGTTCGGATTGGTGGCCATCTCCTCGAAGGGATCGCCGGGTGCCAGCGCCAGCACCGTGAAGAGCACGATGCTGATGCCGAGCAGGCTCGGAAGGGCGATGAGCAATCGCCGGACGAGATAAGTACCCATGAACTTTTTGCCTGGTTCCTCTTGAACGGGACCTGACGCCGGATGGCGTCAGGGCCGGAACCACGCGTTCAGCATCCACAGATCCAGGTCCCAGCCGCTGGGCTGGACCACCAGGTTGTTGCTGGAGGCCGCCATGCGGGTACGGGCGAGCACCGGCACGAGAATGTTCTCGCCGCAGAAGATGTCGTTCATCTTGATGAACAGAGCCGTCCGGCGGGCCGGGTCGAGCGAATTCTGCGCCTCCTTGAAGGCGTCATCCGCCTCCTTGCTGGAGAAGCGCGAGATGTTGCGGCCCTGCCACTTGTTCTCCTTGTTGGCGATCTCCCACGAGACCAGCTGGAGCATGAACCGCTCGGGGTCCGGCTGCAGCATGGTCGTCGTGTACATCTGGATGTCGCAATAGAACTTGGAGTAGGTGTCCGGGTTCGCGACGTCCGAGGAGAAGAAGACCGAGGCGGTCACCGACTTCAGCTCGATGTCGATGCCGGCGCGCTGGGCGGCCTGCTTGACGATCGCCTGGTTCTTCTGGCGCGGTGCGTTGATCGACGTCTGGTAGACGAACTTCAGCTTCTTGCCGTCCTTGGCGCGGATGCCGTCGGCGCCGCGAGCCCAGCCGGCGTCGTCGAGGATCTTGTTCGCCTTGTCGATGCTGAACTCGTACTTCATGTTCGGCGAGACGTAGCGCGGCGGGGCGTTGACGAAGTTCGCCGTGGCCTTGCCGCCGCGGCCGTAGATGAACTTCTGCACCGAGTCGCGGTCGATCAGCAGGTTGATCGCCTTGCGGACCGCCGGGTCCGTCAGCGTCGGGTGCTTGGTCTTCACGCTGGAACGCTCGCCGTCGACCTCGGTCCACGGGTCGGTCGTGTTCAGCATGATGAATTCGATGTTGCCGCTGGACACGGGAATGGCCTTGCCGCGGCCGCCGCGCTCCATGCGCAGGAGGATCTCGTCCTCCACCTGCATGTTCCAGGCGTAGTCGAATTCACCGGTCTGGATGACCGCGCGGGCAGCCGAGACCGCGTCGCCGCCGCCCTTCACCTCGACGGTGTCGAAGAAGGGCTGGTTGGCGATGTGGTAGTCGGGGTTGCGCTCGCCGCGCAGGATGTCGCCCGGCTTGAAGTCGATGAACTTGTAGGCGCTGGTGCCGACCGGCTTCAGATTGGCCGGCGCGTCGCGGGAAGCGGCCCCCTTGAACGGCTCGAAGACGTGCTTCGGCAGGATCATGCCGGCGGCGCCGACGAAGGCGTCGGCCCAGAACGGGGTCGGCTTCTCGAAGGTGATCTTGATCGTGAGGTCGTTGACCTTCTCGACCTTGATGTCCTTGTAGGTGCCGATGGTCGTGGCAGCGGTCGCCGGATCGGCGGCATAGGCGGCGGTGAAGACGCAGTCGTCAGCGGTGAAGGGCTTGCCGTCGTGCCATTTGACGCCCGGCTTCAGCTTCCAGACGACGGAGAGGCCGTCGGCGGCGACACCGCCGTTCTCGCGGCTCGGAATCTCGGCGGCGAGGAACGGAACGAGCTCGCCTTCCGTGCTCCAGCCGGCCAGCGGCTCGTAAAAGACGCGGGAGCCTTCCTGGTCCTTGGTGCCGATGGCGAAATGCGGGTTGAGCAGGGTCGGGGCCTGCCAGAGCAGGATCTTCAGCGGTCCGCCGCCGCCGGCCTTGGTCGGTTTGTAAGCGGTGGTCGTCTGGGCCCGGGCGACGCCGTGGAAGTCGAGAATGTGCCAGGAGGTCGGAGCGGCGACACCGACGGCGAGCATGCGCTGGATGAAATCTCGGCGGGACAGCTTGCCCTTCTTCACTTCGGCGACAAGGCCGTGGATCTCTTTCTCATTCATCGCAATTACTCCTCGCAATCGAGCTGGGCGAGCCACTCTGGTCGGGCCGGATTGTTGGGTCCCGGCTCACGAAGCGGGGATCGGAGCGTTTTCGGCTCAGGAAGTCAACGCGGATTTGCGTGATCTCCACGGTCTTGCCGCGTTCTGACCGTCATGCGGGCACGATGATGCCGACGGTGCAGCCTTCTGCCGCAGGTTCGGGCATGCCGGGGACGCCCATCCGGCAGCTGCCGCTGGGGAAGAAAAATCGCTGTGTATGCGAACCGCCGATGGAACAATCCTACTCGGCGGCCTGCCGGGGCTCGACCAGGAATCCTCCGGACTGGCGAGCCCACAGCTGCGCATAGAGACCGCCCCGCGCCAGCAGCGCGTCATGGCTTCCCTCTTCCACGATGCGGCCCTGATCCATCACCACCAGCCGGTCCATGATCTTCAGGGTCGACAGCCTGTGGGCGATGGCGATGACCGTCTTGCCGGCCATCAGTTCGCCGAGGCTTTCCTGGATCGCCGCCTCCACCTCGCTGTCGAGGGCGGCCGTCGCCTCGTCGAGGATGAGGATCGGCGCGTCCTTCAGGATGACGCGCGCGATGGCGATGCGCTGGCGCTGTCCGCCGGACAGCTTCACGCCGCGTTCGCCGACATAGGCGTCATAGCCGGTCCGGCCGTTGATGTCCTTGAGCAGCGGAATGAAGCTGTTCGCGTGGGCGCGCGCCGCCGCGGTCTCCATCATGGCATCGCTGGCTCCCGCCCGGCCGTACATGATGTTGTCGCGGATGGAGCGATGCAGCAGGGAGGTGTCCTGCGTCACCACCGAGATCGACTGTCGCAGGCTTTCCTGGGTGACGGACTGCACGTCCTGGCCATCGACCAGGATGCCGCCCTTCTCCACGTCGTGGAAGCGCAGCAGCAGGTTGACGAGCGTCGATTTGCCGGCGCCCGAACGCCCGACGAGGCCGACCTTCTCGCCCGGCTTCACCGTCAGGGACAGGTCGCGGATCACCGGCAGGTCGGCGCGACCATAGCCGAAGGTGACATGGTCGAAGACGATCTCGCCGCCGGCGACAGCCAGAGGGCGCGCCCCCGGGGTGTCCTGCATGGCCAGCGGCCTGGCGATCGAGCCCATGCTCTCCTGGACGACGCCGACATTCTCGAAGATGCCCTGGATTTCCATCGCCACCCAGCCGGACATGGCGATGATCTGCACGGTCAACGGCAGCACCATCGCGACCGTACCGATCTCGATGCTGCCGGCCTGCCAGAGCAGGACGGCGAGCGTCCCGGCAGCAGCCAGAAGGGCGGCGTTCAGCGCGTTGAGCAGCACGAAGAACAGCGTGTTGATCCGGTGCTGGGCGAGGAACGCGCCATTCAGATCGAGCATGCTGTCACGGATGTAGCGGTCCTCGTCGGCGGTGCGGGCGAAGAGCTTCACCGTCTGGATGTTGGTGTAGCTGTCCACCACCTTGCCGGTCACCGCCGAGCGCTTGGCCGAGGCGGCGCGCGACCGCTCCTTCATGCCGGGGATGCACAGCACCAGCAGCGCGACATAGAGGCAGAACCAGGCGAGGATCGGCAGCGCCAGCCGCCAGTCCTGCGCCATCATCAGGCCGATGGACGCCACACCGTAGAACAGGATGTGCAGGACGGAGCGCATCAGGGCGAGCGTGGTCTCGCGCACGGCACCGCCGGCCTGCATCACATGATTGGCGATGCGGCCGGCGAAATCGTTCTGGAAGAAGCTGAGCGACTGGCGGATGACATGGTGGTGACTCTGCCACCGCGTCAGTGTGTTGAGCGGCGCCGAGATACCGTGGTTGGAAATCGTCCGCTGCAGGAACAGCACGAAGGGCCGGGCAACCAGGACGATGAAGAGCATGGCGGCGAAGGTCGGCCAGGCCGTCGCGAACAGCGTCTCGCGCGGAGTCTCGGTGAGGATGGTGACGAGGCGGCCGATGAAATAGGGCACGGCCGTCTCCAGCACGGCGGCGACCATGCCGACGACGAAGAGCGCCGCGAAAAGCCATTTCGCCTGCGAAATGAAATACCAGTAGAAGGCCAGCAGCCCGGGCGGAGGACCGCCGTCCGGAGGCGTGGCGACGGGATCGATGCGGGTTTCAAGAAAGCGCAGCATGAAGGGGGATGTCCGGACGAAAAGCGGGCCAGCCCAACGGCGGCGGCGCGCAGGGACAACTCGTGGAAATGGAAAAGGATGTTGAGCGGGAATTGTGACGCGGTCGCGGTCCGGCGTCGACCCCTTTGCGGCGGGACGGGCGTCGCTGCTGACAGATGACGGATTGTGGGCCCCGAAACGCAAGAACCCCGGCCATTCGGCCGGGGTTCTGCTGGAACTGCGGGGATCAGGGGGACCGATCGCCCGCAGAGGGGACGTCACTGGCAGACGCGGATGGTGCGGCGCTCCGGGCCGTAGGGGCCATCGACCCAGCGGCGGGTCAGGTAGCACTCGGAGGCATAGGCCCGGGAGTTGGCGGCGGCGATGGCGCCACCCACGACGAGGCCGGTGGCGAGGGCGCCGACGCCCCAGCCGATGTGGCGGCGATGCCACGGGCCGGCTTCGGCCTGGGAGGAGACGCCGACCGACAGGGTCGCGACGGCGAGGGCGGCGATGGCGAGGGTCTTGATGCGGTTCATGGCGAGGGTCCTTTTGGGTCAAGTGGGGCTCGTTCGCCCCGGTCCTCCATGGGTTGCGCGACCTCGCAAAAAGGTTCGGGCCCGCGCGAATATTTTTCGCGCAGGCCCGAACTGATCCGAGGCGAAGGGTCGTTGCGTCAGGCCGCCGAGACGAGCTGGCCGTAGTCGGCGACGTGGGCCAGATGGTGATCGGTGTCGCCAAACAGCGTGTCGAGCATGGTCAGCCGCTTGAAGTAGTGGCCGGCCTTGTACTCCATGGTCATGCCGATGCCGCCATGCAGCTGGATTCCCTGCTGACCGATAAACTTCGCGGACCGGCCGATCTGCACCTTGGCGGCGGAGGCGAGCGCCCGACGCTCCGTCGCATCCTCGGTCGCGGCGGTCATCGCGGCGAACATCGCCATGGACCGCGCCTGTTCGAGGGCGACGAACATCTCGGCGGCGCGATGCTGCAGCGCCTGGAACGAACCGATGTTGATGCCGAACTGCTTGCGCTGCTTGAGGTAGTCGACGGTGAGGTCGGTCAACTCGCTCATCGCGCCGACAGCCTCGGCGCAGATGGCGGCGATGGCCTCGTCGGCCACGGCCTCGAGCACGGAAAGGCCGGCCTCCGGATCGCCGATGACGTCGGCCGCATCGACACGGACCCCGGAAAGGGTGATCTCGGCGGCATGCGTACCGTCCTGGGTCGGCGAGGAGCGGCGACCGACGCCCGGCGCGTCTCCCGCCACCATGAAGAGGCCGATGCCACCGCGGTCGCGGCGCGAGCCGGCGGTGCGGGCCGAGACGATGATGCGGTCGGCCGTGCCGCCGTTCAGCACCACCGCCTTTTCGCCGTCGAGAATGTAGGAGGCGCCGTCCTTCTTCGCGGACGTCGTGACGTCGAAGAGGTCGTAGCGCGAATGCCGCTCGGTCGTCGCGAGCGCGAAGGTTCGCGATCCCTCCGCGATGGCTGCGATGTGCTCAGCCTTCTGCTCCGCCGAGCCGGCGCGCTTCAGCACGCCGCCGCCGAGGATGACCGTGGCGAGATAGGGTTCGAGCACGAGATATTTGCCGAAGCTCTCCGCCAGCAGCATGGTCTCGACCGCGCCGCCGCCGAAACCGCCGTCCTCTTCCGAGAACGGCAGGCCCAGGATGCCGAGCTCGGCGAACTTGGCCCAGACGTCCGGGCTCCAGCCACCCGGCAGGGCGGCGATCTTCTTGCGGCTCTCGAAGTCATAGGTGTCGGCGAGGAAGCCCTCCACCGAGTCTTTGAGGAGCTGTTGTTCTTCGGTCAGGTCGAAATCCATCGGGAAAGCCTGCTGGTCGCGTTGTCGGTTGGGGATGCGGGGATGAAGGCTCCGGCGGCACGCCCTTCGGCATCGAAGGGCCGTCCGCGCGGCGTCACAGCCCCAGCACGGCCTTGGCGATGATGTTCTTCTGAATCTCGTTGGAGCCACCGTAGATCGAGACCTTGCGCACGTTGAAATAGGTCGGCGCGATGGTCTGGGCCCATTCCGGCCCGATCGGCGGCTCGTTCGAGCCGGGCTCCTCCGGCGTGAAGGGCGCCGAATGCGGGCCGATCACCTCCATCAGCAGCTCGGTCGTCGCCTGCTGCAGCTCCGAGCCCTTGATCTTGAGAACGGACGAGGCCGGGTCGGGCTTGCCCTTCTCGCGCTTCTTCTCGCCGGCGATGACGCGCAGCTGGGTGATCTCCAGCGCCTTCAACTCGATCTCCACCTCGGCGATCTTCTCGCGGAAGCGCTGGTCCTCGATCAGCGGGCGTCCCGCCCGCTGCTCGATCGCCGCCATCTCCTTGATCTTGCGGATGCGCTGCTTGGAGATGCCGACGCGAGCGATGCCGGTGCGCTCGTTGCCGAGCAGGAACTTGGCGTAGTCCCAGCCCTTGTTCTCCTGCCCGACGAGGTTCTCCAGCGGCACCTTCACGTCGTCGAAAAAGACCTCGTTGACCTCATGGCCGCCGTCGATCGTCTGGATCGGCTTCACGGTGATGCCGGGCGTCTTCATGTCGACGAGGATGAAGGAGATGCCTTCCTGCTTCTTCACCGTCGCGTCGGTGCGGGCGAGGACAAAGATCCAGTCGGCATGCTGGCCGAGCGTCGTCCAGGTCTTCTGGCCGTTGATGATCCAGTGGCCGTCGACCTTCTCGGCCTTGGTCTTGAGGCCCGCGAGGTCGGAGCCTGCACCCGGCTCGGAAAAGCCCTGGCACCACCAGTCGTCGAGATTGGCGATACGCGGCAGGAAGCGCTTCTTCTGCTCCTCGGAGCCAAAGGTATAGATGACCGGGCCGACCATCGAGGTGCCGAAGGCGAGCGGTGGCGGCGACGGCGCCATCAT
>VFQR01002304.1_pt1 | contig 12379 bp, 10 predicted proteins | sample 3512321 | NCBI WGS metagenome assembly VFQR01 (sample SAMN10412374, study PRJNA504923) | tailings metagenome | isolation source: Relicate 3 Philex TSF1 revegetated site | place: Philippines: Tuba, Benguet | collected 2017-08-29
GGCGGTCAGGCCATAGATCGACAGCTGCGGGTTGGCGCCGATGCTGGTGGGGAACAGCGAGCCGTCGTGGATCGACAGGTTGGCCAGGTGATGGTGGCGGCCGAGGCTGTCGACCACCGCCTGCTGCGCATCCTCGCCCATGGCGCAGCCGCCCATCACGTGGGCGCTGCCCAGGCGGGTGCGATAGAGCGCCAGGTCGAGGTTCTCGATCATGTCCCGGGCCTCCTTCCAGCTGCCGACGTAACGCGCATCGGCATGGGTCGGCATCACCGCCCTGGCACCGGCGGCGAACTGGATTTCCGCCATGGTCAGGTAGGCGCGGCGCACGCCGTCCCAGGTGTAGTCGGTCATCTGGTAATCCAGCACCGGACTGCCATCGCCGCGCAGCTCCACGCGGCCTTCGGCACAGTCCGGGTGGAAACCGTCGCGCAGCAGGGCGAGCATCACATTGGTGTGCGGCAGTTGCGCCATGCGCAGGGCGTTCTCGCGGCCGAAATCACCGAGCAGGGTGGCGGTCAGCGCCGGTTGCAGCGGCGGCACTTCCAGTTTGTAGGAAAGGCGCCCGCCCGTGCCGTCGTCCCACTGGAAATGATCGGAATAAACCGACTGCGGCGCGCCGTAGAAGGGGTTGATGACCTGCTCGAACTGCGCCGCGGAGAAGTTCACCAGATGCAGGTAGGTGCGCCGGCCGACGCGCTGGTGCGGGTCGGGCGCATTGGAACGCAGCAGGATGCCGGGCGTATTGATGCCGCCGCCGGCCAGTACGTAATGCCGCGCCTTGACCCGGATGCGCTTGCCGCTGGGCGCCACGCAGCGTTCGTCCATGCCCAGGCAGTCGATGCCGACCACCTTGTCACCCTCGATCAGCAGCTTGTCGGCGCGCGCCAGGTAGAGCAGCTCGCCGCCAGCGTCGAGGGTGGCGGGGATGGTGGTGACCAGCATCGACTGCTTGGCGTTGGTCGGGCAGCCCATGCCGCAATAGCCGAGGTTCCAGCAGCCGCGCACGTTGCGCGGGATCGGCGCCCAGTGATAGCCGAGCTTGTCGCAACCGCTGCGCAACACCTCGTTGTTGGCATTCGGTGGCACCGCCCAGGGCGCCACGCCCAGGCGCTGCTCCATCTTCTCGAACCAGGGCGCCATGGACTCGACGTCATGGCCCTTCACCCCATGCACCTCGGCCCAGTGCGCCAGGGTCTGCGGCGGCGTGCGGAAGCTGCTGGTCCAGTTGACCAGCGTGGTGCCGCCAACGGCTCGGCCCTGCAGGATGGTGATGGCGCCGTCCTTGCTCATGCGCCCGATGCCCTCCTGATAGAGGGTCGGGTAGGCATCGGCCTCGCGCATCTTGAAGTCGTCGCTGGTCTTGAGCGGACCTTCCTCGATCAGCAGCACCTTGTAACCGGCGGCGCTGAGGATTTCCGCCGTGGTGCCGCCACCGGCGCCGCTGCCGACGATGGCGACATCGGCTTCCAGCGTCAGGTCGTTTTCCAGACGCGAACCGTCGTATGTCTTCCAGCCCCTGGCCAGGCCTTGCTTGAACAAATCGGGTACGGGCATTTCAGGCTCTCTTGTTGTAACTCACACGGCGAACGAGGCGGAGCGAGCTATGTAGGGTGCGCCGTGCGCACCGAATTACCCGCGTCGTTTGGTGGTGCGCACGGCGCACCCTACGGGATCCGCGACAGTGGTAGGGTGGGCTTCAGCCCACCAAAGCTGTCCTCTGGTTGGTGGGCTGAAGCCCACCCTACAAATCTACAAATCTCTCCAGTTGGGCCGTTATACGGTGGGCGGCCCCGGATAGCCGCAATGCGCCCAGGCCTCCTGGCGGCTGTACCAGGCCATCATCACCAGTTGCAGCAGTGAGGCGTGGCCCATGCGCAGCAGGCTCAGGCTGCTGTTCTGCCAGCGCGCGAGGAAGTTGCGTACGTCATCGGCGCTGGCGTTGTCCCAGCTGCCCCAGACCCCGGTCAGCGGGCCGCGGGTGATGGGCAGGGCGAGCACGTCGAACAGCTGCACGGTGAGTTTCAGCATCTCCGGCGACAGGTGCGCCAGGCTGGTGTCGAGGCTCTTCAGCGTGCCGTCGACGGCCTGCGGCATCTGCTCGGTACTGACGGCACCGTCGAGCATCACCGGGATCAGCGCGCGCAGAAAGGGCAGGTCGCTGCTGCGCAGGATCAGGTAGCCATTGGCCGGCGTGCTGGCCGAGCAGCCGCTGAGGGTGGCGGTCAGCCCGGCGGTACCAAGCAGCGCCGTGCCCAGCAGGCCGACCTTGAGCAGATTGCGCCGCGACAGTTGCGGCGCGTTGAGGGTGGTGTCGTTCATTGTTGTTATCACCAGGCGTAGAGCGGGCCCCGCCCGCGTTGATCAGCGTACGAACAATTTGTAGACCAGCTTCTGGATCGCCTTGCCATAGGGTGGGTAGATCAGCCGCGCGGCGTTGAAACGCTGCTTGATGAACACACCCTTGGCCTTGCTGAAGGTCAGGAAGCCTTCGTGGCCGTGGTAGTGGCCCATGCCCGACGGGCCGACGCCGCCGAACGGCATGTCGTCCTGGGCCACGTGCAGCAGGGTGTCGTTGAGGCATACGCCGCCGGAATGGGTCTCGTGCAGCACGCGCTGTTGCTCACGCTTGTCGTAGCCGAAGTAGTAAAGCGCCAGCGGCCGGGGCCGCGCGTTGACGTAGGCGAAGGCATCCTCGATGCGGTCGTAGGGCACCACCGGCAGCAGCGGGCCGAAGATTTCGTCCTGCATCAGCTTCATGTCGTCGTTGACGTCCAGCACCAGGCTCTGCGGCAGGCGCCGGCCCTGGGCTTCGGGGTAGATAGGGACGATACGCGCGCCCTTGGCCTGGGCGTCCTGCAGGTAGCCGTTGAGGCGGGCCAACTGGCGCTCGTTGATGATCGCGGTGTAGTCGGGGTTGTCCTTGAGCTGCGGGTAGAAGCGCTGCACCACCTGGCGATAGGCGGCGACGAAGCCCTCCGCCCGGTCTCTGGGCACCAGCACATAGTCAGGCGCCGCGCAGGTCTGCCCGGCGTTGAGGGTCTTGCCGAAGGCGATACGCTCGGCGGCGTGCTCCAGCGGCACCTCGGCGGAAACGATGGCCGGCGACTTGCCGCCCAGTTCCAGGGTCACCGGGGTGAGGTTCTCGGCGGCGGCGCGCATCACGTGCCGGCCGATGCTGGTGGCGCCGGTGAACAGCAGATGGTCGAACGGCAGCTTGGAGAAGGCCATGCCGACTTCCGCCTCGCCCAGGGCAACGCTGACCAGGTCCTCGGGGAAGACGCGCGCCAGCAAATCCTTGACCAGCTGCGAGGTGGCCGGGGTGGACTCGCTCATCTTGATCATCACCCGGTTGCCGGCGGCGAGCGCGCCGGTCAGCGGGCCGATGGCGAGAAACAGCGGGTAGTTCCACGGTACGATGATGCCGACCACGCCCAGCGGCTGGTAGACGACCTTGGCCGCGGCGGGCATGAACTGCAGGCCGACGCTGCGCCGCGAGGGCTTCATCCACTTCCTGATGCGCTTGGACGCGTAATGGATGCCATGCAGGCTGGGCATCAGCTCGGCGAGCAGGGTCTCGTCGGCCGAGCGATTGCTGAAGTCCTGGGAGATCGCTGCGATCAACGCATCCTGCTGCTCGGTCAGCAGTTCGCTGAGGGATTTCAGCCACTGGATGCGCTGCTCGGCCGACGGCATCGGATTGGCGGCGAAGGCCGCGCGCTGCAGGGCGAAGGTGGCGTCCAGCTGGTTGATCTGCTGTTGGTTCTGCTGCAGGTAGGCGATGTCGGCGACCATGGGTTTCTCCTCGACGTTCCAGCGGGCTGCATGGGCTAAGCTGGATTTTTAGAGCAATTACTCTAATGTGTCAAATAGGATGCCGCGACGCCGTCCTCGCTGCACCCTAACCAAAGGCCTGCCAGGGCATGACGGATGCATCGGGGGGTAACACTTCGGCTGTTTCGCCTGTACCTTTGCCACTTCTGAAGTCGAGATCGAGCTGCGTCATGGCGCCACCCAAGACCCGCGACCGCATCGTTGCCGAGAGCCTGGCCCTGTTCAACGGCCAGGGCGAGCGCAACGTCACCACCAACCACATCGCCGCGCACCTGGGCATTTCGCCGGGCAATCTGTATTACCACTTCCGCAACAAGCAGATGATCATCGCCGAGCTGTTCGCCCAGTACGAAGCGCAGGTCGACAGCTTTCTGCGCCGCCCCGAAGGCCGCGCGCTGACGGTGGAAGACAAGACCTTCTATCTGGAGGCGCTGCTGGCGGCGATGTGGCATTACCGCTTCCTGCACCGCGACCTGGAGCACCTGCTGGAATCCGACGCCGAGCTGGCCGCGCGTTACCGCGCCTTCGCCCAGCGCTGCCTGGTGGGGGCGCAGTCGATTTACCAGGGCTTCGTCGAGGCCGGCATCCTGTCGATGACACCGGCGCAGATCGAGGCGCTGACGCTCAACGCCTGGATCATCATGACCTCCTGGGTGCGCTTTCTCTGCACGGCGGGCGCCAGCCCGGACAACCTCAGCCAGGACATGCTGCGCCGCGGCATCTACCAGGTGCTGGCGCTGGAGGGCGGCTATATCGCGCCTTCGGCGCGCGCGGCGGTCGAGGCGCTGTACGATCGCCTGCACGTGCCGCTGGAGCAGGTGCTCTGAGACGCGCTTTTACAGGCTGTTTAAAAACGTAGGCGACGACTGCATGGATGCAGGAGGTAGAGCGAAGCAGGAGGCCCGAGCCGAGGCAGCCAGTGCAATACCGATGGCGGCCCCGCAAAAACAGGCGAAAATCGGTCGGAGTCGCGCTCGACTTTACGTGCTGTAAATGAGCATTTTGAGCCTGTTTTTAACGCAGCAATGGCAACGCAGGTAGTTTTTAACTGTTGCCCAGCGCCATGGGTCTGGCCCGTAAAGGTTGCTGGTCGGGTTGCAGACGCCGTAACTGGCGGTACAGCGCACGGGTTTCCAGCAGGTTCCACACTCGCAGCAGGGTTTCGATGGCATCCAGCGGCTTGCTGATGAAGTCGCGCGCGCCCAGCGCCAGGGCGCGCAGCCGGGCTTCGCGCGTGGCATCGGCGGTGAGCACCAGAATCGGCAGGTAATCATCGGCGGGAATGCGCCGCTGCAGCTGTTCGAGCACGGCGAAGCCGTCCAGGCCGGGCATATGCAGATCGAGAATCAGCAGGTCCGGCTCGAAGCTGCTGAACAGGGCCAGCGCCTGGGCCGGGTCGGTGCAGCTGAGCACGTTGTGCAGGCCCTCGCGGGCCAGCAGTTGTTCCACCAGTTCGAGGTTGGCGGGCTGATCGTCGATCACCAGGATACGAAAATCGTCGGCGGGCGCTGGGTGGTTCATGGTCAGGCTCCGAGAGGCGGGGTGGGCGTGGCGGCATCCAGATGCTGGCGCAGGGCGGCGAGAAAGGTCGGCACGTGCAGGGGTTTGCTCAGCACCGCGGTGGCGCCGGCCTGCTGCAGGTCGCGCCGGGTGCCGGCGCTGACGTCGGCGGTGATCAGCAGCACGGGTGTATCGCTGCTGCTGGGGTTCAGACGCAGGCGCTTGAGCACTTCCTGGCCCGAGAGGTCGGGCAGGTCGAGATCCAGCAGGATTACCTCGGGGCGGTGCTGCCAGGCCAGGTCGAGACCGAGCTGCCCCTGCATGGCCGAGATCACCTGCACCTGCGGCCAGCGCGACAGCAGGGTCTCGATCAGCGCCAGGCTGGACAGGTTGTCTTCGATGCACAGCACGCGCAGCGGCCGCTCCGGCGGGGCGATGTCGCTGGCCGCGGGTGGTGGCGCCGCGGCCGGCGCCGGCAGCAGGCCGTCATGCACCTGCGCCCGTGGCAGCGTCAGGCTGAAGGTGCTGCCCTCGCCGGGCGTGCTGTGCACGCCGAGGCTGCCATCCATCTGCTCCAGCAGGCTCTTGCTCAGGGCCAGGCCCAGGCCGGTGCCCTCCACCTCGCTGGCCGCGGCGCCGAGGCGCTCGAAGGGAATGAACAGGCGCTCCAGATCCTCGGCGGCGATGCCGGGGCCGTTGTCGATCACGCTCAGCGTGACGCTGTCGCTGTCGGCCTGCACCCGCACTTCGACATGCCCGCCGGGGTGGTTGTACTTGATCGCGTTGGACAGCAGGTTGAGCAGTACCTGCACCAGGCGCTGGCGGTCGGCCTGCACGCAGAGCTCGGCTGGCAGCTCCTCCGGCAGGCGCAGGCGGATATCGGCGCTGTCGGCCTGGGGCGACAGCAGCAGGCTGACCTCCTGCAGCAGCGGGCGCAACGCCAACGGCTCGGGGCTCAGTGCCAGCCGCCCGGATTCGATGCGGGCAATGTCCAGCACCTCGTTGATCAGCCCCAGCAGGTGCCGGCCGGCGCGCAGGATATGACGCACCTGGGCCTGCTGCGCCGGTGTGCCGCGGTCCATTTCCAGCAGCTGGGCGAAGCCGAGGATGGAATTGAGCGGCGTGCGCAGCTCGTGGCTCATGCGCGAGAGAAACTCGCTTTTCGCCCGGCTGGCGTTCTCCGCCTCTTCGCGCGCCGTGCGCAGGGCGGCCTCGGCATTGCGCCGGTCGGTGATGTCGCGGGTGATCTTGGAGAAGCCGCGCAAGGTGCCGCTGGCGTCACGCTGCGCGGTGATCACCACGTTGGCCCAGAACAGCGAGCCATCGCGGCGCTGGCGCCAGGCCTCTTCCTCGTAGCGCCCTTCGCGGGTGGCTGCCTGCAGGGCCAGGTAGGGGGCGGTGTCGCGGGCCTGCGGCGGGTAGAACAGGGAGAAGTGGCGGCCGAGGATGTCCGCCTCGCTGTAGCCCTTGATGCGCTCGGCGCCGGTGTTCCAGGAGGTGACGTGGCCGCTGGGGTCGAGGCCGAAGATGCCGTACTCCTTGACCCCGTCGATGATCAGGCGCAGGCGCTCCTCGTTGTCGCGCAGGGCGCGCTCGCGTTCGGCCAGCAGCTGCCCGGCCTCTTCCAGGCTGGCGGCGAGCTGGCCGATCTCGTCGGCCGCCGGGCCTTGGGGGATCAGCGGCTGACCCAGGGCCAGGCGCCGCGCGTTGCGCTCGACCTGCTGCACCCGATGGACGATGCCGGTGGACAGCAGCACCACGGCGAACAGCGCACCGAGCACGCCGAACATGGCGGCCAGGCCGGTGGCCAGGAGCATGCGCGAGCGCACGGCACTGGCTTCGGCGTTGCGCTCGTCGAGCAGGGTCTGCTCGCGCTCGAGCATCTGCTGGATCTCCTGGCGCAGCGCATCGAGCACGTGCTTGTTGTCCACCAGGATGCGTGTCATCGCCGCGCGGTCGTCGCTGCTGGCCAGCGCCATAAGCTGTTCCAGGCCTTCCAGCTTGATCACGATCAGCGGGCGCAGGCGTTCCAGGCTGCCGCGCATCTGCGGGTCGCGGATGTCCGCATCGAGGCGCCGCAGCGTGCTGTCGATGCGTTCCAGGGCGCTGCGGTAAGAGGGCAGGAAGTCGCTGCGCTGGATCAGCAGGTAGCCGCGCACGCTGGCCGCTGCTTCGGCCAGCAGGCTGTGTACCGCCTGCACGTCGCCCTGCACGCGCAGTGCCCGGCGCACGTCGTCCTCGACCCGCGAGGTCTGGCGTTCGGTGACGTACACCAGCACCAGGGAGATCAGCAGCACCGCCAGCGGCAGGGCGATGATCACCAGGCTCTTGCTGCGCAGCGGGCGGTCGGTCCAGCGCGTGATCAGGCCCTTCATGCCCTGTGCTCCAGCGGCGCCACCAGGCCCAGGGCGATGCCCTGCACGGCGGCCTGGGTGCGGTCGGCGACCCCCAGCTTGCCGATCACCCGTTCGACGTGCGCCTTGGCCGTGCCGGTGGCGATGCCCAGCTCTTGGCCGATCTCGCGATTGGTGAAACCCGCGGCGATCAGGCCGAGCACCTGATGCTCGCGCGGCGTCAGCGCGCTGCCCGGCGCGCCCTCCTGGTTGCGCTGGACCACGCGGCGCAGCAGCTGCGCGCTGACCACGCCATTGAGCGCGCACTGGCCGGCCGCCACCTGGCGCAGGCCGTCGATGACTTCCTGGCGGCTGGCATCCTTGAGCAGATAGCCGACGGCGCCGGCGTTGACCGCGGCTTCCAGGTGGTCGGGGCTGTCGTACATGGTGAACAGCAGCACCTTGATCGACGGCTGTTGCTCGCGCAGCAGGCGCGCGGTAGCCAGGCCGTTGAGCTGTGGCATACGGATATCGAGGATGGCGATGTCCGGTTGCAGGCGCTGGCAGAGCTCCAGCGCCTGGCGGCCGTCCACTGCCTGGCCGACGATGCTGAATTCCGGGCAGTCGGCGAGCATCGCGGCGAAGCCGGCGCGGGTCACCTCGTGGTCGTCGGCCAGCAACAGGCGAATGGGTTCGTTCATGCGTTTTCCTCATCCGGCAGGGCGCGTGGAATGCTGGCCAGCACGCGGGTGCCCTGGCCGGGTTGGCTGTGGCAGGAGAACCGACCGCCGAGCAGCCGGCAGCGTTCGCGCATGGCCACCAGGCCCATGCCGCCTCCACCTGCTGCTGGTTTATGCGTAGCGTCGAAGCCGGGGCCGCGATCCTCTATCTGCAGGTGGGCGGCTTCGCCGTCGAGATGCAGGTCCAGGCTGACCGCGCCCTCGGCGGTGTGCTTGCAGATGTTGTTGATGGCCTCCTGGCCGACGCGAAACAGGGCGATCTCCACCGCCGGGCGCAGGCGCTGGGGATCGCGGCGCCGCCATTGCACCTGGCGACCCTGGCTGCGCAGGCGGTCGAGTTCGCGGTCCAGTGCCGGCGCCAGACCGAAGTCGTCCAGCAGGGTCGGACGCAGACCGCTGATGGCCTGGCGCGTCTCGCCCATGCTGCGTTGCGCCAGTTGCAGGATGGGCGCCAGGGCGGCGCGCAGCTCGTCGTTGAGCTGGCGATGCTGGGCGAAGCCCTGCAGACGCTGGTGCAGCCCGGCCAGGGTCTGCGCCAGGCCGTCGTGCAGGTCATAGGCAACCCGTGCGCGTTCCTCTTCCTGGGCGCTCATCTGCCGGTGCACCAGCTCGGACATGGTCCCCTCGCGCAGGCTGAGCGCCTCCAGCAGCTGACTGTTGTGCAGGTGGGCGGCGAGCAGGGTGGCGAGCAACTGCAGGGCTTCGAGGTCTTCCTCGTCCGGACGGCGCATGGCGCTGGCGTTGCCCAGCAGCAGGGCGCCGAATACTTCACCCGAGGCCGCATGCAGTGGCAGATAAAGCGCCAGGGCAACCTGCGCCAGCGGCGCTTCCAGCACCTGGGCGGCGTCCGGCCAAGGCAGCGTGGCGAGCTGCTGTTGCAGGGCGGCTGGACCGAAGCCGGCGCTCAGGCTCGGGCTGCCATCGGCTTGCCTGAGCAGCAGCACGCCGCCATCCATGGCGCAGAAGCTGCAGGCCCGTTGCAGGGCCAGTGCGCCGCTTTCGGTGGCCGGCAAGGCGCTGAGGGCGCGGCCGCTCTCCACCAGCAGGCGCAGGCGCGCGGCGCGGCTTTCCGCCTGGCGGTAATCGGCGCGCAGGGCCAGCACGCTGTCGGGTGGGGTGTGCTGCATCTACGCCTCCACGAAGTGCGCGTCATCGGACGGCGCAGGCTAATGGCTCCAAGCGCGTCCGGCATCTGCCACCTGGCATAGGCCGCCGCCTCCATCCGGCCGATGTGCCGGCGCCGGGCCGGTTGCATGCTGACGGCGTCCTTCAATAGCCGGAGATTCGACCATGTTGAAACCCTTGTTCAGCGGCTGCGCCCTGGTGTTCGCCCTGTCCGTGCCGCTGGCTCAGGCGGCCGAGGCGCCTTATGTCTACACGGAAACGGCTACTGCCCCGAGCAATGCGCAGGAGCAACAGATCGCCAGCCTGTTCGAGCGCTGGAATGCCGCTCTGCAGACAGGTGATTCGGCCAAGGTGGCTGCGCTCTATGCCGACAACGGCGTGTTGCAGCCCACGGTATCGAATCGGGTGCGCGTAGGCCACGAGGCGATTCAGGACTATTTTGACCATTTCTTACAGGCCAAGCCGGTGGGCACGATCAACATGCGTGAAATTCGCCAGATCGGCCCGGATGCGGCGGTGGACTCGGGGGTCTACACCTTCGCCCTGACCCAGGGCGATGCGGTGCGCCAGGTGCAGGCGCGCTACACCTTCGTGTACCAGAAGGTCGATGGCGAGTGGAAAATCCTCAAGCACCACTCCTCGGCGATGCCGGAGCAGCTTGCTGCCAATTGATTCAGGCGAGTGAGCCCAGCCAGTGAGGGATGCGCCGCTCCAGGTAGTAGCTGGGGCGGCGCGGGCTGCCTTCGACGAAGCCGACATGACCGCCCTTGGCATGCAGCTCGAACTCGGTGCCGGGGGCGAGCTCGGTGGCCTCGGGCAGGCTGTGGCGGAAGATGAACGGGTCATCCTCGGCCTGGATGATCAGCGTGCGCGTACGGATCGCCCCGAGGTAGAAACGACTGGAGGCACGTCGGTAGTAGTCGTGGGCATCGGCGAAACCGTGCAGCGGCGCGGTGATGCGCCCGTCGAAGTCCCAGAAGGTGCGCATGCCGTCCAGCGGGCCGAGGCGCTCCAGCACCGACAGGCGCTCGCTGTGGCCCTGCTCGGTGAACAGGCGCTGCTTGTTGCTGACATAGGCGACCATCTCGCGCATGAAATGCGCCTGGTACACCCGCGAGAAGCCCAGGCCGATGCGGTCGGCGCACTGATCCAGACGAAACGGCACCGACACCGCCACCGCGGCCTGCAGCTGGCTCTGCGCACCGCTTTCGCCCAGGTACTTGAGCAGCACGTTGCCGCCCAGCGAATAGCCGACGGCGTACAGCGGCGCCATCGGCCGTTGCGCGCGCAGGTGGGCGACTGCCGAAGCCAGATCCTCGCTGGCTCCGGAGTGATAGCCGCGCGGCAGCAGGTTCGGTTCACCGGAGCAGCCGCGCCAGTTCAGCGCCACGCTGGCCCAGCCGCGTGCGGCCAGGGCCTGTTGCAGGCCGAGCACGTAGAGCGAATTGGAACTGCCGGTCAGGCCATGCAGCACCAGCACCAGCGGCGCATGGGCGTCATGCGGGCCGTACCAGTCGAGGTCGAGAAAATCACCATCGTCCAGCCACAGCCGTTCGCGCGGCCGCTGCAGTTGCGGCGGCTTGCGGCAGAAGGGGTTCCACAGCGTCTGCAGGTGCGGGCCGGGGAGCCACCAGGCGGGTTTGAAGGGCGTCATGGGCATGTCTCGTAGGGTGGATGACGCTTCACCCATCCACCGATCACGCCATCATGGTGGATGTAAAAAGCGACATCCACCCTACGCACTTCTTTGCCACAGTGCGTAATGCACCTGACCAGTGTGCTTCTCCCGATGCAGGCGCCAGTTGCCGGGCAGGCCCAGGGTCGAGGGCGCTGTCTCGCTTTCGGTGTAGATCCAGGCGTCGTCGGCCAGCCAGCCCTGGGTTTCCAGCAGCGTGCAGGCGCCTTGCAGCAGATCCTTGTGGAACGGCGGGTCGAGCAGGGCGATATCGAAGCGCCGCGGCGCCGGCCGGGCCAGCAGCTGCAGGGCATCGCCCAGCTGGATTTCGCCGGTGCTGCACTGCAGCGTCGTCAGATGCCCGCGCAAGGCGCTCACCGAGGCCGGGTTGAGGTCGCAGGCCAGGCCGCTGGCAGCGCCGCGCGACAAGGCTTCGAGCAGCAGCGCGCCGCTGCCGGCGAAGGGGTCGAGTACATGAGCACCCTCGACATAGGGCGCCAGCCAGTTGAACAACGTCTCGCGCACCCGGTCCGGCGTCGGGCGCAGGCCCGGACCGTCAGGGAAGGCGAAGCGCCGCGAGCGCCACTGCCCGCCGATGATGCGCAACTGACCCTGGCCGCCGTGGGACTTGCCCGCGGCGGGTTTCTGCGGAGCGCGACCGCGCATCAGTGCGGCACCGTGCTGGGCAGTTCGGCCGGGCGGTCGGTGGGCGGCGGCAGTTCCTTCTGCGCCACGGTCGGGCCGGCCGTGACCACCACCAGCGCCTCGGGGTCGAGGTGCTTGGCCATGGCGGTCTTGACCTCTTCGATGCTCAGCGCCTGCACGTCACGCATAAAGTCGTCCAGGTAGCTCAGCGGCAGGTCGTAGAAGCCCATCGACGCCAGCTGGCCGACGATATCGGCGTTGCTCGCGGTGGACAGCGGGAAGCTGCCGGCCAGCTGACGCTTGGCGTTGTCCAGCTCCTGCTGGGTCGGGCCTTCGCGCAGATAGTCGGCGAGCAGCTGCTTGACCAGTGCCAGGGTGCCCTGGCTCAGTTCGGCACGGGTCTGCAGGTTGATCATGAACGGGCCGCGCGCCTGCATGGCGCTGAAGCCGGAGTAGACGCCGTAGGTCAGGCCGCGCTTCTCACGCACTTCGGTCATCAGGCGGGTGCCGAAGCCGCTGCCGCCGAGGAT
>VFQR01002306.1_pt1 | contig 12377 bp, 8 predicted proteins | sample 3512321 | NCBI WGS metagenome assembly VFQR01 (sample SAMN10412374, study PRJNA504923) | tailings metagenome | isolation source: Relicate 3 Philex TSF1 revegetated site | place: Philippines: Tuba, Benguet | collected 2017-08-29
GGCCGCAACCGCATCTACAACGATCCGCAGCGCAGCAAGCATCCCGGCAAGATCAACACCATCGCGCTGCCGATCTCGGAGACGCTGCGCAGCCGCTTCGAGGTCGCGCCGGCCAAGGTGGAGTTCTGGGGCATGGCGATCCCGAAGAACAGCCGCCGCAAGGATCTCGCCTGGCAGTTCATCCGGTCGATGGTGACGAAGGAGGCGACGCTCGCCACCGCGCTCAACGGCAACGGCCCGGTGCGCAATTCCACCTACGAGAATCCGCGCGTGCGCGAGCTGATCCCCTATGCGGAGGAGGAGCGGCGCGTGCTGCGCGTGGCCCGCGTGCCGCTGCCCGCCTTTGACGAGGCGCAGCGCGCGGGCGACATCTTCAAGGAGGAAGCGGAAGCCGCCGTGCTCGGGATGAAGACGCCGGAAGCCGCGATGGCGTCCGTGGTGCAGCGGGTGAACCCGCTGCTGCCGCGGAATTCGTAGCAAGCCCCGCCCTCCCCCTGCGCGGGGGAGGGCGCATCCCGCTCAGGCGGGCCTGATGCCGGCGCGCTGCGCCACCTCGCCCCAGCGCGCCGTCTCCTCCTCGATGAAGGCCCTGAAGGTCGCGGAATCGCTGCCGACGGGGTCGAAGCCGCGCTGCGCCAGCGCCGCGCCGACGCCGCCGGCCATCGCCGCGCGCACATCCGTCTCCAGCTTGCTCGCGATCGGCGCCGGCAGATTCGCGGGCCCGAGGAACCCGGCCCAGCCGCCGCCGACGAAGTCGCTCAGGCCGAGTTCCGCGAAGGTGGGGATGGCGGGCGCCTGCGGGCTGCGTGCCGTCGTCGCGACCCCGATCGCGCGCAGCTTGCCCTCCCGCACATTCGGCAGGACGGCGGAGACGGCGTCGAACGCCATGTGAACGCGACCGGCGACGAGATCGGCCTGCAGCGCGGCGGTGCCGCGATAGGGCACGTGCTCGATGTCCACGCCGGCGCGCAGCTTGAACAGCTCCGTGACGAAATGCGTCGTGGTGCCGACGCCGGAACTGGCATAGGTCAGCGGCTGGCGCTTCGCGAGCGCGATCAACTCCGGCAGCGTCTGCGCGGGCAGGCCGGCGGTCACCACGAGCGCGAAGGGATTGCGCGCGATCAGGCTGATCGGCGTGAGGTCCGCACGGGGATTGTAGGCGAGCGATGCCTGGGTGAACGGTGCCACCGCGATCTCGGCTGCGGCGGAGACGAGCAGCGTGTGGCCATCCGGCTCGGCGCGCGCCACGGCAAGCCCCGCAATGGTGCCGCCGGCACCGGCGCGGTTCTCGACGATGACGGGCTGGCCCCAGACCGGGCTGAGCTTCTCGCCCAGCAGCCGTGCCGCGATGTCGATGGTGCCGCCGGCGGCGAAGCCGACGAGGAAGCGCACCGGCCTGGTCGGCCAGACCTGCGCGCGGGCGAGGCCCGGCCATGCGAATGCCGCGCCGGCCGCCAGCAACCCTCGACGTGATGCGATCATCGGTGATCTCCCCCCTTGCCTGTTCATGCGATGGCGCCGGTTGCGCGCAGCGTGGCGATCTCGGCCTGCGTCAATCCGGCTTCGCGCAGCACGGCCTCGGTATCCGCGCCCAGCCTCGGCGGCGGGCGATCGAGCGCCGGCCCATCCGCATCCGCGCGCCAGGCGGCGACGGGAATGCTGACCTCGCCGGAGGCGGATGGCCAGGGCACGCGTGCGATCACGCCGCGGCCCATGGCATCGGAATCCTGCAGCGCCTCCGCGAGCGGACGCACGCGCGCCGCCGGGATGTGGTCGGCGAGCAGCGCTTCCCACTCCGCCGCGGTGCGGCCGCGCATCTCCTCCGCGAGGATCGCCGAAAGCGCGGCGCGTTGCGGGTCCTGCCGGCGCACATCGGCGAAGCGCGGATCCTCCAGCAGGTCGGCGCGGCCGATCAGCCGGCACAGCGTCTCGAACTGCCTCTGCGTGCAGGCGCCAAGCATGATGAGACCTCCGTCCGCCGCCTCGTAGCAGGAGGCGCCGGCCAGCGCGTGCTCGTTCGCATGCGGCTTCGGCGCGCGCCCGCCATTCAGCAGCGAGGAGATCACCGGCGACATCAGCAGGAAGGTCGTATCCAGCATGGAGACATCGAGATGCTGGCCCTGCCCCGTCCGTTCCCGCCGCAGCAGCGCCGCGGTTAGCGCGAAGGCCGCCATGGTGCCGGAGGCGTAATCCAGGATCGGCGCGCCGGCCTTGAGAGCGCCCGACTCCGTCGTGCCCGTCATCGCCATCAATCCGGACATGGCCTGCACGACGTTGTCGTAGGTGCCGCGCGCGGCGAGCCGACCGGTCTGCCCGTAGCCGCTGAGCGAGAGCGTGACGAGGCGCGGATTCTCCGCCGAGAGCGTCGCGTGATCGAGGCCGAGGCGCGCCATCACGCCGGGCCGGAAGTTTTCCACCACGGCATCCACGCCGCGCGCGAGGCGGCGGGCAAGGTCGCGGCCCTCGGTCCGCTCGAGGTCGATTGCGACGGAGCGCTTGTTGGCGTTCTGGATCGCAAAATGGTCGCCCATGCCCTGGCGGCGCAGCGCATCATCGCCGCCGCGGCCGCGCATGTAGTCGCCGACGCTGGGCTGCTCGACCTTGATGACCTCCGCACCGAGCAGCGCGAGCTGCGCGGTGCAGAAGGGGCCCGCGATCACGTGGCTGAAGTCGAGGATACGAAAGCCTTCGAGCGCCCGCATGGCGCACTCCCCCTGGGCCCGGCATGGAAGCGCGTTCCGGCGCGCGGCGAAAGGGGTGAATCAGCCGGGTGCGGCGCAGCCCACGTCGCGCGCGGCGCGATCCCATTCCAGCATCCCCGCGTAGTCGCGCGCGCCCATCGCCGCGAAGCCCGCGAGTTGCAGCGGTTCCGCGAGCGCCGCAAACCACGGCCGCGACGCGGCGGCGAGCAGCGCGGCGCGCAGGCGTGCGAAGGCGGCGCCCGGCAAGCCCGGCGCGGCGACAAGGGACGGGATCGGCGTGAGCTCGGTGCTCTCCACCACGCGGATGCCGGCGGTGAGGTCGGGGCGGTGATGGGCGATCAGCACGTGCCAATAGGCATCGAGCGGCCCGACCTCAATCCGGCCTTCCAGCACCGCATCCAGCACGCGCCGCGCGGTGACGAGCTCGCCGAGGGACTCGCGGTACAGCGCGCGGCCGTGCCGCAGCAGGTGGTGGCGCGGCGCGTTGAAGCCGGACTGCGAATGCGCCACCGTCCAACCGATGCGATGGCCGAAGGTGTCCTCCAGGGTGCGGAACGGGCTGCCGGCGCGGACGATGAAATCGCTGCGATAGACGGCGCGGCCGCCGGCCCAGGACGCCGCCGGGATCGGCGCCGCCAGCACGCGCACCTCCGCGATGCCGAGCGCGATCGGGAAACCGCACATGAAGACGCAGCCAAGATCCGGCCGGCGCCACAGGGCTTCCAGCGGCGCCGGCGCGGGATAGGGCTCGTAGCCAAGCGGCACATCGGCATCGCGCGAAACGGCGGCGAACAGCGCCTGCCAGGCGGCCTCGGCCGCCGGCGCCACCGCATACATCCGCGCATTGCAGATGAAGCGCGTCACGATTCCTGGGTGATACCGGCGGCGCGCACCACCTCGCCCCACACGCGCAGCTCCTCCCGGATGAAGGCGGTATACTGCTCGGGCGTCATGTCCGGCGCGTCGGCGGTGAGGTCGTTGTAGCGCTGCCGCACCGGCGGCGAGGCGAGGATGGCGCGGATTTCCGCGTTGAGCTTCTCGACGATCGGCGCGGGCATCCCCGCCGGACCCGAGACCCCGAACCAGGAATAGGAGGTCATGCCCGGCAGGCCGCTTTCGATCAGCGTGGGCACGTCGGGAAGGTGACGGTTGCGCTGGGCATCGGCGACCGCGATCGCCTTCACCGCGCCGGCGCGGATATGCGGGATGCTGGATGGCAGGCCATCCACCATCATGCCGACATTGCCGGCGATCACATCGGCCATGGCGGGACCCGCGCCGCGATAGGGAATGGCGTTCAGCCGGAAGCCCGCGGCGAGCGCGATGCGCAGGCCGAGCAGATGCGTCGTCGTGCCATGGCCGGCGATGGCGAAATCAATCCCGTCCGGCCTCGACTTGCCGAGCGCGATCAGCGCCGCGACGGATTGCGCGGGGTAGCTCGGGTTCACCACGACGGCGGTCGAAGTCGTGGCGCCCATCGCGATATGGGTGAAATCCGTCATCGCGTCGTAGCGCATGGAGCGGAACAGGCTGGGCGAGATGCCGTGCGAGGCGCTGTTCGAGATGACCAGCGTGTAGCCATCCGGTGCCGCCTGCGCGACCTGGTGCGAGGCGAGCGTCGCGCCGGCGCCAGGCCGGTTCTCGACCGGGAAGGGCTGGCCCAACCGCTCGCCGAGATATTGCGAGAGGATGCGCGCGACGATGTCGGTGGAACCGCCGGGCGCGAAGGGCACGACGATGCGCACGGGCCGGTTGGGCCAAGGGGACTGCGCAAGCGCGGGCAGCGGCAGAAGCGCCAGGCCCGTGAGAAGCGAACGCCGTTCGATCGTCATGTTCCGTCTCCCGCCTCGTTGTCCGGACAAGCCTATGGCGAAGCGGCGGCAGCGTCCATGGCCGCGAGCCAGCCGAAGGCAAGGCCGCGCATCAGCGAGATGCCGGCCTGGTAGCCCGCGCCCGATTCCGTCGGCGCCGCGGCATTGCCGCAGGCATAAAGGCCGGGGATCGGCCGGCCGCGTACATGCTGGACGCGGGCCTGAGTGTCGGTGAACAGGCCCGCCGCCGAGATGCCGCCGAGCCGGATCCGCACGGCGCAGAAGGGCGGTTCCGCGAGCGTGCCGAGATTCGGGTGCGCCGCATGCGGATCCCCGGCCGTCGAGCGGGCGAAGGCGGAGGACCCGCGGCGATGCTCGGGATCCTCGCCGCGCAAGGCGCCATCGTTGAAGCGCGCGACGGTCGCCGCCAGCGCAGAGGGATCGAGCCCGAGCATGTCCGCCAGCGCCGCCAGGCTGTCCGCGCGCGTCACCCAATCCGGCAGCGCGGCGCCTGGCGGGCGACGCGCAAAGCTGTACCGGCGCAGATACTGCGCGTCGAACAGCATCCAGGCCGGCAGGTTCGGATGGCGATGCGCGCCGAGGTCGAAGCGCGTCAGCCCCGCCACGACATGCTGGAACTGGCTTTCGTCGCAGAAGCGCCGCGCCTGGTCGTTCACCACGATCGAATGCGGATAGGAGAGCCCGCGCAGGCCGGCGCTGAAGAAAACCTCGCCATCGCCATCCGGCGCCGGGATCGCGTAGCCGACGAGCATCGCAAGGTTGTTCGGCACGCGCCACACCGCAGCGCCGAGCTCGCTGCCCATGGTGAGGCCGTCGCCCTCGATGCTTCTCGGAAAGATGTTCATCCAGTCGGGCAGGCCCTCGAAGCGGTTGACGATCTCGGGGCTGCCTTCGTAGCCGCCGGTCGCCAGCACCACGCCGCGCCGCGCGCGGATGCGCAGCCGGCCGTCCACGCCCGTCACGCGGCCGCCTTCCACCAGCAGCCGCTCGGCGCGGAAGCCGGGGAGAATCGGCACCTGCGCGGCCATCAGCTTGAGCAGGAACTGCCCCACGAGCGCGGGGCCGGCGGCGAGCAGGCCGCGCTGGCGCCGCTGCTCGATCTCCTCCTCCGGCCAGCGCTGCCGCGCGCCCAGGCCGCCCCAGGCGATCGCATCGCCCCAGCTCACGCCGGCCTCGTTGTAATGGCCTTCCTCCAGCCGCTCGGCCCATTCGCCGAGCGCGGCGCGCGGCAGGGGCACCGCCTCCACCATGCGGCCATCGGCGACGGAGCCCTCGGCGCTCGGGAAATAGTGATCGGGCAGGCCACGCAGCAGGCGGAAGGGCACGCCGGCCGCAGCGAAATCGCGCAGCGCGGCGGGTGCGGCGGCGAGATAGGCCTCCATCATCGCCGGCAGCGCGTAGCCGCCGCCGAGGAAGCGCATGTAGCGCCGCGCCGCCTCGACATCATCGGGGCCGGCCAGGTGATTGCCCGGCACCCACAACCCACCGAGCGAGGAGGCGGTCGCGCCGCCGAGCCGTTGCGACTTCTCGACGAGGATCACGGAGAGCCCGCGCGCCACGCCGGCGAGCGCCGCGCCGCACCCTGCCGCGCCGCTGCCGAGAACGACGAGATCAGCCTGCATCGGAGTCATCCGGACAAGTCTTGACGCTTCGCCGCGCGCTGGCAAGGCTTCGGGGATGGCAAGCACCACACCCTACCCGACGCTGTTCAGCCCGATCCCGCTCGGGCCCAAGATCGCGCGCAACCGCACCTGGATGAGCGCGCATGCGACGCTGCTGGTGAAGGACCATGTCTTCACCGACGAGCATGTCGCCTACTACGCCGAGCGCGCGAAGCATGGCGTCGCGGTGATCACCATGGAATGCATGGCGGTGCACGAGACATCCCTGCCCTATCGCGGCAAGGCGCTGTCCTTCGATCCGCGCATGGTGCCGCAATACCAGAAGATCGCGGCGGCGGTGCATGAGCACGGCGCGCTGCTGCTGGCGCAGCCCTGGCATCGCGGGCGCGAGACGAATTCGGTGGCCTCCGGCGCACCGGTCTGGGCGCCCTCGGCCGTGCCTTGCGCGGTCTATCGCGAGATGCCGCATGTGATGACGACCGAAGACATTGATGCGATCCGCGAGGGCTATCGGCTGACGGCGAAGCACGCGCGGGATGGCGGGCTGGATGGCGTCGAGGTGCATTCCATGGCGCATGGCTACCTGCTGAACCAGTTCCTGTCGCCCGCGACGAACCACCGCGACGACGCCTTCGGCGGCAGCCTGGAGAACCGGCTGCGCCTGGTGCTGGAGATCATCCAGGCGACGCGCGAGGAATGCGGTGCCGACATGATCGTCGGCGTGCGTATCAACAGCGATGACGGGCATGAAGGAGGGCTGCGGCCGCAGGACTGGGCGGAGATCGCGGCGCGCATGACCGCGAGCGGCTTCGTGGACTATGTCTCCTGCAGCCACGGCACCTATCTGAACCGGATGCTGATCTACCCGACCTCGCCGCAGGCGCATGGCTACCAGATGGCGGCGACGCGGCAGGTGAAGCAGGCCGTGGACAAGCCAGTGGTCGGTGTCGGTCGGATCGTGACGCCGGCCGAGGCGGAAAGGCATCTCGCGGATGGCGATTGCGACTTCGTCGCGATGGCGCGCGCCCTGATCGCCGACCCCGAATGGGTGGCGAAGGCGCAGCGCGGCGAGGCGGAGGAGATCCGCCCCTGCGTCGGCGCGAACTGGTGCATGAGCTCGATCTTCGCGCAGGCGCCGATCGCCTGCATCCACAACCCGACCGCGGGGAACGAGAAGGAGCTGGGCAGCGGCACCCTCAAGCGCGCGTCGAAGACGAAGAAGGTGGCGGTGGTCGGCGGCGGTCCGGGCGGGATGCGCGCGGCGCTGACAGCCGCGCAGCGCGGGCATGCGGTCACGCTGTTCGAGCGCGGCAGCGAGCTTGGCGGGCAGATCCGGCTGTGGTCGCGCGCGCCCTCCCGCACCGAGTTGCTGGGTATCGCCGATTGGCTGGAGCGCCAGGTGATGAAGGCCGGCGTCGCGATCCGCACGCAGACCATCGCAACGGAGGACATGCTGCTGGCGGATGGCTACGAGGCGATCGTGATCGCCACCGGCTCGCGCGGCCTGCGCCATGGCTGGACTCCGCTCCGCCCGCAGATGTGGAACGGCGCGCCTGTGCCGGGCACGGACCAGCCCAATGTCCTGTCCTACATGGAGGCGCTGGCCGAACGCGCCGCGCCGGGCAGGCGCGCGCTGGTCTATGACGGGCTCGGCGGGCGGCAGGCGGTGGTGACGGCGGAATACCTCGCCTCACAGGGCGCGGAGGTGGAGTTCGTCACCTGGCTCGGCCAGGCGGCGCCGGACCTCGCCGGCAGCCGCGACTGGGGCAAGACCTATGGCATGCTGAAGCGGATGGGCATGCGCTTCTCCTCCGACCTGGAGCTGGTGGCGATCGAGGGCGATGCGGTGCGGCTGCGCGACATCTACACGGACGAGGTCGTCGTCAAGCAGGGTTTCGACATGATCGTCCTGGCGCTCGGCGCGGAGGCGCAGGATGCGCTCTTCCACGCGCTGGCGCCGCGCCGCGCGCAGGGGCTGGATCTGCGCCTGATCGGGGACGCATTGGCGCCGCGGCGCGCGGATGCGGCCATCCGCGAAGGGGAGCTTGCCGCGCGCGCTATCTGAACGGCGGCTCGTCGAAGCTGCGCAGCTTGCGGGAGTGCAGCGCGCCGAGATCGCCGCGCAGGATTTCCAGCGCCGCGAGCCCGATCATCAGATGCTGCTGCACGGCCCGTTCGTAGAAGGCGCTGGCGGTGCCCGGCAGCTTGATCTCGCCATGCAGCGGGCGATCCGAGACGCAGAGCAGCGTGCCGTAGGGCACGCGGAAGCGGTAGCCCTGCGCCGCCAGCGTGCCGCTTTCCATGTCCACCGCGATAGCCCGGGAAAGGTTGATCCGCCGCCGCTCGCGTGACCAGCGAAGCTCCCAGTTTCGGTCGTCATAGGTGACGACGGTGCCGGTGCGCAGCCGGCGCTTCAGCGCCTCGCCGCGTTCGCCGGTGACACGCGCCGCGGCTTCCTGCAGCGCGACCTGGATCTCCGCGAGCGCCGGCACGGGCACTTCCGGCGGCACGATATCGTCGAGGATGCGGTCCCGGCGCAGATAGCCATGCGCCAGCACGTAGTCGCCGATCGTCTGGCTCTGCCGCAGCCCCGCGCAATGGCCGACCATCAGCCAGCAATTCGGGCGCAGCACCGCGAGATGGTCGGTGATGTTCTTCGCGTTGGAAGGCCCGACGCCGATGTTGATCAGCGTGACGCCATCGCCATCGCCGCGCAGCAGGTGATAGGCCGGCATCTGGAAGCGGTGCCAGGGCGTGCCGGCGATGCGCGCATCGGCCTCCACCAGCCCGTCGCGGCCGATCTCCACGCCGCCGGGCAGTACCAGCTTCGTCCAGGGCGTGTCGGGCTTCGCGAGTTCCGCCAGGCCCCAGCGCAGGAACTGGTCCACGTAGCGGTGGTAGTTGGTCAGCAGGATCCAGGGCTGCACAGCGCGCCAATCCGTGCCGGTGTAATGCACCAGGCGCCGCAGCGAGTAGTCGACGCGTGCGCCGTCGAACAGCGCCAGCGGCAGCGGCGTGCCGGGCGGCGCTTCCCACAAGCCATCGGCGGCCTCGTCGCCGATCTCGGTCAGCGACGGAGTCGGGAAGAACTGCGCGAGGCGCGCGGCGGCAGCGCTGTTGTTGTCGAAGGCGTCGGCACGGTCGAGCACATAGGGGAAGGGAATTTCCTGCGTGCCAGGCAGCACCTCGATCAGCGCGCCGAATTCCTGCGCCAGCGGCTCGAGCTGCTGCAACAGGTACGGGCGGAAGAAATCGGGCTGCGTCACGGTGGTCTGGTACACGCCCGGCGCCTGGAACTTCGCCCAGGCCCGCCGCGTGACCCGCCGTTCGGCGCTGCGCGGCGCGTAGGTGACGCGCAGCGCGGGGTAGCGGAACCGCGCACGCTCGGCGCCGTCGGGCGGCAAGCCGCCGGCGAGGCAGCGCTCCAGCGCCGCCCGCAGCGCCACGGTCGCGGCGCCGTGCATTGCCTCCAGCCGGTCCACGGCCTCGTCCGGCGTCAATCCGTTGTCGCTCATGGCCCGAGCCTAGCACGGCTTGCCGCGCCTTGCCCCTGTGCTTCGCGCGCCGCTACCATCGGTCGAGACCGCTGCTGCCGAGGAAGTCCCGCCATGCTGTCCGCCGCCCAGAACGACCGGATCACCCGCGTCGGCCCGGACGCGCCCTGCGGCCATCTGCTGCGCCGCTACTGGCAGCCGATCGCGCTGACCGATGAGCTGGAGGGCCCGCGCCCCGTGCGCGCCGTGCGCGCGCTGGGCCAGGATTTCGTGCTGTTCCGCGACGAGGCCGGGCGGCTCGGCCTGCTCGACCGGGATTGCCCCCATCGCGGCGCCGACCTCGCCTTCGGCCGGCGCGAGGATGGCGGGCTGCGTTGCCCGTTCCATGGCTGGCTGTTCGACATCGAGGGGAAGTGCCTCGACACGCCGGCGGAGCCCGAGGGCAGCACACTCTGCACGCGCATCCGGCAGCGTGCCTATCCGGTGACGGTGCGCAGCGGCATCGTCTTTGCCTATCTCGGCCCCGGCGAGGCCCCTGCCCTGCCCGATTTCGACTGCTTCGTCGCGCCCGAAAGCCACACCTTCGCCTTCAAGGGGCTGATTGCCTGCAACTGGCTCCAGGCGCTGGAAGTCGGCATCGATCCCGCGCATGCGAGCTTCCTCCACCGCTTCTTCGAGGATGGCGACGCGGCCGCCTCCTACGGCAGGCAGTTCCGCGCGACCTCGGACGGGTCCGACCTGCCCATGACCTACGTGCTGCGCGAATTCGCGCGCCCGAAGATCGAAGTGGAGCCGACGGACCACGGCCTCCGTCTCACCGCGCTGCGCCGGATCAACGACGCCACGATGCATGTGCGCGTGACCAACCTGTACTTCCCTCAGGCCTTCGTGATCCCGATGAGCGCCGAGATGACGATCACGCAGTGGCACATGCCGGTGGACGACACGCATTGCTACTGGTTCGCGATCTTCACGAGCTTCGGCAAGCCCGTGGACCGCGCGGCGATGCGCGCGCAACGGCTGGAATCCTACAGCCTGCCCGACTACCTGCCGAAGAAGGGCCGCCACAACGACTACGGCTTCGATCCGGCGGAACAGGCCAAGGCGACCTACACGGGCATGGGCGAGGATATCAACGTGCATGACCAATGGGCGGTCGAAAGCCAGGGCCCGATCCAGGACCGCACGCGCGAGCATCTCGCCTCCTCCGACATCGCCATCGCCGCGAACCGGCGCCTGCTGATGCGCGCGATCGCGGCGGTGGAGGAAGGCCGCGCGCCGCTGATGGCGCTGGATGCGGAAGCGGCCGCGCGCCTCACCGGCCCGGCGACGATTGACGCGATGGCGCCGGCCGCGAGTTGGCAGCAGCATTGGCGCGACGCTGTCGCCCGAAGGCGCGCGGCGGCGCCATGGCACCCGCCGGCGCTCGCCGCCGAATGAGTTTTCGTCGGGATCACGGGCTGGATTCGGCGGAGCGGCGTGCGCGCATTGCCGAGGTGCTGGCCGAGGCGCGCTCCGAGGGCCTTGGCGTGATCCGCCTCGCCTTCCCCGACCAGCACGGCGTGCTGCGCGGCAAGACGATCGTCGCGGAGGAACTCGCCGGCGCCTTCGAGAACGGCGTGACGATGACGACCACGCTGCTCCTGAAGGATTCGTCGCATCGCACGGCCTTCCCGGTCTTCACCGCCGGCGGCGGGCTCGGGGTGAAGGAGCTGGAGGGTGCCGCCGACTGCATCCTGCTGCCCGACCCCTTCACCTTCCGCATCCTGCCCTGGGCGCCGCATACCGGATGGATGCTGTGCGAGGCGCATTTCAAGGATGGCCGCCGCGTGCCCTTCTCCACGCGCGGGCTGCTCGCCGACACGCTCGGCCGTGCCGCGCGCGATGGCTACGGCTACGTCACCGGCATCGAGGTGGAGTTCCATATCTTCCGACTGCTCGACGCAAGGCTTTCCCCGGAGGATGCGGGGCAGCCGGGCACGCCGCCGGAGGTCGCGCTGCTGACGCAGGGCTACAACTATCTCACCGAGAATCGCTACGACGCGCTCGACCCGATCCTCGAAGTGCTGCGGAAGGAGGTCCAGGCGCTTGGCCTGAAGCTGCGCTCGATGGAGGTGGAGTACGGGCCAAGCCAGGTGGAATTCACCTTCGCCGCCGCCCCCGCGATGGAAAGCGCGGACACGATGCTGCTGTTCCGCAGCGCGGCGAAGCAGGTGGCGCGGCGGCACGGCCATCACGTCAGCTTCATGTGCCGCCCGCGCATCCCGAACGTCATGTCCTCCGGCTGGCACCTGCACCAGTCGCTGCTGCGCGACGGACGAAATGCCTTTGCCGGCGATGGTGCGCCGGTGTCGGAGACGGCGCGGCACTTCATGGGCGGGCTGCTGCATCACGCGCGCGCCGCGGCCGCCTTCTCGACGCCGACGCTGAACGGCTACCGGCGCTTCCGCCCCTATTCCCTGGCCCCGGATCGCGCGATCTGGGGCGTGGACAATCGCGGCGTGATGCTGCGGATGCTGGGGGAAGGCAGCGCCGCGCGCATCGAGAACCGCGTCGGCGAGCCGGCGGCGAACCCCTATCTCTACATGGCCTCGCAGCTGCTGTTCGGCCTGGACGGCATCGCGAACAGGCGCGATCCCGGCCCGCCCGCCGACACGCCCTACGAGACCAGGGCCGAGGCGCTGCCGCGCAGCCTGGCCGAGGCAGTCGTCGCGTTGGAGGCGAACG
>VFQR01002308.1_pt1 | contig 12369 bp, 12 predicted proteins | sample 3512321 | NCBI WGS metagenome assembly VFQR01 (sample SAMN10412374, study PRJNA504923) | tailings metagenome | isolation source: Relicate 3 Philex TSF1 revegetated site | place: Philippines: Tuba, Benguet | collected 2017-08-29
GCCATGGCGCGCGGCTCGGCCGACCGCTACTTCCAGGCCGAGGTCAAGGACACGCTGAAGCTCGTGCCCGAGGGCATCGAGGGGCAGGTCGCCTACAAGGGGCCGGTTTCGACGGTGGTGCACCAGCTCGTCGGCGGCCTCAGGGCGGCGATGGGCTACACGGGGGCGAGGGATCTGGCGGATTTCCGCGCCAAGACCGAGTTCGTCCGCATTTCCGGCGCGGGCCTGCGCGAGAGCCACGTCCATGACGTGACGATCACCCGCGAAAGCCCGAACTACCCGAACGGCGGGCGGGTCTGATCGCACCGCCTCACGGCAAAGAAAAAGGCGGCCCAAGGGCCGCCTTTTCCATCAAGGATGTCGGTCGCGCGTCAGTTGCAGACGCGGACGCGGCGCGGCTCCGGGCCCCACGGGGTGTCGACCCAGCGACGCTCGATCCAGCACTCACGCGGCTGCGCGGCGGCTGCGGCGGCAGCACCACCGATGATCAGGGCGGCGGCGCCAACGCCGAGGGCGGCGCCGGGGCCCCATCCACGGCCACGACCACGATAGGGGCCGGGGCGGAAGCCCGGACGCGGGCCACGGAAGCCGCCACCGCCACGGAAGCCGCCACCGCGGCGCTGCATCTCGACCGGCTGGCCGCTGTCGAAGGCAGGGGTGAGCGCGGCATCGATGGCCGAGCGGTCGACCATCGGGGCGGCCGAGGCCGACGACGGCATGAGGATGGTGGCGCCGAGCGCGAGCGCGCCGAAGGCGGTCGACAGAGCGAGGGTCCTGAAGGCTGAATGACGCATGACAATTTCTCCCCGGGTTCAAGGCGGAGGGGGGCCTCCGCCCGGTTGTGATGCGATCCCTCGCACCGAAGACCAAGGACACCAGGGGATCGATCCGCCAGTTCCTTGACCTACCTTTTTGCAGCATGGTCGTTTCCGTTACGAGAGGAAAGCGGAAACATAACGTTTCAAGCTGAAATGGAGAGATTTCGATGGGTTTGATGAATCCGGGTGGCCTGTCGCTGATTTGGCCCGTCCTGGCGCAGGTGACACTCACCTTCGCCATCCTTTTCGTGATGGGATATTTCCGCCGCAAGGCCCTTTACGGCCGCGAGGTCAAGCCGCGGGACATCGCTCTCTCCGGCGAGGCCTGGCCGCCCAAGGCGCGGCAGGCTGCGAACAATTTCTCCAACCAGTTCGAGACGCCGGTCCTGTTCTATGTGCTGGCTGTCATGGCGATCCATGTCGGCGCCACCGGCTGGCTCATGACAACGCTCGCCTGGCTCTTCGTCGCCACGCGCGTCGTCCACGCCTATGTCCACATCGGCTCGAACGATCTGAGGCTGCGGCCGCTGGTCTTCACCATCGGTGTGGTTGTTCTCCTGGCGATGCTCGTCGGCGTCCTCATCGCGGCGCTCTGACGAAAAGGGCCCCGGTCTTGCAACCGGGGCCAAGGGTCAGGAGCGGGAGGTCTGCACTGCGCCGGGCTTACCAGGCGCAGACGTTCACCAGCCGGCGCTCGACGCCATAGGGCGTCTCGATCAGGCGGTAGCGGTAGCAGCTCGCGCCGACGGTCGCGACGCCGAGCCCGCCGACCCAGACGCCGTGGCGCCAGAAGCCGTGACGGTGGCGATGACCGAAGTGGCGGCCGTGGAAGCCGATGTGACGACCGCCGAAGTGGCGTCCGCCGCCGAAGTGCATGCCGCCACCGCGGTGGAAGCCGCCGCCGCCGCCACGGAACCCGCGGGCCTCGGCATCGGTGGTGGAGTAGAGGCCGAGACCGGCAACGGCGACGCCAGCGAGGGCAAGAGTCTTGAGGGAGATCATGGGTATCGATCCTTGAGCTGTGGTGCGAGGGAGGAAATCGCCCCGTCAGCCATGGGTCGCCGCGCTCTCGCAAAAGGTTCGAAGGCAGGGCTAGATTTTTTTTCAGTCGCACCCGCCAGGTCTTCGGTGACGTCGCATGCGGTTCAGGGCGCCGGTTTCGGTTGTCGGGGAAAGACACCATCAACCATCATCGAGCCGAACCGGCATTTTTAAGTACATTGCCGGACTGGAGTTAAGGCGCGATTCAGCCATCCGGCCCATGCTTCACGCACGCATTCCTCCAGCTTTCGTGGGCCATGACGTCGGACGTCGACATCACAGCGCAGGACTTGGCGCGCGCGCGCTCGACGCGGCGCTGGAACCTGACGTTTCCGGCTGCGATCGAGACGCGTTTCGAGCGGGAGATCGGTCAGCGCCGGGCGAAGACGCTGCTGCAGGTGATGCCGCGGACGGTGTTCGTCTACAACGCCTTCCTCATCGGCGACTATTTTCTTGTAAGCGATGCCTTCTGGCTCGCCGTCGTCCTGCACTTTGCCGTGGTGACGCCCTGGATGGTGGTCGCCTGCATCCTGATGTCACGCCCTCTCGCGGCCTGGTCGCGGAACCTCATCATCGCCAGCATCCCGCTGGCCATGATCGCCGGCATCATCGCCGTCTTCTCGATGTCGCGGGCGCCGTTCGCGGCGCACTACCAGTATTTCGCCATCGTCGCGCTCATCTATGGCAACGCGGCCCTGCGGCCGAGCTATCCGCTGGCGCTCGCCATCTCGCTGCTGACGATCGTCGCTCATACCCTGGCCATGACGCTGCATCCCGGGATTGCGGTTCCGGTGGCCATTTCGGCAGCCTGCGTGCTCATGGTTGCCGCCTATGTGTCGCTGAGCGCCAACTTCGCCATCGAGCGCGACCTTCGCCGGCTGTATCTGCTGCGGCTCGCCGACATGCTCGCTGCGAGCGATCTGCAACGTGCGGCCGCCGACCTGCACCGCATCTCCTATGTCGATCCGCTGACGGGGCTCGCCAACCGGCGCGGCATCGACGCCCGCGCAGAGGCCCTTTTCGCAGGCACGGAGCCGCGCCCGGGGCGCTTCTCCGTGCTGATGATCGACGTCGATCACTTCAAGAGCTTCAACGACCACTATGGCCACCCGGAAGGCGATCGCTGCCTCGCGCGCGTGGCGGGCTCCATCCGCGACACCGTCCGCGACGGCCTCGACGTCGTCGGGCGCTATGGCGGCGAGGAGTTCCTGGTCATCCTGCCGGAGGCGGAGCTGTCCAATGCCCTCGCCATCGCCGGCCGAATGCGCCGGCGCATCGAGCAACTGGCGATTCCTCACGGCCATGTCGGTGCCGGCATTGTCACCGTCAGCATCGGTGTCGGCGAGGGGGCTTTTGCCGATCCCTCGAGCCTCGCCAGGGCGATCACCCGGGCTGACGAGGCGCTCTATGAGGCGAAGGCGGCGGGGCGCAACTGCGTGAAGCCGCAACCCGGACCGGAGGCCGGCGACGCCCTGGAGCACGCCGCCTGAGCGATCAAGCTTGCGGTCGGGGGCCATCCGCGTCTAACACCACGGCCTTTGGCGGGTCAGTTCCCGCCCCGGAGCTGCCGTGACACCCGCCGCCCGCCTGTCTGCCGCCATCGAGGTGCTCGCCGATATCGAGGCGCGTCGTCGCCCTGCGCCCGACGCCCTGAAGGACTGGGGCCTCGGCCACCGCTTCGCCGGGTCCAAGGACCGCGCGGCGATCGCCAGCCTCGTCTATGACGCGCTGCGTCGGCGCGCATCGGCCGCCCATGTGATGGGGGAGGCGACGCCCCGCGCCATCCTGCTCGGCAGCCTGGCGCTCGCCCGCAGCCTTGATGTCGAGGCCATCGCCGGCCTCTGCTCCGGCGAGCGCTTCGCTCCGGAGCCCCTGACCGCCGCGGAGCGAAAGCGCCTCAAGGCGCTGAAGCTGACCGATGCGCCCGCTGACGTTGCCGGGGATTTCCCCGAGTGGCTCGCCCCGGATCTCGCCGCAGCCTTCGGGGACCGGCTGGTCGACGAGATGCTGGCGCTCGCGGCGCGCGCGCCCATCGACATTCGCGTGAACACGCTGAAGACCGAGCGCGCCCGCCTGATCCCCGAACTCGCCCACCTCGGGCCGGAGCCGACGCCCCACGCGCCGACCGGCCTCAGGTTTTCCGCCGGCGAGGACGGGCGCGGCCCGACCCTGCAGGTGACCCCCGAGTTCCTCAAGGGACAGTTCGAGATCCAGGACGAAGGCTCGCAACTCGTGGCGTCGATGGCCGGCGCGCGGCCGGACATGCAGGTGGTGGATCTCTGCGCCGGCGGCGGCGGCAAGACGCTTGAACTCGCCGCGCTGATGGACAATTCGGGCCAGATCTACGCGACCGACGCCGACGCGCGCCGTCTCGCCCCCATCCACGACCGTCTCGCCCGTGCCGGTGTCCGCAACGTCCAGGTCCGCACGCCGAAGGGCAGGGGCGACGAGCCTCTGGCCGATCTCGCCGGCAAGATCGACCTCGTCCTCGTCGATGCGCCGTGCACCGGCATCGGCACATGGCGGCGCAATCCCGACACCAAGTGGCGCGTTCGTCCCGGCGCGCTCGACGAGCGCATGAAGGAGCAGGACCTCGTGCTCGCCCGCGCCGAGCGGCTGGCGAAGAAGGGCGGTCGCATCGCCTATGTGACCTGCTCGGTGCTGCCGCGCGAGAACGACGAGCGCGTCGCGGCCTTTCTCGAGGCGCATCCGGACTTCGCCTCCGTCGACCCCGGCGAGATCCTTGCGCTTGCTCCCGACACGCTGTCGGAACGCGAGGACCTCGTCTCGCCGGCCGGCCTCGGCATCCAGCTTTCGCCGCTCAGGACGGGCACGGACGGGTTCTATCTCGCCCTTGTCGAGCGGCGGCGATGATCTGCGCGTCCCTCCGGGCGGTTCGCGGCTATCCTGCGCTCGTCCTCGCCGCCGTCGTGCTGCTCGCGGCGCCTGCGGTCTCACAGCCGGCCGTTCAGGTGTCGACGCGCGATGCGGCCGGGGCCGCTCGGCTCATCAACGGCTACCGCGCCGGCCAGGGGCTGGCGCACCTCCGGATCGATCCGCGTCTCAATGCCGCCGCGGCCGCCCATGCGCGGCTTATGGCAGCAACCGGAAACCTCTCGCACGACATCGGCGTCAGCTACGCCGTGCGCATGCAGCGGCTAGGCTTCGCCACGGCCTCGGAAAATCTCGGTTACGGCTACGCCTCGGTGGGCGAGACGATCACAGCGTGGAAGGCCTCTCCCGCCCATGACGCCAATCTGCGCAAGCCGCTCGTGACCCGCATGGGCCTCGCCCGCGCGGCGACCCGCGGCGGGCGACCCTACTGGGCGCTGATCCTCGCCCGCTGACGCCCTGCTGCCATCTCTGTGTTGATGGCGCGGAGCTTGGGCTTGCGCCGTGCCCGGCATGGTCGTAACGCAGAAAAATGACCCAGCACGACAGCATCCTCATCATCGATTTCGGCTCGCAGGTGACGCAGCTCATCGCCAGGCGCGTACGCGAGGCAGGGGTCTACTGCGAGATTCACCCCTTCCAGTCGGCGGAAGCCGCCTACCGCAAGCTGAAGCCGAAGGGAGTCATTCTCTCCGGCGGGCCGGCCTCGGTGACCGAGGACTTCTCGCCCCGCGCGCCGCAGCTCATCTTCGACGAGAAGCTCCCCGTCTTCGGCATCTGCTACGGCGAGCAGACCATGGCCGAGCAGCTCGGCGGCAAGGTCGAGGCCGGGCATCACCGCGAGTTCGGCCGCGCCTTCCTCGAAGTGCACAAGCGTACCCGCCTGTTCGACGGCGTCTGGGAGCCCGGCACCCGCCACCAGGTCTGGATGAGCCACGGCGACCGCGTCACGCAGCTGCCCGAGGGCTTCGAGGTGGTCGCCACCTCCGACAACGCGCCCTTCGCTGCCATCGCCGACGAGAAGCGCAACTATTACGCCGTGCAGTTCCACCCGGAGGTCGTGCACACGCCCGACGGCGCGAAGCTGATCCAGAACTTCGTCCACAAGATCGCGGGCGCGAAGGCGGACTGGAGCATGTCCGCCTACCGGCAGGAGATGATCGCCAAGATTCGCGCGCAGGTCGGCAAGGGCAAGGTCATCTGCGGCCTGTCCGGCGGCGTCGATTCCTCCGTCGCGGCCGTGCTGATCCACGAAGCCATCGGCGACCAGCTCACCTGCGTCTTCGTCGACCACGGCCTGATGCGCCACAACGAGGCGACTGAGGTCGTCGATCTCTTCCGCGGCCATTACAACATCCCGCTGGTCCATGTGGACGCCGCCGACATGTTCCTCGGCGAGCTTGCCGGCGTCACCGACCCGGAGACGAAGCGCAAGACCATCGGCCGCCTGTTCATCGAGGTCTTCGAAAAGGAGGCCAGGGCCATCGGCGGCGCGGAGTTCCTGGCGCAGGGCACGCTCTACCCGGACGTGATCGAGAGCATCTCGTTCTCCGGTGGCCCCTCGGTCACCATCAAGAGCCATCACAATGTCGGCGGTCTTCCCGAACGCATGAACATGAAGCTCGTGGAGCCCTTACGCGAACTCTTCAAGGACGAGGTGCGCGCGCTCGGCCGCGAGCTCGGCCTGCCCGAGAGCTTCGTCGGCCGCCACCCGTTCCCGGGACCGGGACTCGCCATCCGCATTCCCGGCGACATCACGCGCGAGAAGCTCGACATCCTGCGCAAGGCCGACGCCATCTATCTCGACGAGATCAGGAAGGCCGGTCTCTACGATACGATCTGGCAGGCCTTCGCCGTGCTGCTCCCCGTCCGCACGGTGGGCGTGATGGGCGACGGACGCACCTACGACCATGTCTGCGCGCTCAGGGCCGTGACCTCGGTCGACGGCATGACCGCCGATTTCTACCCCTTCGACATGAACTTCCTCGGCCGCGCCGCGACGCGCATCATCAACGAGGTGCGCGGCATCAACCGCGTCGTCTACGACGTGACCTCGAAGCCGCCGGGCACGATCGAGTGGGAATGATTTTTGGCCTGCCGCGGGTATCCGAAAGTACGCTACGGCACTACGCAAGCTGCTGATCTCAAACGAGAATATTGGCGACACGCTTCGGCATCTATCGGAGCGCAAGCGAGCCACCTGACGGTGCGGCTGGCGGTGATCGTGAGCGCGAAGAACCTGTAGACCGCGAGGTCTTACCATTCGAGCATATTGCCGATCACGGCGGCGATCACCGCCCTTCGACCGCCAACGGCGGTCGGATGGATTGCCGTAGTCTAAGGCTCAGCCAGGTCGGTTCTGCTCGCGTGCATGGAAAGTCTCTTCGATAGGTTTCGTTGGACTGAGGGTGTCCGCAGGCCGGCCGGCCCAGGCCAGAACCTGTTCCATGAACCGGTCCGCCCGCTCAAGCTGCTCGGCGGCGATCCACTCGTCCGGTTGATGCGCCTGGGCGATCTCGCCCGGCCCGCAGACCACGGCGGGAATGCCGCGCTCGGCGAAGAAGCCGGCCTCGGTTCCGAACGGCATGGCGAACACGGGATCGCGTCCGCCCAGGTGTCGCGCCGCTTCGACCGCCGCCCGGTTGGCGGATGAGACGAGCGGCGGCACTTGCATGAGCAGTTCGGAGTTCTGGCTGACGCCATCGGGAAGCGAGCGCGTGAGGAAGCCGTCGGCCAGTGCGACGATCTCGTGAATATCGACCGGCGCGGCGGGTCGGAACTCCCACAGCACCTCGCAAGCCGCGGCGACGATGTTGATCGCGTTGCCACCATCGATGCGTCCGACGCTGATCGTCGTGCGATCGGTTCCCCGGCCCTCACCGTCTCCGATCGATCGCAGGAACTCGACGAAACGGACTGCGGGATAGATCGCGCTTGCTCCGGCGCTTGGATCGCTCGAGTGGGCGGCATGACCGGCGAAGCGCGTGCGGAAGCCTAGGAACCCACGGTGCCGGTCGCCGAGGCGCATGCCCGTCGGCTCGCCGATGATCGCAAGCGCAGGGCAGCCTTCATGGGTCAACAGATCGGCGATCAGGGCGGGCACACCGAGGCAGCCGACCTCCTCGTCGTAGGAGAAGGCGAGATGGATCGGCCGCCGCAGCTCGGTGGCGGCGAACGCGGGCGCAGCAGCGAGACAGGCCGCCAGGAAGCCCTTCATGTCGACGTGCGCGGTCAACGTGAAAGGATCGGAGGTCCAATCCTGACCGCAGACCGGTACCACGTCGGTATGGCCGGACAGGACGATGCCGCCATCGCCCTGCGGCCCGAAGCTCGCGAGGATGTTGGCTTTCGCGCCGCTCCCATCGCGGCTGAGTCGGATGCGCGCACCGAGGGGCTCCAACAGGGTGACGATCCAGTCGACGGCTTCGAGATTGGAGCGGTCCGAGGTCGTGTCGAAGCCGACCAGCGCTTCGAGGAGGGCGATCGTCTGGCTCATTGGCGCGCTTCGGTTCGACGTCAGGCGGCGATCGCCGGTCGCTCGGCGCGGGCGCGTGCCAGTCGCTCCTGCGCGATGCGCATCGCCGCGACTTGCGTCGGCGTGCGATCGCCGTCGGCGCGTTCGAAGATCGTCTTCAGGGTCGTCCCGATCGCCTCGACGTCGCGATCGACCTGGTGTTTGTCGAATCCATCGCGTTCGGAGGCGACGCGGATCATGCCGCCGGCGTTGATGACGAAATCTGGGGCGTAGAGGATGCCGCGCTCGGCGAGGCTCTCGCCGTCCGTGTCGCGGGCGAGCTGGTTGTTGGCCGCGCCCCCGACGATGGCGCAGCGCAGCTGCGGCACGGTCTCCCGGCTGAGGATCGCGCCCATCGCGCAGGGAGCGAAGATCTCGGCATCCGCCGCGTAGATCGCCTGTGGCGCGACGATGTCGGCGGCGAAGGTCGCCTGGGCGCGGGCCGTGCGGGTATCGTCGACGTCGGCGACGACCAGCGTCGCGCCGGCCTCGTGGAGGAATTGGCACAGGTGCCAGCCGACATTGCCGAGACCTTGGACTGCGACGCGGCGGCCGGTGAGTCTGGACGCCCCCCAGCGATGACGCGCCGCCGCTTCCAGGCCGTAGTAGACGCCGAGCGCCGTGGTCGGAGAGGGATCGCCGGTGCCGCCGAGATCTTCCGGCAGCCCGACGACGTGACCGGTCGCCTTGCGCACCTCGGCGAAGTCCGCGACCGTCGTTCCGACATCTTCGGCCGTGATGTAGCGCCCGCGGAGGCGTTCGACCGCGCGACCCATCGCCTGCAACAGGGCCGGCGTCTTCTGCTTGCGAGGATCTCCGATGATGACCGCCTTGCCGCCGCCGAGATCGAGGCCGGCGGCCGCCGCCTTGAAGGTCATGCCCCGCGAGAGCCGCAGGACGTCACGCAGCGCCTCGTCCTCGCCGGCATAGGGGTACATCCGGCAACCGCCGAGCGCCGGGCCGAGCGTGGTGTCGTGGATGGCGATAAGCGCCTTCAGGCCGGACGCATCGTCCGAAACGAAGACCACCTGTTCGTGGTCGGCGAAGGCTTCATGATTGAACACGGTCACGCCGAGGCTCCATCGATTGGGAGGTTGAAGACGAGGGGGACTGGACCGGTCGCGGCCGCGCCGTCGCGAGCACGAAGCCGCCGAGGATCAGGGCCGCTCCGGCGAGGTGAAAGGCGCGCACCGGCTCGCCGAGAACGAGCCAGGCGAGGATCGCTGTGAAGAGAGCGACGAGGTGGAACGAGGCGCCGGTCACGCTGGGTCCGAGCATCGCGACGCAGCGGTTCCAGATCACGAAGGCAAAGAGCGAAGCGAATACGCCGATGTAGAGAACGGCGCCCAGCGGTCCGGGCGCGAGCGGTATGGCCGCGCCGCGCGCGAGCTCCCAGACCCAGAAGGGAAGCAGGACCGCGAGGCCGGCGAGCATCGTCGCCGTCAGGAACACGAGCGGATCGAGCGACGACGGCTTGCGGCGCAGGAGCACGGAGTAGAGGGCGTAGTTGGTGACCGCGACGACGACGAGCGGTTCGCCGTGGTCGAAACGCAGGTCGGCGAGCGCCGAAGGTTCGCCACGCGCCACGATCCAGACGACGCCGGCGAGCGACACGAGGATGCCGGCAAGCGTCCGCCAGGCAATGCGCTCGACGCCGAGCGCGAAGGCGGCGATCGGCACCATCAGCGGCAGCGTGGAGTTGAGGAAGGCGACGCTGGCGGCCGGTGCGGACTGGAGCGCGACGTAGCCGAGCGCGTTGTAGCCGGCGATCCCGAAGGCGCCGCACGCCAGCACGAGCCGCCATGCGCTCGCCAAGGCCCGGCGCTTGGCGATCATCGCGGCGAGGGTGAACGGCAAGAGGCAGAGAACGGCGACGAGCCAACGTCCGACCGCGAGCGACACCGGTGGAAAGCTCTCCGCCATCGCGCGCCCGAGCACGAGGTTGCCGGCCCAGAACAAAGGCGGCAGCGGCAGCAGGAGGAGGGGACGCGCCCACAAGCGCTGGAGGACGGACATCGCCGACCGGCCTCAGCGGTCGCCGTCGGCGAGGCCGATACGCAGGCGCCGGTTGTGGCGGCCTTTGTTGTCGATCTTCAGGATGCGGATGGGCGGGGAGCCGGCCGTTGACGCGAGATGCGTGCCGCCGCAAGCCTGTCGATCGAGTCCGACGATCTCGACAACGCGGATCAGCCCGTCCGCGGTGGGTGGTGGCGTGACCGAGCGTGAGCGGACCAGCCCCGGCTCGTCGAGGACCGCGGCTTCGGGAACGTAGTTCTGCCGCACGGGAAGATCCCGTCGGATCGCGGCGTTCACGTCGTCCTCGATCGCGCGAAGCCTGTCGTTGTCGGCATCGGGCAGATCGAAGTCGATCCGGGCGGTGCCGTCGTCGTTCATCTGCACGCCGGTCACGAGCGCGCCGTTGAAGCGCTGGAAGACGAGCGCGTTCACGACGTGAAGGTCTGTGTGTAGCGCGCGCATCATCCGCCGAAACCGGGGATCGACGCGTGCTTCGACCTGGCCGGGCTGAAGTTCAGCCTGGTCGGCCAGCACGTGCCAGAGCTGGCCGCCGCGATTCTCGAAACCCGCGAGCGCATATTCTCCGCTTGCGCCCACGAGCACGCCGCGATCGGGCAGTTGGCCGCCCCCGCCGGGGTAGAAGGGCGTCTCGGCAAGCAGGACGCGTCCGGGCTCCGCGTCCAGGACGTCGCTCGCCAGTGTCAGCGTTTCGGGATGCTCGAGGCAGTAGTAGCGCGTCATGGCCGAGGGTCTCGCCGTTCGCGCGACGATCGGAGCGTGAACCGCTCCGAACGTGCGCTGTCTTTCCTGACGAGACTGGCTGGAGAGCCGCTGGGATTATTGGCGAAAATTGAACGTGGCGCGCTTAGGCCGCTGCGGCGCGGACCCATTGCATCGGCGTGATTCCGTAGGCGCGCTTGAAATGCTTGGTGAGCGCGCTCTGGTCGTAGAAGCCGGCGGCGACCGCCGCGTCCGCGATGGGTGCCCCGGTCTTCAGTTCGGCGATGGCGGCTTTCAGCCTGACCTGCGTCAGATAGGCGTGCGGGGTCAGCCCCGTCGCCTTCTTGAACAGCCCGATCAACTGAAACGGCGTCAGCCCGACCTCGGCGCCGAGCTCATCCAGCGTCAGCTCCTCGGCGTGTCTGTCCCGCATCAGATCGGCGACGATCGCGACTTTCGACCGGTCTCGCGGCGTGCCGGCGACGCGGCCGAGGCCCGCGGCGTGGCGGTCGATCAGCGTGCCGAAGCTGCCCACCAGCAGCTCGCGCTCCTCGAAGGGATCGCGTCCGGCGTCCAAAGCCTGGTGCAGGGCCAGGAAGGCGGCGATCAGATCCGTGTCGTCGAAGCTGTTGCGCGTGAAATAGGGCGCACGCTCGACGCCGAGGGCGTTCTGAACCGCCGCGATGGCGGGCGCCGCGAGATAGAGCCCTCGATAGCGCCAGCGTCGGCTCCAGCCCATCCGGCCGGAATGCGGCTCGTCGGGATTGAAGACGAGCAGGGTCGAGGTCTTCGCTTCGTCGTGCTGCCCGCGGCTCTTGAACTCGGCGCCGCCGGCCTCGGTCACGGCGATCACGAAGGCTTCGTGGCTGTGCGGAGCGTAATCATGGCGGGTGAAATCGGCGACGAGGCAGCTCAGGCCCGTCACCCGAGGGTCGCGCCAGTAACGGGCGGTGTTGTGTGTATCGATCCGTGCCACGGTTTGGCTGTCCTAACACATTTGCCGAGGATCTTCCTTCACGGACTCAGGTGAGCCGGGAGCGCGCGACGATGGCGTTCGTATCGATGCCACGCGGCAGGCTTCCGAAAGCCCGATTGGCAAGCCCGTCAAGCCGCGAGGCGACGAAGGCGACGGAGACCGCGGACGGTGCGTGCCGCACCAGCAGCGACGCCTCCGTCACGGTCGCGATCTGCGCCGCGATATGGCGGGCGCGGTGCTCCTGGTCGCGCGCGTCGGACAGGTCCGTCTCGAGCGCATCGATCGCCTGGTCGAGGCGCCGGTCGATGCCGCGCGCCAGGGCGAGCTCGGCGACGAGCGCCGAGACCGTGTCCGGTTCGCGCTGCATGGCGCGCAGCACGTCGAGGCAGATG
>VFQR01002309.1_pt1 | contig 12367 bp, 10 predicted proteins | sample 3512321 | NCBI WGS metagenome assembly VFQR01 (sample SAMN10412374, study PRJNA504923) | tailings metagenome | isolation source: Relicate 3 Philex TSF1 revegetated site | place: Philippines: Tuba, Benguet | collected 2017-08-29
GCGATCTCGACCGGCTGGCCGGCGAAATCCTCGACCAGCGCGCCTTTGGCGAAGCGATCCACGATCTCCTCACGTCGCTCGACATGGGCGAGGACCGCTCGAACGAGCAGGACGAAGACGATCAGGACGAGGAGGACGGCAGCGGTCAGGACGATTCTTCGAACGATCAGGGTGCCGCCGAACAGGACGATTCCAGCGAGCAGTCCGCACAGGAAGACGCGGAACTCTCGACCGAAGAGCAGCCGGAACAGGCCGCGGAATCGGACGACGCACCGTCCGCCGACCGTCCGGACGACATGGATAGCGGCGACTCGGAAGAGGCAGGCGAACCGTGGCGGCCGAAGCATCCCCTCTCCAACGAACCGCGCGGGCCGGAATATCGCGCCTACACCAACAAATTCGACGAGACCGTCGGCGCGGAAGAACTCTGCGATGCGGAAGAACTTTCCCGCCTGCGCTCCTACCTCGACAAGCAGATCCAGCATCTGCAGGGCGTGGTGGCGCGGCTCGCGAACCGCCTGCAGCGCCGCCTGATGGCGCAGCAGAACCGCGCGTGGGATTTCGATCTCGAGGAAGGCATGCTCGACCCTGCGCGGCTGTCGCGCGTCGTCACAGACCCGTACCAGCCGCTCTCGTTCAAGAACGAACGCGACACCGATTTCCGCGACACGGTGGTGACGCTCCTGCTCGACAACTCCGGCTCGATGCGCGGGCGCCCGATCACGGTTGCCGCGACCTGCGCGGACATTCTTGCCCGCACATTGGAGCGCTGCGGCGTGAAGGTCGAAATTCTCGGCTTCACGACGCGCGCGTGGAAGGGCGGGCAGTCGCGCGAAGCGTGGCTGGCTGCAAACAAGCCGCAGTCGCCGGGCCGCCTCAACGATCTGCGCCACATCATCTACAAGTCCGCCGACGCGCCATGGCGCAGGGCACGCAAGAACCTTGGCCTGATGATGCGCGAGGGTCTTCTGAAAGAGAACATCGACGGCGAAGCGCTCGACTGGGCGCATAAGCGGCTGCTGGCGCGTCCCGAGCAGCGCAAGATTCTGATGATGATTTCCGACGGCGCGCCGGTCGACGACTCGACGCTTTCCGTGAACCCCGGCAATTATCTCGAACGTCACCTGCGCTGGATCATCGAGGAAATCGAAACCCGTTCGCCGGTCGAACTGATCGCGATCGGCATCGGCCATGACGTCACGCGCTACTATCGCCGCGCGGTTACGATCGTGGATGCCGAAGAACTCGGCGGCGCGATGACCGAGAAGCTCGCCGAGCTGTTCGAGGAAAAGGCTCCGGCTGCGCCCACGCGCGGCAAGCGCCGCCTGCACTGATGAACAAAACGCTGCCGCCGCTCGCTGCGCTGGCACTCGTACTGGCCGCCGGCGCGGCACTTTCGCAAACGAAGCATCCCTTCGCGCCGACGCCGATCGAAATCGAATCGCGCGCCATTTCCTCCTTCAAACCCGGCGATGCGAACCTGCGCCGCTTCGGCGAACTCGAGTTCATCGGCGGCCTGGTGCTTTCCTCGAAAGCCAAGGAATTCGGCGGCATCTCGGGCCTTCACATCCTGCCGGACGGCCGCCGCTTCATCGCGCATTCGGATCGCGGCAACTGGATTCGCGGCACCCTTGCGCTCGACGAAGACCGCGTTACCGGAATCGAAAACGCCGAAATTGCACCGATGCGCGGCCCGCGCGGCAAACTTTCAGCCATGCGGTGGTTCGACACCGAGGCGCTCGCCGCGGACGGCGACACGCTCTACGTCGGCATCGAACGCGAAAACCAGATTCTCCGCTACGACCGCTACGGCGAAATCGGAATTCCGTTGCCGGTACCGGTCGAGATCACCGAGCTTCCCTACAACAAGGGCCTCGAAGCGCTGGCGTTCGTGCCGCGCAACCTGCCGCTCGGCGGGAGCCTGATCGCGATTTCGGAGCGCGGCCTCGACGCAAACCGGAATCTCCGCGGCTTCATCCTGTCGAACGGCAAGTGGTCGAACTTCAGCGTGAAGCAGATCGGCAAGTTCGACATCAGTGACGCCGCGGTCTCTCCGACCGGGCATCTGTTGATTCTCGAACGCTATTTCGAGTTCCTGAGCGGCATTCACCTGCGCATTCGCGCGATCCCGCTCGCCGACATCAAAGCCGGCGCTACGGTCGATGGGAAAGTCTTGATCGAAGCCGACAACGATCTGGAAATCGACAACATGGAGGCGCTTGCGGTGACGAAGAACGTCGCCGGCCAGATCGTGCTCACGCTCTTGTCCGACAACAATTTCAACTTCCTGCAGCGTACGATCCTGCTGCGCTTCGTCTGGCCGCAATAAAAAACCCGCCGGAACCGGCGGGTTTTTCTGGATCGGCTTGCGCGAAACTCAGCTCGCTTCGGCGAGCTTCTTCTTGATCTTCTTCTTCAGCAGGAGAACGCGCGAGGAAAGGTTTCCGTCGCGGGCCTTGATCAGGTACGCGTCGAGACCGCCGTTGTGGTCGACCGATTTCAGCGCATTCGTGCTGACGCGCAGGCGGACGTTCTGCTTCAGCGCTTCGCTCTGCATCGTGACGTTCACGAGGTTCGGCAGGAAGCGGCGCTTGGTCTTGATGTTGGAATGGCTGACCTTGTGGCCCACGAGGACACCCTTGCCGGTCAGTTCGCAGCGACGAGACATCGTCTAAATCCTTGCAGTCATAAGGCGATCTGGCCGGGCCGAGCCCGCCGCCGCCACATGGGGTAAAAAGCGAGGCATCTCCATAGTGAGGGGGGCCAAGGGCGTCAAGCGAGGCCTCTGCCCGCGGCATCGGCCCCGCCAAGCCGCCCGGAATGCCGCTCCGGGATCCGGTTCGCGATCCCGGGCCACAGTTAAGACGCAAACCGCTCCCACGGGAGGCCTCCTTCAGGAACCACGCGAATCCGCAGCCTTTCGCTGAATTTGCTATGATTCCCGCAACTGAATCGGCCCCTCGGGTCCAGGAACGGAAAGATCGAGCCTGATGCGCCGTTTTGCTGTCGCAGCCGCTGCCCTCTCTCTCGTGGCGTACGCCTCCGGCGCCGCCGCCCAGACGACGCGGCTCGACGCCGTCTACTCCGTTCACCTCACCGGAATCCCGATCGGCCAGGGCGCGGTCATCCTGGACATCAACCAGAACAGCTTCGCAGCCGCGGGCACGGCGAAGTTCACTGGTCTGGTGCGGATGATCTCCAAGGGCGAAGGCACCTCGACCGTGCGGGGCGCGTTTCAGGCCAACCGCGTGATCTCGAGCATCTTCTCCACGCAATCGAACACCAGTGACCGCAAGGAAAAGGTCGAGATCGTCGTCGAAAACGGATTCGCCAAGGAATTCTCGGTGATGCCGCCGCCGCGCGATCTGGACAAGAATCGCGTGCCGCTGACCCAGGCCGCGCGAACCAATGTCGTCGATCCGTTGAGCGCGGGGCTGATGCTGGTATCGGCGCCGGGCGACGCGCTGAACCCGCAATCCTGCAATCGCACGATCCCGATCTTCGACGCGCGCTTCCGCTACGACGTCGTGCTTTCCTACCTGCGCACCGAAGCGGCGCCGAAAAAGATCGACGGCTATGACGGCCAGGTCATCGTCTGTCAGGCCCGCTACGTGCCGGTCGCGGGACACCGCACCGACCGGCCGCAGGTCGAGCAGCTCGCGAAAAACCAGGAACTGTTCGTGTGGCTCGCGCCGGTCGCGGGCACCCGCGCACTGGTCCCGATCAAGGTCTCCATCGCGACGGGCATCGGCACCATGGTGGTCGAAGCCACCCGCTTTCGCACCTCGCAGCGCTAAGCCTTAATTCGGTCCGGTCTTCCCGGACAATGACTTCCTGGCTGCACCGGCCCGCACGGGCCGGGGATGGAGTCATGGATGCGTTACCTCGCTGCTTCCGCCCTTCTGCTTCTGGCCGCAAATGCTTCCGCAGCCGGCGCGCAAACGACACGGCTCGACGCCACGTACTCGGTGTATCTCACCGGCATTCCGGTCGGGCGAGCGTCCGTTTCAATCGATCTTAGCGATACGGGCTTCTCCATCTCGGGGAGTGCGAGAACGGCAAGGTTCGTCCGCATCCTTTCGAAGGGCGAAGGTTCTGCGAGCGTGCGCGGCACTTTGAAAGCCGACCGCGTTCTCGCAAGCATGTTTTCCGGACGTTACACGTCGAGCCGGCGCGAACAGAAAATCGGGATCGACATCGCGAACGGCGTTGTCAAAGACGTTTCGATCGAACCGGCGTTACCGGAGAAAGATCCGGCCCGCATCCCAATCACCGACGAAGCCCGCACGAACGTCGTCGATCCGCTGAGCGCGGCGTTGGCGTTTGTCTCTTCGAAAGCCGACAAGCTCAGCCCGGAGTTCTGCAACCGCACGCTACCGGTCTTTGACGGACGCTATCGCTTCAACGTGACGCTATCCTACCTCCGCACCGAAGCGGCGGTTTCCTCCGAGGGCTACAAGGGACCCGCACTCGTCTGCCGCGTGCGCTACGTGCCGATTGCAGGCCACCGCAAGGACGCTCCGGCCGTCGCGCAGATGGCGAACAACCGCGACATGCTCGTTTGGCTCGCGCCGCTTTCAGGTACGCGGGTACTGGTACCGATCCGCGCTTCGGTATCGAGCATGATCGGCACGTTCACGGTCGAAGTGACGCGCTTCAACGTCAGCACAAAGTGAGCGGCGCCCCGCGTTAATAAATTTTCGACTCGGACGACGAGCCCGCTTCCGCAAGCCTGCCTATTTCGTGTCTTGGCTCGCGCCGTACACGAGATGTGGTGAGAACGAAGCTCGAAACCACTTCGAGTCAGTGATTCGGACGCGATTCGTTCCAGACTCGTTCCGAATCTTACACAAATGCGCGAAATCGGATTGAAGCTGTAGCGAAACGGGACGACGCAAGCGCATGCGGCTCCTGACGGAATCGCGCCCGCGGAGGCAGCTGAATTAACTTTCGGCCGCCTGCCGGAACGCAGATAATGGTGCGAGAGGCCGCGCCCTGGTGGTTTTCTGCAGCCGGAGAACTACATGCAGCGTGAACGCAGCGGGAAACCTGCCGGAGTCAGTGATTCGGACGTGATTCGTTCAGAGCGTGTTCCAATCCTTAACGGAATCCGGAAACTCTCCTTCAACTTGTAACGAAACGGTACAGTTCGCGTAGAAATCCGGCTCAGAGTCGTGCTGAAAACCTCTCCCATATCCTTCGCCGACCCTTCGCGCCGCGGGCGCGGCGTCACCGCCGTGCTGGGGCCGACCAATACCGGCAAGACGCATCTCGCGATCGACCGCATGCTCGCGCATTCGAGCGGGCTGATCGGCCTGCCGCTGCGCCTGCTCGCACGCGAGGTCTACCAGCGCTGCGTCGCGCGTGTGGGCGCGGAGAATGTCGCGCTGATCACCGGCGAGGAAAAAATCCGTCCGAAGAACCCGCGCTACTGGGTCTCCACCGTGGAGGCGATGCCGAAGGACATCGACGTCGCCTTCGTCGCAATCGATGAAGTGCAACTCGCCGCCGATTTCGAACGCGGCCATCTCTTCACGGACCGTATTCTGAACCTGCGCGGGCGCGAGGAAACCTGGCTATTGGGTGCCGCAACCGTGCGCGGCATTCTCACGAAGCTTCTTCCCGGCATGGATGTGATCCAGCGCCCGCGGCTCTCGATGCTGACCTTCGCGGGCGAGAAGAAGCTCACCCGGCTTCCGCGCCGCTCCGCTATCGTCGCTTTCTCCGGCGACGAAGTCTACGCGATTGCCGAATTGATCCGGCGCCAGAGCGGCGGCGCTGCGGTCGTGCTCGGTGCGCTTTCGCCACGCACGAGAAACGCGCAAGTCGAACTGTTTCAGTCCGGCGACATCGACTATCTCGTCGCCACCGACGCGATCGGCATGGGACTGAATCTCGATGTCGATCACGTGGCGTTTGCGTCCGACCGCAAATTCGACGGCTACCAGTTCCGGCAACTCTCCGCCGCCGAGATGGCGCAAATCGCAGGCCGCGCCGGACGCGCGCAACGCGACGGCACCTTCGGAACGACAGGGCGATGCGCGCCGTTCGAAGCCGATCTCGTCGAGCGGCTGGAAACGCACACCTTCGAACCCGTGAAAGTGTTGCAATGGCGCAACCACGATCTCGATTTTTCGTCGCTGCGGGCGCTGGAAGCGAGTCTTTCCGTCATTCCGCGCCTCGAAGGGCTGACACGCGCGCCGATTGCAGACGACATGCTGGTGCTGGAGCGTGCCGCACGCGACCCCGAAATCGCCGATCTCGCGCGGAATCCGGAGGCCATCCGCAAATTGTGGGCCGTGTGTCAGATTCCTGACTACCGGAAAGTCGCACCCGCCGCGCACTCCGAACTCGTGCTCACCCTCTATGGATTTTTGATGCGAGAGGGTAGCATCCCCGCCGATTGGATCGCCGAACAGGTGGCCCTTGCCGACCGGCCTGAAGGCGACATCGATACGCTTTCGAACCGCATCGCGCAGGTGCGAACCTGGACCTTCGCGGCAAACCGCCCCGACTGGTTACGCGATCCGGAACACTGGCAAGGCATCACGCGCGCCGTCGAAGACCGACTCTCCGACGCTTTGCATGAGCGCCTTACCCAACGCTTCGTTGACCGCCGCACCAGCGTGCTGATGCGGCGCCTGAGAGAGAATACGCGCTTGGAGACAGAGATTAAGGACAGCGGTGAAGTGATCGTCGAAGGTCACGTCATCGGACGCTTGCAGGGTTTTGAATTCGCAGCCGACGCTTCCGGCGGCGGACCGGATGCAAAAGCATTGCGGGCGGCAGCGCAGAAGGCGCTCGCGGGTGAAATCGAAAAGCGCGCGGAAGAAATCGACAAGGCGGGCGACGAGCAGATCGTGCTCGCGAACGACGGCCTCGTGCGCTGGAAGGGCGAGCCGGTGGCGAAACTTGCCGCGGGCGACGTCGCGCTGAAGCCCCAGCCCCATCTGCTTGCCGACGAGCAACTCACCGGCCCTTCCCGCGACAAGGTCGCGGCGCGCATCGCCCGGTGGATCGAAGCGCACATCGAAAAGCTGCTCGGGCCCCTCAACGCGCTTGCAAAGGCCGAGGACGTCACCGGCATGGCCCGCGGCGTCGCGTTCCAGCTCGTCGAAGCGCTCGGAGTGCTCGACCGCGAAAACGTCGCCGACGAAGTGAAAGGTCTCGATCAGGAAGCCCGCGGACAGCTTCGCAAGTACGGTGTGCGCTTCGGCGCCTACCATGTGTATGTGCCCGCCTTGCTCAAGCCTGCGCCGCGCCAGCTTGCGTTGACGCTGTGGGCCCTGAAGCACGGCGGCCTCGCACAGAAGGGCATGGGTGAATTGCCGGCACTGGCTTCGTCCGGGCGCACGTCGATTCCGAACGACCGCGAAATTCCGAAGTCGCTGTATCGCGCGGCAGGCTATCGCGTTGCCGGCACCCGCGCGGTGCGCGTGGATATTCTCGAGCGCCTCGCCGATCTCATTCGTCCGGCCATCGCATGGAAGCCTGGCGCTACGGGCGAGAAACCGGCCGGCGCCATCGATGGCTTCGGCTTCACGGTTTCGGTCGGCATGACCTCGCTCGTCGGCTGCGCCGGCGAGGATTTCGCATCGATCCTGAAAGCGCTCGGCTACCGCATGGACCGGCGCCCCGTAACGGCCGAGGCACCGAAGTCCGACGCTACGGCTGAAGCCCCCGCCGCCGAGACGGCGGAAGCCACCGCGGAAATTACCGAAGTGGCGGAGAGCGAAGTGGCGGAGAACGAACCCGCGTCGGCGGGCGAAGCGGAAGCCGTAAGCACCGAGGCGCCGGCGGAAACTACAGAAGCCGCGCCCGCGGAAGCGCCCGCCGCTTCAGAAGCAGTGACCGTCGAAGTCTGGCGCCCGGGACGGCCGCGCGAACAGCGCAAACCCGACCGCAAACGCCCGCCGCGCAAAGACGCGAAGGCAGGCGACGCCGCGAAGGAAGGGACGGCACAAGCCGGAGCGGAAGCGCCGCGTCACGACCGCCGCGACAAACGCGGGAAAGACCGCAACAAGGATCGCGGCAAGCGCGACAGCGGCAACTTCAAGCCTCGTCCGGACCGCAAGGAAAAGCCGATCGACCCGAACTCGCCGTTCGCATCGCTCATGGCTCTCAAGGAAAAGCTCGAAGCCGACAAGAAGGGCAAGGGTTGAACGATCCCGCCATAGCCACCCAGCGTCTGGACCGCTGGATCTGGCATGCGCGGATCGTCAAAACACGCACGATCGCGGCAAGCCTCGTAAGCGAAGGCTTTGTCCGCGTGAATGGAGAGCGCGCCGACCAGCCCGCGCATGCGATCCGGGCCGGCGACGTGCTGACCATCGCGCTGCCCGCGCGTGTGCGGGTCCTGAAAGTGACCGGCATTTTGTCGCGCCGGGCTGATGCGAACGCTGGACGCGGCCTATATGAGAGCCTGAGCGCGCAGCGCTGATCCTTGACGCATGCGCTTGGCAAAGATGGAGCCCTGCGCTAGTCCGCAACCCGCCACCAGCCCGAGCCGGCCATGACCTACATCGTCAACGACAACTGCATCCGCTGCAAATACATGGACTGCGTCGAAGTCTGTCCGGTGGACTGCTTCTACGAAGGCGAGAACATGCTCGTCATTCACCCCGACGAGTGCATCGACTGCGGCGTATGCGAACCCGAATGCCCTGCCGACGCGATCAAACCCGACACCGTTCCGGGGCTTGAGAAGTGGATCGCGCTGAACGCCGAATACGCGAAGGTCTGGCCGAACATCACGATCAAGCGCGAGGCACCCGCCGACGCGAAGGACTGGGACGGGGTCCAGGGCAAGGAGCAATACTTCTCGGACAAGCCCGGCGAAGGCGACTGACGCAGGCGGAACCGGCTACCGGCGTGCGGTAACCATGTTCGGGCCGCGCGTTTGCTCGCATCGCGGCAAACCGTTGATTTTTTAGGAAATTGTGCTATATTTCCCACAGTCGCCCGTTTTGATCGCAAGATATAGGGCGCTCTGAGGAGCCGCCCGACCGAAACCCACTACACGACGCCGTTTTCACACGCCCCGCCGCGAGCGGAGCGCGCGGAATCAGCATCGTTACAGGGTCTCAACCGGCGCCTGACGGAACTTTAGTCGCGTAAGGCCGGTATGACCGGCGCAGGAGCAGAAGCCAGAATGACCACCCCGAAGAAGACCCAGACACGCCACGGTTTCAAGACCAACGAGCACATCGTGTATCCGGCTCACGGCGTCGGTCAGATCATTCGCATCGAGGAACAGGAAGTGGCGGGCTACAAGCTCGAGCTTTTCGTCATCTCCTTCGCCAAGGACAAAATGACGCTGCGCGTTCCGACGTCGAAGGCTGCCTCGGTCGGCATGCGCAAGCTCGCAGGTCCGGATGTCGTCAAGAAGGCGCTCGAAACGCTCAAGGGCCGCGCCCGCATCAAGCGCACCATGTGGTCGCGCCGCGCGCAGGAATACGAAGCGAAGATCAACTCCGGCGACCTCATCCAGATCGCGGAAGTCGTGCGCGATCTCTTCCGCTCCGAGTCGCAGCCGGAGCAGTCCTACTCCGAACGCCAGCTCTACGAAGCGGCGCTCGACCGTATGGTCCGCGAACTTTCGGCGGTCGAAGACGTGACCGAAACCGAAGCGGCGAAGATGATCGAAGCGCAGCTCATGAAGGCGCCGACGCGCAACAAGGCGAAAGCCGAAGGCGACGAGCAGGAAGCGGCTGCCTGAAAGAATTCGGAAGAATGAAATAACAAAAGGCCCGGAGCGATCCGGGCCTTTTTCGTGCCGGCTATTCGGTGACGATCTTCACATATTCGCCAGGCGCGAGCTTCGCTCCGCGCTGCAGCCCGTTCAGCACGAGGAAGCGCTCGAGGTTCCGGTCCGGGAACGCCGAGCGCCGCGCCAGCCGGTCGGCGGTGTCGCCCGCGACGACCCGATAGAACCGGATCTTCAACGGCTTGATCGTCTGCGCCTCCTCCGGCCCGACGCCACGAAAACTTGCGGCGGCCTGGCGGAAGGCCATTTCCAGTTGCGGCGAAAGCTCCCGGGCCGCGAAGGCAATCCGGTACACGTCGCCGCCGAAGCGGATCGCAAACAGCCGGAACGACCACTGCTCGCCACGCGCCGTCGCCGCGGCGGCATCGAAGCCGTTGATCCGGAACGTTTCGATTGTCGTCGGGTCGATGCCCTCGACCCAGCCCTTCGAGATGTAATCGGGCAGTGATTGCGATTCACTCACCCGCACCGCGTCGAGCCGCAGCGCCTCACGCCCATTCTGCGAAGCCCCGAGCACCGCCTGCGGCGTGTTTTCGAGCGCGAAACCTTCCGGAGCCGTGAAGGCGAACCCGAGATTGGGATGCAGGAAGTGCCGGCCGCGCACGAAGCCTTCCTTCGGATCGTCGCCATAGGTGACGCCGTCGAGCGCGCGGAGGAACGCTTCCCGATCGCGTTCCACCGCCTTCGGGTTCACGAACTGCTTCGCGTTGGCGACCGCAATCGAAATGCGCTCGGGCGTGGACGGATGGCTCGACAGGAAATCGAGATCCTTGGGCTGACCGCTGCCGAGCGTGACCGCGCGAAGCTCCGCGAAGCGGCCCATCGAGGTGAGAAACCGCGAGGCGCCGTAAGGGTCGTATCCGGCACGCGACGCAATCCCGACCCCGACGGCATCGGCTTCGAGTTCCTGACCGCGCGAGAAGGTCGCGATCGAAAGCCGCGAGCGGGCGAGCGCCAGCGCGCCCAGTTGCGGATCGCTCAAGGTGTCCGAAATCGCGCGGCTGTTCAGCACCGCCGCCCTGATCTGCTCTTCGCGGATCGCGGCGTGGCGCGCGACGACATGCGCCATCTCGTGCGAGAGCACGGAAGCAAGTTCCGAGGTGTCGTTCGCAAGCGAAATCAATCCGCGCGTGACGTAGAGCGACCCTCCCGGAAGCGCGAACGCATTGATCGCGGGCGAATTCAGGATCGTCACGCGATATTTGAGTTCCGGCTTCTCCGAGGCCTGCTCCAGACGATTGATCGTCTGCTCGGCGAGCGCCTGCAGTGCCGGCGCGCGATAGATGCCGCCATACGTGGAGACCAGCCGCTCATGCTCTTTTCGTTGCGCGGGCGGCAAGGACGCCGCAACGGCATCGGGCTCGCGCCGGATGTCGCTGAATCCGAAATTGTCGAGACTGATCGTCGAGCAGGACGCGAGAGCAAGCGCAAGCAAGGCTCCGCCTGCGACAGAACGGAATCTCTCCAGATGCTGCGTGAGCCGTTGCTTCATTCGCTCTTCGGGAATTCTCTGAATCCGGAAAAGTCAGTCCAGGAGTTCGATAGCCTGCGCGTGGGTTATTTCGATGGCCGGCCCGCCCCAGGAAAACAGGATACCTCTAACGCGGACCCGCTTGCCGCGCCAGCTTTTCGGATCGGAACCCTGCGCCAGCAGGCTTTTCCGGACGGTATCGGGAACAATGATCGTAAAATCTTCCTTGAAGCGCCGGCCGAAATCCAGATAGAGCTGCCGGCGCGACTCGCCGACGCGGCGCACGCTTCCCTCCACGACTGCAAAACGCCCCTCCGCTTCGAGCAGCGCCGCTTCGTTCTGTGCGTCCATCACGCTGAATTTTGCTTCACCCCAGATGCCCTTCCGCGACGAACGGGCAACCGCCTCGAACGCAAGCAGCGCCTTTGCACATCGCGCGTCGGCCGGCGGATAGACGCGCACGTTCCCGCGCACGAGGAGTTCGGCCTCAAGCCACACTTTGTCTTCGATGGAAATCGCCGCGGCGGAAATCCTTCCGTAGCGGTCCTTGTCCGCTGATGAAAGATAGAGTGTCGCGGCCTTGCCGTTCGCGATTGCGCCGAGCGTCTCTTTCGCGCGTTGCATCGCGGCCCGGTCGGCGTCGATCGGAAGCGGCGCAATTACGTTGGCAAGACGAACGACGCGCCCGTCCGCGAGTTTCAGCGATGCGCCGTCGAGAGCCTCGGCGATCTGCACGGCCGCCGGCCTGCCCCCGCAAACGTCCGGTGTTTCGGCCACAGCCCTGCCGATGCCGCAGAACGCCGTCGCGCAGCACAGAAAGAGACGGAAACCGTGGGCAGCCATGCGGGGCCAATCCTGCGCCAGACCAAAAGCGCTGCAAAGACCCGGCCCGCTGTGGTAGACCCCAGCCCAGCCGGGGTCCCGTAGCTCAGCCGGATAGAGCAGCGGTTTCCTAAACCGAAGGTCGGGGGTTCGATTCCCTCCGGGACCGCCAGTTCCTAATCCGGCCACATCCCTTGTTCATGGCTAGCGTACAGAAATTTCCCCGACATCCCCGCGGCGAAGGCATGGCATTGAACCTACGAAAATTCTTTCTCGCGCTTACCGGCGTGGCGACACTCTTTGCGCAA
>VFQR01002310.1_pt1 | contig 12359 bp, 8 predicted proteins | sample 3512321 | NCBI WGS metagenome assembly VFQR01 (sample SAMN10412374, study PRJNA504923) | tailings metagenome | isolation source: Relicate 3 Philex TSF1 revegetated site | place: Philippines: Tuba, Benguet | collected 2017-08-29
CCGTTCTGCATGTGGCGCGAGACGTTCTCGACCACGACGATGGCGTCGTCGACGACGATGCCGACCGAGAGCACGATGGCGAGGAGCGTCAACAGATTGAGCGAGAAGCCCATCGCCAGCATGGCGGCGGTGGCGCCGATGAGCGAGATCGGGATGGTGACGAGGGGCACCAGCGCGCTGCGCCAAGAGCCCAGGAACAGGAACACGATGAGGCCGACGATCAGCACGGTTTCGGTGAAGGTCTTGCCGATCTCCTTCAGCGAATTTTCCATGTAGACAGTGCCGTCGTAGGCGAGCGCGATGTCGGTTCCGGCGGGCAGGTCGGGACGGATGTTTTCGAGCGCTTCGCGGAGCGCGTAGGCGACGCTGATCTCGTTGGCGCCGGGAAGCGGCCAGACCGAGAGATAGACTGCGTCCTTGCCGTTGTCGCGCACGTTGGCGGTCTCTTCCTCCGAACCGAGTTCGACGCGGCCGAGATCCGAGATGCGGACGATGTTTTTCTTGTCCTCGCGGACGATGAGACGCTCGAACTCTTCGACGCTTTTCAGATCGGTGTTGGCGAGCAGGTCGACCTGGACTTCGTTGCCTTTGGTGCGGCCGACGGCGGCGAGGAAGTTGTTGCGCTGGAGGGCGGCCTCGACCTCGTTCGCGCCGAGGCCGAAGGCGGCGAGCCGGTCGGCGTCGAGCCAGATGCGCATGGCCTGGGGACGTGCGCCTTCGAGGCCGACACGCTGTACGTTGGGAAGCGTGCTCAGGCGGGGCTGGATGTTGCGAGACAGGTAATCTGTGATCTCCGGCGGCGCCATCTTGTCAGAGGTGACGCTGACGTAGAAGGTGGCGTAGGGGCGGTCGGCGCGTTGAACTTCGACGACTTGGCTTTCGACCTCGGTGGGGAGTTCGTTCCTGATCTGGTCGAGGCGGTTGCCGACCTCGGCGAGCGCGACCGTGCTCGGGTGGTTGAGCTTCAGGCGCGCGGTTACCGTGCTGACGCCGGCGACACTTGAGCTTTCCACATAGTCTATGCCGGTGATCGACGAGACGGCGCGCTCGACCGGGGTGGTCACGAATCCGCGAATGCTCTCGGCGGAGGCGCCGACGTAGACGGTGGTGATGACGATCGAGGAGCTTTCAATACGCGGATACTGCTGGATGGGGAGTTGCGTCGCCGCCCTTAGGCCGATCAAGACCAGCGCAAGGTTCACGACGATGGCAATCACCGGCCGCCGGACGAAGATTTCGAGCGCGCGCATGGGGTCGCTTCCTTAGTTCACGCCGACAGCGGCGGGCGCGGCGGGGACTTCGCCGATGTCGACCAGCAAGCCGTCGCGCAGCTTGAACGAGCCCGATGCGGCGATCAGCTCTCCGGCGGCGAGGCCCTTGTCGACGGCGATCTCGTCACCTTCGACGGCCCCGGTCTGGACCGGGCGCTCGCGGGCGCGGAGCTTGCCCTGCTCGTCAACCAGCACGAACACGTGCTGGCCGTTCGGCGACCGGCGAACCGCAGCCAACGGCACCATGATCGCAGCGCGGGGTTCGGAGGTGCGGACCGTCACGTCGACGAACGTGCCGGGGCGAAGGCGTTCGCCCAACCCTTTGGCGACGGCGCGAAAGCGAACCGAGCGGTTGGTGCCGTCGGCGCTGTTATCCTCGGCGATTACGCTCGCGGAGGTTTCGTGACCCGGAACCACGGCTCCGCTCATGTTTACGGTCGAGCCTGGGCGGATTGCGGCAGCGGCATCCTGCGGCAGCGAGAAGTCAACGTAGGCATCGTTGTCCGTGCCCTGGAGCGTCACGATGAGCGTTCCGGCATCGAGGAAAGCGCCAGGCTGCCAGTTGGTGATGCCGACGCGTGCACGGAACGGGGCCGTAATCCGCTTCTTGTCGACGATCACCGCAAGTGTGTTGGCGCGCGCTGTCGCGGCGGCAAAGTCCTCTCGGGATTTGTCGAACTCCTGGGCGGAGAACGCGGCGCTGCCGCGCAAGCTTTCCCGGCGATCCAGAGTGAGCTTGGCCAGACGCGCTTCGGCCTCGGAGGCGGCGAGGGCCGCTTCTTCCTGGCGGGTGTCGAACTTGACGATCAGCGCGCCTTTCTCTACGACGGCGCCGGACGTGAAGCCGATCTCCGAGATAACGCCTGCGATCTCGTTCCTGATCTCGACCTGACGCAGTGCGACGACGCTGCCGATGGCGCGGGTGGATGTCGACCATTTGCCCTCACGCGCGCGCACCGAGACGACGGCCTCGACCGGCTCCGGTGTTGCCTGGCCGGCTGCGATCGCGACCTGGATCTCTTTATATTTGTAGAAGCCCAGCCCACCCGCGACTGCGGCGATGGCGAGGATCACGCTCAACCAGGCTATGACGCGCCGAAACATACTTCCCTCGAACATTCATTGCGTTGATCATGGAAGGCCAGCGCGACGCCCGCCCGGCGATGGTGGGCGAATTGCGTGCTGAGCTCGGGAGCAAGCCGAGAGCGTCCCTAGGACGCGTGAACTCTCCCCCATCCGACATCATGATCGGCTTATTTGTTTATTCTTGTGAAACTTGTTTCCGCCGGGTGTAAGGCGGAGGTCAAGCGATATATTGGGCACGGCATTCGCGGAGCTCGAAACCCCTACGTAGAGGACAAGCGCGGCCGGCAACTTGCCCGCGATTCAGCATGTTGCGCGACGTCGGAACGGCGCTGATTTCGTTGCTGCCCGGAGCAAATGACAGGTTGCGAGCGTGTGCAATCAGTCTGCCGCCGGACGAATTGTGAGCTTAACGCTGTCATTCCGGATGCCGTTCAGCTGGATTGCGACGGGTCCGGATCCGATCTCGAAACGAACGCTTTTGCGCATGGCATCACAGCCTTCCGACCCAGTATGCCCGATCGCTTCGAGGGGCGCGCCGTTCTGTATGACATCGATCCAGCCGTGGACCGAGAGCGTCAGCTGATACAGGCCGGCTTCAATGTTATCGAAGTTCACGACACCGCCGAAAGCCGTCGCATCCTCGGGTTTGGGCGTGCTGGTGGGTTGGGTCGCAAATTTCACCTTGGAGGCAGGCAGCAACGCTACCTCGATGGCCTTGTCGTCGGGCGGGGCTCCCAGCTTGCCGCCGGAAGCGAGTTTTTCGGGATTGGCCGATTGCAACCAGGCAAGTTCGGTCGTGAGTGGCCACAGGAAGCCGTCGCAGCCGGTTCCTTTGGCGGCGAATGCTGGAGAGGCTGCGGCAAGCAGAGAAGCGAAAGCGGCGACACCGAACCCGAATTTTCTCATTTCAATCCACCGCAATCATAACGTCCGAAGCTTTGATGACGGCGGATGCCGTCATGCCCGGCGTGAGCTTCAATTCGTCGACGGCCTCGTTGGTGATCGACGCCGTGATGACGCTGCCGCCAAGATCGATCCGGACATGCGCCGTGGTGGCGCCCTTCTTCACGTCCACGATTTTGCCGGTAAGTAAGTTGCGCGCGCTGAGCTTCATGGCCGCATCCCTTCGTTTGGAGCGTTAGAGTTTCTCTTATATTGCGCCAAACGAAGGATTTTAAGGTTGCGGTTCAGAACTTCACGCGGGCATTGGCGAAGAATTGGCGACCGGGCTCCGGGAAGCCTTCGGCGAGAGCGAAGTTCTCGTCGGTCAGATTGGTACCGCCGATCGCGGCCGAGAAGTTCTCGTTGAACTTGTATTCGACCTGGATGTTCACAAGAGCGTACGAGCCGGTCTTTATATAGCGCTGCACATAGGGACCGCCGGTCGGCAGAGCTTCGCTCGTAACGACGCTGTATCGATCGCTTGCCAGTTCGAGGCTCGGCGTGATGGTCAATGCGTCGGTTGGGCTCCAAGCCAGGTAAAGGAAGGCTTGATGGCGCGGCGTGCCCTCGGCCTTGACGCCAAGTGTCTCGTAATCGAGGTCGCGTTCAAGGTAGGTGTAATTACCGCCGACGCGGATACCAGGTGCGATGTCCCAATCGATGCTGGCTTCGAAGCCGTAGTGCTTGCCGTCGATATTTTCGTACTGGCTGGCGAAATCCCAAACGTTCGCGTTTGAGTTGAGAACACGCTTGGTGACGAACTGGATGGAATCCTTGAGGTCGCTGTAGAAGACGGCGCCGGAAAGCTTGGCCTGCTGGAAGATGGTGTCGGAGAATCCGATCTCGTAGTTTCGCGCCCGTTCGGGGTCGAGGTTCGGATTGGGCGTTACGGTCTCGAAACGAGTGCTGTAGCGCTCGAACACCGTTGCGAAGCGCGCGCGATCGGATACCGAGACATGCGCCTTTCCGGTCTCCGAGTAGCTGTAGATCGCCGCGGTCTGCCAATTCCAGGCATCGTTTGTGGTGACTTCATTCTGATAGACGAGCCGGGTCGTGGAATTGAAATCCTCGGCTTCTTTGACGTCGAGATAGTCGTAGCTCAGGCCCGCGACGATATCGAGGCGCTTGCTCGCGTGGAAGGTGTTCTCGGTTGCGAACGACCAAGTGTCTTCGATGTTGTGCTGCCAGGGTTCGACATAGCTTTGCGTCGGGTGATCCGGGCGGGCGAAGTTGCGTTCGGAGTGGTTGTCGCGGCGATAGTGAATGGTTGCCTTGGTCGTATTGTAGGGAATGAGCTCCGTGCCGAATTCGAGGAAGCCGCCGTAGGCGAAATCCTCGTAGTCGCTGTTGAACGCGGACATCGCAGTTTGCTGCGAATATGGCGGGATCACTGCTGTCGGCGCGTCGAACGAGCTGAGCCGGTTTTCGAACGTGTTGTAGTAGACGTTGCTCTTGAAATACGAGGCGTCGCCGAGCTGCGTCTTCGAGAGCCACGACAGGCTGTTGATGTCCCAGTATGGCCATGTCCAGTAGCGCGGTGCGTTCGTAGGGTTGCTCGCCAGGCGCTCTCTCGCGACGTGGAGCGGCGCGTTCTTCTCGCCGCTCTGAGTTGTCAGGTTGACGCTATATTCATCGGTGGCGTTCGGCGTGATGCCGATCTTGGCGTTGATCCTCCAGTCCTGGAAATCGGACCCGTCGCGCGCTCCGCCTTGCTCATAGGGGTAGTTCACGTCGTAACCGGGCGATCCAGGCTGCGTCGGTTTAAAGTCTTCGGAGAGATTGAACGAATCCCGATCCACGATGGTGCCGCTGATCTGGGCGTAATACCCCTTCTGGCGCGTGCCGGCGTAGGCGTAGCTGCTCCACTGGTTCATGTCGCTGACATCGCTGTTCATGACGAGGCCGGAGCGCGCTTCGAACTCAAGTTCTTTCGTGGGCTTGCGGCTCACCATGTTGATCGCACCGCCCATGCCGCCGGGGCCGTTCAGCACCGACACGTAGCCCTTCTGGATCTGAATTTCCGCGAGATCCGGCGTCAGAAAGCGGGCCATGTCGATGCGGTTGTCTGCGGGTAGATAGATGCGCACGCCGTCGATGGAGAGAGGCACGCGGAAACGGTCGAAACCGCGCACGTAGATGTCGCGCTCATTGCGGCGGCCGCCAGACGAGTGGGACGTGACGCCGGGAGCAAGGTTGGCGGCCTTGTCGAGCGACAGCGTGTTGAATGTCCACATCGCCTCGTTGGTGATGGTGGAGCCGCCGATCAGATCGAGCTGGCCGAGTGTGAAAGCGCCAATGGCGGGACCTTCGGTGCCTGCGGCGGTGGCGCTTACGGAGCTGCCTGCGGCTGCGCTCGGTCCTGCGCCCCCTGCGCTGGAGGCTGCCTGGCTTTTTCTTTTGCGGATCGGCTCGGAGGGAGCCTGCACGACGACTGGTGGAAGCGGCGTTGCTTCATCTGCAGTGACATCGCCACCTGCGGTAGCTGTGCTGGCGTCTTGTGCGAGGGCTGACGATGCTGCGACGCAAAGACCGGCCGCGCTCACGGCGGCAAACACGCATTTGTACATTCCAAACTTCCCCCAACGACGATGGCCATTGCGGCCGCGTTCCCCGATTAAGTTATATTCATACGAATATAGCGATGGGCAAGCATAAAATTCCGATCAATCGATCGATGGGCTCAATGGAAGTCGCGGCTTTTGAGCGGAAGGGGTTCTGCGCGGAGCAATGTCGCGCTGTCCGGCGAGCTTTTTTCGAACAGATCCGGCTCGCGCAAAAGAGCCAGCTCCTCACTCAAGTCGATGAAGCTTTCGGCCAGGATATGCACGACCTCGCCCGCCCGTTGCAGGCGACCGCGAACCGCGAGGAAGCGCGCCGACATCACCGTGCGGCGGTTCTTTGCGAAGATCTTCGGCCAGACGATGATGTTGGCGATGCCGGTTTCATCCTCGAGCGTGACGAAGACGACCTTCTTTCCACCCGGCATTTGGCGCGTGAGAATAAGCCCGGAAACGAAGATATTTTGGTCATTCCTGGTTTTATGGATATCTCGGGTCGCGGCATTCGGAATGACGCCGATCCTGGTCAGGCGCTCGCGGAAGAAGGCCACAGGATGCGCTTTCAGCGAGAGGCCCGTGGTGGCGTAATCCTCGGCCACATGTTCAGGCAGCAGCATGGAAGGGAGAGCGATGGCAGGTTCGGGAAAGAGTTCGTCTCCCAGGCGGGTATCAAAGAGTGACAGGGTTTCCGATGCGGAAGCGGACAGCCGTTCCTTTCCGGTGACGGGGCCGATCGTGCGAAGCCTGCGCGCCGACCAGAGGGCTGCGCGCCTGTCGAGGCCTATCGAGCGGAAGGCGTCTGCGGCGGCCAACCGTTCTATTGCGCTGTGCGATACGCCGTCGACGGAGGACAAACGCTCGATGCTCGCGTAGCCGTTGCTGCGGGCGGCGATGAGCGGCTTCATCTCCTTTTCGCTCAGGCCTTCGATTTGGCGGAGGCCAAGACGGACGGCGAAGCGATGACTCCCTGTCGATGCGGGCTCCAGCGTGCAATCCCAGTGACTGAAATTGATGTCGGCCTCGCGGACTTCGACACCGTGCTCGCGGGCGTCACGGACGAGTTGGGCGGGCTGGTAGAAGCCCATCGGCTGGCTGTTCAGAATGGCGGCGCAGAAGACATCCGGATAGTGGCATTTCATCCAGGCGGATGCGTAAACCAGAAGTGCGAAGCTCGCGGCGTGGCTTTCCGGGAAGCCGTACTCGCCGAAGCCTTCGATCTGGCCGAAGCAGCCTTCGGCAAAGCTGCGATCGTAGCCGCGCGCCGTCATGTTGTTGATGAAGGTATCGCGATAGAGATGTACCTTGCCGGTATGACGGAAAGTCGCCATGGCGCGCCGCAGACCGTCGGCTTCATCGGGTGTGAATTTAGCGGCCGTGATGGCGATCTGCATCGCCTGCTCCTGGAACAGCGGGACGCCCAACGTACGTTTTAAAACCTCCTCCAGCTCGTTGGCTTTGCCGTGTGCCGGATCGGGCGACGGATACGTAACTTCGTCGGGGTGTTCTCTTCGGCGCAAATAGGGGTGCACCATGTTGCCCTGGATCGGGCCGGGGCGGACGATGGCGACCTCGATGACGAGATCGTAGAACGTGCGCGGCTTGAGACGCGGCAGCATCGACATCTGGGCGCGGCTTTCGACCTGAAATACGCCGATGGAATCGGCATGGCCCAGCATCTCGTAAACCTGCTTTGTCTCTGTTGTGCTCTCGTCCTGCGGAATGCTCGCCAGCGTATAGTCTTTTTTGTAATGCGTGCGCAGGAGGTCTAGGCCGCGCCGCAACGTGCTCAGCATACCAAGCGCCAACACGTCGACCTTCATCAGGCCGAGCGTGTCGATGTCGTCCTTGTCCCATTCGATGAAGGTGCGATCCGTCATGGCGGCGTTGGCGATGGGGACGGTCTCGTCGAGGCGCCGCTTGGTCAGGATGAAGCCGCCGACATGCTGGGAGAGGTGGCGCGGAAAGCCGATCAGCTCGCGCGCGAGCAAGATCGATTGACGGATCTGCGGATTGGCAGGATCGAAGCCTGCTTCACGGATGTGGCTGTCGGGGAGGCCATCGGAGTGGCTGCCCCAAACGGTCTTGGCAAGCGCGGCGGTGACGTCCGGCGTCAGGCCCAGGGCCTTGCCGACCTCGCGGATGGCGCGGCGCGAGCGATAATGAATGACGGTGGCGCAGATGGCGGCGTATTCGCGGCCGTAACGTTCGTAGACGTGCTGAATCACCTCCTCGCGGCGCTCGTGCTCGAAGTCGACGTCGATGTCGGGTGGCTCGCCGCGTTGCTCGGAGATGAAGCGGGCGAACAGGAGGTTGCTGGTGTTGGGATCGATCTCGGTTATGCGGAGGCAAAAGCAAACGGCACTGTTGGCAGCCGAGCCGCGGCCCTGGCAGAGGATGTTCTGCTCGCGGGCGTAGCGGACGATGTCATGGACGGTCAGGAAGTAGCGGGCGTAGTCGAGCTTGGCGATCAGCCTCAGCTCCTCGTGAAGCTGGCTTTCGACCTTTTCAGGAGTACCACGCGGATAGCGTTGGCGCGCGCCGGCCCAGGTCAGATCGGCGAGGTGTTGCTGGGCGGTTTTACCGGGCGGTACGGGCTCGTCGGGGTATTCATTCTTGAGATCGTCGAGCTTGAAGCGGATGGCGGCGGCGATTTCAAGCGTTCGTGCGATCGCATCGGGGAAGTCTCTGAACAGCCGCGCCATCTCGCCGGGGGACTTCAGATGGCGTTCGGCATTGGCGGCGAGGCGGAAGCCGGCCTCGTGGATCGTGCATTTCTCGCGGATGCAGGTGACGACATCGGCGAGCGGGCGGCGCTCCGGTGCATGGTAGTGTACGTCGTTGATGGCGACGAGCGGGGTGCGGGTCTGCTTGCCCAACTCATCGAGTGTGCCGAGACGGCGCGGCTCGTCGCCCCGATGGCGATGGAGGCCGGCAAGGAAGCTCGCGCCGGGCGCAACGTCGGCGAGCTTTTCGAGATGCCGGGTAAAATCTGGACTTAGTTCCTCGGGAGGGAGCGCGATGAAGATCTGTCCCTTGGCGGCGGCGAGAATGTCGTCAAAGGTGAGGAGGCATTCGGTGTGCTCCTTGTGGGAGGTTTTTCGCTTACCCTCCGTCAACAGGCGGCAGAGGCGGGCATAGGCTTCGCGGTCGGTAGGGTAGGCGAGGATTTCGAATCCATCGACGGTGACGAGGTGCACGCCGACGATCAGCTTCAGGGCGAGCTTATGCTTCTTGCAGGTGTCGAAGGCGCGGACGACGCCGGCGAAGCTGTTGCGATCGGTGATGGCGAGGGCTTCGAGGCCAGCTGCTGCGGCTGCCAGCACCATTTCACCGGGATGAGACGCTCCGCGGAGGAACGAGAAATTCGTCGTGACGGCGAGTTCGGCGTAACGGGGCATTGCGGCTGCTCTCATGGAAAGAGGCCGTGGACGAACCAGCGCGGGGCGGCGGTTTCGCGGCCGGGAATGCCTTCGCGGTACATCCACAGGCGCTGGCCGTCACCGTTCTCGACGATGTAATAATCGCGCGTGGGTTCAGGTGTTTTCGAGCGCCACCATTCTGCGGCGATGCGTTCCGGTCCTTGTGCGTGTGCGATCGTGTGCACCTTGCCGCGCCAGCGCAGGCGTTGCGGAGGCCCGTCGGGCAGGAGGGCGATGACATCCGCCGGCTCCGCGCGGGGGAACAGAAGCGAGGGGCGAAGAGGGCGCGTCATAGACGTTGGCCAGGCCGTTTCAGGGTTTGAGATCTCGCTCCGCGTACCCGTTTGTTTTTCGCTTCGCTCGGGCCAATGACTGGCGACAGGCTCCATATGGCGGACACGCTCTGGGCCCAGGCGCTGGCGCAACGCATCCAACAGAGCGGTGCAGCGTTGCGCGCGCTCGGTTTCCTCGGATGTGGTGGCGAGTACGCTTTGCTGCGGCACCATGCGTTCGGCGACGGTGACGGCAAGGCTCAGGGTTTCGAACCCGAAGCCAGATTCGAGGAAGCGTGCGACGCGTTCGAGCTTGAGACCGAGGAGACGGGCTACAAGCGCCGGGTTTTGCGTCGGCCCCGTCAGGGCGATGTCGATTTCCTGCAGGGCGCCATCGACGCGATAAAGCGCGAGGCTCAAAGCCCGGGCGCCGACGCCGTCCGCTTCGAGCTTCGGGACGAGGTTCTGCATGAGGCGCGTCGTGGCGACGAGGATGGCGTCCTCGGTGCTGATGGGTTCGAGCAGCGAGCGGGTTTCGACGTAGGCGGGGGGTGGTGCGAGCAATGACAGCGGCTCGGCTGTGCGGCCGAGGGCCTGATCGAGGCGGCGCAGAAGTTCTTTCTCGAAGCGGGCGGCAAAAGGGGCGCGCGGCTTGTCGATCAAAGTGCCGATGCGCTTGAAGCCGAGGCGGCGCAGAGTGAGGGACGTATCGGGCGCGAGGCGCAAGGCTTCGACGGGGAGCGGCGCCAAGGTTTCGGCTTCGGCTCCGGCGGGAACGATGGGGTGCGGCGTGCGCGCGAAATGCGAGACGGCCCAGGCGGCGCCTGGATTTTCGGCGATCGCGAGGCGGGCGGGCAAGCCGAAGGCTTTCAAGCGCCGGGCGAGATCGGCCAGAAGGTCTTTTTCGCCGCCGAGGAGATGCGTTGCGCCGGTGACGTCGAGAAAGAAGCCGTCCAGTCCGCTGTGCTCCTTGAAGAGCGAGACGGAGGGCGTGTAACGCGTGGCCCAGCGGGCGAGGCGCGCGAGATCGGTTGCGTCGGCGTCAGGCTCGGCGAGGCGAACCTGCAAAGCGCCGATGCGTGCGCGGGCGTCGGCCAATGTTTCGCCGACGACAAGCCGACATGCCGCCGCGGCCGGGTTTACGGCGGTGATGCGCGGCGCATCGGAGGCATCGGCCAGCACGAACGGCGCGCTCGGGTCGAGCTGCGTGCGCGAGCGCTTACGTCGCTCCGCCGCAAGCCAGCGATGGATCGGCCATTGCGGCAGCCAGACCGAAACGATGCGTGGCATGATCGAACTCCAACATCCAATTCCCCGGTCTTCCGTTGCGGCAGCGCTCGAGCGTCACGTGCCAGCGCCAACCTGAAAGCAATCCGAAGCGATCGCGTGCGGCGGGGGCGGCCCCGATGCGCCAGCGCGTTGCCGCCGTGGCGACATCTGCCGCCTCTCCCGCCCTCAACAGCAGAAGAGGGAGGTTTGCTTCGCGCGCGGCATGGGACAGCCGTTGACTGGTTTTGAGCGTGAGCTTGCCGCCGAGAACACCGGCAACCGCGGTGGGACCTCGTGCACGTACCGCCTCCTCCGTGGCCCAAAGAGCCTCGGCCTCGTTGTCGGTTTCGACGAGCGTAAGGCGCGCCGGATCGAGGCCGAGGTCGGCGAGGCCGTGCCCGTGTGGCGCGCCACAGCGCGCGAGCTTACGGGAAGAGAGAACGAGAAGCAGAGAGCCGTGCCCCGGCGTGCGTGCGAGCAGGCTCACGAGGAAACCGAATGCGGCGGGGAGATCGGCTTCGCTTGCGGCGGTAATCTCATGGACGGCGCCAAAGGCGAGGCCGTTCTGCGGAAGATAGGTGTCGAGTGCGGGGAGGCCGAACGACAGGCAGGCATCCTCCTGCTGCGCAACGCCTTCCATGCGGGAAAGCATCCGCCGCAGCTCGCTCACGAGTTCGGCGCGGTTCGGGTTCGATGTGGACGTGGCGGGCGGCATCGGGGCGGCTCTTCTCCTGCTTGCGAAGCATAGGAAAAGAGGATAGAACAAAATAGGAACATTTCAAGCGGAATGGATCGAGATGCCGTTCATTCCGTGACGGACGCGAGGTTTGCCAGGCTCGACGCGAGGCCTGCCTGGTGATCGGTTTCGCTGATGCCTGCGGGCACGTTTTCACACACGACGGTAACTTCGGTGCCGCCGGGCACGGGCTTCAAGGTCGTGATTATGGTCATAGGCCCGGCGAATGCCGGGTTGTCGGTCATGAATTCGATGCGCTCGACGATGCGCCGGTCGGGGATCAGCTCGACGAAGCGTCCCTCGAAGGTGTCGGCGTGGGGCGTGGTCTTGCCGGGGGCTTCGTCGCCGGCTTGCATGTAGATGAACGACATCCGATAGCCGCCACCTTCGCGCGGATCAAAGGTGTGGATCTCTGCCCGCATCCCTTGCGGTGGACGCCAGGTCGCGATGGCGTCGCGATCCAGATAAGCATGATAGATCGTGTGTGCCGAAGCTGCGATCACGCGCGAGGCCGAGTCTGTTCTTCGTTCGCCGCTGGCGCTCATCGCAGCGCTCTCCTTATTGTGTAGCCGACGCTGACGGCCACGCGCTCGCTCGTGCAGGTTCCAGGCGGTCCGCTGACGGCGCTCAACCTTGTGACGTTCGGCTGAGCGATCAGCCCTTAGCGACGGCCGAGACGTGGGCCGCAAACTCCGGCGTCGACATCAGCGCCTTGCAGCGCTCGAAGCGGCCGGTCGCATAGGCCCAGAAGTCGTCGGCGGGGTTGTTGTTGGCGTGCTGGATCAGGCCCCACAACGTCCAGAGCA
>VFQR01002312.1_pt1 | contig 12354 bp, 13 predicted proteins | sample 3512321 | NCBI WGS metagenome assembly VFQR01 (sample SAMN10412374, study PRJNA504923) | tailings metagenome | isolation source: Relicate 3 Philex TSF1 revegetated site | place: Philippines: Tuba, Benguet | collected 2017-08-29
TAACTGCTATCTTAAATTGGAGGCAATTGCAACTTTTTTGATAAAGCGTAACTTCATGGGAACGAATTACCGACGGGTTTTACTCAAACTGAGCGGTGAAGCTTTAATGGGCAACATGGGCTATGGCATCGATCCAGAAGTGGTGAAAGAAATAGCCCAGGAAATAGCAGAGGTGGTAGCCACTGGGTCTCAAATCGCCATCGTTGTTGGCGGCGGCAATATTTTTCGTGGCGTCAAAGCAGCATCGGCGGGGATGGATAGGGCAACCGCTGACTATGTAGGAATGATTGCCACGGTAATGAATGCCATGACGCTGCAAGATTCGCTGGAGCGAATAGGAGTGCAAACGCGGGTACAAACTGCGATCGCGATGCAAGAATTAGCGGAACCGTATATTCGTCGTCGTGCCATCCGTCATCTTGAAAAAGGGCGGGTGGTAATTTTTGGCGCTGGTTCTGGAAATCCCTTCTTTACCACAGACACCACTGCCGCATTAAGAGCCGCAGAAATTGAAGCTGAAGTGATTTTTAAAGCCACCAAGGTAGATGGAATCTACGACGCCGATCCTCAAATTCATCCTAACGCCAAGCGTTATAAGACCCTCACCTACACGCACGTTTTGGCTCATGATTTGCGAGTAATGGATAGTACTGCGATTGCCTTGTGTAAAGAAAATAATATCCCAATTTTGGTATTTGACCTAACGGTGCGAGGTAACATCCACCGAGCAGTCATGGGAGAAACCATCGGCACCCTTGTGGGAGGTTCTTGTGAAATTAGCTGAAGCTGAGAGTACGATGCAAAAAACCGTTGAGTCAACTCAACGAGCTTTTAACACAATTCGCACTGGCCGCGCCAATGCGAGTTTACTAGATAAAGTCTTGGTGGACTACTACGGTTCGCCTACACCCCTAAAATCACTGGCAAATATTAGCACGCCAGATGCCACAACCATCCTGATTCAACCTTACGATCGCAGCAGTTTAAACATCGTTGAGAAAGCAATTTCTCTTTCCGATGTGGGATTAACCCCCAGCAACGATGGTACCGTAATTCGGCTGAATATTCCGCCTTTGACGAGCGATCGACGGAAAGAATTAGTCAAACTTGCTGCCAAATATGCTGAAGAAGGTCGCGTGAGCATTCGCAACATTCGTCGTGATGCCATAGACTCGATTCGCAAACAGGAAAAAAACACCGAAATTTCGGAAGATGAAGCACGAGATCAGCAAGATAAACTGCAAAAATTGACGAACAAATACACCGCCAGAATAGATGAGTTACTGGCAGAAAAAGAAAAAGACATCACGACTGTTTAAAGTCTAAAGTCTCAAGCATAAAGGCTGAAGAATTTATTCATGATTCTTCAGCCTTTAACTTTAGTCCAATACCTGGCTATTTTTTGTAGTAAAGAGAAATTTTTTCTAAATCATAATCAACTAAAAAATCAATAGACCTCTTGCAAAAGTCCTTTTTTGCATTCTCTTCTCTGCGCCTCTGCGCCTCTGCGTGATACAAATTCATTATGCAAGAGCTCTAATATCACTGGTTTCTGTTTCTTCTCCTCTAGCTACACGGTTATAAGCTCCATGTTTAGCAGCAATTTTGAGAATTTCTGCTCGTTTTTCTTGTAGTAATTGTTTCAATGCTGTTTTCATAGATTTATTTGAAATTATTCGTGAGGATGAAAATTTTCGAGCCGCCTGCGGCAGAATAGCTATAAAATATTGGAATAGCTTCGGCTAATCCAGCTTAATTTTGTAGGTTGGGTTGTAGCAAGATCCCGTTCGCGTAGCTCTAAAATAGTTATGAAAAAACACCCTTGTAAATAAATCTATGAATGTATTCTTAAATCCAGAGATGGAGCAATTCATCCAAACTCAGATTGAAAGCGGTAAGTATACTTCGTAATTGTTGATGCTCTCAAGATGTTTGCAACAAAAGCTCGCATTGAAGCACCAGTGCAAGTAAAAACACCCGAACAATTGGGCTGGCCTCCTAGTTTTTTTGAACAGACGGCTGGTTGTCTGCAAGACGATCCTCTCGTGAGATATCCCCAAGGTGAATATGAAGTGCGGGAGCCATTAGAGTGATTTATTTATTAGATACCAAGGTTCAGGTCTGGACTCCTTAATGTACGCTCGATAAATTCCCATTTACCGACTCTGACTTTGAGGAGTACTCACGCCACAGCCACCGCAACCACGCGAAAACCAACATTGTTGTTACGATTCGCGCGCGCGTTGGAGTTACGGTTGGCACAGCGACAGTTCTGGGCATTGTTGTTCCACGAACCGCCACGCAGCAGCTAAAATAACCTGCCCCATGCTCAAATTCTCAACCAAGTGAGAAATTTGATTAAATGTAGTGTATAATAGTTTTGATATCAAGACACCAGATTTTCAAAAAATCTTTTTTCGGCCGTAGGCGGAAAAAGAAGAGAAAAGAATAACAAGTGTAAAGGGCAAAAGCGAAAGAGTGCAAAGGGCAAGGAATCCTCACGCCACAACCACCGCAACCACACGAAAACCCACATGATAGTTCCGGTTCATGCGTGCGTCAGAGTTACGTTCGGCAGAGCGGCAAGCTTCGGCAAGGTCGATCCACGAACAGTCACGCAACAACTTTATATTATTATTTTTACCAGTTAACCACGGACTACCATCTGTCGGTGCGCCTTGATAATTATCGTTATATACATCTTGACACCATTCCCATATATTACCACACATATCATATAAACCGAAAGAGTTTGGGGGAAATTTTCCAACATCTGTTGTTTGTTGACGATATTCGCGTTTGGGTGCAGAGCCGTAGGGAAAGTTGCCGTCGTAGTTAACTAAATCTGTGGTAATTGTTTCGCCAAAATAAAACGGCGTAGTCGTCCCAGCACGACAAGCATATTCCCATTCGGCTTCGCTGGGCAATCTGTAGGTTTTTCCTGTCTTCTGGCTTAATCTTTTACAAAATTCTGTAGCATCATCCCAACTCACCTGTTCTACAGGTCTTTTCTCACCTTTGAACTTGGAAGGATTCGTCCCCATAATTGCTTGATACTGTGCTTGAGTGACTTCATATTTACCCATGAAGAACCCAGGAACTTTTACTTGACGCTGTGGACTTTCATCTGAGCTTCGTTGCGCTTCCCCTGGTGGTGAACCCATCGTAAAGGTTCCCCCTGGTATCTGCACCATTTCCAAGGTGACACGATTTCCCAAGTCTTCAACAAAATATTTCGCTTCTCGGTTACTGCGGTTCGTGATTTTTCCTTGTGCATTCACCGTCACTGTTTCAAATTGAAAAGTTTGTAAGCTATTGAAGGAAGTCGGAGTCTGTGTGAGAGGTTCATTTGTCACTGGAGTTGTATTAGTGCGGTCTCCAGAATTAGACTTTGACAAAGATAAGAAACGCTCTCCAATAATAGCTAAACTAATCCCTGCAACTGTCCACCCCGCAGTTTGAATTGCCCAACGACGTGACAAGTTTGGTGTAAGTGGCGTTTGGGGTTTCGGTGCAGGCGGTGGCGGTGGTTGTCGTCGTTGTGGCTGTTGTGGTGTCAGTGCTTGCAACGCCTCCACTGCCGAGGGATATCTGTCTCGAAAGTGATAACTCACCATCTTATTCAACACGCCTGCGAGTTTGTCGCTAACATTTGCCCAATTGCGCCAAATTATTTCACCATTGGTGGGGTCTTTTGGTAGTTCGTGGGGTTGTAAACCTGTCAAGGCATAAATTCCCAACATTCCCACTGCGTAAACATCGCTGGATAATTTTGGTTGTCCGGTTGCTTGTTCGCTTGGCATATAACCAGCCGTACCAATGGTAACGCTAACATTGGTTTGACCTTGGGCGTTCACCATCAGCGTGTTAACTTCTTTGACTGCGCCAAAATCAATCAGCACTATTTTGCTATCTTGACGGCGACGCATGATGTTCTGGGTTTTAATGTCGCGGTGGATGATGTTCTTTTTGTGAACTACTGCTAAGATTTCTAGAATTTCTTGTAATAGTTTTATGACTTCTTTTTCAGTTAACCGCTTACCAGGACTGATTTCTTCGCTTAAGTCTGCACCATCTACAAATTCTTGGACTAAATAAAATTCACCCTGTTCTTCAAAGTGGGCAAATAATCGCGGTATCTGGTCGCTATCATTACCTAAGCGGTATAAAACTTGGGCTTCGCTATCAAATAATCTTCTAACGATTTGTAATACTATTGGGTCGGAGTTGGGTTTAAGGTGTTTGACTACACACTTGGGATGGTTGGGTAAGTCCAAATCTTCTGCCAGGTATGTGTCTCCAAACCCGCCGCTGCCTAAGAGTTTGATAATTTTGTAGCGATTTCGCAGAATTTGGCCTGTTAGCATCAGCTTTACCCGACAGGAGGATGAATTATGTTAATTCTGCCAAATTTTACACCTCTAGGACAATATTTGGTGTTTGAGAGGCGATGCATCATCAATCATAAGCTGTCGCGTATTTAATTTGCACAATCAGGGCGGGCAAGATGCCCACCCCACAAGAGATTCATTTTTTTGAGTATGCAAATTAAAATACTTTTAGCTTATCATGTTCGCTAAATTACTTATGAAATGTCATTGCAAACACTTGGTTGCGTTCGCAATGACATTTTTCGTCGTTGGTAGGGGCGAACAACCGTTCGCCCCTACCCAATATTTTGATAAAAAATAATTTAAATAGTAGTTGAAGCATAGTTTAGGACATAACCCGACCGTAAAATTGAGACATCAAAAGACTTTCAAGCCCATTCCCCATTCCCCATTTACCATAGGTATTGGTAGACGCGTTACCGTAAACTAATTGAGAAGCAAAATTTCAGCCATATGTACGATTGCATCATTGTCGGTGCTGGGCCAGCTGGTGGAACGGCTGCATATCATTTAGCTAAGCAGGGTCGCTCAGTATTAGTTTTAGAAAAAGAATCCCTGCCAAGATATAAACCTTGTGGTGGTGGTGTATCTCCAGCGATCGCTCAATGGTTTGATTTTGATTTTAGCCCAGCAATTTCACTAAAAGCAGACTTGCTGCGTTTTACCTGGAAACTAGGCGACCCCGTGGAAGCGAAAATCGCCACAAAAGAACCAGTTTGGATGGTAAGGCGCGACGTTTTTGATTATTTTTTAGTCCAGGAAGCCCAAAAACAAGGCGCGAAACTCCAAGATAATACTGAAGTAAATGGTATCGAATTTCAAAACGATTATTGGCAATTGAATACAGCCAACGAGCCAGTTACAGGTCGCTATTTAATTGCGGCTGATGGTGCAAAAGGTTCGATGGCGAAATGGCTGGGTTTCAAAGAACGTAAACGTCTCTTAACAGGAGCTTTGGAGGCAGAAGTTCCTGGTATCGCAGAAAACAACCCGACAATTCACTTTGAGTTCGGCTTGGCTAAAAACGGCTATCTGTGGAACTTTCCCAAAGCTGATGGTTATTCCATAGGTGTGGGAACCTTTATTGGCCGTCAACCCCAGAACTTTAAAAAGATTTTGGATGAGTACGCCAAATCATTAAATGTAGATCTCAAAAACACCAAACAATATGGTCATCCCCTTTGTATTTGGGATGGCAATCAAAAGCTGCACACTCAAAATGCTCTTTTGGCTGGAGAAGCTGCTTGTTTAGTCGATCCCATGACAGCAGAAGGCATTCGCCCTTCAATTTTTAGCGGTTTGCTGGCAGCTGCAAGCATTAATGAAGCACTTGCTGGTGATATTAATGCTTTAGAAAAATATAGCGAAGCCATTAACGAAGAATGGGGTACTGAGATGGCTTGGGCGCAAAAATTAGCTACAGCATTCTATCGATTTTCCAACATTGGCTACAAAGTTGGTATTAAGCACCCCTCTGCTCCCCAAGTCATGGGTAAGATTATGTGCGGCGAACTCCGCTATGGCGATATTGCCGGTCGTGCCTTGAAGCATTTAATTCCTGGGTTTAGCAATTGAGAGTGTTGAGTTTGGAGTTTGGAGTTTGGAGTTTGGAGTTTGGAGTTATAGCAGTTTACAATTGCGTGGAGTACAGACAATTCGTAGGGGCGCACAGCTGTGCGCCCCTACCGTGTGCCTCATTTCAATGAAAACGCTATAAAAGTTATTTTCCCCCTCATCTCCCTCATCCCCCTCACTTCATCTAGTCTCCCAAATAGATACCCATACCACGGGCGGTTTTAACTAAGGTCCCATTGGGATCGACGGCGCTATATTGAGCGATCGCTTCTGTAATTGGTACGCTTAATACTTGGCGATTTTGCCACGTTACCATGCGATCGTATTTACCCTCTGCAATCAGATTAACCGCCGCGACGCCAAAGGCGGTGGCAACTAATCTATCTAGGGGGGAAGCAGTTCCACCGCGTTGAATGTGTCCTAAAACGGTGACTCGCGTTTCTACACCAATGTGCTGAATAATTTCATCGGCTAAATATTCACCAATTCCACCGTATCGAGATTGACCTAAACGATTTGTAATCGTGACGTTTTCCCCATCTTGGGTGCGAACTGCTTCGGAAACAATAATCAAACAATAGTTTTTGCCTTTTTCTTGGCGTTCTTTGATTTTGTGACAAATGTGTTCAACTGTGTAGGGAATTTCGGGAATTAAAATTACATTTGCTCCGCCTGCAATTCCCGCAGCTATGGCTATGTGTCCGGCATCACGCCCCATCACTTCCAAAATCATGACTCGGCTATGACTGGCAGCAGTAAAATGTAACCGATCTAATGCTTCTGTGGCAATATTTACTGCTGTATCAAAACCAATGGCATGTTCAGTAATGCCAATATCATTATCAATGGTTTTGGGAATTCCAACTAAGTTAATACCACCTTGTTGTGCAAGACGGCGCAGAATTGCCAAACTACCATCGCCGCCAATACCAATCAAAGCATCTAATCCTAGTTCATGGTAACCTGCAATGATTTCTTCGGAGCGATCGCATAAACTTCCATCTCCCATTGGAAAAGCAAAAGGGTCGCCTTTATTTGTTGTCCCCAACATTGTGCCACCCGCAGTTAACAGCGTATCAACTCTATCGATTTCTAAGTTTGTGAATTGTGGCGGACGCGCCATTAATCCGAGAGTCGCTTGGTGAATTCCCAAAACTTCCCAGCCGTAAGTATTCACCGCACAATTTACTACAGCCCTAATCGCAGCATTTAAACCAGAACAATCTCCTCCACTTGTCAGAATTCCAATGCGTTTGGGTTCTCCCATATCTTTTCTTGACATTTTGATCCAAATATATTCAGTACTCGATTAAACTTAAGCCGGAGTTAGTAATAGATTAAATCCAAACAAAGCTCTCCCCATTAAATGCCAAGGTAATTTTATGTTGCTTTTGTGTCTCAAAACAATACTATGTTTAATAATTCAGAATTCAGAAGCCAGAAGTCAGAATCTAAGAATTCAGAATCTAGAATAGGTGAATTTTTTATAAGACTTGGAAACCCCAACTTCATAATTTGACGAAAATCAAGTATTCTTACAATCCTTGATTTTCAACTCATTCTGACGCCTTGCTTGCAAAGTCTCCGGCTTTGCTCCTATAGCGGTTCCCGTATGAGTGAGGTACAGAAAAAAATAGATCCTCCTAGGGGCGCACAGCTGTGCGCCCCTACTTATTCAAATGAGAATCGCTATAAATTCTGAATTCTGAATTCTGACTCCTGAATTCTGACTCCTAAATTTTGAATTCTGACAACTAAGTGACCCCAGCTGTAAAATATGAGTGTGGAGCTAGTAGTAGATTAAACCTCAAAAAAGCAATCCCCGAAAATGCTAGGGTGATTTTATGTCTGTTTTCAGCTCAAGAAAAAACCAAGTTATTCCAACTCTAAAATATGAAGGTGGAGCAAAAGGTGACTAGTATTGATAATTACATCTTCTCTTTTTCAGGAGAAGTAACAATCCCTGAGGCTCCTCCTGGTTTTAAATCAGGTTTTATCGGCATTATTGGTCGGCCGAATGTCGGTAAATCTACCCTGATGAATGAATTGGTAGGACAAAAAATCGCTATCACATCACCAGTGGCGCAAACTACACGTAACCGTTTGCGAGGGATTTTAACTACACCAGAAGCGCAGTTAATATTTGTAGATACACCAGGGATTCATAAGCCCCACCATCAATTAGGGGAAGTATTGGTGCAAAATGCCAAAATAGCCATTGAATCAGTAGATGTAGTGCTATTTGTGGTAGATGGAGCAGTGGCTTGTGGAGCAGGCGATCGCTACATTGCCGATTTGCTCAGTCGTAGCAAAACACCAGTAGTTATGGGTTTGAACAAAATCGACCAACAACCCGCCGATTCCCAGTTTCTAGATGATAGTTACGCCCAGATGGCCAAGTCCCATGAATGGGAAATCGTGAAATTTTCTGCCAAGACGAGTGCAGGATTACCACAACTGCAAGAATTATTAATACAACATTTAGAAATCGGGCCATTATATTATCCGCCCGACTTGGTAACCGACCAGCCAGAACGTTTTATTATGGGAGAATTAATCAGAGAACAAATTATACTTTTAACTCGTGAAGAAGTACCCCATTCAGTAGCGATCGCCATCGACCAAGTAGAAGAAAGTCCTAACATTACCCGTGTACTTGCTACCATCAACGTCGAGCGAGATTCCCAAAAAGGCATACTCATTGGTAAAGGTGGATCGATGCTCAAAGCAATTGGCAGCGCAGCCCGCGAACAAATTCAAAAATTAATCGCTGGCAAAGTCTACCTAGAATTATTCGTGAAAGTCGAGCCAAAATGGCGACAATCACGGGTGAGTTTAGCCGAGTTAGGGTATCGCGTCGAAGAATAAAAGAAGTACTCCTAACTCCTAACTCTTAGACTTATGTTAAAAGTATTAATTGTCGAAGACGATCCAATGATGCAACTCGGGCTAGAGCAATCTTTAATGGCTCATCCCGATTTGGAGATTGTTGGACAAGCTGAAGATGGCTATTTGGGTGTGCAAGCTGCGCTGAAACTCAAACCAGATGTGGTGGTTATGGATATTGGGTTACCGCGATTAGATGGTATTGCAGCGACACAACAAATTAAGGCAGCTTTACCAGCAACTCATGTGGTGATGCTGACATCGCATCAAACGGAGACAGAAATTATTGCTGCACTGTCTAGCGGTGCCGATGCATATTGTATTAAAGGTGCAAGTGTGGAACGATTGTTAAATGCGATCGCAGCCGCAGTTGATGGTGCAGCTTATCTCGATCCGCAAATTGCCCGACGAGTAATTGACAATCTCAAACCACCCTCACCCGTTAACAATACCGCCAACTTATCTGGGCGCGAATTAGAAGTATTGAAACTCATGGTAGACGGATTAAGTAACCCAGAGATTGCACAAAAACTTTATCTCAGTCCCAACACCGTCAAAACTCACGTCCGAGGGATTATGAATAAATTAGCAGTAGACGATCGCGTACAAGCAGCGGTAGTTGCATTGCGTTCAGGTTTGGTTTGATTAATAAAATCTCTGCGTTGTAGATTATCATTTGAACTAGTAATTTTGATTCATTACTAATGAACTTTGATTTTTTGATGTCAGAAGAAATTCAAACCTTGATTACTGAATATTTAGATCAGTGCGCCCATTTATATGTTGAAGTGTTTAATAGCGAACCTTGGAACGAAGAATGGACTTTTAATACTGCAAAAACCAGATTATTTGAAATTATGAATACACCCGGTTTTATCGGATTTGTATTCAAACAAGATGAACTGCTCGGATTCCTAGCAGGTTATTGTAAACAAGGGCAAAAAGGTAAAAGCTTTTATCTAGAAGAAATCTGTGTCCGACCTCATCAGCAACGTCAAGGAATTGGGACAAAGCTACTCAATAAATTAATGGATACTCTAACTTTGATAGAAGTTAACAGGGTTTATTTGTTAACCAATAAGGATGGACAAGCAGAGGCTTTTTACAAGAAACATGGTTATCAAAGAAATCAGCAAATGATTTTTATGACAAAACAGTTTTAGAAATGACCAAAAAAAACTATATGTTAACTAATCATGTTACACGTAGCTTGCTTCTCGCACAGCGAGTATAAATCGGGGTTTTCTCTACGAGACGCTACGCGAATATTCTTTTTTAAATTTTGGATTTCGGATTGAAACAAAATCCAAAATTTAAAATTTAATAAAATTTGGTGGTTTATCTGGCTATTCATCTACTCATTCAGTTTTGATGTCCGTGTTCAATGTCTTGTGATATCAAAACTTGGGGTAGATGCTCAGTATCAACCTGTTCTTTTTGCGACAATTCTTCGCCTTTTCCTTCCCATGAGTAGTTGCAAATTTTGGTACTAAGCATTAAACCTAGTGTTTTGTTAATCATAAAGGCAAAGCTATCGATAAAAATGAAGTCTAAAGTTCGACTAATCATAAGTTGCCTCTCAGCTTTATAGCATCAACTAACATTTTTCTACAAATGAGATGATGCAGTTTCCAGAAATCTACTGTGTCAAAATTTGTAAATTTATAATTCATGCAAGGAAAAATTGCTGTGATATATCTATGTCTAAAGACATAAATATAGGGGGTATAACCCTGCACCCCTGCTAAAGTTAATTCATGTTTTCGCAAAAGTTTGGAAAAAATTGCAGTTGCAAAACAAAATGGATCGTGGAATTCATTAGATGCGATCGAAGCATTAATTATTCTCTGAGATTTAAAGTAGGCATTAGAAGCAAACAAAACTACCAAAGATTATTTTGAGGCATTTAGCAACTCATCTAAAAAGAATATCCTTTTTTGGATTGAGAGTGCTAAACGTCCAGAAACAAGGTTGAAGAAAATCCAAGAAACTATTAATTCAGCAGTGCAGAATAAAAGCCCATTGAACTGGAAAAACCCCACAAATCGCTAAACAAAACAAAACTTTTGACTTTCAACTTACCATCAATCTTTAAGATCGTTATAAATACAGCAGATTGCAAGTTGGTGAGGTACAGATAATCGTAGGGGCGCACAGCTGTGCGCCCCTACCAATGTACTTCATTTACCTAAAATAGGCTGTAAAGGTGTACTTATGTACACCTTTATTGTTGATTCATGGATTGTAAAGTATTTTCAAAAATGATTGAACTAAATGCATTTTAATTAAAAGAGGTTGCAAATTGATTAGGATCTAGATCGGTAGGAAATACTAAAATTTCCTTACCTTCTAGCTTTACTTTGTGATATAACAAAATTGCCTTTCCTAAAGAACAATATTTAATTGGAACCCACCCGTCGCTATAAAAATAGATAGTCACACGGCTCATTGCATACTCTTTCAACGGTAGTGGAAGATACCAGGATGAGTCCACAATTTGAACCTTACCTGTTGAGTCCATGCTTTGAACCTCAATTACTAAGTATATTTACCTCATCCATCACTCCCACTACTTTCACTCATTGAGGTGAGTTTTAGTAACTATCATAGGTAATAAACAAATTTGTCTTAAAGTCGCAACTTTAAGACATCAAAAGGAATGTTAATGCCAAAATGCAGTCATGTTTAATTTTTGAACTTCAAGTAGAATTCAACAGCAGAGCCAAAGACGCTCCGCCCCCAGTTAGTATCAAAGGGGTGTTAGTGTTGATGTACTCGTTCTAGTAACCATAACGAGGCCACAGTACCTACATAATGAGCAGCAATCCCAGTGATATCTGCTACAGCTACAAAAACATCCATCGGTCGAATAATCCTGTAGGGATCGGTGATTGCCACTCCTGGAGGTTGGGATATGGATTTTGCCATTAGCACTAACATGGTTGAGCAAGCACCTAACAAAGTTAATAATATTCCCACTAAACCGATAATTATTCCCATACGGAGGATTTTAGTTGTATCTGGTTTACTCGGATGTAAAGCTGGATTGCGATTTTCTAGAGCTTTGCCTATGCGAGTGTAACGAAAATCCCAATAGAGACTGAACAACAACACTACAATTCCGCATACAGCCCAAAATATGCCAATTCCAAGACCTGCATTCTGTTGTTGAACCAAGCCGCGACCAGTCAAGGCAAACAACAAAGCTAAAACAGAAACGACTCCAATTCCCAATTGTAGCCAAAAAGTAATCCAGCCTGTTATGCGAATAGTATTACCAATTCCTTGAGTTTCTGGTGCTAGCGATCGCATTTCCGCTTCAGTTTGCATATTAATTACCATTAAATTTAATTGCACTATCCCCCTATTCCTCAGAATATTTCCCCAGTTTGCCCTATACCCCCATCTTTAGAGAGAACCGGCTGGTAGTCTTGGGGAATAAATGGGCTTTCAAGGGTAGGTGTTTAAAGATTAGGCAATTGAGAGGGTGATTTGGGAAACA
>VFQR01002313.1_pt1 | contig 12353 bp, 10 predicted proteins | sample 3512321 | NCBI WGS metagenome assembly VFQR01 (sample SAMN10412374, study PRJNA504923) | tailings metagenome | isolation source: Relicate 3 Philex TSF1 revegetated site | place: Philippines: Tuba, Benguet | collected 2017-08-29
TTTGAGGATCTCACGCCTGTCGGAGCTATGGCTGTGAGGGTTTGTAGAACATCGCTGGTGGCGATCGCTCCACAGTCAAAACATAAACAAGTAGGTACATATATTTCCCGGTTAAATTTCTTTTCTTTTTGCTATTTGTAATTTGTGATTTGTTTTTGAAGTTCTGATCGCCGGAAGCCGGCGCTCAGACTTCTCTCTTAGTCATGAGTCAAATGGCTAATGACTAATATCAGGTTCGCCTAAATACTTACGATAAGAATGACGCAAAGAGGGGGAGACGCTCTGACGCGGAGAATTTTTAATCGTAAGTGATTATCCGAACTTGATATAAGAGATTACGCAATTTACAAATACGTCATAATGTGTTTCAGCTTGCAAGACTTAGTAGGAATTGACTTTACTATTCGTCAACAATCAATGTCTAAGTCTCATTACTTGTTCAAAATAGCGGGTTTCAAATTCGAGACGCGATCTAGTGCAGCTTTTGTATCATCTGCGGATACTCCAGCTACAGACATTGATTCACTCAGGTATTTGGCGATCGCATCGAAGTGTGGTTGCTGTAGTGCCATACCTGTGTGGGTTTTGTCCATTGAACGACCGCTGTATTCCTTAGGCCCTTCAAATATTTGAGAGAAGAAAGTAATCTGATGATTACGTTGCTTGACCATATCTGTGTTAGCGAAAAAAGGCTTCAGGGTGTTATCTGCAAGAATGCGTTTGTGAAGCTCATCCACTACTTTCTCAATAGTAGGTTTTCCGCCAATTTTTTCGTACAGTGTACTCATGTTTGTCTCCTTTGAAGCGAGTTGAATGACGGAATTTGCAATTAGGCGCTTAATACGTTCGCCTATATGCTTTTTGTTGTTAGTAGGACTGATACCAATTCGTAATTCGTAATTAAGAAAGTTAAGGTTGATTTGGATTTGCTGATTTCAATCTGTAACTTTCTTTTGACGAATTGGTATGAAACATTGAGTGGAGACAATTATTCAATTCAAATCCTACTTTCTGTTCTTAGCTGATGCTTATTAGGGCGTATTTGTAGAGTACGTAAGTTCTACAGCAATTCCTAAACTGCTTCGACTACAAGGTTTTTGCTGACACGATCTTGTAATCTGGCTTCGATCGCAATTTTCAGAGTTGCTGTACTACTAGAACAAGAACCACAAGCACCTTGGAGAACAACTTTTACGCGATCGCCTTCTACATCATACAGTTCTACGTCTCCCCCATCTGCAATCAGAACGGGTCTAACTTCTTCATCGAGAACTTTTTGAATGAGGGCAATTTTTTGGACGTTGGTTAGCGATCGCTCCTTAGAAGTAACAATTTCTGTGGCAACTTTTACGCCGTAATTGTTGAGATCCGGTGCGATTACTTCTTGTCTTACTGATTTAATAATATCATCAATATTTGCCAGACAGGAACCGCATCCGCCACCAGCTTTCACATAATTTGTTACTTGTTCGGCATCAGTGAGATCGTTTTCTAGAATCACACGACGAATCTTAGATTCGCTAATACCAAAACAGCTACAAACTAATGCGCCTTCATCATCGTCATCGTGGCTATCTAAAGGAATGCCACGATAGTTATAAATTGCGGCTTCTAGGGCTTCTTGTCCCATGACAGAGCAATGCATCTTGGCTTCTGGTAAACCACCCAAGTAATCTGCAATGTCTTTGTTGGACACTTTCAAAGCTTCATCTAAAGTTAAACCTTTAACCATTTCGGTTAATGCACTAGAAGAAGCGATCGCACTTGTGCAGCCAAAGGTTTGAAAGCGGGCATCCAGAATCTTATCAGATTCTACCTCAACTTTTAAGTGCAATCTCAAAGCATCACCACAAGCAATGCTACCGACTTCGCCCGTTGCAACCTTAACACCGGGTTCGCTGACTTCTGCAATTTCTCCCTGGTTTTGGGGATTGTAAAAGAGTTCTAATACTTTATCTGTGTAGTCCCACATAACTTTTATGAGTTAGGAGTGATGAGTTAGGAGTGATGAGTTAGGAGTGATAAGTTATGAAATCATTAGATATAGGAGTGAAAATTAATTCTGCGTTGCCCGAAACCCTTGGTAGGGGCGTTCGCTCTTAGCGGAACCCGAAGGGTACGGCCGTACCCTACGGGAAGGCAGAGCCTACGCCTTTACATCATTTCCACTCCTATGTCTATTAAGCCAAGGCTACTTCTTAACTTCTAACTCCTAACTCCCATAAGTGCTTGCTCTTGTCCTTGGAGCCAGCCTGCGTTGTCACTTTTGAAGGGTGAGAGGGCACGTAAACGTTCTACGATACCGGGCATGACTTCTATAACTTGGTCGATTTCAGCTTCTGTGGTGTAGCGAGACAGGCTGAAGCGAATGGAACCATGCAAGGTGGTGTAGGGTAAGCCCATTGCTCGGAGGACGTGGGAAGGTTCCAATGAACCAGAGGTACAGGCAGAACCAGATGATGCACAGATACCGTATTTGTTCAATAACAGTAGAATTGCTTCACCTTCAATGTACTTGAAGCCGATATTGGTAGTGTTGGGTAATCTCTGCGTAGGGTCACCATTAACTACACAATCGGGAATGGTGGCGAGTAAAGTTTTTTCGAGGCGATCGCGCAGCCTTCTTTCTCTTTTTGTCGCCTCTTCCAAGTGTAACAGTTCTAGTTCCGCAGCTTTGCCCAAGGCAATAATTCCCGGAACATTCTCTGTTCCCGCCCTGCGTCCGCGTTCTTGGTGTCCACCCAGGAGCAACGGACGGAATCTCACCCCGCGCCGCACATACAAAGCACCAATTCCTTTGGGTGCGTGCAGTTTGTGACCAGACAGGGTTAACATATCCACGGTGCTAGTCTTCATATTCAAGGGGATTTTACCCACTGCTTGCACCGCATCAACGTGGAACAGAGCGCCTTGCTCTTTTACTCGTAACCCAATTTGCTCAATCGGGAAAACCGTACCGGTTTCGTTGTTGGCGTACATAATTGTTACCAACGCAGTGTTACCTGTCAAGGAGGCTTCTAATTCATTTAGATCCAATTGCCCTTGACTGTTCACCGACAGGTAGGTAACGTTGTAACCTTGGGTTTCTAATTGTTTGCAGACATTGAGTACTGCTGGATGTTCTACTTGGGTGGTGATGATGTGTCGCTTTTCTGGTTGCGCCAACAGTGCAGCGCGAATAGCGGCGTTATCTCCTTCAGTTCCGCAACTGGTGTAGACAATTTCTGATTCATCGGCTCCCAACAAAGCTGCAAGTTGTTCTCTGGCTATTTTCACACCTTTGGCAAGTTGTCCGCCAAAGGTATGCATACTAGAAGGATTGCCGTAAAAGTCCGTCAGGTAAGGCAGCATTGCCTGTACAACTTGCGGGTCTACCTTGGTAGTAGCATTATTATCGAGATAGATGCAGTTCTTTTGCATTGTTTGTAATAGGAATAATGTGGGGAGTGGGGAGTTAAGAGTTAGGAGTTAAGAGTTAGGAGTTAGGAGTTATTGTTTTCTCCGTGCTTCTCTGCTCCTCTAACCTTATACCCGTTGCTCTTTAAGTTTTAAGCTAATTCGTAATTTTTGGGTCTAATTTTCCATTACAAATTACGAATTATTTTATCAAGAAGAATTCAGAATGGGCTAAACGCCCCGCTACCGCTAACAGGAGTCAGAATGAGCGTGTAAATTCTGTACAACTGGGTGGTGAATATTGGTTTAAAACCTTGCCCGCAAGTGGCGCGAAACTAGTATTAAATATTCTTCCTGATCAAAACTCTATCCCTTTATGAGTAGAGTATTCTGAATTCTGAATTCTGACTCCTTTTTTATTAGGCTTCTACTCTCATTGTTTGGGATTGACGTTTTTGTAACTGTTCAGAGTATTTGTGGGAATAACATTTAAACCAACGCTCCCAGTAATCTTGTTTATTAGTTAATTTTCCAACTACCCGATTGTAATTGGCAAACCAGCCTTCCCAATAATCAGTAGGCTGTTTCACGCAACCGTCGCAGGTGGGGCAACCAGCTTTACACTGAGGTACTGTATGAATGCTACCAACACAGTTTGTGCAGAGTTCCGGATCTATCCAGCGATTACCATCAACTATTTTGATTGCACCAGTAGGACATATAGACAAACACAAATCGCAGGAAATACATTGGCTAGTAATTTTGTAAGCCATGATTATTCTCCTTTTTGAAGATGGGGCATTGGCCAAACAGGGCATTGGGCATGGTGAGTGCTGAGTTAGGAGTTAAGAGTTAGGAGTTAAGAGTTAGGAGTTAAGAGTTAGGAGTTATTTTCCCCACACTCCCTCATCTCCTCATCTCCTCATCTCCCCATGCCCCATGCCCTATGCCCTATTCCCTAATCCATTGTTCGTAAAACTCCAAAGCAACCTTCTCAATTACGTCGTAAGCTTCAACAGTCTGTATACCGGCTTCTTGCAATTTTTCTTTGGGACAGTTACCAATTTTGGAAACTAAAACTGCTTTGCAATCTGCAATCGCTTTCATAATATGCTCAAAGGTAGCTTCTTCGCCGTATCCACCTTGGCAATATTGGTCTATTTTGCGATGACTGATAAAGCGAACTTCATTACCATCCACTTCGTAAATTTGGAATTCTTTAGCATGGCCGAAGTGCTGGTTAACTAATCCACCGCCTTTGGTTGCTACTGCAACTAAGACTTTAGGACTGTTGGCAAATTTCTTGCCGGCTAGCGCCTTCTCTTTGGCTACTTTAATTTCTTCTTTAAACTTCTCAATGCCTTCGTGAACGGTGGCGCGTTGTTCTACATCATATTCTGGAGTCATTTCCAAGAATTTATCTTTGGAAAATTCCTGGCTGCGGTCTTCTCCCAATAATCCGACTGCATCGGCGCGGCACTGGCGACAGTGACGCATCATTTTCATGTTACCAGAGCAGTTGTCTTGGACTTCTTTGAGTTCTTTGGGTGTGGGACCACGTTGACCGGTTAAACCAAAGTGTGTGCCATGTTCTGGTGCAGAAATCAATGGCATGATGTTGTGCAGGAATGCACCTTTTTCACGAATGACTCGATTAACTTCAACTAGGTGATGGTCGTTGATTCCGGGAATCATCACGGAGTTGACTTTACACAAGATGTCAGCTTCTTTGAGGGCTTGCAATCCTTCCATCTGTCTTTCGTGGAGAATTCTGGCGCCTTCAATGCCTCTGTAACGCCTGCGTTTGTAGTGAACCCAAGGATAAATCTTAGCACCGATCTCTGGATCTACCATGTTAATGGTGATCGTTACGTGATCTATATTTAATTGTTTAATGCGATCGATGTAGTCGGGCAGCATTAAACCATTGGTAGATAAACAAAGTTTGATATCTGGTGCTTGCTCGGCAATCAACTCAAATGTGCGGAATGTCTTGTCTGGGTTCGCTAGTGGGTCGCCAGGGCCCGCTATTCCCACAACTGTCATTTGAGGAATCTTGCCGCCAATCACCAAAGCTTTATGTGCTGCTTCTTCTGGTGTGAGTAACTCGCTAACTACTCCCGGACGGCTTTCGTTAGCACAGTCATATTTGCGGTTGCAATAGTTACATTGAATGTTACAGGCTGGAGCAACTGCAACGTGCATCCGGGCGTAGTGGTGATGGGCGTCTTCGCTGTAGCAGGGATGTTTGGCAATGCGTTCTTGGAGTTTTTCGTCCATTTCCACGGTGGTACTGCTGTCGCAGCCGCAACCACCGGATTTTGCTTGGGTTGGCGATTCCGTAGCGGGGGAGGTGAGGAGTCGTGTAGACGGTGATGTCATTGAATTTCGCAAAAGGTCGGTGGACTTGGCTGCCACTGTGGGAGATGCAGTGGCTACTCTCTATGCCCAGGAATTGAAGTCGCAGCTTGCACACTGCCTGCAAACGCTTGTTGAGGGCGACTTGTTATCAAGTAAGGCAGGCGGTAGATATTTGATTTTGGGCTTTGATTTGGGCTGGTGTGTGTCAACGTTCGGTTCTTGGGAGAATTTGTGTCCTGAGCCACGACTTCTATTCACTTGAGGCACGGTGCTATGTCATCCCTCCACTTACTCTTCGCTTCGTTTTTGTGTAGGAGCGTTAAGTAATTGGCGATATAAGATTTATATCAGCCGTATTTGACCAAGGCGGCGGGTCTATCTAGGATAGAATTTATTGGATTTATTAAGCTTGTACTCAAACACGAAAAACCCTAATTCTTTAAGCATTACAAGAATTAGAAATTTTTTTTTCGGGTAGGGGTTCTAGTATTTTTTGGTTGGGGTTCTAGTGTTTAGAGATGGGGGTTCAGGATTTCTTTGTACTCAGTCAAAACCTTCTCTCAGCAAGGATTTAAATTCACTTGAAACTGGGTTTGAGTTATTTAAATGTGTACTCAGATTGCCCTCAAATCCAGCCAAAAGCAACAAACAGCAAGGGATTTGGGGGGAAAAACTGGAGCAGAATACGTTGTACTACTCCAGATACGTGCGAAATTCAATTCTGTATCCAACATATCATTTTTTTTCAGCTAAAAATGCAATTTATCTTTTTTTAACTTTTACTTTGGTAATGATATTCAATTAGGCTTCTAATTTTTAGCTGGTAAGGCATACAGACTCATCGAAATGGTTGTGTTGATGCACATATTTTTCAAAAAATTTAACTTTTAGCTCGTTTTTTTCATTCAGAGTTATGAGGAGACGAGGAAAATTTTGTGTTTTGAGAAAACAATCAACTTTAATTTAACATGACTTGGCGATCGCAATAAATTTTCTTAATTGTTCATTACGAACTGAATTTGAGCTAAGAGGATGTTTAAAAAGTCTAAATTAATACCAGCCCTAGCGATTAGAAATCGCGGCTATACAGACAAAACCCACCTTTTCTTCGGGACTCAAAGGCCAACGTGGGTTAAAAACCTTGCTTTTTGCTTAGTCCACGGAGGTAGACGAGAGTTTGTGTATCAGTAATTTTGTGCCAGAATAAACCTGAAATCAGACAGAAATTACTTGGTACGTAGAGGGTGAATCTGATGAATAAGATTATTGACGGGCGTTACGAAATCATCGAACCTTTAGGAAAAGGTGGATTTGGAACGACGTTTTTAGCAAAAGACACCAAAAGACCTGGAGATCCTATTTGTGTTGTCAAGAAGTTTACACCAGTAATCACCGATCCAAGTAATTTAAAAAAAGCGAAAGAGTTATTTGACCGAGAAGCAAATACACTAGAACAGTTAGGCAAACATCCCCAAATTCCTCAACTTTTAGCACACATCAAAGAAAATCAAGAATTTTATATAATTCAAGAATATATAGAAGGTCATGATTTAAGTGAAGAATTGCCTATTGGCGTGCGAAAAGACGAAAATTTTGTCATTCAGCTTTTGCAAGAAATTTTGGAAGTTTTAGCATTTGTCCACGAGAATAAAGTTATTCACCGCGATTTAAAACCTAGCAATATACGCAGACGAGCTTTAGATGGGCAAATATTTTTAATTGATTTTGGTGTTGTCAAAGAAATGGGCAGTCAAATAGTCAATAATCAGGTGCAACAAAAACCTACTGTTGCTGGTACGCCTGCTTATATGCCTATGGAACAACACAGAGGGAAACCACAATTTAGTAGTGATGTCTATGCTCTGGGCATAATTGCTATTCAAGCACTTACTGGCTTATCTGCCGAGCAATTAGAAGAAGACAATGCAACAGGAAAAATAATTTGGTATCACCAGGCAAAAAATACTAGTACAAAACTAGCAGAAATTTTAGATATTATGGTAGATTCTGATTTTAGTAAGCGCTATCAGTCCGCAGGTTCAGCACTACAAGCACTGCAAAATATATCTAACTCTGAGAGTAAGCTAATACAACCTTCGACTGTCAATCTTAACTTACCAAATCAGATAAAAAGTCGCAAGGTTTCTATTAAAGTGGCAACGATAGCAATTACTGGAATCGTGATTAGTGTAATTATCTTAATAATTGGCAGAGTTACTCAATGTCCAGAAAACCCAGAGCGAAAAGATTTATTGGTTTATGAAAATTCTCAATATGGTATCAGAATAAAATATCCGCAAGATTGGGCAAGAGAAGATCTAGATAATGTAATTACTAAGGAGTTAGTAAATTTTGTTGCACCTAAACAAAGTAATGTAGATAATTTTTTAGAAAAATTAACAACTATAATTGACCGCAATTAAAAAAAGGGAAAATAAATATTGGGTAGTAATACCAATTTGAAAAAAGAATGCGACAGATGGATTAATAAAACCGAAATATAGAAAGTGATTCCCAATCCAAAATCTGTCTTTAAAAGTTTAGATTGCCGGAAGTCGGCGCTCTAACTTTTGTCTGCCACACGCACTCGCGTTCGCAAAATCTCAAATACAAAATGGTATCATGTAATGTATGTGCCTCTACCAAAAAATTGATGCATTGCCAATGTTTTTTGAGTTTGTATTTGTATTAGTACAGTCGCATTCAGTTGTATATCTATGCAGTAAAAACATTGCTGAGTGAGACTTGTATGCGGGCAGATTTTATGCTAACTTATACAATCATCAAAGTGCTTAGATTAATTATATCTTGCAACCATCTAAGTAGGCAATAAATTTTCCCCAGATAGGTTCATCCAAAAATGCTCTAGGAAGGTGTCCTGGAGGCGCACTCGATGAATAGTTAATCTGATTATTATGCAAAAAAACACCGCGATAACGCCAGCCTAATTCAGTTGCAAAAGTTTCAAAATTTTCGTTGGTTGGTTCAAATTTACTACCAAACAAGTTCTTCCATTTCTGTACTTGGATAGCAAATCCAAAACGACCTTCACTTTTGTTTTTCCAACTTTGATTAATATGACTGAGAGTTTGACAAGATAATCGATAAATTGCTTGTTCATTCAGTACACTAGAAGCTTGACTTATGGTTAATATTATAGACTTTGTTTCTTCATCAGCCTCCTTCCAGTTACTTTGAGATAATAATTCGTCTAATCTGTCGATATTACCTGCGGTAGGGATTGTTGAAGTTGGTGAACTCACATGTACTCCGATTCTGTCTAATAATGGCAAAAAAAGACTGCTAGGAATACCAGAATTCCTACCTGTAAGCACCGTACCTATAGAAGGATCTATGGGATCACGATTAAGTACAACTGCTTCCCCTTGTCCATGAATACCTATTACTTGCCCTTGCTGATTTAGTACTGCGCCACCACTCATCCCTGGCAATGTGGGATTGTCATAAATTAAGGTATAGCCAGTATCAGCAGATGCTGTATTAGAATTATCAATTACTTTTCCATCACGGCAATCATAGACAGATTCTCTCACATTTGCTGTTTTGAAAGGAAAACCTGCTACATAAACACTTGTCTGTCTTTTGACAGTACTATAATTAACAATTTTAGCAACTTGATAATTGCTAGTGCTAGTAAATTGCAAAACCGCTAAATCTATATTATTATTCAGTGGTCTTACTGTCTGATAATTAAGTTGATAGCGTTGCTTATCTGGGGTGAGTATTTCATATTTAAGATTACGGTCTTTAACCACATGATAAGCTGTAAGAACACTATATATACTGCCTTTTTTTTGAATAATTACTCCAGAGCCAGGTTTTCGGCTATCAATTAATACAGTTATTTTTTTAGCAATTTCATCTACTTGATTATTACTGCATATTGCCTTTGCTGTTTGTGAATGTGATAGGATGATTGATATACCTATTAGTCTAGCTAGGATTTTGTAGTGAATTCTTATTAGTGGCAAAGTGTTAATGACCACTAGCATAGTTTATATCCTCAATTTATTTAGATATATTGAATTTCTCCATCATTGATACAATCTTCATTAGATTTACAATTATTCCTCAGCTTCTACATTATTAAGATACATATCGAAATCAACATTGATATCATCATCACTCGCAGTTTGGGCGAAAATTTCGCCAGAAGCTAATCCTCGACTATCTAATAGTCTACTGACAACAGTTTTGGGATTTGCACCTGCTTTGAGGGTAAATAACAAATTACTATTTGTACAACTAGTATTTCGACTAATACCAGCGCAAATAACAGGTTGACGGTTTAGTGTCCCATTGGTGATATATTTTAGTGTTCCGTTGTCATAGTTTCTTTGAAATCTCTTAGATACTTCCACACATCGGCGTCGAGTAGTCCAAGGTGGTGGAAAATAATTATTGGAAGTCCAACGAATCAAAGGGATTTTTCTACCGTCTTGAGTACGAGCAAAGGTAACAGGTATACCTTTACTTGTCTGACAATAAAAGCTTCTGCTTTCAGCATTGCTGGGTTGGTTGATAGTTGCAGTTATCGCTAGTGCTGTGAGACAACTTAGTGTAATAGTGCGTGTTAAAGTTATCTCTGTTTTACTACGTGAATATATTTGCAATAATGTCATAAGTCTCTCTATTGCTGGAATAAAAAAAATGTTATTTTTGAATGTTGGTTTAATTATAACTAAATTATACAGAGTACTATAAAGTATATGTAAAGATTACTTATATTTATCTGGTGTGATGATGCTGTAATATTTGGGTTGATAACCAGCCACAGACTTGGTTGAGAAAAATTTAGCAGAGGCGATCGCTAAATGTTAAGTCATCTACGATTTAGGCAGACTACTCGAAGCAATCATTTAACATTTTGGTTAACGCAAGAATAAAGGGTAGTCCTCAGATACCTGAAAATTGCATAATCATTATTATTTAACTTTAATTACAGTAAGGTAATCGTTACGAGGTATGGGATTATTTATTTAGTATAAATTCATTTTTTTACAGTAGCGTCAGTGTAAATATTTAGTTTTGTCTGTGTAACAACTTGCCTGACTTTTCGACAACCCCAAGCAAATGCGGTTTTTTAACACTAAATCCTGTGAGATGAGTTTTTCGTAGAAATCGCTACACTGTATTCATAAGCTGTCTGAGTTCATCAAAGAAAACAGGGTAGCAGGAGAAATGTTATGAAAGCAGTCGTTATCCGTCGATATGGCGGTGCTGAGGTGTTGCAGTATGAAGACGTGGAACAGTCAAAAATTCAACAAACGCAGTTACTTGTGAAAGTTCGTGCTTAGCGGCGGCTCATAGTTATAGTGAAACTGGACGTGCAGTGGGGAAAATTGCGTAGGCGCAGCCCGTCGTAGACATCGCAGTTATGAGTTGATAGGTTTTGATTAATTTTTATTAACGCACCTTAATCTGGTAGCGTGCGTTATGGACGTTAATCTATGACACACCCTATAAAACTAAGCGAGATTTTTTCGCTCTGCAAGGCTTATTAACTTTAACAGCAATTACAAATTGTCTATGTCAATTCCTTTTTCTTTGAGTTTAGCTAACAATTCTTGATAGCGATCGCGTTCTTTTTCTAATTCTTCTAAAGCCGCTTCCTTTGCTTGATGTTCCTGTTCTGCGCGTTGATTTTCTTGTTCTGCACGCTGACGTTCCTGTTCGCGTAACTGGTCTATTTCTAGGGGGCTTAAAAACTTTTGTCCGGTGAGAGAAAAAATTTCCAGCGTCTCTGATGTTAGCTGAAAACGAATTTCCAAACGCGGGCTTACCCAGTCATTCATTTCTTCAATAACTTCAAAACTATCTCCAGAAAGGAGCAAGCCATTTAAATCGTTTTTATGCGGATCGTAAATATAATATTCTTCCACACCGTAACGTTCGTAAAACTGCAATTTTTTAGACATTTCTTTGAGGGTATTACCTGGCGATAGAATTTCAAATACTACCTGTGGGGGTATATTATCTTCATCCCACTGTAAATACGAACTCCGTTTTCCTTTTGGTCTGCCAAAGACTACCATCGTATCAGGTGCTTGTTTAATACTAGAATTTCCTTTAACTGGATACCAAAACAAATCTCCAGCGATAAATACATCAGTTTGCGATGCAAATAAGATTTCTAAATTTTCTTTAATTTTGACAATCCATGCAAATTGTTCTGTATTATCTGCCATTGGCTTTCCGTCGCTTTCTGGGTAGATGACTTCGATGGTGGTTTCGGGTGTTACTTGTTGTACCATTGCTACACCTCCAAGTATGGGGTTTTGCTGATGTTTTTACTTTGAGATCGTGTTGGATGCGATCGCTTTTCTCCATTTTATTTCTGCGATTGCTAATACTGGAAGAATCATCACAGTTAATGGCTATAATTTTGGTGAGTGTTAGGGAAACTAGCCATGTTAGAATACAACCTGCCACGGTACTTGCCCTCAGCCGAAGAACTACCAGACTCTGACGAAACGCCTGTGGATAATGAACTCCAAGAATTAATACCAGGGTTGCTGAAGGCAATACTGCTAATACTTTGGGCGGAACGTATGGACTGGTTTTTTGGCATAGAT
>VFQR01002314.1_pt1 | contig 12350 bp, 9 predicted proteins | sample 3512321 | NCBI WGS metagenome assembly VFQR01 (sample SAMN10412374, study PRJNA504923) | tailings metagenome | isolation source: Relicate 3 Philex TSF1 revegetated site | place: Philippines: Tuba, Benguet | collected 2017-08-29
GACACGGCAGGCCAGCGGCGGCGCGCTGCTCGCGGAGGCCGTCGCCGCGCGCATCGCCACCTGGCTCGAACGCGGCGAGGCGTTGCCCTCGCGCGGGCGCGCGATGCGGCCCGGCGACATCCTGGTGCTGGTGCGCAAGCGCACCGGCCCGCTCGTTCCGCGCCTGCTGCGCGCGCTGAAGGAACGCGGCGTGCCGGTGGGCGGCGCCGACCGGCTCATCCTGATCGAGCAGATCGCCGTGCAGGACCTGCTCGCGCTGGCCGATGTGCTGCTGCTGCCGGAGGACGACCTCCAGCTGGCCGCCGTCCTGAAATCGCCGCTGATCGGGCTCTCGGACGACCGGCTTCTGGACCTCGCCGCGGAGCGGCAGGGGAGCCTCTGGGCGCAACTCGCGAAGGAGCGCGGACGGGACACGCCGGAAGGCCGCGCGGCGGATTGGCTCGCGCGGCTGATGAACCGCGCCGATCTCGTCACGCCGCACGCGCTGCTGGCGGAAATCCTCGGCGAGCATGGCGGGCGCGCCAAGCTCCTCGCGCGGCTCGGCCCGGATGCCGCCGATCCGCTGGACGAGCTGCTCAACGCCGCGCTCGACCATGAGCGGCGCCATCCGCCGAGCCTGCAGCATTTCGTGCAGTGGCTCCGCCGCGGCGGCGCCGAGATCAAGCGCGAGCAGGCGGAAGGCGGCGCGGTGCGCGTGATGACGGCGCACAATGCGAAGGGCCTGCAGGCGCCGGTGGTGATCCTGCCCGACACGGTCAGCACCGCCCCGCGCGACAGCGGCATCCGATGGGACGAATCCGGCCTGCCCTTCTGGGCGCCCCGCAAGGATGCGCATGCCGCGGCCTTCGCCGATCTGCTCGCCGCCGAGAAGGCGCGGCGCGCGGAGGAGGAGAACCGCCTGCTCTACGTGGCGCTGACCCGCGCCGAGGACCGGCTGCTGGTCTGCGGCTGGCAGCGAAAACCGCCGAAGGGCGCGCCCTGGCCGGCGGAGAGCTGGTACGGGCTGGTCGAGCAGGGGTTTCGCCGGCTCGGAGCCACCGAGACCGCGTTCGACCCCACCGCCTTCGGCGCGCCGGCGGATGCGCAGTTCGGCCCGGTGCTGCTGGCCCATGGCAACGACCAGACCGCCGCGCTGCGGCAGGACCGCGCCGAGGCAGCCCGCGCCGCCCCGCCTCTGCCCGCCTGGGCGCGCCACCCCGCGCCGCCCGAGCAGGGGGTGGACGCCCTCGCCCCCTCCGCCGTGCCCGCCGAGGACGAGACCCCCGCCGCCGCCCCGCATGGCGCGGCCGACCCGACCGGCCAGCGCTTCCGCCGCGGGCGCCTCGTGCATGCGCTGCTGCAGCACCTGCCGGACTACCCGCCCGAGCGCCGCGAATCGGCCGCCCGCGCCTTCCTGGCCCGCCCTGGCCACGGCCTGGATGCGGCCGAGCAGGCGGCGACGCTCGGCGAGGTGATGGCCTTGCTGGCCGAGCCCGCCCTGGCGGCGGCACTCGCCCCGGGCAGCCTCGCCGAGGCGCCGATCGTCGGCCGGCTGGGCGACAGGCGGGTGAGCGGCCAGGTGGACCGCCTGCTGGTCACGCCGGACCGCGTGCTGGTGCTCGACTACAAGACGAATCGCCCGCCGCCGGCGCGGCTGGAGCAGGTGCCGCCGCTCTACCTGCGCCAGATGGCCGCGTATCGGGCGGTGCTGCGCCTCGCCTTTCCGGGCCGCCGGGTGGACTGCGCGCTGGTCTGGACCTATGGCGCCCGCTTCATGCTTCTGCCCGATGGTTACCTCGATACGCATGCGCCAGGCGCATGAGAGCCCGCCTTCTCACCATCATGAGGGTTGCTTGACCGGCGCCGGCCCCGCCACGATCTTGCCACCAAGTCGCGGCGAGCCCCCCGCAAGCCGCTGAGGGAGACCCCCATGAGTGAACTGACCAAGGCCGTGACGGACGACAGCTTCCGCCAGGACGTGCTGGAGGCCCCCGGCCCGGTGCTGGTGGATTTCTGGGCCGAGTGGTGCGGCCCCTGCCGGATGGTGGCGCCGATCCTCGATGAGATCGCCAAGGAATACGAAGGCAAGCTGACCATCGCGAAGGTCAACATCGACGACAACCCGATGACGCCGAACGACTACGCGGTGCGCGGCATTCCGACGATGATCCTGTTCAAGGACGGCAAGCCCGTGGACACCAAGGTCGGCGCCCTGCCGAAGAGCGCGCTGAAGGATTGGGTGGCGAGCAAGGTGGGGTAGCGGGTTCCCTCCCCGCCCCTTGCCGCCCTGCCCCCCGCCTGCAGGGAAGGGCAGGGGGCGGGGTTCCAAGGTAGTGGGGGTTCCAAGTTAGGGTGCAGGCCGCGCGACGAGCGCGCCCCTGTTCTCCGACCCCCCGTGCCCCCCAAGCGGGGCAGCGGGTGGTTGGGGCGGCGGCAGGCGCGCTTTACGCGTCCAGGTCCGCCTTCAGCACTTCCCCGGCCAGATACAGGCTCCCGCACACCAGCACCCGGCTCGGCGGGCCGTCCTTCGGCACGGCGCGCAGCGCCTGTTCCACCGTGCCGCCGAGCCGCGCCACACCGCCGCTCGCCTCCACGATGGCCTCGAGCGGCATCGCGAGATGCTGGCCCGGCTCGCGCACCGCCCAGATGCTCGCGGCGTGCGGGAGCAGGGGCTTCAGGAACTCGGCGGATTGCTTGCCGCCCTTCATCCCCACCAGCAGATGCGCCGGGCGGTCGGCGAAGGCCTCGGCGAGGTGCTGGCCGATCACCACGCCGGCGCCGGCATTGTGGCCGCCATCCAGCCAAAGCTCCCAATCCGGCGGCAGCAGCGCGGCGAGCCGGCCGGTCAGCCGCTGCATCCGCGCCGGCCATTCGGCGCGGGTCACGCCGGTGGCGATCGCCTGCTCCGTGAGCCAGGGCGGGTTCCAGGCCCGCATCGCCGCGATCGCGATGCCGGCATTGTCGGCCTGGTGCGGCCCGCGCAGCGAGGGCTCGGGCAGGTCGAGCGACGCCCGCTCGTCGCGCCAGCGCAGCCCGCCCCCGGCGGTGCGCGCCACGTCCCAGTCCTGCCCGCGCCGCCGCAGGGGCGCGCCGCGCGCGGCGGCGATCTGGCTCAGCACGGCGATCACCTCGTCCGGCTGCGCGCCGGTCACGCAGGGCGAGCCCGGCTTCATGATCCCGGCCTTCTCGAAGGCGATCTTGCCGAGCGTGTCGCCGAGGAACTCCATGTGGTCGAAGCTGATCGAGGTGATCGCGGTCGCCGCCGGCCGCGCGACGACATTGGTCGCGTCGAACCGCCCGCCGAGCCCGACCTCCAGCACCAGCAGATCGGCCGGCACGCTGGCGAAGAGATGCAGCGCGACGGCGGTCGTGATCTCGAAGACGGTGATCGGCTCGCCGCCATTGGCGCGCTCGACCTCCTCCAGCGCCGCCGTCAGCGTCGCCTCGTCCACCAGCTTGCCGGCCAATCGGATCCGCTCATGGAAGCGCACCAGGTGCGGCGAGGTATAGACATGCACGCGCTGCCCCGCGGCCTCGCCGATCGCGCGGAGGAAGGCGCAGGTGGAGCCCTTGCCGTTGGTCCCGGCGACATGGATCACCGGCGGCAGCCGCCGCTCCGGATGGCCGAGCACCTTGAGGCAGCGCCACATCCGCCCGAGGCTGAGGTCGATCAGCTTGGGATGGAGAGAGTGCAGCCGCTCGATGATGGCTTCGCTGCGCGAAGCGGGAAGCGCACTCACGCGGGCTTCGCCGCTTCGGTCTCGGGGGCGGGCAGTGCCGGCACGTCGGCCATCGGCGTCGGTGGCAGCCGGTCCCGCAGCAGCGAGATCACCCGGCCGAGCGAGGCACGCATCTCGTGCCGCTTCACCACCATGTCGAGGATGCCGTGCTCCAGCAGGTATTCGGCGCGCTGGAAGCCTTCCGGCAGCTTCTCCCGCACGGTCTGCTCGATCACCCGCGCGCCGGCGAAGCCGATCAGCGCGCCAGGCTCGGCGATCTGGATGTCGCCGAGCATGGCGAAGCTCGCGGTCACGCCGCCCGTGGTCGGATCGCAGAGCACGACGATGAAGGGCAGCCCGGCTTCCTTCACCAGCCGCGTGGCGATCACCGTGCGCGGCATCTGCATCAGGCTCACCGTGCCTTCCTGCATGCGCGCCCCGCCGGAGGCGGTGAAGACGATCAGCGGCGCATCCTGCAGCACCGCGAGCTTGGCGGCGGTGACCAGCGCCTCGCCCACGCCGGCGCCCATCGAGCCGCCGAGGAAGCTGAACTCGAAGGCCGCGACCACCACGCGCCGCCCCTCGATCGCGCCATGCGCGACGACCACGGCGTCATCCATCGCGTTGCGGGTCTGCGCGTCCTTCAGCCGGTCGGAATAGCGGCGCTGGTCGCGGAAGCGCAGCGGATCGGCCGGGACCTTCGGCAGCTCGATGCGCGACCAGCCTTCATCGAGCGTCGCCTTGATGCGCGCCTGGGCGCCGAGGCGCATGTGATGGCCGCAGCTCGTGCAGACCATCAGATTCCGCTCGAGGTCGCGCTGGAAGATCATCTGCTCGCAGGCGGGGCATTTGACCCAGAGATTCTCGGGCACCTCCCGCGCGCCGCCGAGCAGGCCCTTGATCTTCGGCAGCGCCCAGTCGCTGATCCAGTTCATCGCAACCCCTGACACGCCGGGATGCAACCCCGGCGCGCAGGGAGTAGGCGCGGCAAGGGGGCGGCTGCAAGGGGGCCGGCCGGCAACGCCGCCCCGACAAAAAAAGGGGGCCCCGAAGGGCCCCCTCGCTCAATCCGCCCGTGTCGGCCGGATCAGGCCCCTGGCTTACGCTAGGTCGAAGCGGTCCAGGTTCATCACCTTGGTCCAGGCCTTCACGAAGTCCTGCACGAACTTCGCCTTGGCGTCGGACTGGCCATAGACCTCGGCCAGCGCCCGGAGCTGGGAGTTCGAGCCGAACACCAGGTCCACCCGCGTGGCGGTCCACTTCGGCGCGCCGGTGGCGCGGTCGCGGCCCTCGAAGGCCTCGGCCGTCTCGTCGGTCGGCGTCCAGACCGTGCCCATGTCGAGCAGGTTGACGAAGAAGTCGTTCGTCAGCTTGCCCGGGGCCTTGGTGAAGACGCCATGCGGCGAGGAGCCGACATTGCCGCCCAGCACGCGCATCCCGCCGACCAGCACCGTCATCTCCGGCGCGGTCAGCGTCAGCAGCTGCGCCTTGTCCACCAGCTGCTCCTCGGCCGAGACCGTGAAGCGCGCCTTGCGGTAGTTGCGGAAGCCGTCGGCCTCCGGCTCCAGCACGGCGAAGCTTGCCGCGTCGGTCTGCTCGGCGGTGGCGTCGGTGCGGCCCGGCGCGAAGGGCACCGTCACGTCATGCCCGGCATCCTTCGCCGCCTTCTCGATCGCGGCGCAGCCGCCGAGCACGATCAGGTCTGCCAGCGACACCTTCTTGCCGCCGGCGGCAGAGGCGTTGAAGTCCTTCTGCACCGCTTCGAGCTTGGCCAGCACCTCGGCGAGCTGGGCCGGCTCATTCGCGTCCCAATCCTTCTGCGGCGCGAGCCGGATGCGCGCGCCATTGGCCCCGCCGCGGCGGTCGGAGCCGCGGAAGGTGGACGCCGAGGCCCAGGCGGTCCGCACGAGCTGCGCCACCGTCAGGCCACTCGCGAGAACCTTCGCCTTCAGCGCGGCGATGTCGGCCGAATCCACCAGCGGATGCGTCACCGGCGGGACGGGGTCCTGCCAGATCAGGTCTTCCTTGGGGACGTCGGGGCCGAGGTAGCGGACCTTCGGCCCCATGTCGCGATGCGTCAGCTTGAACCAGGCGCGGGCAAAGGCATCCGCGAACTGGTCGGGGTTCTTGTGGAAGCGCTCCGAGATGGGCCGGTAGATCGGGTCCATCTTCATCGCCATGTCCGCCGTGGTCATCATCGGCGGGTGGCGCTTCGACGGGTCGTGCGCGTCCTCGACCAGGGTCCAGGCGCTGCGGTCCTTCGGGTGCCACTGATGCGCGCCGGCCGGCGACTTGTGCAGCTCCCACTCGTAGCCGAACAGCATGTCGAAATAGCCCATGTCCCACTTGGTGGGGTTCGGCTTCCAGGCGCCCTCGATACCGGAGGTGATGGCATCGCCGCCCACGCCCGAGCGGAAGGTGCTGATCCAGCCGAGGCCCATCTGCTCGATCGGCGCGCCCTCGGGCTCGCGGCCGACATGGCTGGCCGGACCCGCGCCATGGGCCTTGCCGAAGGTGTGGCCGCCGGCGACCAGCGCGACCGTCTCCTCGTCGTTCATCGCCATGCGCGCGAAGGTCTCGCGGATGTCGCGGCCGGAGGCGATCGGGTCCGGGTTGCCGTTCGGGCCCTCCGGATTCACGTAGATCAGGCCCATCTGCACGGCGGCGAGCGGGTTCTCGAGCTCACGGTCGCCGCTGTAGCGCTTGTCGCCGAGCCAGACGTCCTCGGAGCCCCAGTAGATGTCCTCCTCCGGCTCGTAGATGTCCACGCGGCCGCCGCCGAAGCCGAAGGGCTTGAGGCCCATGGACTCGATCGCGCAATTGCCGGTCAGGATGAACAGGTCGGCCCAGGAGAGGCTGTTGCCGTATTTCTGCTTGATCGGCCACAGCAGGCGGCGCGCCTTGTCGAGGTTGCCGTTGTCAGGCCAGGAATTCTCGGGTGCGAAGCGATGCGCGCCGTTGGAGGCGCCGCCGCGGCCATCCGCCGTGCGGTAGGTGCCGGCGGCGTGCCAGGCCATGCGGATGAAGAACGGCCCGTAATGGCCGTAATCGGCCGGCCACCAGGGCTGGCTGACCGTCATCAGCGCCATGATGTCCCGCTTCACCGCGGCCAGGTCGAGCTTCTTGAACGCCTCGGCGTAGTTGAAGCCGGGGTCCATCGGGTCCGACTTGGCGGAATGCTGGCTCAGCATCCGGAGGTTCAGCTGGTTCGGCCACCAGTCGCGGTTGCCGCGCGTGGTGAAGCGCACCGCCGTCGGCGTGCCATGCATCACCGGGCATTTCGCGGCGGGCTGCGCACCATGTCCGTCCATGTCTCTCTCCACTTCTGCGTGCTGGCGATGGCCCGGATGTCCGGGCCTGGCTGGCCGCGCGGCGCGCGCGGGAAGCCGATGAGGCTGATCCGAGGAGTCGGTGCCTGGCGCGGCGCGATCGCATCGGGCGAACGCTCCCGCGGCGCGGTTCCTCCCCCTCGGGCCCACCTTCGGGGCGCAAGCTAGCGCGAAGCGGGTGATTGAGAAAACCCCATTGTCTCAAAGGGTCCAATAGACGATATCAATGGGTCAAGGCCCGCCCGCATGAACCTCCGCGACCTCCGCTATCTGCTCGCCGTGGCCGAGCACGGCCATGTCGGCCGCGCCGCCGAGGCGAGCGGCGTCAGCCAGCCCACGCTGTCGGTCCAGCTTCGCAAGCTCGAGGAGGAGCTCGGGGTCGCGCTGTTCGAGCGCGGCGGCCGCGGCGTGGCGCCGACCGAGGCCTGCACGCAGCTGCTGGGCCACGCGCGCGCGGCAGTGGCCGAGGCCGATGCGCTGCTCGCCGCGGCGCGGGCGCTGCGCGATCCGCTCGCCGGGCGCTTCCGGCTCGGCATCATCCCCACCCTCGCGCCCTATCTGCTGCCGCTGGTCTTCGGCCCGCTCAAGGCCGCGCTGCCGGGGCTGGAGGTCGAGCCGTGGGAGGACCAGACCGCGATCCTGCTTGCCCGGCTGCGCACGCAGGAGCTGGACGCCGCGCTCCTCGCCACCCCGCCCGACCGCGGCGACCTCGCGGCGCGGGATCTGTTCGAGGAGCCGTTCCTCGCCGCGCTCACGCCGGAGCACCCGCTGGCCTGCCGCGAGCGCGTGAAGCAGGCGGACCTTGCCGGCGACATCCTGGTGCTGGCGGATGGGCATTGCCTGCGCGACCAGGCACTCGACGCCTGCGGGCTGGCGATGCCGCCCGGCGCGCCATTGCGCGCGGCGAGCCTCTCGACGCTGCTGAACATGGTCGCCGCAGGCTACGGGACGACGCTGGTCCCGGGCCTCGCGGCCGGTGTGGCGGAGGATGCGGGGCTGGTGCTGCGGCCGCTGGCCGAGCCGGCGGGCAGGCGCGTGCAGATCGTCTGGCGGCGCGGATTTCCGCGCGCGGCGGCTGTCGCGGCGGTGGCGGATGTCATCGCGGATCGGTTGCGGAGTTTCGCGGGCAGGGCGGCGTGATCGGGTTCCGCCGCCGGACGGCGCCTGTGATGCAACCCATGCGTGTGATGCCTATGGCGGCCGTCCGGCGCGGTGACCGCTGGCGTCTGCCGAGGTGAAAGGGATCGGTCTTTGTGAGGCGGAGACTGACGAATCCTCCCAATCATGCGGCGTGTGCAAGGCAGGTCGGACTGTCCAGAACGTACAAAAATTAATCCTTACTTGCATTTTCGACAATAACACGGCAGGTTACATCCAGCCCCGACGAGAGCCTTCCCCCCTGATGTTTCCCTCCCTCAGCACCGTCCCGAACCCTGGCATCCGCCCTGCTTCGAACCCAATCGGCCACGCTCCCCAGGCCGGGAGGCGCCCGGCATGATCGCCCTTCGCCGCGCACCGGCCGAGACGCTGATCGATACCTGGCGGCAGGACCCTGCCTATCGCCGCGCCTTCGAGGTGGCGGAAGCCAGCTTCGCCGCCCTGTTCCGCGCCTTCCACGATACGACACCGCCGCCCGCGCCACGCGAACGGCCGTTGACGCTGCCGCGGCGCCGGGTGGTGTGGCGGCGCTGAGCGCGCCTACCTCGCAGTCCTGACGCCCGCCGCGAGTTCGCGCACCAGGGCGAGCACCGCGGGCACCGTGCCCGCCGTCGCCCGGCCCTCGGCATCGAGCGTGCCGGCCAGCGCATCCACCAGCGCCGTGCCGACCACCGCGCCATCCGCCACCCTGGCCGCGACCGCCGCCTGCGCCGGGGTGCGGATGCCGAAGCCGATCGCGATGGGCAGGTCCGTGTGCCGCCTCAGCGTCGCGATGGCCGGCGCGAGCGAGGCGTAGTCCGCGCTCCGCGTCCCGGTGATGCCGGTGATCGAGACATAGTAGATGAACCCCGTCGTCGTCCCGAGCACGCGCGGCAGCCGCGCCTCGTCCGTCGTCGGCGCGATCAGCCGGATCAGGTCGAGGCCGCTCGCCTTCGCGAAGGGCTCGATCTCGTCGGCTTCCTCGGGCGGGACGTCCACGATGATCAGCCCGTCCACGCCGGCCTCCGCCGCGTCCGCGCAGAAGCGCTCGACGCCGTAGGACAGGATCGGGTTGAAATAGCCCATCAGCACCACCGGCGTGTCGCGCTCCGTCGCGCGGAGGTCACGCACCAGGCCGAGCACGCCGGGCAGCGTCGCCCCGGCCTTCAGCCCGCGCAGACCCGCGCGCTGGACGGAGGGGCCATCCGCCATCGGGTCGGTGAAGGGCACGCCGATCTCGATCACGTCGGCGCCCGCCGCCGGCAGCCCGCGCAGGATCGCGAGCGAGGTGTCCCGATCCGGATCGAAGCCCGTCAGGAAGGCGACGAACGCGCCGCGCCCTTCCGCCTTGAGCGCCGCGAAGCGGGCCGCGATCCGGCTACCCGGCCTGGGCGTCGGATTCGCGCCTCCGGTGCTCGGCCCCTCCGGCGCCTCCACCCTCCGACGATCCCACGCCATCAGATCTGCTCGCCCAGATGCTTCGCCACGGTGAAGATATCCTTGTCCCCGCGCCCGCAGAGATTCATCAGGATGATCCGGTCCTCCGGCAGCGTCGGCGCCATCTTGAGGACATGCGCCAGCGCATGCGCCGGCTCCAGCGCGGGGATGATGCCTTCCTGCCGCGAGCAGAGCTGGAAGGCGGCCAGCGCCTCGTCATCGGTGGCGCCGACATACTGCACGCGGCCGATCTCGTGCAGCCAGGAATGCTCCGGCCCGACGCCGGGGTAGTCGAGGCCGGCGCTGATCGAATGCGCCTCCGTGATCTGGCCGTCGCCATCCTGCAGCAGGTAGGTGCGGTTGCCATGCAGCACGCCGGGCCGCCCGCGCGACAGCGCGGCCGCATGCTCGGGCGTGTCGAGCCCGCGCCCCGCGGCCTCGACGCCGATCATCTGCACGTCCTTGTCGTCGAGGAAGGGGAAGAACAGCCCCATCGCGTTGGACCCGCCGCCGACCGCCGCGACCAGCACATCCGGCAGGCGGCCCTCGGCCTCCTGCATCTGCGCGCGGGCCTCGGTGCCGATCACCGACTGGAAGTCGCGCACCATCTGCGGATAGGGGTGCGGGCCGGCCACCGTGCCGATGCAGTAGTAGGTGTCGTGCACATTCGCGACCCAGTCGCGCAGCCCCTCGTTCATCGCGTCCTTGAGCGTGGCGGCGCCGGAGGTCACGGGCCGCACCTCGGCGCCGAGCAGCTTCATGCGGAAGACGTTGGGCTGCTGCCGCTCGACATCGGTGGCGCCCATGTAGACGATGCAGGGCAGGTCCATCAGCGCGCAGGCCGTCGCGGTCGCCACGCCATGCTGGCCAGCGCCGGTCTCGGCGATGATGCGCGTCTTGCCCATCTTCTTCGCCAGCAGGATCTGGCCGAGCACGGCGTTGATCTTGTGCGCGCCCGTGTGGTTCAGCTCGTCGCGCTTGAAATAGACCTTCGCTCCCATTCCCGGCGCCGCGCCCTTGCGCAGATGGGCGGTCAGCCGCTCGGCGAACCAGAGCGGGCTCGGGCGGCCGACGTAATGCGTCAGCAGCCGGCGCCATTCCGCCTGGAAGGCGGCATCCTTCTTCGCCGCCTCATAGGCCTTCTCGACTTCGAGGATCAGCGGCATCAGCGTCTCGGCGACGAAGCGGCCGCCGAACGTGCCGAAGCGGCCGCGGCCGTCCGGTCCTTGCCTGAGACTGTTTGGAAGTGGCTTGTTCACTGGCGTCACCCCGGTCGAGCCATCCTCTTACCCCGGTCGCGCCGGTTGGGACAGGGACCGCCAGATCCATCCCGTCTCGGCGATCGCGTGCGGCCCACGATGCTCGATGCGCCGCGGGCCGGCCACCGCGCCGCGCGCCGCGTAGAAGCGTTCCGCCGGCGCATTGCCGGTGACGCACCAGGCGCCGGCATCGCCGAGCCCCGCCGCGCGCAGCACGCCGAAGCCGGCGTCGAGCAGCGCGACGGCGACGCCGCGCCCCTGCGCCGCGCGCCGCAGGTAGAGGCCCGTCACCTCCCCCGCGGTGCCGAGCGCGGCATCGCGCGCCGGCGCGACCGAGACGAAGCCGAGCAGCGCGTCCTCCTCCGCCAGCAGCGTGCCGCCGGGTAGCAGCGGGGCGGCCAGGATGCGCGCCCAGCTCGCGGCGCGTTGCACCGGGTCCGTCATCTCCGCGAACAGGCCGGGCGGCAACAGCCCGGCGGCGACCAGCGGCGGATAGGCCTCCGCCCAGGCGGCCGCGTGCATCGCCCCGAGTGCCGGGGCATCCGCCGGCGTGGCGGCGCGGATCACGCCCCTGCCGCCGGCTCGGAACCACCCGGCGCGTCGAGGTCCGGCAGGGAGCGCAGCCTTTCGAGCGGCAGCGTCGCCTCCCAGCGCAGCCCCGTCCCGCGCCAGGTGGCGCGCTGCGCGCCGCCGAGCTGATGCGCGATGGTGGTGGCGACGAGGGAGGCGCCGAAGCCCTGGGCCGTGGGCGGCGCCGCGATCGGCGGCCCGCCCCGCTCGTCCCAGGCGAGGTGCAGCGCATCCCCCGCGACGGACCAGTCCAGCGCCACCTGCCCGCCGGGCGAGGAGAGTGCGCCGTGCTTGGCGGCGTTGGTCGCCAGCTCATGCAGCGTCATCGAAAGCGCCTGCACGGCCGCCGGGGAGAGCGGCAGGTCCGGCCCGCTCGTCTCGATCCGCGGCGCGCCGGGCGCATGGCCCAGGAAGGGGGCGAGCGCGCCCTGCACCACCGAGCGCAGCCCCGCGCCGCGCCAGCGTGCCTCGGCGAGCAGCTTGTGCGCCTGGGCGAGGGCCGCGACGCGGCCTTCCACCGCCTGGGCATAGGCATCCGCATCCTCGCGCGGTGTCAGGCGGAGCGCCGCCTGCACCACGGCAAGCGTGTTCTTCGCGCGGTGGTCCAGCTCCTGGATCAGCAGCGCCTGGCGCTCCTCCGCCTCCTTGCGCTCGGTGATGTCGAGGCTGGCGCCGATCAGGCGGAGCGGCCGGCCGGTCGCGGGGTCTTGCCCGGCGGCGCGGCCGTGGCTCTCGACCCAGATCCAGCGGCCATCCGGGCGCTGGAAGCGGTATTCGACGCGATACTCCTCGTGCTGCCCGGCGCGCAGCGAATCCACCGCCTGCGCGAGCGCCGGGCGGTCCGCCGGATGCACCCGATCGCGCCAGGAGGGATAGATGGCCACCTCCTCCTCCGACCCGTAGCCGAAGATCTCGAGCGC
>VFQR01002316.1_pt1 | contig 12346 bp, 12 predicted proteins | sample 3512321 | NCBI WGS metagenome assembly VFQR01 (sample SAMN10412374, study PRJNA504923) | tailings metagenome | isolation source: Relicate 3 Philex TSF1 revegetated site | place: Philippines: Tuba, Benguet | collected 2017-08-29
AGGGTGATGTTGTGCGGGCCGGTCGTGTAGGGCCGCGGCTGCGCGGCCGCGTCGGTCGCGAGGCGCGGCAGGGCCGCGACCGCGACAAGCGCGAGCAGCGCGCCGCCGGCAAACAGGATCTGGCGCATGGCTGACTTCCTCCTGGCTGGACGCCCGGCCGCGCCATCAAGCCATGCACGGCGACGCCGATCAATCGAAAGCCGGAACGTGCCGGGCCATCCCGCCATGCAGGTCCAACATCCGCTGGCGCCAGGCCTCCAGCGGGTCATCCTCGGCCAGCAGGCGGAAGGGGCTGGTGCAGCGCGCCCATTGGAAGGCGCCGAAGATGATGGCGTCCGCGTAGAGCGGCGCCGTGCCGCCGAGGAAGGCCTGCGCGCGCAGGACCATGCGCAGCGGATGCAGCGCCTGGCGGAAAGCGGGCAGCGCCTTCTCGCGATCGGCCTGCACCTGTTCGAGCGGCATGCCGAAGCGCTTCTCCCGCGTCGCGCGGAAATAGGCCCGGTCCTGCGGCGCGAGCACGGCGTGGATGTCGGCGATGATCATCCTGGCGAGCCCGGCATGCACCACCGCCTCGGCGAAGGTGCCGACGAAGCGCGAGAGCTCGCGCCCGCCGGGGCCGCCGAACAGGCTGGGACGATCCGGGTAGGTGTCTTCCAGGTATTCGGCGATCGCCCAGGAATCATGGATGGTGCGGTCGCCATCGCGCAGCACGGGGACCTTCTCGGCGCCGTAGGGCGCGATCGCGGCCTTGTCGGTGAAGCGCCAGGGGATGGTCTCGGCCCGAAAGCCCTTGGTGGCGAGGGCGAGGCGCGCCCGCCAGCAGAAGGGGCTGAAGAGGCGGGCCGGATCGGCGCCGGCGAGTTCATGGAGCTGCATGCCCCGTATCTGGCCAGCATCGCGCCGCGACGCCAAGATGCGGCGCGGGAGGACCGATATGAAGGACGCGCTGCTCGCGCTCGACCAGGGCACCACCTCCACCCGCGCCATCCTGCATGATTCGGGGCTGGTCCCGCGTGCCACGGCGCAGGTGCCGCTGCCGCAGCACTACCCCTCGCCGGGCTGGGTGGAGCACGAGCCCGAGGATATCTGGGAAGCCACGATCGGCGCCCTGCGCGAGACCTTGGCCAAGGGCGGCACCAGCCCCGGCGAGGTCGCCGGCATCGGCATCACCAACCAGCGCGAGACGACGCTGCTGTGGGACCGACGGACGGGCCGCGCCCTTCACCGCGCCATCGTCTGGCAGGACCGCCGTGGCGCTGCGCATTGCGCGCGGCTGGTCGCGGATGGGTCGGCCGCGATGATCACGGAGCGCACCGGGCTGCTCTGCGATCCGTATTTCTCGGCGACCAAGCTCGCCTGGCTGCTGGAGAATGTTTCGGGTGCGCGCGAAGCCGCGGAACGTGGGGACCTCGCCTTCGGCACGGTGGATTCGTTTCTGTTGTGGCGGCTCACGGGCGGACGCGTGCATGCGACGGATGCGACGAATGCCTGCCGCACGATGCTCTACGATATTCGCCGCGGCGATTGGGACGAGGATTTGCTCACGCTGTTCCGCATCCCGCGCGCGGTGCTGCCGCAGATCCGCGACTGCGCGGCCGAGTTCGGCACGACCGACCCGGCACTGCTCGGCGCCGCGGTACCGATCCGCGGCATCGCCGGCGACCAGCACGCCGCGACGCTCGGCCAGGCCTGCTTCGCGCCGGGGATGGTGAAATCCACCTATGGCACCGGCTGCTTCGCGCTGCTGAACACGGGCGAGCAGCCGGTGGTCTCGAAGAACCGCTTGCTGACGACGCTGGCCTGGCAGATCGGCGGCAAGCGCGTCTATGCGCTGGAGGGCGCGATCTTCGTCGCGGGCGCGGCGGTGCAATGGCTGCGCGACGGCCTCGGGCTGTTCGCCGATGCGGCGCAATCGGGCGCGTTGGCGCGGCAGGCCGACCCCGCGCAGAATGTCATCTTCGTGCCGGCCTTCGTCGGCCTCGGCGCGCCCTATTGGGATGCGGAGGCGCGCGGCGCGATCTTCGGCCTCACGCGCGGCACCGGCCCGGCCGAGATCGCCCGCGCGGCGCTCGAATCCGTCGCCTACCAGACGCGCGACCTGATCGAGGCGATGGAAGCCGACATGGCCGCCACCACCCAGCGCATCCTGCGAGTCGATGGCGGCATGGTCGCCTCCGACTGGACGATGCAGTTCCTGGCCGACCTGCTCGGGGCGCCGGTGGATCGCCCGGTGGTGCAGGAGACGACGGCGCTGGGCGCGGCCTATCTCGCGGGGTTGCAGGCGGGGTTGCTGCCGCCGCCAGGACCCTCCGTGGCGCATTGGCGGCTGGAACGCCGCTTCACGCCGAGCATGCCGCGCACCGAGGCCGACCGGCGCTACGCGCTGTGGAAGGATGCGGTCCGGCGGGTGCTGACGACATGAGAGCGCGACCCGATTCAGACCCCCGGGCTACGCCCTCCGGTCATCGGGGCGCGTTGATCTACGACACGCTGGGCGTCACGCCGATCATCAACGCCGCCGGCACCAATACGCGCCTCTCCGGCGGCATGATGCATCCCGAGGTCACCGCCGCGATGGCGGAGGCCGCGACGGCCTGCGTGGACATGCTGGACCTCCAGGCGGCGGCCTCACGAGAGATCGCGAACCATACGGGCGCGGAGGCGGGCATCGTGACCTGCGGCGCCTCCGCCGCGCTGCTGCTCGGCCTCGCCGCCTGCCGCGCGCGGCTCGATTTCGGCGCGATGGATGCGCTGCCGGGCGGCGAGGCGCCGGCCGACATCCTCGTCGCGCGCAGCCAGCGCAATATGTACGACCGGGTGATCCGCGTGGTCGGCGGAAGCACGGTGGAGCTCGGCATCCCCGACCGCTTCAGCGGCGCCGGCGTGCGGGACGTGACCGCGCCGGAGATCGCCGCCGCCATCTCGCCCCGCACCGCCGCCGTGCTCTGGGTCGCGCAGCCCTGGAGCGAGCCGCCGCTGCCCGAGCTCGCCGCCGTCGCGCGCGCGGCGGGCGTGCCGGTGATCGTGGACGCCGCGGCGCAATTGCCGCCGGCGGCGAACCTCCGACGCTTCCTCGAGGAGGGTGCGGATCTGGTCTGCTTCTCCGGCGGCAAGGCGATCGGCGGGCCGCAGGCCAGCGGCATCCTGGCCGGCAAGCGCGAGCTGGTGACCTCCGCACTGCTGCAGATGCTCGATCTCGACCTGCCGGCATCGCAGTTCGCGCTGCCGGCGGAGTTCGCCTGCGCGAACCTGCCGGGCTACCTGCCGCAGCACGGCATCGGCCGATCCTGCAAGGCGGGAAAGGAGGAGATCGTCGGCCTGCTCGTCGCGCTGCGCCGCTTCGTCGCGGAGGGCGACGCGCCGCGCGCCGCGCGGCTGCGCGCGAAACTGGAGATCGTGCAGCGCCTCGCCGGCGGCGAGATCGCGGAAGGGCCCGTGCCGCTGCTGCTGCTCCGCCCGCGCGATGCGCGCGCCGCCGAGGCCGCGCTTCGGGCGCGGCGCATCTATCTCGGCCAGGGCCGGCTGCGGGAAGGGCTGCTGGTGGTGAACCCGCTCGCGCTCGCCGAGCGGGACCTGGCGCCGCTCGGCCAGGCGCTGGCGGAGGTGCTGGCCGGCTGAGTTTTTGCGCGTGCCGGCCGGCCCCGCCGCGCGCTATCCTCGGCCGGGGAGGACAGGACGATGTTCGACACCGACCGCTTCATCGCGGATTGCCGCAGCGCCCTGGAGGAAGACCGCGGCACCGGCAAGGCCGTCCGCGAGATCGTCGCGCGTGCCGTGGCCGATCCGGCCGCGATCATCCGCACCCTCGGCGAACCGAAACGCGCCGGGCTCAACGTGCTGCATCACACGCCGGACCTCACGATCCTACATCTGCTCTGGGGCCCGCACATGCTGATCATGCCGCATGACCACCGCATGACCGCGGTGATCGGCATCTATGGCGGCCGCGAGGACAACATCTTCTGGCGCCGCGTGGCCGAGGAGGATGGCGCCAGCCGCATCGAGGCCGCCGGCGCGAAATCGCTCTGCACCGGCGACGTGACGATCCTGGGCAAGGACATCATCCATTCCGTCTCGAACCCGATCCCGAAGCTGACCGGCGCGATCCATGTCTACTGGGGCAAGGATTTCTTCGGCATCGACAAGAGCGAATGGGACCCCGAGACGCTGCGCGAGCGCCCCTACGACAAGGAGAAGGTGGCGCGGCTCTTCGAGGAATCGAATGCGGGCCTCGCCACCAGCCATTGACGCCCGCGCTCAGCCGTAGCCGACGCCCTGCGTATTGACGTAGAGCGCGTAGAGCGACTTCGACGCCGTCATGAACAGCCGGTTGCGATGCGTACCGCCGAAGGTCAGGTTGGCGCAGCGTTCCGGCAGGTCGATATGGCCGATCGGCGCGCCGGCGCTGTTGAAGATGCGCACGCCATCAAGTTCCGCATTGCCCATGCCCCAACCGCACCAGAGGTTGCCATCCACATCGACGCGGAACCCGTCCGGCGTCTCGCCGGGGCGGCAGTTGTAGAAGACGCGGCTGTTGCGCAGCCTGTCGCCATCGACGTCGAAGACGCGAAAGCGGTTCGGCGTGGAGCGATCCTCGCTGATGTACATCAGCCGCTCATCCGGGCTGAAGCAGAGACCGTTGGGGAAGTTGATGTCGTCCGCCACCACCGTCACGCGGCCGGTCTGGCCGTCAATGCGATAGACATTGGTCGGCAGTTCCGGCGTGGCGCGCTCGCCGGAGATGTAGCCGAGGATGCCGTACGGCGGATCGGTGAACCAGATCGAGCCGTCCGACTTCACCACCACCTCGTTCGGGGAGTTGAATCGCTTGCCCTCGTAGCGGTCGGCCAGCACGGTGATCCGGCCGTCCCGTTCGGTGCGCACCACGCGCCGCGTCAGGTGCTCGCAGGTGATGAGGCGGCCTTCGCGGTCGCGGGTGTTGCCGTTCGGGTTGTTGGCATTGTGCCGGAAGATCGCGGTCTGGCCCGTCACCTCGTCCCAGCGGTAGAGGCGGCTGTCATGCGGGTCGGACCAGACCAGGTATCTGTGGTCGCCGAACCAGGCCGGCCCCTCGCCCCAGCGCGTGCCCTCGGCGAGCCGCATGATCGCCGCCAGCGGCACGCGGTAGCGCGCGAAGGAAGGATCGAGGATGCGGATGGCGGGGTCCGGATAGCGCTCGCTCATCCGCCACTGCGCGAGCGCGGGTGAGGCGAGCAGGGAGAAGCCGGCGCCGAACAAGGCGCGACGGGATGATGACATGACGATTCCTCCTTCGCGGGCTCGGCGGCCCGCGACGAAAGCCTCGCATGTCCAGCACCGCGAAGGAAACGATCAACCGCCCGGACAGCCCTGCGCGTTGACGTAGAGGGAGTAGAGCGAATGCGCCGCGGCCATGAACAGCCGGTTGCGGTGCCGCCCGCCGAAGGCGACATTGGCACAGCGCTCCGGGAGATCAATGAAGCCGATCGGCGCCCCGGCACTATTGAAGACCTTCACGCCGTCGAGCCCCGGCCCGCCCATGCCCCAGCCGCACCAGAGATTGCCGTCGGTGTCCACCCGGAAGCCGTCTGGCGTCTCGGCGGGCGCGCAGCGGATGAAGACGCGGCGGTTGGCGAGTTTCGCGCCGTTCACGTCATAGGCGAGGATGCAGCGCGGCTCGGCGCGGCTTTCGACGATATAGAGGATGCTCTCGTCGGGGCTGAAGGCGAGGCCGTTCGGATGGTCGATGTCGTCGGCGACGAGGCTGATCGCGCCGGTCTGCCCATCCACGCGATAGACATTGGTGTGCGGCAGTTCCGGCGCCGACTTCTCGCCCTCGGTGAAGCCGTAGAGGCCGAAGGGCGGATCGGTGAACCAGATGGAGCCGTCGGACTTCACCACCACGTCGTTCGGGCTGTTGAGGCGCCTGCCCTCGAAGCGGTCGGCCAGCACGGTGATGCCGCCGTCATAGTCGTGGCGAATCACGCGGCGGCCAAGATGCTCGCAGGCGATCACCCTGCCCTGCCGGTCGCGCGTGTGGCCATTGGCGTTGTTGGACGGCTTGCGGAAATGGGTGACGGCCCCGGTTTCCTCGTCCCAGCGCAGGACGCGGTTGTTGGGGATGTCGGACCAGAGCAGGCAGCGCTGGTCGCCGAGCCAGACCGGCCCCTCGCCCCATCGGCTGCCGGTCCAGAGCCGCTCCACGGAGCTCAGCACGACGTGGTACTTCTTGAAGGCGGGGTCGAGCGCGCGGATCGCGGGGTCAGGGTAGCGCAGGCTTTCGGTGAAGCTCATCGGGGCGGGGTCCTCCCAGTCTTGGCGGCGTGTATGCTGGCCCGAACTCAGCGGGAGGGGAACCATGGCCGAAGCGCCGCCTGCGCTGTCGCCGCGGGCCGCCGCGCCCATATCCGCGCGCGCCGCCGTGCCCCTATCCGCGCGCGCCGCCGCGACAAGGCAGCGCATCCTGGATGCGGCGCTGGTGGAGTTCGCCGAGAAGGGCCTGGCGGGCAGCCGGGTTGACGAGATCGCCGCCCGCGCCGGCGCCAACAAGCGCATGCTCTACGCGCATTTCGGCTCCAAGGAGGAGCTTTGGCTGGTGGTGCTGGAAGGCGCCTACGCCGCCAAGCGCGCCGAGGAGCGCGCGGTGGAGGTGGAGCACCTGCCGCCCACGGAGGCGATGCGCCGGCTGGTCGCCTTCAACCTGCGCTACACGGCGCGGCATCCGGAATTCGTGGCGCTGCTGAACCAGGAGAACCTGCATCGCGCCGCCTATCTGCGGCGGTCGCCGGATGTGCCGGCGCTCTATTCGCCGATCCTCGATGCGCTGCGCGGCGTGCTGTCGCGCGGGGAGGCGGCGGGCGCGTTCCGCGCCGGCGTGGACCCGATGCAGCTCTACATCTCGATGCTGGCACTCGGGCATTTCTACGTGGCCAACCGGCATACGCTCTCCACCATCTTCGGCGTGGCGCTCGATACGGAAGCCGCGATCGCGGCGCGCGAATCGCATATCGCGGAGGTGGTGCTGGGCTACCTGCGGCCTTGACCGGCGGAGCGGTCGAAGGTAACCAGGCGGTTACCTAGAGGGAACGCAACCATGGCGGAACGCCGCATCGGCCTCATCATGAACGGCGTCACGGGCCGGATGGGGATGAACCAGCATCTGATCCGCTCCATCGCGGCGATCCGCGCGGAAGGCGGGGTGATGCTTGCGAATGGCGACCGCATCATGCCCGACCCGATCCTGGTCGGTCGCAACCGCGAGAAGCTGGAGGCGCTGGCGCGCGCGCATGGCGTCAGCCGCGTGTCCACCGATCTCGATGCCTGCCTGGCCGATACGAAGGACGAGCTCTTCTTCGACGCCGCGACGACGCAGCTGCGCGCGGGCCTGCTGCGCAAGGCGATCGCCGCGGGCAAGAACATCTATTGCGAGAAGCCGACCGCCGACAGCCTCGAGGACGCGATGGATGTCGCGCGGCTGGCCAAGCGCGCAGGCATCAAGGCCGGGGTGGTGCAGGACAAGCTGTTCCTGCCCGGGCTGCGCAAGCTGAAGATGGTGATCGACAGCGGCTTCCTCGGCCGCATCTGCTCGGTGAAGGGCGAGTTCGGCTACTGGGTGTTCGAGGGCGATCTCCAGCCGACGCAGCGGCCCTCCTGGAACTACAAGAAGGCCGAGGGCGGCGGCATCATCCTCGATATGCTCTGCCACTGGCGCTACGTGCTGGACAACCTCTTCGGCGAGGTCGAGGCGGTGAGCTGCCTCGGCGCGACGCATATCCCGGTGCGCTACGACGAGGGCGGGAAGGCGTATGACGCGGATACGGACGATGCCGCCTACGCCACCTTCCAGCTTGCCGGGGGCGTGGTGGCGCATATCAACTCCAGCTGGGTCACGCGCGTGCGGCGCGACGACCTCGTGACCTTCCAGGTGGATGGCACGCATGGCTCGGCCGTCGCGGGCCTGCAGAAGTGCTGGACGCAGAGCCGCGTGAACACGCCGAAGCCGGTCTGGAACCCCGATATCCCGCAGCCCATCAACTTCTACGAGGGCTGGCAGGAAGTGCCGGACACGCAGCCCTATCCCAACGGCTTCCGGGTGCAGTGGGAGATGTTCTTCCGGTATCTCGCGGGCGAGCTGAAGAGCTACCCGTGGGATCTGCTGGCCGGCGCCAAGGGCGTGCAGCTGGCGGAGGCCGGGCTGAAGAGCTGGGCGGAACGCCGCTGGATCGACCTGCCGAAGCTGGAGGTCTGACGCCGTGCCAAGCCTCATGCTGCCGAACGGCGAGGGCCGTCTTGAGTCCTACACGACGGGGGCGCCGCGGGATTTTCCGAAGGCCACGCCGCCCTTTCCGCGCGTCGCGCTCGCCGCGGCGCATGTCGTCAGCGATCCGCTCGCAGAGCAGGACCCCTGGCTCGACGCCAAGGTGGATTGGGACCGCACCATCGCCTTCCGCCAATACCTCTGGTCGCTCGGCCTCGGCGTGGCGGAGGCGATGGATACCGCGCAGCGGGGCATGGGGCTGGATTGGACGGCGGCCCAAGAGCTGATCCGGCGCTCGCTCGACGCGATGAAGGATGTGCCGGGCGCGGTGATGGCCTCCGGCGCGGGCACGGATCACCTGGCGCCCGGCCCCGACGTCACCGTGGATGACGTGATCCGCGCCTATGAGGAGCAATGCGAGGCGGTCGAGAGGATGGGCGGCCGCATCATCCTCATGGCCTCGCGCGCGCTGGCCAAGGCGGCGCGGTCGCCGGCGGATTACGAGCGCGTCTACAACCGGATCCTCGGCCAGGTGGCGCAGCCGGTGATCATCCACTGGCTCGGCGAGATGTTCGATCCCGCCCTGGAAGGCTACTGGGGCAATCACGACCACATGGCGGCGATGGAGACCGCGCTGGCGGTGATCCATGCGAACGCCGCGAAGGTGGATGGCGTGAAGATCTCCCTGCTGGACGACCGCAAGGAGATCGTGATGCGGCGCCGCCTGCCGAAGGGCGTGCGCATGTACACCGGCGACGACTTCAACTACGCGGAGCTCATCGCCGGCGACGAGCAGGGCTATTCCGACGCGCTGCTCGGCATCTTCGATCCGATCGCGCCGGCGGTGGGTGGCGCGCTGGCCTCCCTGCAGCGGAACGATCTCGCCACCTTCCACGACATCCTGGCGCCGACGGTCCCGCTGTCACGTCATATCTTCAAGGCGCCGACGCGCTTCTACAAGACGGGCGTCGTGTTCATGGCCTGGCTGAACGGGCATCAGGACCATTTCGTGATGGTCGGCGGGCAGCAGAGCGCGCGGTCCATCCGGCATTTCGCTGAGCTGTTCAGGCTGGCGGACAAGGCCGGGCTGCTGCGCGATCCGGAGATGGCGGCGAGCCGGATGCGGTCGCTGCTGGCCGTGCACGGCGTCGCCTGATGCAGCTCTCGCTCAACACCATCACGACGAAGTCGTGGACGCTTCCGCAGGTCATCGAGGCCTGCGCGCGGCACGGCATCCCCGGCATCTCGCCCTGGCGCGATGTGCTGCAGGCGGCCGGCGTGGAGGCCGCGGCGAGGCAGATCCGCGATGCGGGCCTGACCGTCACCGGGCTCTGCCGCGGTGGGATGTTCACCCAGCCCAACGCCATCGAGGATAATCGCCGCGCCATCGCCGAGGCGCACGCGATCGGTGCGCGCTGCCTCGTTGTCCTCGGCGGCGGCCTCGCGCCCGGCAGCAAGGATCTGCCCGGCGCGCGCGCGATGGTGCGCGACGGGCTCGCGACCATCCTCCCCGAAGCCCGCGCTGCCGGCGTGACCCTCGCGCTGGAGCCGCTGCACCCGATGACCTGCGCGGATCGCTCCGTGCTCTCCACGCTCGGCCAGGCGCTCGATCTCTGCGACGAGCTGGGCGAGGGCACGGGCGTTGCGCTCGATGTCTATCACGTCTGGTGGGACCCGGACCTCGCGCGCCAGATCGCGCGGGCCGGACAACGCATCGTCGCCTTCCATGTGTGCGACTGGAAGGTGCCGACCACCGACACCGTCTTCGACCGCGGCATCCCCGGCGAGGGCGTGATCGATATCCCCGCCATCCGCCGCCAGGTGGTGGCGGCCGGCTACAGCGGCGGCTTCGCCGAGGTGGAGGTGCTCTCCACGCGATGGTGGGCGCACGACCCCGACGACCTCGTCCAACAGATCACGAAGCGGCACGCGACCGCCATCTGAACGCGTCACCACCCGGGAGGACACCATGACCATCCACGCCACGCGCCGCGGCCTGATCGCCGCCGCGCTGCTGACACCAACGCTTGCCCGCGCCCAGGCCTGGGCGCCCACGCGCCCGCTGCGCATGGTCGTGCCCTTCCCCCCCGGCGGCGCCACCGATGTCGTGGCGCGCGTGCTCGCGGAGCGGCTCACCGAGAAGCTGGGCCAGGCCGTCCCGGTCGAGAACCGCACCGGCGCCGGCGGCAATGTCGGCGTGGAGAATGTCGTGCGCAGCCCGGCGGATGGCCACACGCTGCTGATGGGCACCACCGGCACCCTGACCATCAACCCGCATCTCTACACCAATATGGGCTTCAACCCCGCGACGGATCTCGCCGGCATCTCCATGGCCTTCGCGACGGACCATGTGCTGATCGTGCATCCCTCCGTGCCCGCGCAGACCGCGCAGGAATTCCTGGCGCTCCTGCGGGCCAGGCCCAACCAGCTCTCCTTCGGCTCCGGCGGCAACGGCTCCTCCACGCATCTGGTGCCGGAGCTGTTCAAGCTCGTCGCCCGCGTCGAGATGCAGCATGTCCCCTATCGCGGCAGCGCGCCGGCGCTGAACGACACGGTTGCCGGCAATGTCCAGGTGATGCTGGACCAGCTTCCCTCGGCGCTCCCGATGATCCAGGGCAATCGCGTGCGCGCGCTCGCCGTGACCGGCCCGCGCCGGTCGCGCGTGCTGCCGAATCTGCCGACGATGGCGGAGATCGGCCTGCCGCAGGCGGAGGCGACGAGCTGGGGCGCGGTGATGGCGCCTGCCGGCACGCCGCCCGCCGCGATCGAGCGGCTCAACGCCGCGATCCGCGAATCGCTGGCCGAACCCGCGGTGCAGCAGCGGCTGGCCGCCGCCGGCGCCGACGCCGTCGCCTCGACACCGGCCGAGCTTGCCGCCACCATGCGCAGCGAGACCGAGAAATGGGGCCGTGTCGTGCGCGAAGCGCGCATCACCGTGAACTGAATGCCGGCGAGGACGCGGGACGACCGCATCTGGCTGCTCGCGAGCCTCGGCATCCTCGTCCTCGCGGCCGCCATCCTGCTGTGGATGGGCCGCGAGCCGATCTGCAAATGCGGCACCGTCAAGCTCTGGCATGGCGAGACCATGTCGAGCGAGAACTCGCAGCACATCGCGGATTGGTACACGCCCTCCCACATCGCGCATGGGCTGATCTTCTACGCGGCGCTGTGGCTGGTGGCGCGGCGGCTCGGCTTCCCGCAGCGCCTCGCCATCGCCACGCTGATCGAGGCGGCGTGGGAGGTGATCGAGAACACCGACGCCGTCATCAACCACTACCGCAGCGTCACCATCTCGCTCGACTACTATGGCGACAGCGTGCTGAATTCGGTGGCCGATATCGCCGCGATGTGGATCGGCTTCTGGCTCGCCTCGAAGCTGCCGGTCTGGGCGAGCGTCGCGCTGCTGGTCGGGATGGAACTCTTCGTCGGCTGGATGATCCGCGACAATCTCGCGCTCAATATCCTGATGCTGCTATGGCCCCTGGAGAGCGTGAAGGCCTGGCAGGCCGGCGCCTGACCCTTGCCCCGCCGCCCCTCCGGCGGCATGTTCCGCCGCCTTTCCACCCCACGGGGACTGTATTCCCATGCGCGTCAAGGACGTGAAGAAGGTCGTGCTCGCCTATTCCGGCGGCCTCGACACCAGCGTGATCCTGAAATGGCTCCAGACCACCTACCAGTGCGAGGTGGTGACCTTCACCGCCGATCTCGGCCAGGGCGAGGAGCTTGGCCCGGCGCGCGACAAGGCGCTGCTGCTCGGCATCAAGCCGGACAACATCTTCATGGACGACCTCCGCGAGACCTTCGTGAAGGATTTCGTCTTCCCGATGTTCCGCGCCAACGCGCTCTATGAGGGGATGTACCTGCTCGGCACCTCGATCGCGCGCCCCCTGATCGCGCAGCGCCAGATCGAGATCGCGGAGCAGGTCGGCGCCGATGCGGTGGCGCACGGCGCGACCGGCAAGGGCAATGACCAGGTGCGCTTCGAGCTGAGCTACTACGCGCTGAAGCCTGACGTGAAGGTCATCGCGCCCTGGCGCGAATGGGAGCTGACGAGCCGCACCCGCCTCATCCAGTTCGCCGAGGAACACCAGATCCCGATCGCCAAGGACA
>VFQR01002317.1_pt1 | contig 12346 bp, 6 predicted proteins | sample 3512321 | NCBI WGS metagenome assembly VFQR01 (sample SAMN10412374, study PRJNA504923) | tailings metagenome | isolation source: Relicate 3 Philex TSF1 revegetated site | place: Philippines: Tuba, Benguet | collected 2017-08-29
CAAGGTTTTCATAGAGCAGACCTTTTCAGGGCAGCAAGCATCCCGTTTTTCTGGATAAGCCTGAATTTCAATCTTGTGGTCATCGACGTATACAGTTTTTCAAAGTCAGTCAGAACCGCCAGAGAACATTCTCAGAGTTTGAGTGAGAATGTTCCCGGCAGTTGACTGCTGTTAGTGGGACCGCAATTTCTGGAGGAATTGAGTCGTGGCCTGATCGAGCCGATTCGACTCGATCGCCAGACCTTCAGCCGCAGTCAGGATATCTCCGGCTCCCTTACCACCTTCGTCGGCAGCTTGTGAAACCCCGGCGATATTAGATGAGACTTCGGCTGTTCCACGGGCTGCTTCTGAGACATTACGGGAAATTTCGTTGGTTGCGGCCGATTGTTCTTCAACCGCGCTGGCAATCGTGGTGCTGATCTCGTTGATTTTCCGAATCGATTCTCCAATTGAGCCAATCGCAGTGATCGCTACACCCGTTGCATTTTGAATGGCGTTGATCTTCTGGCTGATTTCCTCAGTGGCCTTGGCTGTCTGTCGTGCCAGTTCTTTGACTTCATTGGCCACCACAGCGAAGCCTTTGCCGGCTTCTCCCGCACGAGCTGCTTCGATCGTCGCGTTCAACGCGAGCAGATTGGTCTGTTGAGCAATCGATGTGATCACTTTCACAACCTGCCCGATTTCGTTGCTCGACACTCCCAGATCGCGAATCGTAGCATTAGTCTTTTCAGCATCATGGACAGCGGTGGCTGTCATTTTTGATGCATCCTGAACATGTCTGGCGATTTCAGAAATTGATTTGCTGAGTTCTTCTGAGGCCGAAGAAACGGTTTCGACGTTTCGGGTGGCTTCCTCACTGGCAGCAGCAACAACCTGTGCCTGTCGTGCCGTTTCGTCAGATGTGGCAGCGAGAGACTTGGCACTGGCCTGCATTTCTGTCGCTGATGAAGTCACAATTTCGACAATCCCGCGAATATCTTTCTCGAAGGTGTCCGCCATCTGAACCTGCTCGGTGATGATGGTAAAGGTCACCATCGGCCCGACATAGTCCCCTTTTTTGTCGTAAATCGCGTTCACCTGGACATCGAGATGATCTGTGCCAAGTTGAACTCTGGTGGTAAAGGGCAGATTCCCTGGGTTCCCGAGAATACGTGACTGCAGTTCCGTCTGTCGGGAAAAGAGATCGAAAGGCTTGCCTTTGAGTTCGTTGACCTTTCGCGGAAGTTGATTCTCGAGCCGCTTGAGATTTTGAGATGCAGCGGGATTGAAGTATTCCAGCACCCCTTCACTGCTGGCCATCAGGACATTGATGGGCATGTTTTCCATCATGTTCTGAATGCGGGTAACTTCGTTTTCCATGCGAAGTTTCTCCGTTACGACATCCCAGGTAATCATTGAGCCGACAGCTTTACCTGAAGCATCTGTTACGGGGCTGATGACCAGATTGAGCCATTCCGGCCCGACCTGAATCTGGGCCTGGCGCGACTTTCCACCCAGGTTATTCAGGATGTTTCTCTGGTAGGCCGGATCTTTGTGGAAGATATCAATGCTCTGCCCGAGTATTGCTTCCGCCTTGACTGGCAGGTATTTCTCTAAAGTCCGCAGGAGATTGATCGATGCGGGATTCAGGTAAGTGATCTTGAAATTGGAATCCGCCAGAATCATGTTGGAAGGCATGGATTCGACCATGCATTTCATGCGGAAAGCATCCAGTTGCTGCAACGTGCTGGAGAGTGCACGAGCGACAGCCCGCAGGGCTTCGGCACGTTCTTTAGTCAATGTGATTTCACGAGTGACAAAGAAGTCGATTGTGCCAATCACTTCCCCATACATAGTGATAGGTAAAGCCACGCCCGACTTGACACCTGCAACTTGAGCAGATGGTGCGCGGACGCAATCTGTCACAGTCGCCAGGTTCGGAACGAAAACCAGATCTTTGTTCAGCCACGCCTTACCATTTAAGCCCACGCCGCGAGCAAAACTGGAGGTCTCCGTCACACGGCGGAACTCCTGCGAGACGGTTCCATCTTCGGCAGAGAATTTCAAAAGCTGGTCTTTGTTGTCGATCATCCAGTAAGAGCCATACTCCCAACCAAAGACATCTTTGACAGATTTCAAGGCGATCTGGACAGCTTCCGCCGGTGAATTCGAGTGCGATAGAGCCAATTGAACGCGATTTGTCGCTTCGACATTTTTGGCGATTTCGGCCTGGATTGAGGCTGTTTTCAATCGCTGGATCTGGTTAGAGACCATCCGGCCGACGGATCGCAAAGTCTCAATTCTCGCCGTCGAAAGTTCCAGTTCTTCCGTGGCAAAGAAATCCATTGTGCCGACGACCTGATCGTCGACAATCAGCGGAAAGCACACACCCGATTTGACACCGGCACGCATCGCTACCGGGCCACGCACACAGTCTGGAACCTGTGCCAGATCGCGAACGAAGATCAATTCCCTTTGCCGCCAGGCACGTCCGCAAAGCCCCACGCCTTCAGCAAACGTGGTGATCTGTGTCAGACTGGCAAATTCGGGATTCACAGTGCCCGATTCCTGAGCGAATCGCAGCACATTGGCGGCTCGATCCATGGCCCAGTACGAACCATAGGCCCAGCCAAAACCTTTCTGAACGGCTTCAAGTGCCTTTCGAGCGGCATCTTCCGGGCTTTCCGCTGTCTGCAGTTCAACCAGGACGCGATTGGTCGCAATCTGATTCTCCTGAGCTTCCGCAGCCGCAAGTTCAAGGCGTCTCTTTTCAGTGACATCCTGAAAGCTGACAACCTGACCATCGCGGATACCACCAGGGACAGTGGCAGGGTGAATATCGACCTGAATCAACCTTGTTGAAGTTCGGTGGATGAATCGCTGGGCAGAGTAAAGATTGGCCGAAAGCTGTCCCAATTGCGGCAACCTCTCGTATAAAACTGCTGCCGGGCCGCCGAGCAGTTCATCGGGAACAAGCTGTAGATCCGCAGCAATCGATCGCAGAATTTCGAGGCAGCGATGATTCATCGTAATGATCTGCCCACTCTTGCTGATGTGCATGAGTCCCATCGGTGCAGCTTCAACGAGCATACGACTCGATTCTGTACGAGCCAGATCATGAGGGGCAATGCCATTGGTTGAATGAGCGATCTGATCGAGAATTTGTGCGGTCGTCATGGTCGGATCCTGGAGCTTCAGTTCGGATTGATGAGAGGTGGAATCAGTCAATGGATTGGTGAGTGATGTGTAAGGAATCGCGCCGTTGGAAGTTACTTCTCTTGTGGAGTTTTGAGTCTGTATGCCATCCCTGTGATCAGCATGCGCCAGCCTGTCGGGAGCCAGTGATGGCATTGCAGCACCCGAAGATTGCAGCAATATCTGGCTGAGCCGATGCAAGGCCAGTTCCCAGGTTTTTTGCCGGAAGGCATTCCAGCGATGGGCCTCCACCTCAGCCAGCGATCTCAGGAGGGCTATCTGAATGGCAAGAAGTTCTGTGGCTGTCCACGGGATCTGCTGTGTTTGTTCCCTAAGATCGTTGGCGAAAGCTTCGAACAGTGTTTCATCGAGAATCACACGAGATAACAGCGGAATGCCTTTTTCGAGGGCATTCTTGAGAAGCTCGGGTTGGATTCCTGCAATAATCCCATTACCTGCTGTCCAGACGGATTGCAGATGCTGCGGGAAGACGCTGGCAACTGCTTTCGCATCAACGTTCTGCTCGACCTGCGCGACAGGATATGCCAGAACTTGAGGACGATTCATGGGGAGCCACTGAGGTCAGTAATTCGATATTCAAAAATTCTGAGTTCGAAACAGACGAGTTTGAGTATTGAGTTTGAAAAGCGAGGCGGTCATCCATTCGTCAAGGTCGTGGTTCCATCGGCGAATGTTCTGATTTCAGCGGTCCGCCAATGGCCAGAATGGCCGTCACGTTGAGTAACAGCAGCAGATTCTTTTCCAGGCGGACCACACCTTCGGTATAAGCTTTCCAGGTGGATGAAATCGTGCGTGGTGGAGCTTCGATAGGCATCTCGGCGATATCCAGCACATCGCCCACACTGTCGACCAGCAGGCTGAAGGATTCGCCTCGGTAGCGGAGCACCACATTCATGCTTCCCTCCGATTGCGAATAATCGGGCAGTCCCAGACGCCGCCTCAGGTTGATGGCAGTGACAATCTGGCCGCGGAGATTCAACAGCCCGGCTATTTCCCGTGGTGCCAAAGGCACGGAAGCGATTGTCTGGGGGTTCAGAACCTCCTGCACAATACCTACGGGAATACCCATGAGTTGCTCGTTCACCCAGAAGGTGACGAACTGCTTCTGATTCAAGGCGTGCGATTCGACGGTGGGAGTTCCATCAACTGGAGCAATCATGCGGAAACTCCCGAATGAGGCTGCATCCTGCAGATTTGTGCCATCGAAGAACTCAATTCCTGGGGATTAAACTTGGCGAGAAAATGATCAAAGCCCGACTTTAGAATCCGCTGGCGATGTTCTTCGCCCAGAAGAGAAGTCATCGCAATCAGTGAAGATTGTTTCTGCTGATCTCGCCTGCAGTACCACTGCGCAAACTCGCAACCCGTCATCTCGGGCATTTCAATATCGCAGATAATGACATCAAACTGTTCACCCCGCTCGATGATCTGTTGCGCCTGATGACCCCCAGAGGCCGTAATGATCTTATGGCCGTCGGCTTCAATCGCGGTCTGCAGCAGTTGACGGAAAAATGGGGAATCGTCAATCGCCAGAACACGCAAGCGGTTTCGCTCATCTTCTCGATGAAACCAATGAGGATTGGCCTGGGTGAGATAGTGCTGAATATCAATAATCTCGGTTGCTCTGCCACCGACGACTGTCGTGCCAAAAACTCCGGGACGTTTCCCTTGCATGCGAATGGTGATGGTCTCTTCGATGATATCTTCGATCTTGTTGACCATCAGACCCATCATGCGTGAGTTATCGCTGAAAACAACCACCGGTTGAGGATCGAGCCTCTGGACATCACGGCTGTTTCCACGAATCGGGATCAGCGGCAAGAGATCTCCGCGATACTGGACAACCAGTTGCTCGCCGACCTGCTCAATCTGTTTGAGGGAAAATTCTTCCAGCCGGGCCACCAGGCCGAGGGGTACGGCCATAGTTTCCTGATGAGGTGTCGAGAATAAGAGCAGGCTGGTTTTGTCATTTTCCCCATTGGCTGCATCCTGCTGAAGATTCCGCAGCTCTCTCTGGGTTCTGCTGGCAGTTCCACCCAAAGCTGCTGCTGTCCCCGCGACATCCAGGATCATGATGACTCGACCATCACCGAGAATGGTCGTTCCCTGGTAGACTCGCAGATCTTTCAGAATGCTCCCGAGGGGTTTGACGACGATCTCTTGCGTGTCGAAAACTTCGTCAACAATCAGGCCAAACTGCTCATCTCCCACTTGTACAACGACAATACTCATGTCTCCTTCGTTGTCTGGTGGCAAAGAAGGAAGTTTGAGTGCATCGCTGAGTCGTAAAAGAGGCAGCAATCGGTCACGCAGGCGGAAAATTCGCTGGTCGTGAATTTTTTCAATGCGGATGAGATCGTCGACTGAGAGTCTTACGAGTTCAACGATTCCTAATTGCGGAATCGCGAACGACTGCCCGGAACTCGAGACGACCAAAGCCGAGATGATGGCCAGTGTCAGTGGAATCTTGATGCGAATCGTAGTCCCCTGCCCCCATTGAGAGCGGAGTTCGACGGTTCCCCCAATACGCTCAATCGCCGTGCGGACAACGTCCATGCCCACGCCACGACCAGAGACACTTGTGACGGTCTCGGCTGTGGAAAAGCCAGGTAGAAAGATGAACTGAAGGATCTCTTCTTCCGAAAGATGCGCCAGATCGGATTCAGTCGCCAGACCCTTTTCAAGGACTTTCTGTCGCACTCGTTCGACATGAATGCCAGCGCCATCATCTTCAACGTGAATGATGACATGGCCCCCTTCGTGAAAGGCTTTCAGTCGAATGGTGCCCGACTCTGCTTTACCCTGTTTACGGCGAATTTCAGCTTTCTCGATCCCATGGTCGGCCGAGTTTCGCACCATATGCGTCAGAGGATCTTTAATCGCATCGAGAACGGTGCGATCAAGTTCCGTCTCCGCGCCGTGCATTTCAAGTTCGATCTGCTTCGATGTCACTTGCGAGAGATCGCGAACGAGTCTGGGGAGCTTACTCCATGCATTGCCAATCGGCTGCATGCGGGTTTTCATCACCCCTTCCTGAAGGTCGGTTGTCACCCGATTGAGGTGCGTGACTGGCACCTGGAATCGCGACTCGTCTTCGCCGCGAACCATCTGTAATAGCTGATTACGAGTCAGAACCAATTCACCGACCAGGTTCATCAGTTTATCGAGAACTTCAACATTCACTCGAATCGACAGGTCGACGGCAGCAGAGCGTCGTCCTTCGGATTCGGAATCACTTTCTCCATTCGTACCATTTGAAGCTGTCGCCAAAGTTGCTGGCTTGCCGGTTCGATTTGAACCTGGGTCAACTTCCGCGGCTTTAGAGGTGTTTGCAGAAACAACAGGGGCTGATGAAGTCACGGCGTTGGCCGGGCTCATTGATTCCGTGTTCCGTTCACCGGTCGATTCTGGACGTTGGAAGTTCACCGGCTGGTTGGAAATGGATTCCCCAGACAGGGCGTGAGGTTGTGTAGGAGTTAGAGCCGGAGCATGTCGTGGCTGACTGACCGGGGAACTCAATGAGGCGAGTAAATCGAGTTTATGAATCAGTGCCGAGGTGTCGAGCTCAGGTTCGGCCTGAGTCTTTTCGATCGTTTCCAGCAGGTGCTTGATTGTGTCGACACCATCCAGCACGAGAGAGATCGCCTCGTTTGTGACGTCAAGTTCACCGTCACGCATTTTGCCAAGGACGTTTTCCGTGGCGTGGGCGACTTTTCCCAGATGTTCAAAACCCAGGAAGCCGCAGGTTCCTTTAATTGTATGAATTGTGCGGAAAATACTGGCGAGGAGTGGACTGTTGCTGGGTTCCTTTTCGAGAGCGACCACTTCAGTGTCGAGTTGGGCCAGGTTCTCCCAGCTCTCTGCCAGGAACTCCTGCAGAATATCCTCGTCCATTATGTTTGAACCCCCTGCACACTGGCTTCGATAGTCCGAGCGAAGCATGCTTGAAGGCATCTGCCTGGAATGCCCGCATGAATCTGAGATGAACCAGATCGGGCAGACCAGTTTGGCAGACGAAATCAGACCGGAGCAGCACAAGAGCTTGACAGTCGCGAAGAGCTGTCAAACGGTATGTGGCCCAGTGGTCAGCACTGCTTCATGGGAACTATCGGCAGATTGAGCCGATGGATTGCGTGCTGGAGGATCAAAATCAGTTTTTGAGTGTTTTACTGTCGTGGTTGTCAGATCTGTCGTGCTGTCGATCCGTTGGAACCGTCACGACTGGAAATGTTTGCCGTGGCTGTTGGTCGGCCTGTCGGGTATTCACAACAGTGTGGCGGGCAGACATCGTGGCTAGGTCCGAAGTGGCCAATCGCCTGGCGGCAGCTTCGTCGGCCGATCCTTTCTTCGACAAGTTCTCGAATCATCGAAATAAACTGAGGATGAGTCCCCACAGTTCCGGACCGAACAAAGTTCAAACCGAGTTGTTTAGCGAGCAGGCTGGCTTCTTCATCGAGGTCATAAAGGACTTCCATGTGATCCGAAAGAAAACCCACCGGGGCGACCGCGACATTTCGGATGTTTCGTTCGTTGAGGGATTTCAGATGATCAAGAATATCTGGTTCCAGCCAGGGATCCTGAGGACGTCCACTCCGGCTCTGATAGACCAGTGACCAGCGGTCCTTTTCGAATCCCAGGGCGTTCGCAATCAACCGACAGGTTTCAGTCAGTTGCAACGTATAGTTGGATCGATCCGCCATCGACATCGGGATACTATGCGCGGTGAATGTCAGATGGGCCTGCTGACGCTCCTCATCACTCCAGCCAGACATCGCAGTTTGTAGCCGATCGGCATTCGCCTCGATGAAGAGGGGGTGGTTGTAGAACATTCTCGTTTTTTCGATAAGAGGTGCCGAAGGTCCAACGGCTTCTCGGGCGGTAACGATGTTCTCCCGGTACTGCCGGCAGCCGGAGTAACAACTGTAGCCCGAGGTAAAGAATGCCAACGCACGCTGCACCCCCTGCTCAGCCATTTCACGAACTGTGTCAGTCAGCATCGGGTGCCAGTTGCGATTACCCCAATAAATGGGGAGATCGATACCAGATTTCTGGAACTCAATTTTCAAAGCAGAGATTAGCTCCCGCACCTGGTCATTAATCGGGCTTTTGCCACCAAAGTGATAGTAATGTTCGGCAACTTCCAGCATGCGTTCTCTGGGAACAGGTTTGCCTCGAAGCACATTTTCCAGGAACGGCAGGACATCTTCGGGACGATCCGGGCCTCCAAAGGAAACGATCAACAAAGCATCGTAAGGCTGGTTCATGAAAGTCTGTCTTTCCGCAGGATGGATCATGGAGCGCCACTGCTTTACCAGAAGTCTGCGCAACAACGAACTCACGAGTTGCACAAGTCAGTCGATGAGTCAGGTTCCGCGAAGGCCGAAACAGTAGAGGATTACTCTGGGATTATGGCCTTCCACGCGTCAATCGCCACTCTGGTGAGTTGATACGCCGTAAGAACAAGCGAAATCCAGTTGTGCCCAGCAAGAAGTCGAGCCAAAGTCCTGAGTGGTTTGTGGAACATGCTCAAGTTTTCTTGCGGCATTGGATGCAGTGGCTTAGGATAGCCGGCACTGGAGAATCCAGACCAGATATTCAATTCACAATGACTAGGATCTGCCCAGGGATGGAGGGGCTCCTGAAATGACTTCAGGTACTTTTGGTGCGAAACGAGTCGACCTGCTGGTAGCATTCGAACATTCGGCGCCTGTCGAAAAAACGCGGGAAACCTGTGTGGGACTACAGACCGCGATCGCGAGAACTCGCCAGTATCTTCTCGATCAGCAACATTCCGAAGGATTTTTCGTTGCTGAACTTGAAGGAGATACGATCCTCGAATCGGAGTACATCCTCCTGCTGGCCTTTCTGAATGAAGGGCAATCTTCTGATGCACAGGCCGCAGCGAACTATCTGCTGGCCAAGCAGAATGAAGATGGCAGTTGGAGCAATTTTCCTGGTGGCCCCATCGATGTCAGTTGTGCTGTCAAAGCTTATCTGGCCCTGCGAATTACAGGTCATGCAGCCGATGAACCCGCCTTAATCAGGGCTCGTGAAGCAATTCTCAAGGCAGGTGGCGTTGAGCGTGTGAACAGTTTCACGAGATTCTATCTTGCGATGCTGGGGCTCATTCCTTATTCGATGTGCCCGGCTGTTCCGCCAGAAGTCGTCTTGTTACCCAATTGGTTTCCGATCAGTCTTTCACAAATGTCGGCCTGGTCGCGGACAATTGTCGTCCCACTGAGTTTACTTTGGGCCTTTCAACCTGCCGTGGAATTGAAAGACGCGGGCGGCCATCAGATCACCATCGATGAATTGTATGCTTCGAAGGAGAAGCAGTTACCTCGGTTTATTCGCGGTGTGAATCATGAGTCCAACTCCAAAGGCTGGATGAACTGGAGTCGATTTTTCTTTTTTGCCGATCAATGCCTGAAGTCCATCGAAAGTTATGGAATCAAGCCTTTGCGGTCGCGCGCAGTCCGCAAATGTGTGCAGTGGATCCTGGATCGGCAGGAGATGAGCGATGGATTGGGAGCGATCTTTCCTCCGATCGTCTGGACGTTGATTGGGCTCAAATGTGCCGGGTTTGACGATCAGCATCCAATGGTTCAAAAACAGCGGGACGAATTGAATCGACTGATGCTCCGCGAGCGGGATTCGTTACGCCTGCAGCCTTGCTTGTCTCCCGTATGGGATACCGCAATTTCGATCATTGCCTTGCGGGAGTCGGGAGTCGAACCCGATCATCCTGCTCTTGGTAAAGCGAGGAACTGGCTGCTGAGTAAGGAAGTCCGCCATGCCGGTGACTGGTCGAAAGCTCATCCCGAGACTCCTGTCTCAGGATGGTATTTCGAGTTCAATAACGAGTTTTATCCCGATGTTGATGATACCGCGATGGTGCTGATCGCTCTGGCTTCTACATTACCAGAAGAGGCGACACCCTTAGCGATTTCCAACGGAGTTCTTCCTGTCCAGACAGGCTGGAGCGCAGAAAGTAACTCTCGCGAACAGGCACTCAAGCAACTGGAAAATCATCGACCTGTCCTGGAAGCCATGGGGCGAGGTGTGCAGTGGCTTAAGGCACTTCAGTCGAGGGATGGCGGATGGGGAGCTTTCGATTCGGATATCAACAAGGAACTACTGACAAAAGTTCCTTTCGCTGACCATAACGCCATGCTCGATGAGACGAATGCCGATATTTCGGCTCGAGTCCTGGAGGCGTATGCAGCCGTGGGGATCAGTTTCAATGATCCATCTGTGCAAAGAGCGCTGGAGTTCATCTGGAAGGATCAGGAGTACGATCATGCCTGGTATGGTCGCTGGGGTGTCAATTACATCTACGGCACATGGCAGGTTCTGGTGGGCCTGACTGCCATTGGTATTCCTGCCCATGATCCTCGCCTGGTACGTGCGGCGGGTTGGCTTAAAAGCAAGCAGCAGGCCTGTGGCGGCTGGGGTGAAACTCCCGCCACTTATGATGACCCGACCCTCAGGGGACAAGGCACGCCGACTGCCTCACAAACGGCATGGGCTGTACTCGGTTTGATTGCAGCCGGTGAGCAGAACTCGATCGAATGCCAGCGGGGCGTGGAATTCCTGCTGAAAAATCAGAAAATTAACGGCACATGGGACGAAGAAGAATTCACAGGGACGGGCTTTCCCCGGGTCTTTTACCTTCGATACCACTATTACCCCCTCTACTTCCCACTCATGGCGCTGGGGCGTTTTGCCAGAGCTGGTGGAAGGGTGAATCTTGCAGGATGATTCAGTCGGTCAGTTCATCCTCCGTCAACCGTTACTTTGAAATTTTTGAAGCTACTTCTGAGTCATGGTGATCCCGATGCGGATTGCCGAGGGTTCTTTGCCTGCCGTCATAGCTTCGCTAATTTGTTCCAGAGGAAACCACTGCTTGACCAGCGACTCGAAGGGGTAATTCTGGTGTTCGCTGGCCAGGAATTCGATCGCAGTTCGCAAATGCCTGGGGCCATAGTTGTGGACACCCCGCATGGTAATCTGACGACGAACAAGCTGTTCGAGTGCCATACCAATCGCAGGTGATGGGAAGACGGAACCCGCCAGAACAATCGTGCCGCCCAGTCGCACGAGAGGCCAGACACTTTCAAATGCGGCGTTGTTTCCAGAGAGTTCAGCAACGGCATCAACCCCATGTGGAAGACCAGCCGAACGGAGAGTCTCTGCCAGTTGCATCGAATCGGACGTGTGGGTAGCCCCGAACTTCAAGGCCAACTCTCGCCGGTAGGGTTGAGGATCAACGCAAATGACATGGGTGGCCCCCAGCGATCTGGACATCGCACAGGCCGTCAGTCCCAGCATCCCGGCTCCAAGAATGCAGATGCTGCGGCCCTTAAGCGGTTGAGCCGCTTCGAGAACCGCGGCAATTGTCGAGGTCGCACAACTGGCTGGGCACGCCACCGAAGTGGGTAAATGGGGTGGCAATTTGATGATGGCTGTCCCAGGGACCAGCAGGCAGTATTCGGCCAACCCTCCCAGGAGTTCTTTGCCGGGACGAAATGCTTCGTGACCATATTTGACGGAATGGAGGCATTTTTGGGGAAGATCGCGTTCGCAGTAAAAGCATTTGCCGCAGTTGGCAACGACGGCCCACGTCACGAGATCTCCCACATGGAGTGGAGCATTGGCGAGATCAGCGGGAGTAAAATCTCCGCCGATCGCTGCAATCTTCCCGACAATTTCGTGCCCGAGAATTGTTGGTACCGGGACTTTGCGACGGCCTTCCACGCTATGGAGATCACTCCCGCAGAGCGTGCAGGCCGTGACCTTCACCAGAATTTCCCCGGCACCCAACATGGGAAGCGGTATCTGATTCAGTTCGAGATGGTGCGTCTCACCAGAGAAAACGGCGGCAGTGCAGGCTGTCGGGAGAAATGCTTCACTCAGCCGCAATCGTTCCATGCGACCGCTGCTATCTCGAGAGGAACTGGGTGATGTCGTGGGCATGATTCGAACACTCAAAAAAGTGATAAAGAAGTTCCGGGCATCATCAACTGGAGATGCGAACTTCGAGTTCGGTCAATTTTGGCTGACGAGGTTGAACTTTTGAAAAGTAGACCCAACTGATCACCAGGGCAATTGTTGAAATGCCCACACTTGCCCAACTGGAAATGATCAGCAG
>VFQR01002318.1_pt1 | contig 12341 bp, 10 predicted proteins | sample 3512321 | NCBI WGS metagenome assembly VFQR01 (sample SAMN10412374, study PRJNA504923) | tailings metagenome | isolation source: Relicate 3 Philex TSF1 revegetated site | place: Philippines: Tuba, Benguet | collected 2017-08-29
GCCCCACACGTCGAGCTTGTTGAGCAGCAGGCCGCCATCGAAGATGTTGCCGAGAACGAACCACGCATCGGTCGGGAACAGGCTCAGCGGGTAGACGTCGGAGCCGAAGATCATCTGCCCGGCGCCCTCGATGACGAAGGTGATGCCGATCGTCGCCATGAACAGCGACAGCCCGTCCTGATTGACGAGCGGCCCGAGCACCAGCTTCTGCACCAGCGCCGCGGTGATCGCCATCACGACGCCGGCGAACAGCAGCGCCAGGATGACCGCGGCCCATGTCGGCACACCCCGCCCGACCATGAAGTCGAGCGAACGCACGAGCGCGAGGCCGGCCAGCAGCACCATCGCGCCTTGCGCGAAGTTGAACACGCCCGACGCCTTGAAGATCAGCACGAAGCCGAGCGCGACGAGCGAGTACAGCACGCCGGCAAGCAGACCGCCGCTCAGCACTTCCAGGAATTGACCAAAGGCGACCACGCAGCAGGCTCCCCAGTGGGTGTGATTGTCCTAGTGGCTGATGCCGAGATAGGCATCGATGACGCGCTGGTCGCGCTGTACTTCCTCGGGCGTCCCGTCCGCGATCTTGCGCCCGTACTCGAGCACGACCACGCGGTCCGAGATATCCATCACCACGCCCATGTCGTGCTCGATGAGCGCGACCGTGGTGCCGAACTGATCGTTGACCGTCAGGATGTAGCGGGACATGTCCTTCTTCTCTTCGAGGTTCATGCCGGCCATCGGCTCGTCGAGCAGGAGCAGGTCGGGCTCCATCGCCAGGGCGCGGCCGAGCTCCACGCGCTTCTGAAGGCCGTAGGGCAGCTTGCCGACGGGTGCCTTCCGGATGTGCTGGATCTCGAGGAAGTCGATGATCTTCTCGACCGCCTCGCGGTGCCGGATCTCCTCGGCGAGCGCAGGGCCCCAGTGCAGCGCCTGCCAGAGGAGGCCGCGCTTCATCTTGAGCGCGCGTCCGGCCATGATGTTGTCGAGCGTCGTCATGCCCTTGAAGAGCGCGAGGTTCTGGAACGTCCGCGAGATCCCCTGAGATGCCGCGATGTAGGGGCGCATGTCGTGGCGCTTGACGCCCTTGAACGTGATGGTGCCCTGGTTGGGATGATAGAATCCGTTGATCACGTTGAGCATCGAGGTCTTGCCGGCGCCGTTCGGGCCGATGATCGCGCGGACCTCGCCCTTGCGGATGTCGAAGCTCACGTCGGTGATCGCCTTGACGCCGCCGAAGGCCAGCGAGACGTTCTCCACCGACAGCATCGTCTCGCCAATAGTGCGGCCGCTGCCCACCTGCCCCGGCGCGTGCGTTCCGATCGCCCGTTCGTCGACATCCGCCTTCATTCCGCGGCCTCCCTGACCGCCGCCTGGGCAGGCGGATACGTCTTCATGTCGACAATGCGCACGTCGCCTTCGATGACGCCCTTGCGGCCATCCTCGAACGTGACCTCGGTCTTGATCTGGCAGCGCTGCGAGCCGTCGTAGAGGGCTTGCAGCAGCGGCCCGTAGCGCTCGGCAATGAAGCTGCGGCGCACCTTGAGCGTACGCGTCAGCTCGCCATCGTCGGCGTCGAGTTCCTTGTGCAGGATGAGGAACCGGCGGATCTGCGAGCCCGCCACCATGGCCTCGCCTGCGAGCGCCTTGTTCAGCTCGTCGACGCGCCGCTCGATCATCTCGTAGACCTGGGGATGCGCGGCGAGTTCCTGGTAGCTCGCATAGATGACGTTGTTGCGCTCGGCCCAGCTCCCGACCGACGTGAGGTCGATATTGATCATCGCGGTGACGAACTCGCGGCCATGGCCGATCGCCACCGCCTCCTTGACCTCGGGATAGAACTTGAGCCGGTTCTCGATGTACTTCGGCGCGAACAGCGTCCCGTTGGTCAGCCGGCCGACGTCCTTGGCGCGATCGATGATGCGCAGATGGCCGCGCTGGTCGATGAAGCCGGCGTCACCCGTGTGCACCCAGCCGTCCGCCGTCTTGGTCTCGGCGGTCGCCTCGTCATTCTTGTAGTACTTGAGGAAGACGCCGGGACTCTTGAACAGCACCTCGCCGTTCTCGGCGATCTTGATCTCGATGTCGGGACCGGGCTTGCCGACGGTCTCGGGGTAGACCTCGCCGTTCGGCTGCAGCGTGATGAAGACGCTCGCCTCCGTCTGCCCGTAGAGCTGCTTCAGGTTGATGCCGAGCGAGCGGAAGAAACTGAACAGCTCCGGCCCGATCGCCTCGCCCGCCGTGTAGGCGACGCGGAGATTGGAGAACCCCATCCGGTTGCGCAGCGGCGCGTAGACCAGGGCATCACCCAGCCGGTAGCGCAGCCGCTCGCCGGCCGACACCGTCCGCCCGTCGAGGATCGCCTCGCCGCTGCGGCGCGCCACCTTGAGGAAGTAGTCGAACATCTTCTTCTTGAGGCGGCCGGCGTCCTCCATGCGGACCATGATCTGGGTCAGCATGTTCTCGAACACGCGCGGCGGCGCGAAGAAATAGGTCGGCCCGATCTCGCGGCGATCCTCGGTCACGGTGTCCGGGCTCTCCGGGCAGGCGACACACAGCGCACCGGCGAAGGCCTGACCGTATGAGAAGATGTGGTCGCCGACCCACGCCATCGGCAGATAGGCGATCATCGTGTCGTCGGGCGTGAAGTGATCGAACTTGTTCGCGTTGGCGCCGGAACGTACGACGTTCGCCTGAGTGAGCATCACGCCCTTGGGCCGCCCGGTGGTGCCGGACGTGTAGAGCATCACGCTCACATCGCTGCCCTTGCCGGCGGCGACATCGGCGAGCCAGGCGCGCTCAACGGCGGCGTCGGCCTTCATCGCCTTGCGGCCGAGCTCCTGCACGCTCTCGATCGACACGAGGTCGCGTGGATCATATTTCTGCAAACCGCGCGGATCGTTGTAGAGGATCTTGCGGATCGACCCGACATCGGCGGCGATCGAGAGCACCTTGTCGGCTTGCTCCTGGTCCTCGACGATGGCGTAGCGCACCTCGGCGTGGGAGAGGACGTAGGCCATCTCCTCGGCAACCGAGTCCTGATAGACGGGCACGGGAATGGCGCCGATGCTCTGCGCCGCGCAGAACGCCCAGTAGAGCTGGGGACGATTGTCGCCGATGACGGCGATCGTATCACCGCGCGCGATACCGAGTTCCTTGAGGCCGATCGCGAACGCCTGGATCTCGTTCTTCGTCTGACCCCAGGTCCACGTCTGCCAGATTCCGAACGCCTTCTCGCGGAAGGCCGGACGCGATCCGTACCGCTTCGCGTTCTCCAGAAGCAGCTTCGGCACGGTGTCGACAGCAGACGCGTTCACGTCAGCAGGCGCTGTTGCGGCTGTCACGGAACCAGTTCCTCCCTCCATTCGGGGCGACCGTTTTGAGCACGGCTTCTGACCCCTTGGAAATGCTTCCATAGTTGAAGCCAAGAGCCGGCGCAAGTGAATGAGTTGCTTGGAAATATGAAGTCGCGCGGCGATTGTTCAGGACTCTGACGCCTGCCCCGAAAGCGGGCAAACGAGAAAACCCGCTGGTCTTTCCATCAGCGACGAAATAGCGAGCGCGCTTAGAAGGATGCTAGCCGGTAACGGTAACCACCACGACGGTCGTGTTGTCCTGATGGGGCTCGCCGGCATCGGCCACCGCCTTGATCAGCGCATCGGCCGTCGCATCGGGGCCTTCCTTGCGGTAGGCGGCAATGATGCGCGCAATCTCGATGTCGGCGATCGAATGGATACCGTCGCTCGCCAGGACGACGACATCGCCGGCTTGCAGCGGCCACGGCGCCTGCGCAAGGTCGACCAGATCCAGATCCTCTCCAACGACCGCTGAACGCAGCAGGTGGCGACGCGGATCGTGTTTCGCCTCCTCGGGATCCATGCGGCCGGTCTCGACCAGCTTGTCGATCACCGGCCCCATCGAGTGGTCCTCGTTGAGCCGCGCCATCTCGCCGCGCCGATAGAGGTAGAGCGGACTGTCGCCGACACTGACCCAGATCGCGTGCGCGGCGCTGAACGCGACACCAATCAGCGTCGAGCCCATGCCGCGCAGGTGCGGCTTGGCGCTGACGAGATCACCGATCGCACCGTTCGCAGCGTTCAGAGCCGCCCGCAGCCGCTCCCGCTGGCTGCCGTCCTGGTTGACGAACTGGGCCTCGAAGTTCTTGGTCACCGCGGCGCTGGCGAGCGCGCCGCCGGCGTGCCCTCCCATGCCATCGGCCAGGATCGCGAGCAGCGACGTCGCGCCTTCGCCGCTGCCGCCCGGTGCTTCCCGGACGGACGCGGCGTCTTCCTGGTAGCTGCGGCCACCCTGGCTTGCCCTTACGGCATACTGCAACTTCACGGGTCGAGCCTCTCGATCCCCGGCTGCGGACCGCCAGGGTAGCCAATTTCATGGGTGCTGGGCAGGGCAGCGTCAAGGCCCCCAGCCTTCCGTCGGCGCCACCCCCCCCGCCCGCGCGGGCATACTTAGCCCTTGAGGTCGTTCAGCTCGGACCAGTCGAACTCCATGCCGCAGAAAGGCACGAAAGCGAGTTGCGTCCGCCCGACGGTGACGAGATCCATGGGTGAAAGCTCCACCGCCCCGGTTGGTTTCTTGTCGTTGACGGCGACGATATTGGTCTTGGCGAGGTTGGGCACCAGCAGGAACTTCCGGTCGATGGAATCGTAGCGCAGGTAGGCCTGCTCCTCGCTCGAGATGGCGTCGTCGCCGAAGTCGAGCGGGATCCGCTGCGACCCCGCCCGGCCGATCGTATTGTTGCCCTCGTAGATGGGGCGGAACGCGCCGAGCCCCGGTCCGCCGACGACCACCAGCCAGCCGACCACGGGATCCTGGTGGAACTCGGTGCGCTTGACGACGGATCGACCGCGCACGAGCTGCGTCCGCGGCGGAGCCGAGACCGGATCGGCCGCCACCGGCTCGGCCTCGACTTCGACATGACTGGCGGTGGTCCGGCTGCGCACCGGAACAGGAGCGGATGCTGCGAGCTGAGCGACGGCGGGTGCGGGCGGCGCGTCGGCGGCGACGAGCGGTAGCGGTGGCGGCGCATCAGCCGACCCTCGCGCGATCACATGCGGAGGACGGGCCGGCGTCGCAATCTCGCGCGGCTCGGTGGTTACGCGGTCGGCAAGCTGCGTCACCCGACTGTCGTCACGACCGGCGGCGATCAGCGCCTCGCGCAACGACCCGGTCAGCCGGCCCGATCCGCCGCGTCTCGATCCGGTCGGCTGCCCGTCCGGTGGACTCGTCTGCGGCGTCTCGTTGGTCATTCCTATTCTCCTTGGGGGTTCGGTGTGACGGCCGCTCCTCGCGCACGCGAAGTCCGTGGACGCTCGCTGGCGCATCGGCGCCGAGGCGGAAAACAAGGTTGGTCTGGCCGACCGTGATCCGGTCGCCGTCGCGCAACGTCGCGCGGCTGGTCGGGGCGCCATTGAGCAGCAGCGCGTTGCCGGTGCCGGCGGTGTAGTCGATCAGCACGAACTCGTGGTCGGGCGTGCGCTGGATCAGGGCGTGGTGGCGATGAACCGAGACGTGATCGAGCGCGATGTCGTTGTCGCTGTGGCGACCGATGCGCAGAAGCTCGCCGGCGAAAAGCACCGGGCTGCGATCGTCCTCCGTTGCGTACTCGATCCAGGCCTTGTCACCGGCACGCGGCGTTTCCGTCAACGGCGCGGACGGGGTCGTCGCGACCTCCTCGCGGCGGCGGCGCATGGCGCGACCGAAGGCGAAGATGCCGGCCAGCAGCGGCACGCCGCCCGCAAGCGCCAGGCCAATGACCAGAATGGGTGACTTGTTGTAGCCCTCGACGATCCGCTCACCGGCGCGCCATGCCGCATCGACGAGGCGCTGGTGCACGGGCTCCATCGAAAGCTGCAGCGTTTCCTTGGGCTGCGCCGCCGCCGGCAGCATGGCGACAGCGAGGAGCACGACAAGGCCCGCGGCAACGCCCGCCAAGGCCTGCCATCCGCGCCATCCCGGTCTGTCTGTCGACAACCGTCCGCCCTCCGAAGCCAGCCGATTCGCTGCTCAAACCCTGCGCGGGCATGGCGGCAGGAACATGGCTTTTTTCGGTCGCGGACTAAACGGCCTGTGCAGTTCGGCGACGGTCTATCCCGGCAGCGTGTGGGAGCTGTAGGTCGCCCTCAGTTCGCGCTTCGACACCTTGCCGGTCGCCGTCATCGGCAGCGCTTCGGCGAAGATCACGTCGTCAGGGATCTGCCATGTCGCGAGGTTCTTGGCGACGTGCGCCAGGATCGCCTCCTTGGTGACGTCCGCGCCCGGCGCCTTGACGACGACCAGCAGCGGCCGCTCGGTCCACTTGGGATGCGGGATACCGATCACCGCCGCGTTGGCGACACCGGGACAGCTCATCACCGAATTCTCGACGTCGATCGAGCTGATCCATTCGCCGCCCGACTTCACCATGTCCTTGGTGCGGTCGACGATCGTCAGGAATCCGTTCGGGCTGATCTTCGCGACGTCGCCGGTACCGAACCAGCCGTCCTTGTCACACGCCTTGGCGGTCGCTTCCTCGTTGTTGAAATAGCCGTTGACGATCGCGTTGCCGCGCACGAACAGCTCGCCGCTCGCGATGCCGTCGTGCGGCAGCCGCTTGCCGTCCTCGTCGACGATCTTGAGATCGACGCCGATCATCCGCTGGCCCTGGATCGACTTGACCTTGATGCGCTGCTCGATGGTCATCGAGGGGTCGTTGGCGCGCTGCGGCGTGAAGGTGCCGATCGGGCTCATCTCGGTCATGCCCCAGCCGTGCAGGACGCGGATGTCGAAGTCGCGCTCGAAGGTCGCGATCATCGCCGGCGGCGGCGCCGACCCGCCGACAATCACCTCGGTGAGCCCACGCGGCTTGCGCCCTCGCGCCTTCATCTCCGCGATCAGTCCGAGCCACACGGTCGGCACGCCCCACGACGAGAAGACCTGCTCGCTCTCCATCAGATCGAACAGGCTCGGGCCATCGAGGCGAGGTCCAGGAAACACGATCGGCGTCCCCGAAATCGCGGTCGCGTAGGGCAGTCCCCAGGCGTTGGCATGGAACAGTGGCACCACCGGAAGCACCGGCTTGGTGACGCCGAAGGGCGAACTGACGGTGGCGAGCGTGAACAGTGTGTGCAGCACCGTCGACCGGTTGGAATAGAGCGATCCCTTGGGGTCGCCGGTCGTGCCGGAGGTGTAGCAGAGCGCGCAGGCGGCGTGCTCGTCCATCTCCGGCCATTCGATCTCCGGCGCGCCGCTCTCGAGCAGCTCCTCGTAGCACTGGAGCCCGTCGATCGGCGTCGGGTTCGGCATGTGCGCACGGTCGGTCAGGGCATAGTAGGACGTGACGGGACGGAACGCCGGCGCCAGCTTGGCGATCAGCGGCGCAAACGTCAGATCGAAGAAAAGGAGCTTGTCCTGGGCGTGGTTGACGATATACGCCATCTGGTCGGCAGAGAGACGCGGGTTGATCGTATGACAGACTGCGCCGATGCCGGAGATCGCATAGTAGAGCTCGAAATGGCGGTAGGTATTCCACGCCAGGGTCGCGACCCGGTCGCCGGGCTTCACGCCGAGAGCGAGAAGAGCGTTGGCGAGCTTGGCGATCCGCGGGCGCGCCTGCGCGAACGTATAGCGATGGAGACCACCCTCGACAGTCGAGGTCGTGATCGTCGTGGGGCCGTGGACCTCGGCTGCGTAGTCGATCAATCGCGAGACCAGCAGCGGCTGATCCATCATCTGGCCCTTGAGCATGGCGCGTTTCTCCAGGATTTGTTATGCGCCAAGGTTAGACGCCACGGCGACCAAATCCAAGCGGGCTGAACGACGCGCGTCGCCATCATCGAATTCCGGTTAGCATTGTGGAGAACACCCCATGGCTACAGCGACCCTGACCAAATCCGGCGACGTCGCCGTCATCCGGATGGAGCACGCGCCGGTCAACGCACTCGCGCAGGGCGTGCGCCAGGGCCTGCAGGATGGCATCGCCGCCGCCAACGCCGACCCGGCGATCAAGGCGATCGTGGTTACCGGTGAGGGCCGCGCGTTCTCGGCCGGCGCGGACATCACCGAGTTCCGGTCAGGACCGAAACCGCCGGGGCTCGGCGAAGTGATCGACGGCATGGAAGCATCCGCCAAACCCGTCGTGGCGGCGCTGAACGGCCTCGCGCTCGGCGGCGGCCTCGAGGTCGCGCTCGGCTGTCACTACCGCGTCGCGACGAAGGCCGCGAACCAGCTCGGACTGCCCGAGGTCAAGATCGGCATCCTGCCCGGCGCTGGCGGAACGCAACGCCTGCCGCGCCTGATCGGCGTCGAGGCGGCGCTCGACATGATCGTCTCCGGCAATCCGATCACCGCCGACAAGGCAGCCAAGGTCGGCCTGGTCGACCGTGTCGTCGACGGCGACGTGGTCGAAGGCGCAATCGCCTTCGCGCGCGAGCTGGTCGCGGCCGGCAAGGGTCCGCGCCCGATCAGCGCCAGCCGCATCGATCCCGCGAGCCTCCCCGCCGATCTCTTCGCGAAGAAGCGCGCCTCGATCGCACGTCATCCCTCCGGCCCGATGGCCGCGAAGAACTGCATCGCCGCGGTCGAGGCTGCGGTCGGCTCCGACTACAAGACCGGCATTGCACGCGAGCGCGAGCTGTTCATGGAGCTCGCCGGCAAGCCCTATGCGCGGGCGCTGCAGTACGCCTTCTTCGCCGAGCGCCAGGCGGCCGTCATTCCCGATCTCGGCAAGGATGTCGTGCCGCGGGCCGTGAAGACAGTCGGCATCCTCGGCGCCGGCACGATGGGCACCGGCATCGCGCTCGCGTTCCTCAACGCCGGCCTGCCCGTGACCGTCGTCGAGACCAACCAGGCCCCGCTCGATGCCGGCGCCAAGCGCATTCGCGAGACCATCGAGAGCAACGTCCAGCGCGGTCGCCTGAGTGCCGACGACGGCCAGAAGCGCATCGCCGCTCTCTCGACGGGCCTCGACCTCAAGGCGCTCGCGGACGCCGACCTGATCATCGAAGCGGTATTCGAGAACATGGCACTGAAGAAGGAGATCTTCGCCAAGCTCGATGCGGTTGCGAAGCCCGGCGCCGTGCTCGCGTCGAACACCTCGACGCTCGACGTCGACGAGATCGCCACCGCGACCAAGCGGCCTCAGGACGTGCTGGGCATGCACTTCTTCTCGCCCGCCAACATCATGCGCCTGCTCGAGGTCGTGCGCGGCGCCAAGACCGCCAAGGACACGCTCGCCACCGCGATGGCGATCGGCCGCCGGATCGGCAAGGTCAGCGTCGTCTCCGGTGTCTGCTTCGGCTTCATCGGCAATCGCATGGTCGAAGCGTATCTCGAAGAAGTGCAGGCGATGCTGCTCGAAGGCGCGACGCCCGCCGACATCGACAGTGCGCTCGAAGCGTGGGGCCTCGCGATGGGTCCGAACGCCATGATGGACATGGCCGGTCTCGACGTCGGCTATCGCATCCGCAAGGAGCACACGCTGTCGCCGGAACGCGCGCGCCTCTACCGCGTCGTCGATGCGATCGTGGAGATGGGTCGCCACGGGCAGAAGACCGGTGCCGGCTATTACACCTACAGCGCCGACCGCAAGCGCCAGAACGATTCTCAGATCGAGGCGATGTTCGCGAAGGAAGCGGCGGCCCAGGGCCTCTCGAACCGCAAGCCGGATGCCGACCAGATCGTCGAGCGCTGCCTGCTGCGGCTCGCCAACGAAGGCGCGAAGATCCTCGAGGAAGGCATCGCGCTGCGCGCCTCCGACATCGATACGATCTACCTCAACGGCTACGGCTTCCCCGGCTGGCGCGGCGGCCCGATGTGGCAGATCGAGGAGATGGGGCTCGCCAAGGTCGTGGAGAAGATTAAGGCCTACGAAGCGCGCCACGGCGCCCGCTGGAAGATCGCACCGCTCCTCGACAAGCTCGCGTCGTCGGGCGGCAAGCTCGCTGATGCCGGCGTGAAGGCGTGAGCGACCGATACGGCGGCGGCGCGGACTACTTCTTCCGCGCTGTTCCCGGTTTCGGCAGAGAGCCGTAGAAGGCTGCCAGCGCCTTGATCTGCTGATCATCGAGCGATTGTGCGACCGACACCATCGCCGGGTTCGGTCGCTCGCCGTTGCGGTAGAAATTAAGCGTCGCGGCGAATGTCTCCGCGTCCCAGCCGACGATCGAAGGAATTCCGCTGTCCGCGCCATCGATGCGATGACACGAGCTGCATTCGCCCGAGAGATGCCGGCCGTACGACAGAAGCTTCGCGTCGTTCGCCGTGGCGAAGCTGATGGTCGCCTTCACGGGTACGATGACCACCACCGCCATCAGAAATCCGAGCGCACCGCGTCGCAAACCGATCGATCTCCCTTCAAGCCGCGCTGGCTGCCCGCGGTCTCGATGATCCGACTAGCCTTTCTCGGGCAGCATCCCCTTGGCGCAATAGTGCCGATAGAGCACCGCCACGATCTCCTTCGCGACCGTATCGGTCAGCGAATAGTAGGCGAAGTGGCCGCGCCGCTCGGCCTTGACGAGCCCGTCGAGCCGCAGCCGCGTCAGATGCTGCGATGTCAGGCTCTGGCGAGCGCCGATCGCGTCGCAAATCTCAGTCACCGTCTTCTCGCGCTCGACCAGCAGGCACAGGATCATCAGGCGATAGGGGCTGCCGATCGAGCGCAGGACGTTGGCCGCCTCCTCGGCGGCGAAGCGCATCTGGTCGAGCACCGCGCCATGAGGCGGGGTGTCGGCATCCGGTGCTGCCTTCGCGAGTGCGTCCATCGATGGGGCCTCGATGCCTCTTGCAATTGTCGTGCGGGGGCCGCGGCCCGTCTTTCCGTTATGGCGAAAATATTCGCAAGCGACGATATATGCAATCAAATGCCGCGGTTCCACGAGGAAACGCGTTCAATCCCGAGGCCTTGGCTCATCGAGCAGTCCCGCGAGACGGCGCTGCTCGTCCGCCGTGAGCGGGGCGGACGGCGCTGGCGCAGGCCGCGCGCGCGCCGCCTGAAGCCGCCAGCCGATGCCACCGACGGCCGCCGCCAGCAGCAGCAGCGGCGTCAGCCACAGCAGCAACGTATGGCTGCCGACCGGCGGCCGCAGCAGCACGAACTCGCCGTAGCGGGCGACCAGGAACCTGGTCACCTCGGCGTCGCTGTCGCCGGCGACCAGGCGCTCGCGCACGAGGAGCCGCAGGTCGCGGGCGAGTGGGGCATCGGAGTCGTCGATCGACTGGTTCTGGCAGACGAGGCAGCGCAGATTTACGGAGAGCGCGCGCGCACGCGCCTCGAGCGCCGGGTCCGCGAGGACCTCGTTGGGTTGCACGGCGAACGCCGGCCCCGAGGCCAGCAGGGCCAGCAGCAGAAGCATCGCACGCACTGCCGTCGACATCGCGCTCACTCCGCCGGGGCCGGGGCCGGCAGTCGCCGCCGCGAGCGCCTGGGCGCGCCGACCCGGAGGCGCCGGTCACTGAGCGAGAACGCACCGCCGACGAACATGATGATCGCGCCGATCCAGATCAGCCGTACCAGCGGATTGAAATAGAGCCGCACCGCGTAAGCGCCGTCACCTGCCTCGTCGCCGAGCACGGCGTAGAGATCGCCGGTCAGCGCGACGTGGATGCCGGCCTCACTGGTCGCCTGCGATGGTGCCGTGTACTGGCGCTTCGAGGGCGAAAGCTCGGTGACCGGCGCGCCGCCGCGGGTCACGGACATGATGCCGATCACTTCGCGGTAGTTCGGCCCGTTGTTCGGCGCCACGCCCTTGAAGGTCAGCTCGAAGCCGGCGATCCGTGCGGTGTCGCCCGGCTTCATGTTGAGGATCTGCTCGCTCTGCCACGCACTGGTCGCGGTGATGCCGATCACCATCACACCGACGCCCGCGTGCGCGATCGACGTGCCCAACGCCGACCGCGGCAGGTGGCGCAGGCGGCGGAGCACTTCCGCGCGATCGGCATTGCCGGCCTTGACCCGCAACGCGAGTTCGCTCACCGCGCCCGCAATCACCCACACGCCGATCGCGATGGCGAACGGTGCCAGCCACGGTCCCCGCCACATCACCGCGAAGACGACCACGATGGCGGTGATCGCGAGCGCGCCCGCGATCATCAACCGCTGGAGGGCGGCATAGACGTCGCCGCGCTTCCAGCCGAGCAGCGGCCCGAACGGCAGCGCCAGCAGCAGCGGCACCATCAGGGGCACGAATGTCGCGTTGAAGTAGGGGGCGCCGACCGAGATCTTCGAGCCGTTGATCGACTCGAGCGCCAGCGGATAGAGCGTGCCGACGAGGACGGTGCCTGTCGCCGTCGTCAACAGCACGTTGTTGAGGACGAGGCCGCCCTCGCGGCTGATCGGCGCGAAGATGCCG
>VFQR01002320.1_pt1 | contig 12339 bp, 15 predicted proteins | sample 3512321 | NCBI WGS metagenome assembly VFQR01 (sample SAMN10412374, study PRJNA504923) | tailings metagenome | isolation source: Relicate 3 Philex TSF1 revegetated site | place: Philippines: Tuba, Benguet | collected 2017-08-29
ACAAGCCTCAAACGGAATCCCTCGATTCCAGTTTCACGTCCGATGCTCTAGGCTGCGGTGGAATTAAGCCGTGTTCGATACTTGCAACTACTTCCGGATTAGGCCTTCAAGCGGCCAGGACCTGCTTGCGGTCGGCGCGCTCCTGTTGTGGCGAGCGGGCGTAGAGCTCGCGATAGCATTTGGAGAAATGCGACGCCGAGACGAAGCCGCAGGCGACCGCCACCTCGACCACCGGCATCGAGGACTGCAAAAGCAGGTGGCGGGCGCGGTCGAGCCGGATCTCGAGATAGTAGCGCGCCGGCGAGCGGCCCATCTCCTGCCTGAACAGCCGCTCGATCTGCCGCCGCGACAGGCCGACATGGTCGGCGATGTCGACGAGCGAAAGGGGCTCGGAGAGATTGGCCTCCATCAGCTCGATGATCGACAGGACCTTCGAGTTCTGGACCCCGAGCCGGGCCCTGAGCGGCAGCCGCTGGCGGTCGGTGGGGCTCCTCACGCGGTCGGTCAGCATCTGCTCGCAGACGCGGTTGACGACATGGTCGCCGAAATCGTCGCCGATGAGCTTGAGCATCATGTCCATGGCCGCGGTTCCGCCGGCGCAGGTGTAGATGTTCTGGTCGACCTCGAAGAGATCGGCGAAGACGTTCGCCTTGGGAAATCGCTCGGCGAATCCCGGCAGGTTCTCCCAGTGGATCGCGCAGCGCTTGTCGGCGAGCAACCCGGCCTGCGCGAGCACATAGGCGCCGGTGCAGAGGCCGCCGATCGCCACGCCGCGATTGTGCTCCTCGCGTAGCCAGGCGAGCACGGTGCGCGGCGCGTAGGTCTCGACATTGAGCCCGGTGCAGACGATCACCATCGACGGACGGTCGGCGCCCGACATCCGCCGCCGCTCCTCGTCGAGCGACGTGTCGACGGCGCATTCCACGCCGTTCGACGCCCGCACGGCGTGTCCGTCGATCGAGGCGAGGCGCCAGCGATAGGCCTCGAAGCCCAGCATGCGGTTGGCCGAGCGCAAGGGCTCGAGCGCGGTCGCGAAGGCGACCATCGTGAAATCGGGAACGAGAAAGAAGACGATCGAGCGCCGCGTGCTGGTATGGAGAGTCATTGCCGTCTCTGCGATGCCGGCCGACCTTCGGCAGGCTGTGTCGCGATCACGACAGCCTCAACAGGAAACGCATTTGCTGTCAACGTAATCCGGCAGCGCAATTCGGAGATTGATGACCTGCTCAGCGCTGCCAGAAGGAAGGCGCCAGCAGCACCAGGACGGCGAGGATCTCCAGCCGCCCGAGAAGCATCGCCAGCGACAGGATCCATTTGGCGATGTCGGAAAGCGGGGCGAAGTTGCCCGCGGGGCCGATGATATCGCCGAGACCGGGGCCGACATTGGTCAACGCCGTTAGTGCCCCGGTGGAAGCGGTCACAAGATCCAGGCCGGTAGCCGTCAACAGGATGGTCGCAAGCAGCCAGATAACCACGAAGGCGGCGATGAAAAGCATGACCGCCCGCTGGATTTCAGGCGAGACATGGCGGTCGCCGTAGCGGACGGGATAGACCGCGTTGGGGTAGATCAGCTTGCGCAGCCCATTGGCGAGCAATTCGAACAGGATCAGGAAGCGGTAGGCCTTGACCGCGCCCGAGGTCGAGCCCGAGCAGCCGCCGAGAAAGGTCGCCACAAAGGCGCAGCCGACGACGAAGGGTCCCCAGGTCGAATAGTCGTCGCTGGCGTAACCGGTCGTGGTGATGATCGAGACGAAGTTGAAGGCCGCGTGGGTAAGCGCTTCGCCGAAAGGCACTTCCGCCGTCACCCGCACATAGATGGCGGTCGCGACCACGAACGCGATGGTATAGCCCGTGAAGGTCTTGATCTGCGGGTCGCCGAGTGCGTCGTAGCGGCCGCGGAGCGCAAGCATCATCAGGATCGAGAAGGGCAGGGCGCCGATGAACATGAAGGCGGTCCCCGTCCACAGGATGGCTGGGCTGTCGGCGTAGTGGCCGAAGGACGCGTCGTGGGTCGAGAAGCCGCCGGTCGCCAGCGTGGTCATCGCATGGTTCACGGCGTCGAAGATCGGCATGCCGGCGGCGGCATAGGCGATGGCGCAGAGCAGCGTCAGGGCGCCATAGATGCCGGTCAATGCCGTCGTGTAGGGTGCGAACCGTTCGAACGGCCGCTCGTCGATATCGGAGGATTCGATCTTGAGATAAGACACGCCGCCGACCCTGAGGAAGGGGAGGACGAACAGGGTCAGCGCGATGACGCCCAGGCCGCCGATCCACTGCAGCATGGAGCGCCACAGGAGGATGCCCGGCGGAAGCTCGTCCAGACCGGACATGACCGTTGAGCCGGTCGTCGTGAGGGCCGAGACGGATTCGAAGACGGCGTCGGCAACGCTCAGTCCGGCCGACGACGACAGGAGCGGAAGGCTTCCCGCAAGAGCCGCCGACGTCCACAGGAGCGTGACGAGCAGGAAGCCGAACCTGCTGGTCACCGGGGGTGCCGGAAAACGGGTCGCGATGGCCACGGCGGTCGCCAGCCCACCGAGAAAAAGCGAGGAGCGGGCGAAGACCAGCCAGTCCGCATTGTCCAGCACCATATCGACCGCAGCCGGGATCAACATCGCGATCGCGAGGTAGGCCCAGAGCAGCGCGGCGATGTGGATGGCCGCACGGATGTGCTGTGTGCTCACCTGGGAGCAGATCGCCGCGGCTGACGAACCGGATCCAGCCCGGCCGCCGAGGCGGCCGGATCAGGTCAAGCCGGCGGCCGGTCGATCAGACGAACAGGCCGTGGCGCGAGGCGGCGATGGCGCCGGTCTGGCCGGGCATCGTGTCGCCGAGGCGCTGGCGCTCCCGCACCGTGGTGAGGTTCGACGTGGCGCGCCGCGAAAGCAGGCGAGACAGGAAGTTCATGACGGTTCTCCATGCATCAGAGGTCACACGGAGCGGCCTTTCCCCTCTTCGAGTGGGGCAGCCCGTAGATGAGCCTCATATAGGCATTGTGCAGTGCACATTCAGCCAGGAATGCGAAGTCCGGCGACGCGAATGCGACACGCTTCAGCCCATCCGGCCGTAGCGGTCGCTGCCGTTGCTCAGGAAGGCATTCGGCCAGCCGATGTCCTTCTGGATGTGCTCCGGCAGATCGCGGATCTCGGCATAGGCGCGGGCAAGACGGCGCTTCTCGCGCAGCGTGGTGGCCATACGGCCGATGGTGGTGAGCAGTCTCATGGCGGTTCTCCCTCGAACGGCCGCCCATGCGGCCTTTGTGATCCCGCTTATGGGTCCACAAGGTTTCGAGTGTATTTCGTCCGATACGAGTTCGGTTTCGTTTTTGTTTCGCTTCGTGTCAGCCCAAGCGCAGCCGGCTTCGATCGGAGTTGGTCAGCCGCGGCTCGGTGTCGTCGCGCCAGCGGATGTCCGACCTGATCTCGGGCGGGAGCTGCAGGAAGCTGAGATAGGCGTCGCGCCGCTGCTTCCGCAGCCGGCGGTCGGCGAGGTAGCGTATCAGTCTGTCGAAGAGCCACATGGGTTCCTCCTTCTCGGAGACTGCGCGGCGAACGGACGGATATTCGCTCCGTCCGCAGCCGCGCTCCACCCGATTTGCGATCATCACCGCCCCCGGCGCGGGAGCGGGGCGTTGAGGCCGATGTCGTCGAGGATGTGGGGAGGAAGATCGCGCAGGATCTTCTCCGTCCTTCTTCGGGCGTGGATCGTTCGCAGGCCCTGGACGAAGTAGCCGAAGGCGTTGAGGGTGAACATGTCGGTTCTCCTTGCTCTCTCGGCAGGACGAACTGCCCTGTCTTGTGCATTGACTATGGGGCGTTCATGATGTTCAATCAAACGAAATGAAATGATGTTTTCATTCACGAGGATTGAAGGAAGCCCATGAACGCCCCGCTCAATCATCCAGTGCCGCTTCTCGACCTGGACGTGCTGCGCACCTTCGTCGCCATCGCCGAGACCGGCAGCTTCACGGCCGCGGCCGGCGCGGTCTTCAGGACGCCTTCGGCGGTCTCCATGCAGATCAAGCGGCTGGAGGAGACGCTGGGACGCAGCGTGTTCCTGCGCGACGCGCGATCGGTGTCGCTCACGTCGGAGGGCGAGGTGCTGCTCGGCTACGCGCGGCGCATCCTCGCAATCAATCGCGAGGCGGTGTCCAAATTCGTGATCCCCGACGTCGCGGGTGTCGTCCGGCTCGGTTCGCCCGATGACTATGGCGAGCGGGTGCTGCCCAACGTGCTGAAGCGTTTCGCCCAGTCCCATCCTTCGGTCGCCGTCGACGTCATCATCGACCAGACCACGAACCTCAAGCGGCGCATGGCCGAGCGTCAGCTCGACATCACGCTCTTCACCTCGTGCCGCAACCTGCCGGCGGATGCCGAGATCCTGCTGACGGAGCCCGTCGTCTGGGCCGGCGCAAAGGGAGGCTGCGCGCATATGCGCACGCCGCTGCCGATCTCGGTCTGGGAGGAGGGCTGCGTGTGGCGTGCCGATGCCTTGGCGGCGCTGGGGCGAGAGGGGGTCGAGTACCGCGTCGCCTATATGAGCGCCCATACCGCCGGACAGCGTGCCGCGATCATGGCCGACCTGGCGGTGGCGCCGCTGCCCAAATCCTTCATCGCCGAAGACATGGTGGCACTCGGCCCCGACCAGGGGCTGCCGGAACTGTCGGACTACAATCTCGCCATGATGGTGACGCCCGACGCGAGCGCGCCGGTGCGCGCCGCCGCCGACCATATCCGCGCGACGATGGAGGCCTTCAAGGAGACCGGCCGGTTCTGAGGGACTGAGCGCGCTCGGAGGTCGGTTACCTTCCCCGCCTCGCCGCGCGCTCCTCGCGCGAGCGGCGGCGCGGCGCGGCGTCGCCCTGGCCCGTCTCGTCTGGCGCCGTCCTGCGCGGCGGCAGGGTCACCTCGGCGGCCAGCTTCGGAAACGGATCGACCTTGTTGGGGATCGCCATCGCGTCGACGAAGAGCTGCTGGAAATGCGGCTCCAGCGCCGTCTCGATCTTCTCGATGCGGCGCACCGTGTCCTCGATCTCGCGGCGATAGGTACGGTTGAGCAGCGCCATCAGCGCGCCGGTGCCGGCCGCGTTGCCGACCGCCCGCACCTCGCCCAGTGCGCAGTCGGGGATCAGGCCGAGCACCATGGCGTATTTCGGATCGATGAAGGATCCGAAAGCGCCCGCGAAGCAGATCGTGTCGACGGTTGCCGCGCCCTGCTTCTCCATCAGGAGCTTGATGCCGGCGTAGAGCGCGGCCTTGGCGAGCTGGATCGCGCGCACGTCGTTCTGAGTGACGGTCAGGCGCTGCGCGCCCTCGTGCAGGAGGTAGGACCAGGTGCGGCCGTTCTGGATGATGCGCGGGCTGCGCGCGGCAAGCGTGCCGTCGACCACGCCGTCCTCGCTGATGATGCCGGCGAGATACATCTCGGCAACGACCTCGATGATTGCCGAGCCGCAGATGCCGGTGATGCCGAGCTGCTCGGCCGCCTCGCCGAAACCTTCCTCGTCGGACCACCGGTCGGAGCCGATGATGCGGAAGCGCGGCTCGAGCGTCGCCGGATCGATGCGGACGCGCTCAATCGCACCGGGGGCGGCCCGCTGGCCCGATGAGATTTCCGCGCCCTCGAAGGCCGGGCCGGTGGGGGAGGAGGCGGCGACCAGGCGCTCGCGGTTGCCGAGCACGATTTCGGCGTTCGTGCCGACATCCACCAGCAGCATCATGCGGTCCTGCCGGTGCGGCCCTTCCGACAGCGTCATGCCGGCCGCGTCGGCGCCGACATGGCCGGCGATGCAGGGCAGCATGTAGAAGCGGGCGCCGCGGTTCACCGCGATGCCGATCTCGTGCGTCCAGCCCTGCACCGCGCCAGACACCGCGAGCGCGAAGGGCGCCTGGCCGAGCTCAGTCGGGTCGATGCCCAGGAAGAGGTGGTGCATGATCGGGTTGCCGACGAAGACGCAGTCGAAGATATCCCTGGCGTCGACCCCGCCCTCGGCGCAGACCTTGCCGATCAGGCCGTTGACGGCCTCGCGAACGGCCTTCGTCATCGCCTCGCGGCCGTCGGGGTTCATCATCACGTAGGAGACCCGGCTCATCAGATCCTCGCCGAAGCGGATCTGCGGGTTGGGAGCCCCCGACGAGGCGACCACGCGCCCCGACAGGAGCGAGACGAGATGCATGGCGATCGTGGTCGAGCCGATGTCGCAGGCGATGCCATAGGCCTCGTTCTTGAGGCCCGGATAGAGCGCGATCAGCGTCGCGCGCGAGAACTCCATGTCCTTGTGGATCGCCGCGGTGACGCACCAGTCGCCCTTGCGGAGGATCTTCTGGACCTCGGGGATCAGGTGCTGGGCGACGCGCAGGTCCTTCCAGCCCCAGTCGGCCTCCAGCACCGCCTTGAGCCGCTCGAGATCGCCGGTGGGGCGGTGCATGTCGGGCTGCTCCACCTCGACATAGCACATCTGCACCGCCGAATTGCGCTCGATGGCGCGGTCGGTCGCGGCCTTGCGCACCACCTGCGCGTTGATGACGGTGTCCTGCGGCACGTCGACGACAAGATCGCCCTCGATCGTGGCCGAGCAGGAGAGGCGGCGGCCGTTGGCGAGGCCGCGGATCTTCTCGTAGCGTTCCTCCTTGGCGCCCTTCGGCGAGATGTGATCGAGCGCGGAGTGGATCTTGTGCTTGGCGAAATGGCCCTCCTGCACCTCGATCTGGCAGCGCCCGCAGGTCGCCCGCCCGCCGCACACGCTCTCCACATAGACGCCGAGCTGCCGCGCCGCGTCGAGGATCGGCGTCCCCTTCGGAAAGCGCCCGCGTTTGCCGGACGGCATGAAGAGGACGAGCGGGTCGGTGAGGTTGGGGGGAGGGTTCAACTATTCTGCTCCCACCGGCAAGGCCGGCGCTCTGCGTTGCCCCCCTCTGTCCTGCCGGACATCTCCCCCACACGGGGGGAGATTGCGCCGTCATTATTCCTTGCCACCAATCGGATAGGTCGCAGAAGGCGCGACGCGTGTGCCGCCAGCCAATCTCCCCCCTTGTGGGGGAGATGTCCGGCAGGACAGAGGGGGGCGCGAAGGAACACCGTGATCTCCGTTGTCAGCTATCCCCTCGCCAGCCTCGCCTCCCTGCCGCCGCGGCGGCGGCCGCCGTTGTTGGCGGCTTCGCCGGGGACCGAGATGGCGACCGGCGCGGCGACCGCGTGGCCGCCCTCGGCGGGCTTGTAATCCTTGTAGGTCTTGATCCAGGTCATGCAGTCGCGGTCGGTGCCGGCGAGCACGTTGGCGCCGCGCACCATCTCCATCTCCTGCGGCCGGCAGGGGTTCATGATGGCGCTGGTCATGCCGGCGCCGATCACCATCGGGATGAAGGCGGCGTTGATGCCGTGGCGGTGCGGCAGGCCGAAGGAGATGTTCGAAAGGCCGCAGGTCGTGTTGACCTTCAATTCCTCGCGCAGGCGGCGCAAGAGCGCGAAGACCTGGCGGCCGGCGTCGCCCAGCGCGCCGATCGGCATGACCAGCGGATCGACCACCACGTCCTCGGCCTTGATGCCGTGGTCCATGGCGCGCTCGACGATCTTCTTGGCGACGGCGAAGCGGACGTCGGGATCCATCGAGATGCCGGTCTCGTCATTGGAGATCGCCACCACCGGCACATCGTATTTCTTCACCAGCGGCAGGATCGCCTCGAGCTTCTCCTCCTCGCCGGTGACGGAATTGACCAGCGGCCGTCCCTTGGCGACCTTGAGCGCCGCCTCGATCGCGGCGGAGACCGAGGAGTCGATCGACAGCGGCACGTCGACGAGCCCCTGCACGATCTCCAGCGTCTGGACGAGGAGCGCCGGCTCGGTCGCGTTCGGATCGACTGCGGTGACGCCCGCATTGACGTCGAGCATGGTGGCGCCTGCCTGCACCTGCTCGATCGCGTCCTTGCGCACCGTGTCGAAATTGCCTTCCACCATCTCGGCGGCGAGCTTCTTGCGGCCGGTCGGGTTGATGCGCTCGCCGATGACGCAGAAGGGCTGGTCGAAACCGATGACGATTTCCTTCCGGGCCGAGGCGACGATGGTGCGGGTCATGAAGGTGCTCCGTTGATGGGTGCGGACCGACGGTCCGATCAATGGCCGGTCCGGACGATTTCGCCCGGCATCTGGTTGGGGTCGTCGTGGAGGATGTGGCCCAGCCGTTCGGCGACACGCGCGTCGTCGGCCCGCAATTCGCGCCGCCACGGCCGGCGGCCGCGCAGGACGCCGGATTCGTCGACGATCTCGGCGACGAACTCCTCCTGCCGGTAGGCCATGACGTGGATGCCGGAGACGCCCTCGATCTCCTTCACCTCGTTGATAATGTCGATGCAGAGCCGCTTGCCCTCGGCCTTCTGGTCGGCGGCGCCCTCGAGCCGCGCGATGACGGCGTCGGGGATGTGGACGCCGGGCACGTTGGTGCGCATCCAGCGCGCGGTCCTGGCCGAGGCGAGCGGGCCGACGCCGACGAGGATGAAGCACTCCTTGTCGAGCCCCATCTCGCGCACCTGCGCCATATAGCGGCGGAGCATGGGCACGTCGTAGCAATACTGGCTCTGGACGAACTGGGCGCCGGCGGCGATCTTCTTGGCGAGCCGCAGCGCGCGGAACTCGTAGGGCGGGGCGAAGGGATTAATCGCGGCGCCGAGGAAGACGGCCGGCGGCGTCGTCAGCTTGCGGCCGGACAGGAACTTGGCCTCGTCGCGCATGGTACGGATCGTCTCCAGCAGCGACATGCAGTCGAGGTCGAAGACCGGCTTGGCGCCGGGCTGGTCGCCGGCCTGGACGCCGTCGCCGGTGAGGCAGAGGATGTTCTGCACGCCCATCGCCGCCGCCCCCAGCACGTCGCCCTGGATGGCGATGCGATTCTTGTCGCGGCAGGCGATCTGCATGATCGGCGCGTAGCCCATGCGCGTCAGCAGGGCGCAGATGCCGACCGAGGACATGTGGCAGTTGGCGCCCGAGGCGTCGACGGCGTTGATGCCGTCGACCCAGCCGTCGAAGATTGCGGCGCGCTCGTAGACGTCCTCCGGATTGGCGCTGTCGGGCGGGTTGAGCTCGGCGGTGACGGCGAACTCGCCCCGCCGCAGGACACGCTCCAGCCGCCCGCGCGAGGAATGGCCGGGCAGCGGCTCGAGCGGCAGATGCGCGCCGGCGGCGTGCTCGTCGGGCTGAGCCGGGCGGGGCGGAGTCATGGGGCGGCCTTTTCCTTCGCGGCCGCGGCCTGTGCCGTGACGCGCAGCCAGGCCGAGGTCTCGCGCAGCGACTGGTCGACCGGCTTCTGCACGGCGAGGATGGCGTCGCCGCCCTTCATCCTGCGCGAGCCTTCCCAGGCCTTGACCCAGACGCAGGGCATATCCGGCTCCACCTCGCAATTGCCGTTGGCGCGGACGCCGCCGCAGGGACCGTTGCGCAACTGCTTGGGGCAGTTCATCGGGCAGGACATGCCGGTCGAGGACAGGATGCACTGGCCGCACATGCGGCAGTCGAACATGAAGCCCTTGACCCGCTTCTCGACGAACTTGACCGGCTTCTCGACGCGGCCGTAGCCGATGCCGTTCCAGACCGGGTGGAGAAGCAGGAAGAGGTCGGCGAAGCGACCGTAGAACCATTCGAGCAGGCGCGCATTGCGGACCGACCAGAGCCGCATCGTGAAGCGGCGCTGGACGCGGCGCTGGGGCGAGGTGTCGGCCGGCTTGTAGGCGGTTTTGGGCGCGGTCCTGCGCACGATCGCCGCCTGGGTGACGCCGCCCGCGGTCGAGGGCGGCACGGCCTGGGGCGCGTCCGCCGGGCCTTTGGCGGTGGTCGCTGGGGGCGTCCGCTCAGCCATTGTCTCGGCCCTCCGAATTGACGAGAGCGACGAGACGGGCCTTGTCGTAGGTCGTCTCGAGGTCTGCCGCCGCGCGGTCGGCCTCGGCCTCAAGATCGTCACCGACCTCGACCGGGTCGCCGCGGCGCCATTCGGCGAGGTAGGAATCCGAATCGCGCGCGCCGACGCGCATGGCGCACATGTCGATCGCCTCTGTGAAGCGCAGCGGCAGCTCGCGCTTGGCGCTCTGGCGGCCCTTCTTGACGACCACCTGCGAGGGGATGTCGCGCCAGTAGATGATGGTGAGCTGGGCCAATCGAAACGCCTTTCCGGAAGTCGGGCGAGCATTGCCGGATGGCCAGTCCGGTCGCTTGTTGCGCGGCGACGCGCGGCAATTCAAAAACGACGCGCCGTCAAAGGCCGAAATAGGCGGAGGCGACGACGCCCGCCGCACCGACCACGGCGCCGATGATGGCCAGCGCGACGAGGCCGATGAAGCTGCCGATTGCGAGGCAGACGCCATCGCGCTCGCCCAGCGCCAGGCCGATCACCGCAACCGAGAGGGAAGGGAGCCAGTTGCCCAGCGGGATGGGCAACGTCACAGCGATCGCCATCACCAGCGCGACCATGCCGACCGGCCTGTCGGCCCGGCCGGGGGCGAAGGGCCAGGAGCGCGGCCGCACGAAGCGCTCCAGCCATTCGAGCAGCGGGATCAGTCGCTTCGCAGCCTTGCGGAAGCGTTCGACCGTGAAGGTCTTCCCGGTCAGGAAGCGCGGCAGCCAGGGGGTCTCGTAGCCAAGCACCATCTGCAGGGCGACGAGGACCATGGGCGGCCCGAGGATCAGCGTCGTGCCGATCGGCAGGGGCAGCAGGTTAAGGGCGGCAAACAGCAGGAGCAGCGCGGCGAAGCTCCTGTCGCCGAGCGCGTCCCTGATCTCGCCGATGCTGACCGTGCCCTCGCTGCGCGCCGACAGTTCGCGAAATATCTGCGACAGCCGCCGCGAGGGCGGGCGGATGGTGTCGCGGAGTGCGGGCAGTATCTGGTCCATGTCGGTCACTGGATGTTGCGACCCGTAATATGACACTAGGAGGCCGAAGGAAATCTTTCCCTCGATCCAAACCCGGCGATGATGGCGTTGTTCTGGCGCGGCTGCGGCAATTGACCCGCACCTATGGCCGGGGGCCGGAGTTCCCGGCGGCGACGCGGAGCGCAACCGTGAGGTCGCCATAGCCGGTCGACCGCTTCTCGTAGGCGAGGCCGAGCATCTCGGCGGCGTCGCGCGCCACCTGCTCCAGTACCGGGTCTTCCGTCTGGGCCAGGTACACGAGCTTCTGGTAGTTGCCGAAATAGTCCTTTGCAAGTTCGGGATGGCGGTCGAGGCCGAGCGGCCTGACGAAGAAGGCGTCGAACTGGCGGCAGAGGAAGTCGGTCATGTAGAAGGCGGTCATATCGCCTTCCTCGACGCGGGCGAAGGCTTCCAGCCCCTGATAGAAGGCGAAGCAGTGGGGGCCGGCGATCCGCTCGACGCCGTGCTTCGCGCACACCCTGTCCAGCATGCCGCCGGTGCCGCAGTCGGCGTAGCCGACGAATATGTCGCGCCAGCCCTCCTCCTTCGCCCTGGCGATCGCTTCGTCCATCGCTGGGGCAATGCGATCGGGATGGAAGTGGTACTCGGCGGGCAGGCAGGTCAATTCGAGATGGTCGAGCCCCAGGCTCTCCTTCACCGCCAGCACCTCGCGCGCGATCATGCCGCAGGCGATCACCTTGAGCTTGCCTGTCGCGGGTCGCGTCCGCGCGTTGGTCATCCGGGCCTTGATCATCTGGCCATCTTCAGCAGGCATTCGGTCTCCCGCACGGGTTAGCGGGCCGCTCCCGTCCTGCGACACGTCCCTTCATCCGTGCTATGGTGCCGCCGGTGCGGCACGACGTCTGCCGGAGGATGGGACATGAAGCTTGTCATCCAGTCACTCACGCTGATTGCGCTCGTCATCGGTGCGGTGTCGGCCGCGGGCTGCGCCCCGAGGCCGGACGGCACCTCCGACAACCGCGACTCCGGTGGCTACTGACATCGGCGCCGCTGCCGTGGCGCGACGGAATCGGCCACCGGCGGCTGGACCAGATCCGTCTCGACCGTCTAGCGTCCGGCGGCCGCGAGCACGTTGTGCTTGCGCCTCATGTAGTCCTTGGCGGTCTCGACCGCCACCGCGGCGTCGCGGCAATAGGCGTCGGCGCCCACGGCCTTGCCGAACTCCTCGTTCAGCGGCGCGCCACCCACGAGGACCACGAGGTCGTCGCGCAGGCCCTTCTCCTTCAGCGTGTCGATGACGACCTTCATGTAGGGCATCGTCGTCGTCAGCAGCGCCGACATGCCGATGATGTCCGGGTCGTGCTCCTCGATCGCACGGAGATAATTCTCGACCGGATTGTTGATGCCGAGGTCGACGACGTCGAAGCCGGCGCCTTCCATCATCATGCCGACGAGGTTCTTGCCGATGTCGTGGATGTCGCCCTTGAC
>VFQR01002322.1_pt1 | contig 12320 bp, 11 predicted proteins | sample 3512321 | NCBI WGS metagenome assembly VFQR01 (sample SAMN10412374, study PRJNA504923) | tailings metagenome | isolation source: Relicate 3 Philex TSF1 revegetated site | place: Philippines: Tuba, Benguet | collected 2017-08-29
GCGAGCCGGGCGAGATGATCGCCTTCGGCTGGAAGCGCTGGCGCACCATGTCGCGCACCATCTTGATGGCATCGGAGGCGCGCGTGACGCACATGACGAGGTCGGGATTGATGGAGCGGATCTTGGTGACCTCCACCGAGAGGTCCTGGGCGCGCGGATCGTAGGCGATCTTCTCCACGAGCTCGATCGGCAGATTCACGCGCGGCCAGATGGCGTCCATGGCGCCGCGCTGGGCCGTGCCGAAGGTGTCGTTGGCGTGCAGGAACACGGCCTTCTCGAACTTGATGTTCTTGGCGTCCATCACGTCCTTGATGAGACGCAGGCCGTTCGTCACGAGCTGGCCGCCGGTCTGGAAGTTGCGGACGAGGAACTTGTAGCCCTGCTCGGTGATCTGCGGGGCGGCAGCGACGTTGACCACGAAGGGGATCTGCCGCTGCTCGGTCACCTGGGCGATGGCGAGGGTGTGGCCGGAATCGAAGGCGCCGGTGAGCACATGGCAGCCATCGTTGATGGCGCGCTCGGCCTGGGTGCGGGCGACGTCGGCGTTGGATTCCGTGTCGATGTGAACGATCTCGACCTTGTAGCCGAGCTGGGCGAGCAGTTCGGGCGCTGCGAGCACGCCGCGGTGCATCGACTGGCCGGCCTGGGCGAAGAAGCCGGAGCGCGGCAGCAGCGAGCCGATCTTCAGCGTCTGGGCCTGCGCCCTGACGATGGACGGGGCAGCGAGAGCGGCAGCGGCGCCGGCGACGACGGTGCGGCGGGTAAAGGTGGTCGTCCTGGTCATCAATTCCTCCATGAACCCGGCCCTTGTCTCCAGCCGGCTCGCTCGATCGGGCGCGATCTTACGCAAATGCGTCCGGAGGGAAAGCACATCGGCTTGCATGACGCCTGCGCCGTTCGGCCAAACTCCGTCCTTCAGGCGGGTGTCTTGTGCTCGAAGCGGCAGATGTCGGCGATGATGCACTTGCCGCAGAGCGGCTTTGCCGCCTTGCAGACATATCGCCCGTGCAGGATCAGCCAGTGGTGCGCGTGCAGGCGATAGGGGTCCGGCACCACCTTCTCAAGGCCGAGTTCCACCGCCAGAGGCGTCTTGCCGACGGCGAGGCCCGTGCGATTGGCGACCCTGAACAGGTGGGTATCGACGGCAATCGTCGGGATGCCGAAAGCCATGTTCAGCACCACGTTGGCCGTCTTGCGACCGACGCCCGGCAGCCTTTCGAGAGCCTCGCGGTCGGCAGGCACCTCGCCGCCATGCTCCTCGATCAGCCGCTGCGACAGGGCGACGACGTTCTTGGCCTTGTTGCGGAAGAGACCGATCGTCTTGATGTAGCCTGTCAACCTCTCCTCGCCGAGCGCGACCATCTTCTGCGGCGTGTCGGCCACTTGGAACAGCGGCCGCGTCGCCTTGTTGACGCCAACGTCGGTGGCCTGTGCCGAGAGCACCACGGCGACCAGCAGCGTGAAGGCATTGACGCTTTCGAGCTCGCCCTTCGGTTCAGGCTCGACCTGATGGAAGCGGAAGAAGATCGCCTCGATCTCCTGGGGCGTCAGCCCGTCGCGCTTGCGTCTCTTCGCGGCGGCCTTCGCCGCCACGGTATTGGCGATGGCCTTGGCCGGACGACGGGCCGGCGAGATTGCCTTACGTGTCGGCTTTCGGGGAGTGGTCGGCGCGCGCATGACCGTCGTATAATCGCAGGCGATGAACCCCGGCAACATCTCCCCGACCATGACGGCAGGCGACGCGGCCACATCCGCTGACGCGCCGCTGTTCGCCGCCATCCTGACGCCTCACCGCTCCATGGGCTGGCCCGGCTTCATCGCCGTGATGCTCGCGGTCGGCGCCATCAATCTCGTCGGCGCCATCGTCTTCGGAGCCATCGGCGCCTGGCCCGTGCTGCCCTTCCTCGGTCTCGACGTGCTGATCATCTTCCTCGCCTTCCGCGCCAATTACCGGCACGCCCGCGCCTTCGAGGAGGTCATCGTCACACCGCATGAAATCCGCATCCGCAAGGTCAGCTGGCACGGCCGCGCGCGCGAGTGGCGGTTCAACCCCGCCTGGACGCGCCTCACGCAGACACGCGACGAGGAGGACGGTCAGGTGCTGGCGCTGACCCTCGACGAGGGGCGGCGGCGGCTCGACATCGCGACTTTCCTCCCCCCCGTCGAGCGCGACGGTTTCGGGCGGGCCCTCAGGCTCGCTCTCGACGAGGCGCGGCGCGGTCCGACACGCACCCATTTCGACTGACATCGCTGAGCAGCAAGAGGCAGACATGGCCGGATCGGTCGACCGCGTCAGGGAGGCGCTGAGGTCAAAGGGGCACCCCGACGACATCGTCACCTTTCCCGACAGCACGCGAACCGCGGTGGAAGCCGCCGCGGCCGTCGGCTGCGAAGTGGCGCAGATCGCCAAGTCCATCCTGTTTCGCGCCGGCGACACGCCCGTTCTCGTGGTGGCCTCGGGGGCCAACCGCATCGATGCCGCCAAGGTGGCGGCTCATATCGCATCGCCGGTGGCGAGGCCGGACGCCGCGTGGGTCCGGCTGGTGACGGGCTTCGCCATCGGCGGCGTTTCGCCCGTCGGGCACCTGACGGCGCCGACCGTGCTGATCGACGAGGACCTCGCAGCCCTGGACCCGATCTGGGCGGCGGCCGGGGCGCCGAATGCCGTGTTCCGGACCGGTTTCGCCGAACTCGTGAGGATCAGCGGCGCGCGGGTCGCCGACATCAGGGAATGACCATGGGAGGACCGGCATGATCGACCACGTCTCGGTCGCCGTCAGCGACCTTGCCAGGTCCACCGCCTTCTACGATCGGGTCTTCGCGCCGATCGGCCTCGTCCGCCTCGTCACGCGCGAGAGGAGCGTGGGCTACGGCAAGGCCTATCCGGAGTTCTGGATCAATCTGCGCGAGGGCTACGCAGCCCCGGCCGGAGATCCCGGCTCGCATGTCTGCCTGAGAACGCGTGACGAGGCGTCAGTCACCGCTTTCCATGCCGCTGCTGTGGCCCATGGCGGAACCGACAGCGGCGGGCCGGGACCGCGACAAGCGGCGATGACCCCCTATTTCGGCGCCTTCATCCTCGATCCGGACCGCAACAAGATCGAGGTCCTGACCTTTCCGAAGGCCGGCTGACCGACCCGCGCGAATTTCTCGGCGAGGCACAGGAATCGGGTGGTTCCGACAGCGCCAGCGCGCCACATTCGGCTCAAGTCCAGGAGATTCAGGAGCCTCCCCATGCTGAACGTCGTCCAGTTGGAAAAGCACGGCACGCCGATCCGTCTCGCGGAAGCCGCCGACGACTACGAGATCGTCCGTCGCACCCTCGCCTTCATCACCGACCACTGGCGCCGCCAGCCGACGGTGGAGGAGATGGCCGAGCATGTCGGCCTGTCGCCGGGGCACCTGCACCACCTGTTCCGCCGCTGGGCGGGGCTGACGCCGAAGGACTTCCTGCAGGCCATCACGCTCGATGCCGCCCGCGCCCTGCTGCGCGACGAGGCGACCGTGCTCGATACGGCCTACGAGGTCGGCTATTCGGGGCCCGGGCGCCTGCACGACCTCTTCGTCACACACGAGGCCATGTCGCCGGGCGAGTTCAAGTCGGGCGGCGAGGGGCTGACCATGCGCTACGGCTTCCACCCCTCGCCCTTCGGGCTGGCTATCGTCGTGGCGACCGACCGGGGCCTTGCCGGCCTCGGCTTCTGCGATGGCGGCGGCGAGCCCTCGGCGCTGGCCGACATGAAAGGGCGCTGGCCGAAGGCCGCCTTCGTCGAGGATACGGCCGCGACCGCCCCCCTTGCCGAGCGCGTCTTCGATCCGAAGGCCTGGGCCGGTGACCGGCCGCTGCGGGTCTGCCTCATCGGCACCGACTTCGAGGTGAGGGTGTGGGAGACGCTGCTGCGGATCCCCATGGGCAAGGCGACGACCTATTCCACCATCGCCAGCCATATCGGCAAGCCGACCGCGGCCCGCGCAGTGGGCGCGGCGGTGGGCAAGAACCCGATCTCCTTCGTCGTGCCCTGCCACCGCGTGCTCGGCCGCTCGGGCGCGCTGACGGGCTACCACTGGGGCCTGACCCGCAAGCAGGCGATGCTCGGCTGGGAGGCCGGCCACGCCGGGTGAAGCGCGCCGCCGGCGCCATGGCTCCCCTGCCCTGCCGACTGCTGGATTTCCGGCCGCGGCCGGCTAGAAGAGCGGAGTGACAAGCTCCCCGCCTCTCGCCGCATCCCCCGTCGTCAACCACCGGCGCGTCCTCGCCATCGCCGTGCCGATGATCTTCGCGCATGTGACGACGCCGCTGCTCGGCATCGTCAGCGCCACTGCCATCGGCCGGCTGGGCGATGCGACGGCCCTCGCCGCGGTGGCGCTCGGTGCCGTCATCATCGACGTGATCTTCTGGGCCTTCGCCTTCCTGCGGATGGGCACCATTGGCCTGACGGCGCAGGCGCTCGGCCGGGCCGACGATACCGAGAGACGCGCCGTGATCGCCCGCGCGCTGCTGCTGGGAGTCCTCTGCGGCGTCGCTCTCATCGTCCTGCAGAGGCCGCTGCTCTGGCTGTTCTTCAAGGCCATGGGCGCGTCGGAGGCCGTGACGGCAGCCGCCGATACCTATGTGTCGATCCGGCTGCTCTCGGCCCCTGCCGTCTTCATCAACTTCGCCATTCTCGGCTGGCTCCTCGGACAGGCCCGGACCATGACGGGCCTCGTCCTGCAGGTCGTCATCAACGTCGCCAACATGGCGCTGACCGTGCTCTTCGTCTCCGTCCTCGGCCTCGGTATCACGGGGGCGGCGACCGCAAACGCATTGGCAGAATACGGCGGCGCCGTGATCGGCCTCGTCCTCGTGATGGCTTCTCTCGGTGGCCGGTTCGGCGTTGCGCGCAGCGTCATCCTCGACCGTGCGCGTATCCTCCGCACCATCGCCATCAACCGCGACATCATGATCCGCACGGCCGCCCTTGTCGGCTCCTTCGCCTTCTTCACGCGGCAGGGCGCGGTCGGAGGTGACACCGTTCTCGCGGCCAACGCCATCCTGATGAATTTCGTCGGCATCGTCGCCTTCTTCCTCGATGGCTTCGCGACGTCTGCCGAGCAGCTGGGCGGCCAGGCGGTCGGCGCGCGGGACGAGCGCGCCTTCCGGCGGGCGGTGCTGCTGTCGACCTTGTGGGCGGTGATATTCGGGGCGCTCGCCTCTGCGGCCTTCCTCGCCGGTGGCGGCCAGGCCATCGACTTCGTGACGACGTCGGAGGCGGTGCGTGCCGAGGCGCGGCGCTACCTGCCCTACATGGCGCTGACGCCCTTCACCGGCGTCATGGCCTTCCTGTTCGACGGCGTCTTCATCGGCGCGACATGGACGATCGCCATGCGCAACTGCATGGTCGCGGCCATGGCGACCTTCATCGCGGCATGGTGGCTGCTGCAGGGATATGGCAATGACGGGCTGTGGATCGCCTTCCTGATCCTGCAGGCCGTGCGTGGGCTCTACCTGGGGCTGATGCTGCCCGGCCTGATGCGATCGACCTTCAGGTGAGGCGCCAGTCGGCGTTCCCCTTGCCGACGAGATCAGAGACCGAGGCCAGCCGGTCCCGTGCGAGGCGAGCGGTCAGCCCCTCCTTGATCTCGCCGACGAGGCTGAAACCCCTGAACACCATGGCCGAATAGAGCTGCACCAGCGATGCGCCAGCGGCGATCTTGGCATAGGCGTCGTCGGCCGAAGCGATGCCGCCAACGCCGACCAGCGGGAACTGTCCCTCGACGCGCCGGTAGGTCTCGGCCAGCATCTTCGTCGCCTTGTCGAACAGCGGACGGCCGGACAGGCCACCCGTCTCCCTTGCGGTCGCCTGATCCTTCAGGCTGGCCGGACGATCGATGGTGGTGTTCGAGACGATCATGCCGTCGATGCCACGCTGGCGGCTGACCCTCACCATGTCGTCGAGGCCGTCGAGGCTGAGGTCGGGCGCGACCTTGACGAGGATGGGACGGCCCGGCGCCGCCTTGTCCCGCGCCTCGATGCAGCGGGCGAGGACGTCGTCGAGGAAGCTTGCCTGCTGCAGATCGCGGAGACCCGGCGTATTGGGCGAGGAGACGTTGACCGAGAGATAGGAGACGTGGGGGGCGAGGCGCTCGACCAGAAGGCCGTAGTCGGCGACGCGGTCGGTGGAATCCTTGTTCGGCCCGATGTTCACCCCGACGATGCCACCGCGGCGGCTGCGCGCGGCGAGCCGGCGCGCCACGGCATCGACGCCATCGGAATTGAGGCCGTAGCGGTTGATGACGGCCTCGTCGGGCACAAGGCGGAAGACGCGCGGCTTCGGGTTGCCCGGCTGCGGCTTCGGCGTCACGCCGCCGACCTCTACGAAGCCGAAGCCGAGGCGGAGCGCTGCATCCGGCACCTCGGCATTCTTGTCGAAGCCGGCGGCAAGGCCCACGGGATTGGAAAAGTCGAGCCCGAAGGCCGAGACGGCGAGGCGCCTATCGTCGGCTCCGCAGGACGGCAGCGGCAGCGCCTTCAGCGCGGCGATGGCGAGGTTATGGCCCGTTTCCGGATCGGTGGAGAGGAGGAGCGGACGGGCGAGGCGCGAGGCGATGGCGAGGAGCGACATGCCCCGTGTTTGGCACCGGACGGCGGAGCCGGCAAGGGTGCCGAGGCGCCTTCCGGCGCCTCGTGCGGCAATGGGCCCGCGCCTCGGCGCTCACAGCCTGACGATCTTGGCGTCGACCGGCCATTCCAGCGTCTTCAGCGCCTGGGCGAGATCCTCGATCAGGTCGTCGGCATCCTCGAGACCGACGGACAGGCGCAGCAGGCCGTCGGTGATGCCCATCTCGAGCTTCTCGGCGGGCGTGAAGCGATCGTGGGTCGTCGTCGGCGGATGGGTGATGAGGCTCTTCGCGTCGCCGAGATTGTTGGAGATCTTGATGATGTTCAGGGCGTTGGCGACACGGAAGGCGCCGGCCTTGCCGCCCTCCACCTCGAAGGCGACCAGCGTCGAGCCGCCGCGCATCTGGCGCTGGGCGAGCTCATACTGCGGATGGTCCTTGCGGCCGGGATAGATGACCTTCGTGATGCCCGGCATTGTCGCAAGTGCATCGGCCACCTTGGCCGCGCTCTGCGTCTGCCTCTCGACGCGCAGCGGCAGCGTCTCCAGGCTCTTCAGCACCACCCAGGCGTTGAACGGGCTCATGGCCGGGCCGGTCTGGCGCAGATACTGGTAGACGTTGTCCTGGATGAACTGCTTCGAGCCGAGGATGACGCCGCCAAGGCAGCGCCCCTGGCCGTCGATGTGCTTCGTCGTGGAATAAACGACGCAGTCGGCGCCGAGCTGGAGCGGGCTCTGCATCATCGGCGTGGCGAAGACGTTGTCCACGGTGACCTTGATGCCCGTCTTCTTGGCGATCCGGCAGATCGCCGCGATGTCATAGACCTCGAGGGTGGGGTTGGTCGGGCTCTCGAGGAAGAAGACCTTGGTGTTGGGCCTGACCGCCGCCTCCCACTGGGCGAGGTCCGCGCCGTCGACCAGCGTCGACTGGACGCCGAAGCGCGGCAGCAGGTTCTCGATGATGTAGCGGCAGGACCCGAACAGCGCCTTGCAGGCCACCACATGGTCGCCGGCCGAGAGCTGGCCGAACATCGCGGCGTTGACCGCTGCCATGCCCGTGGCGGTCGCCTTGGCCGCCTCGGCGCCCTCGAGGAGGGCGATGCGGTCCTCGAACATCTGGACGGTCGGGTTGGAGAAGCGGGCATAGATGAAGCCCGGATCGGTGTTCTTGAACCGTGCCTCGGCCTGCTCGGCGCTCTCGTAGACGTGGCCCTGGGTGAGGAACAGCGCCTCGGAGGTCTCGCCGAACTCGGAGCGGAGCGTGCCGCCGTGGACGAGGCGCGTCGCCGGCCGGACGCGGGTGGGGTCAAAGGGCTTCTTCATCAGCTCGTCCTCGCGGCGCAGTGCGGGGGCACTTGTCCCCCGAAAAAACAGAACCCGGCCTGGCAAAAGCCGAGGCCGGGTTGATCCCGCGCGCCCGGCCTTTTAGCGAATTGTTTAGCGTGGTTCGCAAGCCGGCCGGCCAAATCTCCACGTCGTGGAAGCTTGGTAGGCGGCGCCCGGGAACGCGTCAAGTGTTTTGTTCGTTTTGACGAACGCTTCGTTCGTCGGGGTTGGCCACATGGTGGACGATACGGTTCAGGGCATCCTGCCGTCACAGGCGATCGAGGATCTGGTGGCGCGCGGGGCCATCCGCATCGCCCGCGCGCTCGATGCCGACCAGGTGCAGCCGGCATCCCTCGATCTCAGGCTCGGGACCCGCGCCTACCGCATCCGCGCGAGCTTCCTGCCCGGTCCGAACACGACGGTCGCCGACCGTCTGCAATCGCTCGCCCTTCACGAGATCGACCTGACCCGCGGAGCGGTGCTGGAAACCGGCTGTGTCTATCTGGTCGAGCTGCTGGAAGGCCTCGCGCTGCGCGGCGGCATCTCGGCCACCGCCAACCCGAAGAGCTCCACCGGCCGCCTGGACGTCTTCACCCGCGTCATCCTCGACCGCGCCCAGGCCTTCGACACGATCCCGGCGGACTATGAGGGGCCCCTCTATCTCGAAATCTCGCCGCAGACCTTTCCCATTCTCGTACGCACGGGCTCGCGCCTGTCGCAGATCCGTTTCCGCCGCGGCAGGGCGGATCTGACACTCGACGAGGTCAATGCTCTCCAGGAGACGGAACGGCTGGTGGATACCGGAACGCCCGTGGTGGGCCCGGTCGGCATCGCGGTGACCATCGACCTGCTCGGCGAGGCCTGGGGAGGCCTGCTCGGCTATCGCGCCAAGCGCCATTCCAGCGTCATCGACGTCGACAGGAAGGCGGCGCACGACGTGCTCGATTTCTGGGAGCCGATCCAGGAGCGCGGCAAGGGCGAGATGATCCTCGACCCGGACGAGTTCTACATCCTCGCCTCCAAGGAGGCGGTGGTGGTTCCGCCGGACTATGCGGCGGAGATGCTGCCCTTCGACCCTCTGGTGGGCGAGTTCCGGGCCCACTACGCCGGCTTCTTCGACCCCGGCTTCGGCCATGCCGCCGCGGGCGGCAAGGGTGCCCGGGCCGTGCTGGAGGTGCGCTCGCGCGAGGTGCCCTTCATCCTCGAGCACGGGCAGATCGTCGCCCGCCTCGTCTATGAGCGGATGACCGAGCGGCCGAAGAGCCTCTATGGGCAGGTCGGCTCCAACTACCAGGCGCAGGGCCTGAAGCTGTCGAAGCACTTCCGCTAGCGCCGGGCCTCACACCCCCGACAGCTGCTGCTCCACCAGCCGCGCGAAGCAGCTGGCACCGATGGGCAACAGGTCGTCGTTGAAGTCGTAGTGGCCGTTGTGCACCGGCACGGCCTTGTGCGTTTCGGTCACCTGCCCCAGCAGCATGAAGGCGCCGGGGGCTTTCTCCAGGTAGTAGGCGAAGTCCTCGCCGGCGGTGAGCGAAGGCAGGTCCGTCTTGATGAGGTCATCGCCGACCACGTCGCGCGCCGCCGCCTCGAAGGCGGAGGCCTCCTCCACCGTGTTGATGGTGGGCGGGTAGGAGCGCTTGTAGTCGAGGATGAGTTCCACGCCGTGGGCAGCGCAGAGGCCCTGGACCGTCTGGTGGAAGAGCTCGTCCATGGCCTTGCGGGTGCCGGGCTTCAGCGTGCGGATGGTGCCGGACATGGTGACGGTCTCAGGGATGACGATCTGCGAGGTTCCCGCGTGGAACATGCCGATGGAGAGCACCACGGTGTCGTGCGGGTCCATGCGGCGGCTGACGAGGTTCTGCAGGGCACCGTAGATCTGCACGGCGCAGGGCAGCGGATCGAGGCCGCGATGCGGCTGGGCGGCGTGGCTGGAGCGGCCCTTCACGGTGATGGTGAAATAGTCGACCGCCGCGAGCACGGTGCCGGGCCGGATGGCGGCCGTGCCGAGCGGGAGGTCCCAGGCGTTGTGGATGCCGTAGACCTGGTCGCAGGGGAACTTCTCGAACAGGCCATCGCGCAGCATCTCGGCGGCACCGGTGAGGCCCTCCTCGGCCGGCTGGAAGATCAGGTGGACGGTGCCGGAGAAGTTGCGCGTCTCGGCGAGGTAGCGCGCGGCGCCGAGCAGCATGGTGGTGTGGCCGTCATGGCCGCAGGCATGCATGCGGTTCTCGTAGGTGCTCTTGTAGGGCAGGTGGTCGTTGAGCTCGGGCATGGGCAGAGCGTCCATGTCGGCACGCAGACCGATCTTCCGGTTGCCGGGCCGGCCATGGATCACGCCCATGATGCCGGTCTTGCCGAAGCCGCGATGCACCTCGATGCCCCAGGATTCCAGCTTCTCGGCGACGATGCCGGAGGTGCGAACCTCCTCGAAGCCGATCTCCGGATGGGCATGGAAGTCGCGCCGCCATTCCGTCATCTCGGGATGGAACTGGGCGATGCGGTCGATGACGGCCATGGCATTCCTCGCAAGCGAGCGACAGACGATGGCCGAAGGCTATCGATCCGTTCTGCGAACGCCAATGGGCCGGCCGCAGCGCAGCCCTGCGCCCCTCAGCAGCGGCGGAAGGTGAGATAGCAGGGGGTGCGGCCCTCTCGCAGCGCCTTGGCCTCGTAGCGGGTCGACTGCCAGTTCGGCCAAGGCGTCTTCCAGTCGGCGGCGGTCTCGGCCGCGAAGGTGAAGTCGGTTGAGCGCAGCAGGCGCTCCAGCGTCCAGGCGGAGTAGTGGTCGATGTCGCTGGCGAAGCGGAATTCCGCCCCGGGTTTGAGGATGCGGGCGAACTGCCGGACCGTCTCGTCCGACACGAAGCGCCGCTTGTGGTGCCGCGTCTTCGGCCAGGGATCGGGATAGAGCAGATAGACGATGTCGAGCGAGGCGTCGGGGAACCAGGGCAGCAGCACACCCGCGTCCTCGGTGTGCAGGCGGACATTGTCGATGGCGCTGCGCTCGATCTCGGCCAGCATCTTGGCCATGCCGTTGACGAAGGGCTCGACGCCGACGAAGCCGAGATGGGGATGGGCGGTCGCTTCACGGACGAGGTGCTCGCCACCGCCAAAACCGATCTCAAGCACATAGCCGTCGACCGGCCGCGGGAAGAGGCTGGCGAGATCGCAGCGCCGCGAGGGATCGACGCGCAGGCGCGGCAGGAGCGCCTCGAACAGGTCCGCCTGATGCGGCCTGAGGGCCTTGCCCTTGCGGCGGCCAAAGAAGGAGCCCTGCCCCGCGAGGCGCTTGTCGTCGGTCATGGATCGATCGGTCATCGGCTGTCTTGGCGCGTCGCCCTGCAAAGAGGACGCACTTCTTCGATGCAAGCCGGCCCCTTGGCAAGGCCGGGCAACAGAAAAGGGGGCGCGAGGCCCCCTTCCCTATTCCATCAGGAACGCGTCGCCTCAGCCGGCGACGGCTTCCTTCAGCTTGGCGACGAGGTCGGTCTTCTCCCAGGAGAAGCTGCCGTCGCGGCCGGCCTTGCGGCCGAAGTGGCCGTAGGCGGAGGTGCGGGCGTAGATCGCCTTGTTGAGGCCGAGATGCTCGCGGATGCCACGCGGCGAGAGGTCCATGACCTTGCCGAGGGCGGCTTCGAGCTTGGCTTCCTCGACCTTGCCGGTGCCGTGCAGGTCGACATAGATCGACAGCGGCTGGGCAACGCCGATGGCGTAGGACAGCTGGATGGTGCAGCGGTCGGCGAGCTTGGCGGCGACCACGTTCTTGGCGAGGTAGCGCGCGGCATAGGCGGCCGAGCGGTCGACCTTGGTCGGATCCTTGCCGGAGAAGGCGCCGCCGCCGTGCGGAGCCGCACCGCCGTAGGTGTCGACGATGATCTTGCGGCCGGTCAGGCCGGCGTCGCCGTCCGGGCCGCCGATGACGAACTTGCCGGTGGGGTTGATCCACCACTTGCAGTCCTTGGCGATCTCGATTCCCTCGAGCGTCTCGCGGATCACCGGCTCGACGATCTTCTGCACATCCTTGGAGGTCAGCTTGGCGTCGACATGCTGGGTCGACAGAACAATCTGCGTGACCGCAGCCGGCTTGCCGTTCTCGTAGCGGATGGTGACCTGGCTCTTGGCGTCCGGGCCGAGCTTGCCGCAGTTGCGCTCACCGGCCTTGCGGTACTTGGTGAGGTTCTCGAGGATCTTGTGGGCGTAATAGATCGGCGCCGGCATGAGCTCCGGGGTCTCGCGGCAGGCGTAGCCGAACATGATGCCCTGGTCGCCGGCACCCACGTCCTTGTTGCCGGCCTCGTCGACGCCCTGGGCGATGTCCGCCGACTGCGGGTGCAGCAGCACGTCGATCTTGGCCTTCTTCCAGTGGAAGCCGTCCTGCTCGTAGCCGATCGCCTTGAT
>VFQR01002323.1_pt1 | contig 12317 bp, 9 predicted proteins | sample 3512321 | NCBI WGS metagenome assembly VFQR01 (sample SAMN10412374, study PRJNA504923) | tailings metagenome | isolation source: Relicate 3 Philex TSF1 revegetated site | place: Philippines: Tuba, Benguet | collected 2017-08-29
TAGCTGGACAGGTATATAAAACACTCAAACAGCTTTTAGAAACAATACTCAAAGATTCTAATGGCAAATTTCGGCGTGTAGTTTTAGTAGAATATCCGCGCCGAGGAATTTGGGCGATCGCTTTTGTAACTGGTGCAATCAGCAGTGATATCCAAGCGCAGATGTCTCGCCCGATGCTGAGTGTTTTTATTCCGACAACCCCAAATCCCACTACTGGATGGTATGCAGCCATTCCTGAGGATGAGGTGGTTAACCTGTCCATGTCTATTGAAGACGCTTTTAAAATAGTTGTCTCAGGTGGAATTGTCTCTCCCAATACGCCCTTAATTTTAGCCAAAGAGTCCACATTGGAAATGAAACACGACCAAATTAAACAGCCAGTTATTCACGTAGAAGAAACTTAAGCTCTATCTGGCAAAGTCACAAGCAAATGCGTAATTTTGTTGTTGGACTGTGCCAAAATTGATAGACTTATAAGCTTGTCACGGCCGGTTAATCAATTCTCGCACAATCATCCCTCACTTTTATGCAACCTCGTAAACCCCAGCAAATTGCTCGTGAATTGGCACTGTTAAGTCTTAGCCAACTGCCAGTCAGCCCGAAGAAATTAGATAAATTGGAAGACGAGCAACTAGTATCAAAGTTGGTGCTAGGTGCAGTACGCACCTTGACCTCAGAAGTGCAAGATACCCTAAATAATGCCGCAGGTGAACTGCAACGTAGCAACGATCGCCTTTTAAGTAGCCAAACTCGTGCTTCTGATTTGAATACAGCGAGAACAATGCTCCAAGAGGCGATCGCATCTACCCAAGCAGCAATTAATCAGTTGGGCACCGCCGTTGATTTTCCAGAATTAATTCAGCTAGCTAATCAGGACAAGGGAGTTCGTAATTACGCTAAAGACCTTGTAATGACAGTCAACGAAAATCGACAAATTATAGATGAACTCATATCTAATGCCCTGGTAGACTGGCAAGTAACTCGCCTAGCCCAAATTGACCGAGATATCCTACAAATTGCTGTGGCAGAAATGAAATTCTTAGGAGTTCCAGACAGCATTGCCATCAACGAAGCAGTGGAACTAGCTAAACGGTACAGTGGAGACGAAGGTCATCGGTTTATTAACGGAGTTTTACGCCGAGTTAGCGAGCAGAAGAAAAGTGCATAGTGTTTTATATTGACTTGGCAAAGTGAGGGAGATGGGGAGATGGGGAGATGAGGGGGATGAGGGAGATGAACAGGCAGGGGGCAGGGGGCAGAGGTGAGAATTCCAAACTCCTAACTCCAAACTCCAAACTCCGCAGTGCTAATGCCCAATGCCCCAAGTTAAATTAAACTCATAATTCGTAACTTATAACAACAACTAATACTGCTGCAATGGTTTTTAATTGGTTCCGTCGTCAACATAATGATTCCTCTGACACCTCCTCTGTTGAGAAACAGGAAGAAACTCCTTCTGTACAAGAACCCCAACCAGAGACAGCCGAAACTTCGTCAGATACAACAGCAGACTTGTTGGCGTTTGCTAAAGCTGCTTACAAAAACATTCAACAAAAACAACAATCTCAGACATTAGAAACCCCGACTGATTCAGCAGATACCGCAGCGTCATCAGAACTAGCTGCGACTACTGAAATCACAACTTCTGAAATAGAAACTTTACCAACAGAAGTTGAGGAACCTGCTGTCACAACCCCAGACACAACTCAGGCAGAAGCTATCCAAACAAGCGCAGAGGAAGGTACAGAAGATTCTTTAGTGGTGGCAATTGCTGATCAGCCAGATGTCCCAAGCTCAGAATTAACTACAAGTGAAGCCCAGACAACACCCGTCGAATCGGTAACTACGCCAGAGACGACACAGCCAACAGCACCATCCTTCTTGGAACGGGCGGCGGCGGAACGGCAAGCGAAACTGGAACAATTGATAGCTAGCGCCATCGAAGTTCCAGAACCAGAAGCAGTACAGCCAGCATCAAAGACAGAAGAGGAAATCCCTGAACTAGTTTTTGATGATGGATTTGTTTGGTCAGCGGAAGTTTTAGCAGCTCAAGGTAGACGCGCCCAAGACGTTTCTCTTGAAGAAATTACTTGGTTGAAAAAACTGCGGCAAGGGTTAGACAAAACTCGCCGTAACATTCTCAATCAATTAAAAGCGATCGTTGGTCAAGGGCCGCTGAACCAAGCTGCTGTATCGGAAATTGAGGCTTTGTTGCTACAAGCTGATGTGGGTGTAGAAGCCACAGACTTGATTATCGGTGCGCTACAAAAAAAATTGCTCCAAGAAGTTACCCCACCAGAAGAAGCGATCGCCTACTTAAAGAAAATCCTCCGTGATATGCTGGATGCACCAAGCAAAACATCCCACAAATCTAGCTTTACCCCAGAAAAAGACACTTTAAACATTTGGTTAATCACCGGGGTAAATGGTGCTGGAAAAACCACAACTATTGGTAAAATTGCTCATCTGGGACAAAAATCTGGTTATAAATGCTTGATTGGCGCAGCAGATACCTTCCGCGCCGCTGCTGTGGAGCAAGTCAAGGTTTGGGGTAGTAGAAGCGGTGTCGAAGTCATTGCTAATCCAGGAAAGAATACAGATCCAGCAGCAGTTGTCTTTGATGCGATCGCTGCCGCCCAATCACGTCAAACTGAATTACTTCTCGTAGATACTGCTGGGCGACTGCAAAACAAGAAAAATTTAATGGACGAACTCAGTAAAATTCGGCGAATTATCGACAAAAAAGCCCCAAATGCAAAAGTAGAATCACTGTTGGTTCTAGATGCCACTTTAGGTCAAAATGGACTGCGGCAAGCTGAAGTTTTCTCCCAAGCTGCCCAACTTAGTGGTGTTGTCTTAACCAAGCTTGATGGCACTGCCAAAGGTGGCGTTGCCCTTGCCGTTGTGCAACAACTAGGTTTACCTATTCGATTTATTGGTGCTGGCGAAGGAATCGAAGACCTCCGCCCCTTTTCTAGCTACGAATTTGTCGAAGCCCTGTTGAGTGGCTAGTAATCCATCAAGGAAAATTGACAAATTGAGGGGGACATGAAATGCAGAGAGTTTTAAATTCTGCGAAGTTGGTTTGACAGACGACTAGTTAAAAAAGTTGAGGTAAAAAATTTAGTTGACAAATTGATACATTTAGGTGTTACTGAATCTGGTATCATCGCTTGAATTAACCACAAACAAAATACTGGAAACAGCTAAAATCCTAAAATCATCAGCTGGTCTGAGTAAAATGCCTCGATACTCTCAAGCGTCTTCTCGGCTGCTATTTGGGAAAGTATCCACGAATATTTTCTCAAGGAAATTTGGAGGTTTAAAGTGTTTGTTCATTAGTCATTGGTCTAAAAAAATGACAAAGTGCAAAGTTAAAAGCTCAGGCTTGCTCAGATCGGATGCCACTTGCTTTCAGGGGAGAGATCCGTCCAACCCAGCGGCTCAACTTTGTAAGAGAGGACAAAAGACAAAAACAAACACTTACTCCAAAAACCTGAGTAATTATCCTTTTATTAAAGTATTTTTCCGACTTTAGAGATATGCTTTGACGATTAAGTTATGAAAAAATGAACAACTTCGTTAACAGTTATCTAAAACCAATGATTTTCAAGAGTGAGATTTTGATTAAAAATACATAATTTTAAGTTAGTAATATTCAATTGTGAATGCAATTAGGAAATAAAATACTGACAAAAGTTACTTCTTACGTCTTTATACTCTTGCTAAAATGACAAGTCTTGTCTAAATATGGTTTAGCAATGTCAAAGCCACGAAATTTATAAGTAATCTCAAACTTACAAAATATTAAAGTGTAATAATACCTGTGCCTGTGTCTCAACTGCCCTCTCAACCCACTGACAACAATACTAGTACTGCGACTGATGTCACACCAGTCGTAGCGCTGAAAGAACTCGTGGCAAGGTTGCACCGGGAACAGAATAAAATTCAAGATTTACTCAGTTCTCTAGGATTTGCACTTAGAAGCTTCAATAATTTGAATCAGTTTTTGGAACTGATCCCCCTGATGGCAACAAGAGTAACAGATGCTGATGGTAGTGCGCTGTTTCTCTACAAACCCAATGGTCAAGTTAGATTAGAGCAATTACACTGGCAAGATAGTCACCAGCGAAAGAATATCCGCAAAGCGCTAGAAATAGCCAGCAGTCAAATCACACTTATGCCCAACACTGCCCCTTTAGCAAATGCAACGGGGATTTTGGATGACCAAATGCATCGCTATTTGGGGCCAGATGTGCAAATCTTTGGTACGGCGATTTTGGTAAAGCATACAGAACGGGGTTGGCTGTATGTTTTGAGCCGCGATCCAGAGTATAGTTGGACAGAAACTAGGCAAAAGTTAGTTAGGTTAGTGGCAGACCAAACAGCAGTAGCGATCGAAAACGACGAACTAGCTGTGGAACTGCGAAAAAAAGAACGCTTAGACCAAGAATTAGAAATTGGCGCAGAAATTCAAAGACGACTTCTACCACGCCAATGTCCCACAATTCCTGGTGCAGTATTGGCGGCACGTTGTAAACCTGCCAATCGGGTCGGTGGAGACTATTATGATTTTATTGTCACCAATAACAATCAAATTCAGCCAAACACTAAAGGTGGCGCAGGAAGTAGTCGCTGGGGTTTGGTGATTGGAGATGTTATGGGCAAAGGTGTTCCCGCTGGTCTGATTATGACAATGATGAGGGGAATGCTACGGGGAGAAGTATTACATGGCAATTCTCCGGCTGGAATTCTGCAAAACTTAAATCGAGTTATGTATGCAGATCTGGAAAATTCACACCGTTTTGTAACGCTATTTTACTCAGAATATAATCCCCATAGTCGAATTTTGTCTTATAGCAATGCAGCACACAACCCTCCTTTGTGGTGGCACGCCGCTACGAAAACTGTTAGCCGTTTAGATACTTTAGGAATGCTCATTGGCTTGGATGCTAACAGTCAATATGAAGATGCTCAGGCACAGTTAGAACCTGGGGATACAATTATTTATTATACAGATGGGTTGACGGATGCTGCTGCTGCTAGTGGCGATCGCTTTGACGAAGAAAACTTTATCACTGATTTTAATACGGCTTGTAAGTACTGCAATGGCCCACAAGAAATTGTCGATTATTTATTCGATCAAGTTCAAAAATTCATCGGTGCTGATAAGCAAAATACCGATGATATGACACTAGTTGTTTTGCAAATTATTTAGTTATTTGTGATTTGTATTATCAAGTAATATGATGTCCGCCAAATCACCCATAATAAATAGTTTGTAGTCAGGACTTCAGTCCTGGCTTGAGGACTAAAGTCCTCACTACAAGCAAACATTTTTATTCAGTTTGATTAACTGGACATGATATAAAAATAAAATTAGTGAAAAGTTACCAGCGAGTACTGGTAACTTTTCACTGTTAAAAATATATGTTTTGAGCGTTGGCTAATTAGGGGTTGCTGAAAAAGAAAGAAAAGCTTACATTCTCAGATCATCAGACCAAAGAAATATATTCAGGTGCAAGATTTGAAGGTAAAATACGCCAAAATCCTTGGATCTACGTGACTAGCACTCCTCGTGCGTTATTAGTACATCTGTATCGGAAACAGGGGCAACCTCCAGTCTCACCAGAGAACTTTGAACTGACCTTTGAAGGTAAATTGTCGTCAGATAATCGTTGGATTATTCTGGCGAATTTCTGTCTCATACTTCTCAAACAGCAATTGCTATTACTTTTTTAGTAATGAATCTTTCTACTCACCTCTCACGGGTTTTTTATGTTTTTTTATGTCTATTTTTCAAAAATAGACCTTTTTCTCAGTCTAACATAATTGAAAATTATCTTCTAGCAGGATATAGATAATTTAAAGCTATCTTTGACCATGCTTGAATAACTGGTCAACCCTTAAAATTGCTTTTTTATGACTTTTTCAGCAAGCCCTAATTATCGCTTTATTGGCTTTTCCTTCGCCAAGCTGGTTTCACCACCTGACGACTACGGGCAATTACCAGAGAATCATCAGGCACATCTTCTGTAACAGTGGAACCAGCAGCAATATAGACATCATCTCCCAAGGTGAGTGGAGCCACTAAAACGCTATTGGAACCCGTTTTTGTCCGATCGCCTATTTTAGTCCGGTGTTTCTTAACGCCATCATAATTAGCAGTAATTGTACCTGCACCAATATTCACTTGATTACCAACAACGCTATCGCCTAAGTACGACAAATGTGCTGCATTGGTGCGATCGCCTAACTGCGTATTCTTCAATTCCACAAAGTTACCTACACGACAACCAGCACCTACTTGTACCTGACCGCGCAAATGAGCATAGGGACCAATTCGACTGCCCGCCTGTACGGTGCTATCTGTGACTACTGAATACTGAACTCTGACATTTTCAGCCAACTGGCTATTTTCAATTAAACTGCCCGGCCCAATGTGACTTCCTGTTTGAATCACAGTATTTCCCCGCAGATGAGTTTGGGGTTCAATAATTACATCTGGCTGTAACTCCACTGTTTCATCAATGGTGATGCTTGTGGGGTCGATGAGGGTGACACCTGCCAACATCCATTTTTCCTTGACTCGCCTTTGCAAAATTTCGTAGGCTGTTGCTAGTTGCAGGCGATCGTTGATGCCAAGAATTTCTTGGTAATCTTGCACATCCACTGCCATGACTTGTCCGACTTGAGTCACGGCATCTGTGAGATAGTATTCTTTTTGGGCGTTGTTTGCCTGTAGGTGAGGAAGTACCTTTGCTAAATTTTCCCAACGAAAGCAATAAACCCCGGCGTTAATTCGGTGATTTTCTCTTTGGGCAGGAGTACAATCTTTGTGTTCCACCATTTGCTGGACGATATTTTCATCGTTACAAAAAACGCGCCCGTAGCCCGTGGGATCGGGTAGGTGTGAGGTGAGAATAGTGGCGGCGTTGTGATTTTGGGCGTGAGTTTGTAACATCTGCTGAAGAGTTTGACTACGTATCAACGGTAAATCCCCGTTCAGTATCAGCAAATCCCCAGTGTAATCTTCTAAGTAGGGAAGTAATTGCTGGATGGCATGACCTGTTCCTAATTGCACAGTTTGTTCGACAAACTCCAAGTCTGGGATTGAATGCATGGCAGCTTTCACTTCCTCAGACTGATACCCGACAATCGCAATTCGCCGTGAGGGTGAAAGAGGTTCTACACTTTCAAAAACTCTCTCTACTAGCGATCGCCCACCCAAAAAATGTAAAACTTTAGGTAAGCTTGATTTCATCCGTGTGCCGCGTCCGGCTGCTAAAATTGCTACAACTACCATAATTAGCTATCAGCTATCAGTAAAATTGTGATTAATGCTTTTGGTATTTCAAGATATAAGCTCAAATCATACCAGCTAATCTTGACTCACCCCGCTTTTAAAAGTGGGGATTCTCAGGGGTTTTCAAGCTAACCTTTATAATATTAATTAATGTTAATTACACTGGCTAGAATTAATTATTTTTTTAATTAACCTTAATCGCTCTGTTTTTCCTGATAAGAGCAAATAAACTCAGCAAACAGCTGCACTAGTTTGGGATTGCGCCAACCAGAATCAGCTTCCTTTAGCATTACTGAAAGTGCTTCTTGTGTCGTTAGGGCTTCTTTGTAAGGTCGTTCGCTGGTGAGAGCGTCGTAAATATCAATTAATTGAAATATTTGCGCTAAATATGGGATATCATCCCCTTTGAGTTGATCGGGGTAGCCTGAGCCATCCCAGCGTTCGTGGTGATGGCGAATAATGGGAATTACACCCCGCATACTGCGTAGTGGCTGACAGATTTTTTCTCCAATCAAAACGTGCTGTCGCATAATCAGCCAATCTTCGGGGGTAAGTTGGCCTTTTTTCAGTAGCACCGCATCGGGAATACCTACCTTGCCGATATCGTGGAGATAACCCCCCCACATCAAATCCCGAATTTGGTAGCGTGAGAGATTCAAGTACTCACCAAAAGCTTGTCCCAGTTTTACCAGTCGTTCGCAATGGCCGCCTGTGTTGGGATCGCGGCTTTCAATAGACATGGCAATGGAAAAAAGTACTTGTTCGGCATGATCTAAGTCTTCGTTGAGACGCTTTTGCCGCACCAAAGACTTGACACGCGCTGCTAGTTCCACACGATCAAAAGGTTTAGTGAGAAAATCATCTCCACCAACTTCAATTCCTCGAATGCGCGATCGCCGATCATTTAATGCTGTAATAAAAATTACTGGTATTAGCCTGGTTTGTTCATCCTGTTTCAGCAATTGACAGACTTCAAATCCATCCATCCCCGGCATCATCACATCCAGTAAAATCAAATCTGGTTGCTTTTGCGTTACCAATCCCACAACGATAGAACCACTGTCAGCCTCAATCACGTCGTATCCTTCCATTCCCAAGAGGGCAACAGCAGTCATCCGACTGGCCGCATGGTCATCAACCACTAAAACCTTTGGTGGATCTAAATCAAACCCATTCACTTTAGAACCTTTGGCTTGTAGTGTTTTAGATACCAATGAATTTTGATGACAATTAACATCTGTTTTCATCCAAGAAGACACTGCTTGGTCATCTTCAAGCATCAAGTCTTCTTGAGATAAGCCTAAAGAATAACCCTCTATATTTTGCGATTCTACGGCATGATTGGAACCGATACTTTTCACTTTGCTTAGGGGGTTTGACCCATTAACAATTTGTTCTTTAAAGCCTCTATGGTTGGATTTCCATTTCATCACAAAGGCGCTCCAATTAATTCCACAAGTTAACAGTGTCAGATTTCAAAAACAAATTTAGTATTCGACTGTATTTGAGTTGGGGTTTCCATAGGGGTTATGTGTGATGTCATGCTGTCGGTCGGGATTTTTCACCGTATGTATTTTTTATGTTACGAATAAAGGGTATCTTGTTGTCAAATTTTTTGCTTCTAATTCCAGTATCATAAATTAGTACAAATGTTAAATCCGGCTTTTTACGGAGATTTTTTCACGTATCAGGGCCACAAAAGCTTGTAATTGACCGCTTTATCTGGAAATATCGAGTTTGTGACTAGCATTGAGTTTAATCATTAGGTATACACGTTTTTACTTACTTAGTTATAGCAATAGTTAAATACTCCAAACAACTATGTAATATTAGCTACTTATTATAGTTTAAATTATTTGGCTCAGAAAACTCGTTGCTTGAGTATCTAGAAAACGAAATCAGAATTTTCGGGGTAAATATCTAATTTTTCACCGAATCAACCACTGGGGATCAGGTATAGTCTGTGGTAGACATCACTACCAGGCTACAAACTACTTCCAATAAAATCCCTGCCTTGGGTTGCCGATAGCCACCTTTTTCGCCAATGGGAGGTAGGTTCAAGGGAAGAGGCTTGTTGCTCTTGTTGTCGCCGCTTGAGTATAAGTTCACTGGGATATCTCAATTGGGGATCGCGGTAGGGAATGGCAGCACGAGTTAGTAAATGTTCCTTCTCAGCTTGGGAAAGAGCAGAAAAGCAGGGACACACGAGGAATTTTTCCACAAAACTCTCCGCGTCCCCATGTCCTGTCGTCCCCCCGTCCCTATTTTGTACTGCCACAGTACCAGGCGATCGCCTCCCCACTGGTGGCGTTGAAGCGATGGCCAACCCAGCAGACAAAAGTGCTGTGCGTACAGCAGCTGCACAAGAATAGGTAGCTAATAAACCATCTGGATGTAAGCACAACGACAGTTGTTTAATAAATTCAACAGTCCACAATTGGGGACACTGTGGTGGTGAAAATGGATCGAGGAAAATTGCATCAGCCCAGAAATCCGACTCATGTACTATTGCGATCGTCTTTCTGGCATCCCCAATCAATAACTTTGCTTTTAAACAAGCTGTTTGTACTTGATGCTCAGAAGCTAGCTGGGACAAGATTTCAATGTAATTGCAGTTCCAATTGTCAAACAAATTATGAGCGATCGCAGCTTGTGGTACCGCTGAATTCAGTTCTAAACCGATTACTTCAACATTACAACTAGGATTTACTGCCCAAATCGTTTGCAAAGCAGCGGCGGTATTATATCCCAAACCATAACAAACATCCAACAGCCGCAAAACTGGTTTTTGTGCTGCTGTAGTCAGTTGAGTTGGTTCCACAAACTTGAAAAAACTCTCTTGTTTAGCACCATAATGGCTATGAAAGGATTCACCAAACTCTTGAGAAACAAAAGTAAACGAACCATCTGCCGTGAGCTTGGGTGTAAAATTTTCTAAATTAGTCATTTGTCATTAATTATTCCCCGCGTCCCCGCGTCCCCATGTCCCCTCATCTCCCTCATCTCCCTGATCCCCCTCATCTCCCCCATCTCCGTCATCTCCGTCATCTCCCCCATCATGCCCCATGCCCAATTCCCAATTTGTTGTTTCCCCAGCTTGGTTGTTTGAACATCTAGAAGATCCGCAAGTAGTCATTGTGGATTGTCGCTTTTCTCTAGCCGATCCACAATTAGGAGAACAGCAGTATCAACAAAATCATATTCAGGGTTCATATTATTTAGATTTGAATCAGGATCTTTCCAGTCCAGTGGGTAAACATGGCGGGAGACATCCGTTACCTAACCCTAATGATATCGCTAACAAATTAGCAGCGATGGGGATAAATTACCAAAAAACCCTGGTTGTCGCTTATGATGATTCACGCTTTGCCTTTGCGGCTCGTTTGTGGTGGTTGTTGCGTTATCTAGGACACGAACAAGTAGCAGTACTCGATGGAGGCTTTAGCGGATGGCAAAAAGCTGACTATCCTGTTACAGATGTTATTCCTGGGCCACGAATGGCGACGTTTGTACCTCAAGTGCAAACAGAAAAAGTTGTAGATATTACAGCGGTAAAAAGTCGCAAAGATACACCGGATGTAGTATTAGTAGATTCCAGAGAAAGCGATCGCTACCGAGGTGAACGAGAGCCAATTGATAAAATTGCCGGACATATTCCTGGTGCGGTTAACTATCCTTGGCAAGAAGTTACGGATTCTTCAGGTTACCTACTCCCTCAAGCAGAACAACGTCGTCGCTGGGAGAACCTAGAAACAGCCCAAGAAATCTTAGTTTATTGCGGTTCTGGCGTTACCGCTTGTGTGAATTTACTTTCTCTAGAATTAGCTGGCATCAGCAAAGGTAAACTTTATGCTGGTAGCTGGAGTGATTGGATTAGTTATTTATAGTTATGAGTTAGGAGTTGGGAGTTGGGAGTTATGAGTTAGGAGTTGGGAGTTGGGAGTTGGGAGTTAGGGGTTGGTAGAGACGCGATGAATCGCGTCTGTAGTGGATTAGGAGTCATAATCAATATAGTGGATAATTTAATTCGCCACCAATTATTTTGCAGGCAAAAATGAAAATTTTAGTGCGATGTTTCAGCATCTATTCATTTACCAGTCATCCAAAATTACAGCATTTTTCATCTATTTGAACCACAATCTCCGGTAGGTTAGCACAGCTGTCCTAACCTACAACGTGGTCTATTTACCTGAAAATTGCTGTAAATTCTGAATTCTGACTTCTGACTCCTGACTTCTTTCTAAAAATCAGCTTTGTTAGTATCTGCGCGAATATCTGGAGGTGATTCTTTTGATTTTTCAGAATTATTTGCACTACTTCTCTTTGGAATATTAGTAGTAGAATTAACAGGTTCGGCAGTAGTATTTTTAGGAGTTTGAGCTACAGAGGTTGGTGTTAATCCTTGTCGAGTAGGTTGCTTGGCAGGTAAGGTGATATTATTAGTAACTGAAGTTGTAATATTTGGTACATTTGAAGATGCATCTGGCGGTAAATCTAAAGTAACTACAGTTCGATGTAAACCAGATTTAATATCTAAAATCCATGTATCAATAATTGAATTTAAGTTAGCTGGACTAACTTTTTTGGCTGATTGTTGTTCAATAGCTTGACTAATAGCTAAACGATGATTTTCGCGGCGAAAATAATCATCTGGATAATTTTCATCTAGTCCACTCAGCTGAATAGAATAGTTAATTTCTCTATTTCCAGCTTGGACAATTCTCACAACTACAGTATATTCTGACATAATTTTCTTACTTTGCACCTTTGCGTGGCAGTCGCTATTCAAAATTCTGACTTTTAAGAGGATATTTTAAAAGTGGTTTGCTGTAATTTTAGGCACTTGTTGATCCCCCCTAACCCACGCCAGTCGCTCCAGTTGGGGAGACCCCTGCGTACCCGTCGCTGGCTCCCCTTAAAAAGGGGGGAACCGGAATCAAAGTCCCCCTTTTTAAGCTATGCATTATAAACATCTTTCTTAACAAAAGTTTTGACAAAAGCCAGAAATTGT
>VFQR01002324.1_pt1 | contig 12317 bp, 10 predicted proteins | sample 3512321 | NCBI WGS metagenome assembly VFQR01 (sample SAMN10412374, study PRJNA504923) | tailings metagenome | isolation source: Relicate 3 Philex TSF1 revegetated site | place: Philippines: Tuba, Benguet | collected 2017-08-29
TTTTCTCTTAAGGATGCTCGAAAAATAGCGTTGTCATAAGCAGCCGTATAATATTCAGAAAAAGACCTTTTACCGCCTGCTTTCAAGTAAAGGTGGGTATATTCCTGCATTAATTTGAGGGAAAAAATACCACTTTTGGCGTTTTGTAATACTTTCTCGTTAGTATCAGTTGCATATATGCGGCAACGGTGATGGAGTCCTTCTTCTTCTAGTAGAATTGCCATTGAATAGACTTCTTCACCTGTGGAGCATCCAGCGTGCCAAATGCGAATAAATGGATAGGTTTGCAAGAACGGGATAACTTGACTTCTAAAGGTGTTGTAAAAGCTGGGATCGCGAAACATTGATGTTACATTTACTGTCAGAGCCAGCAAAAATTTTTCTAAATAGTTAGGGTTGTGGAGTAATCGCTCTTGCAAAGCAGAAATATTAGCTAACCCCTCCAAATTCATAAAACTCAGAATACGGCGCTTAATTGAGGAAAGGGCGTAATTGCGGAAGTCATAACCATAGTATTGATACACCCCTTCTAAGAGTAGATGTATTTCGATATCCTCCAAGCTGGGTTTGGGCAAAGTCATAATAATTCATAATTTATAATTCCTAATGGGCTTTTCTACGAGACGCGATCGCGTAGCTTGGTTCTTTGTAAAAGTACGCTCCACTGCGCTAACGTAATTATTACCTCAAGGATGAATCAGCTCATTGAAATAATGCTTCTGCAATTTGGGTCATTTCCATGATTAATATTTGACGCTGGTAGGGTTTTTATAACCCAAGTGAATCTTACGTCGAAAAGTGCTTGCTGGATCGATTAAATTTTAAATTTTATCGGGGTGCTAATTTTGGACTTCAGAACCAAGTGGCTGTTACTCCTAAAACAGCGATCGCAATTATTGAAATCCCAGCTAGCCACCTGACTTGATGACGCAGATTTTTAATCTCTTGATTGAGACTTTCTGTCTGGAGGGCGGAATATGGTTGAACTGGTGCAACTTCGATCGCTATTTCTTGGGGTTTCGCTGGGATAGTTCCAAAAGTAATCTGTGAATGTAACCAATCAGCAATCAATTGGGGACAGTTCTTTTTAAACCAGTTAAAGGCTAAGATTCTAAAAACTGGTTTGGACATGCGGGCAATTAATTTCATTAACCTGTTTACCGGTTTTACAGGAAGTTTTTGGTTGATCAGGTTAACCGAGCCAACATCATAAAGACAATCCAGAATTAATTTCACAGTGGCTTCCTCACTGTTAATCAAGTTTTGCAGTAATAGCAGAACATCATGCATACGCTCTGCTTCAATATATTTTTCTGCCAATATTTCTGGAGGAATGATTGATGTATTTAGAGAGTTTTGTCTTACTATTGTCATATTGGAAACATAACAGGTATGTTAATGTAAGTACACCTATCCACCGAGAGAAAGATCTTTTATCTAGAGAAATAACCCAAAAAGTTGCATGAAACAGAGGTATTTCGTCAACAGACAGAAGTTCTATAGATTATTTTATTACTGAAGTGAATTTCCTGTCATTGATATTGTTTTAACCAAATAATGGGGGACGCGGGGACGCGGGGACGCGGGGACGCGGGGAGATGAGGGGGATGGGGAGAAAATTTTTACTCCAAACTCCAAACTCCAAACTCCAAACTCCCCATTCTTTACCGATACAGCCAAACCCGCAGCAGTGAAAGCAGTTGTTCGGTATCCACGGGTTTGGTGATATAATCTGAGGCTCCGGCTTCGATGCATTTTTCTCGATCGCCTGGCATGGCTTTGGCGGTTAAAGCAATAATTGGTAGTGCGCGAAATTGCGGTTGTTGGCGGATGGCGCGGGTGGTTTGGTAACCGTCCATTTCTGGCATCATAATGTCCATCAAAATGATGTTGATGTCGGGATGAGCTTGCAGCCTCTCAATGCCTTCTCTGCCATTTTCGGCAAAGAGTACTTCCATGTGATAGCTTTCTAAAAAGCTGGTAATGGCGAAGATATTTCTGAGGTCATCATCGACAATCAATATTTTCCGATTGGCCAGCACTGGGTCGGTTTGGTGTAGCTGTTCGAGAATTTGCCGCTTTGGTGCTGGCAGATTTGCTTGGACGCGATGTAAAAATAGGGCAGTTTCGTCTAACAGCCGTTCTGGCGATCGCACGTTTTTAATAATAATTGTCTCTGCTAGCCCCCGCAGTTGGGTTTCTTCTTGGCGGCTGAGTTCTTTGCCTGTGTAAATAATGATTGGCAGTTTCATCAGTCTGGGTTCTAGCTTGATCTGCTCAATCAAGGCAAATCCGGTCATATCGGGCAGACCTAAGTCTAGTACCATACAATCAAAGTGCTGCGATCGCAATATCTGGAGTGCTTCTGCTCCGGTATCAACTGCTGTACTCTGGACATCGCTATTACCAATCAGTTCAATAATACTTTGGGCTTGTCTGGGGTCGTCTTCTACGATTAAAAGATTTTTTACCTGACGCTCAATAAAGCTTTTGATCTCGGTCAATATTTGATTTAGCGCTTCTGGAGAAACGGGTTTTTGCAGATAAGTAATTGCTCCAAGTTTTAATCCCCGTTGCTGTCTTTCATCGACAGAAAGTATATGTACTGGGATGTGTCTGGTGGCTGGGTTATGTTTGAGACGATCCAGCACTGTCCAACCATCCATTTCTGGCATGTGGATATCTAGCATAATGGCGTTTGGCTCGAATTGTTGCGCTAGTGCTAGACCTTGTTTGCTTTGTAGGGCAACGATTCCTTTAAAGCCCTGCTCACGTGCCATGTCTAGTAAGATGCGGGCAAATTTATCGTCATCTTCGATAATCAGCAAAACGCGATCGCCTGATTCAATTGTTAGCCGATCGTCTGGAATTTCGCTAACGGTGGAAACTATTTTCTCCGCTGAAGAAATGTCTTCGGAGGTTCTTCGGTTTTCAACTGTCGGCACTTTTGAGGTGGGGGGCGCTAATGTCTGAGATACATTTTTAGGTATTTCTTGCTTGACTTTTAAGCCAGTTTGTGGTATATCTAAATCCTTACTTCTCCCCATTTCTCCTTCTCTTGTTAGCGGTAAGTAGAAGGTGAAAGTGCTTCCCTGGCTTGGTTGACTAATTAGTTCGATCCTTCCCCCCAAAAGTTGAGCTAGTTCGCGGCTGATGGACAAGCCCAAACCAGTTCCGCCATACCTACGGCTAGTTGTGCCGTCTGCTTGCTGAAATGCCTCGAAAATAATTCTCTGCTTCTCGGCTGGAATGCCAATGCCGGTGTCGCTGACTGCAAAGGCGATGGTTGGACGCTCCCCTGGGGCTGTTTCAGTTACAGTGCTAATTTGTAACTTGACGCCTCCCTGTTCAGTAAACTTAAAGGCGTTAGCTAGGAGATTTTTCAGTACTTGTTGCAGGCGTTTGGAGTCGGTAGAGATGACTGGGGGTAATTTGTCGTCTAGTTCAATGGCGAAACTGAGTTTTTGATTCTCGGCAAGTTGATGGAAAGTTTGCTCTATGGATGTCCGCAAATCCACAAAGGCGACTTGCTCGATGTCTAGGGACATGGTGCCGGACTCGATTTTTGCCAAATCTAAAATGTCGTTAATTAATTCTAGTAAATCAGTTCCAGCAGAGTAGATTGTCCGGCTGTACTCTACCTGTTTTTCGGTTAAGTTGTTCAGAGAGTTATCTGATAGTAGTCTTGCTAAAATTAACAAGCTATTTAGCGGTGTCCTTAACTCGTGGGACATGTTCGCTAAAAACTCTGATTTGTATTTGGAAGATAGTGCCAGTTGTTCGGCTCTTTCTTCTAACGTTCGCCTTGATTGTTCAATTTCGTGGTTTTTGCGGGCAACTTCCCGATTTTGGATTTCTAAGAGTTCTGCTTTTTCTTCTAATTCTTCGTTGAGTTGCTGTAATTCTTCGTTAGACTGCTTAACAAGAAATTGGGATTCCTGCAATTCGTGGGCTTGTTCTTCTAGTAGTTGATTGCTTTGTTGTAGTTCTTCTTGCTGGCTTTGGAGTTCTTCTGTTAAAGCAACAGATTCGGTAAGTAGTTGCTGGGTTTGTAATTGTGAGGCGATGTTATTTAAAAAGACACCCAAAATTTCAGTTAATTGCTCTAAAAATGTCAGGTGTAAGTCGTTAAAAGGTGCAAAAGCAGCAAGTTCAATTACGGCATTGACTTGGGTTTCAAATACTATGGGCAATACAACAATATTTAGCGGTGGAGCTTCTCCTAAGCCGGAACTGATAGAGATATAATCACTAGGAACTCCGGTTAAGAGGATTCTTTGTTTTTCCAGGGCACATTGTCCCACTAATCCCTCGCCTGGGCGAAACTGGTTTGCCAAGTTTTTACGCTGTTTGTAAGCATAACTCCCCAACAATTTCAGCATCGGCTCGTCGTTGGTTGAGTCCATGACATAAAAAACGCCAACAGATGCGCCGACTAGAGGTGCTAGATTCGATAAGATTGTCCGAGATACATTTTCTAAATTTCGCTGCCCTTGGAGCATTTGGGTAAATTCAGCTAAGTTAGATTTGAGCCAGTTTTGCTCGTCATTTTTTTGAGTTGTGTATCGCAGATTCAGAATCATTTGGTTGAAGGTTCGCTTCAATACGCCAATTTCGTCCTGGCGATCGCTTTCTGGTAAATTTACTGTTAAATCCCCATCTGCTACCTTTTCAACTAAATCAGAAACTCGCTTCAGTGGTAGTGAAATGTGTCTGGTGAGGATAATTCCAATCAAAACCAAAATCGCAGCAAATAAAGGAATACTATAAACAATGGTGCCGAGCGTTTGTTGAGCAGCTAGCTGTGCCCTTTCAGAACGCTGCTTGAGAAGTACATTTTCCTCATCTTTCATCGTCTGAAGCAGTTTTCGGATCTGCTCCATCAGCCGCTTACCCTCGTCTGTGAGGACAGCTTGTTGGGCAAGCTCAAAACCCTGTCTTTGCCGTAAATCGATGACGTTTTTCATCACAGCCATTCTCTGGGTTACCAGTGGCTGCAACATATTAAGCCGATTTTGCTGGTTGGGGTTATCTTCTGTTAACTTATGAAGTTCGTTGATTTTTTGAATGAGTGATTGCATGGTAGCGTTATAAGGTTCTAAATAACGCTGTTCTCCAGTAATAATGTAACCACGTTGCCCAGTCTCAGCATTTGTCAGTTGCAAGTTGAGATCTTCAATCTCACTTAATACCTGATAGGTGTGGTTTTCTTTGCGGGAAGTTTCAATTAACTCATTGGTACTTTGGTACGAGATTAAACCAATTGAGGTCAGAATTGCTACGCTTAAGGTAAAACCTGCCCCAATTTTGGTTCCAATCTTCAAACGGTTCAACATTTTTAATAGACAGTTAATTTCAATTTTTGTTGTTGTAGTTATCAGTATTTTGATAATCTTTTTTAGAGATTATATATATTAATTATTTTTTCTAGTTATTTACCAGGATATTAAAAATTTTTCGTCAAGATTTTTACATCACAATCTCATTAAGCCTGGAGATAGTATAACTTATCTCAAAAGAAGCAACCACCTGATTTTCTAATTGAATCTCGCGGTGGATAATTAAATTTGGTTTTCTGAGTATAAATTGAATATCTAATTTTAATACAAGAGGGTGGTTTTTATGAGTGCAGTAATTGAGCTAGCAAGACCTAAGTTTTGCAAAGGACAAAAGGTAGAATTCATTGGTGGATTGGGAACCATCAGACAGTGTTGTCGTAACTCTGGACATTGGTCGTATCTCGTAGAAATGGAAATGGGCGCAGAACCAGAAATGGGCAGGATTGGTTGTGAGACTACTATTTTACTATTTGAAACAGATATTATTTTACTCGAAAATTACCCTCTTGTGGCTTAGAATTTCAGGATGGCATTATCGTTTTGCAAGCCTCAAACCCCCGACTTCCCTAAGGAGTCGGGGATTTAGATAAATTAAGTTTGACATTTAGCTAGAGGTTACTAATCACCGGGCGATCGCTTGTAATTGGATTAACTGCCGATTGGCTATAAATCCGAAAATTTTGAATCTTGTTACTCTCTAAAATAGCTCTTGCACCTGCCATATAGATATCAGTAGCATTTAGAAATACAATAAAATTGCCAAGATTCAATTGATGTTCATAATATTTAGCTAAATCTTCAGGAACTCCTAAAGGATAATAATTATCTTTAGTAATTACCGAGACTTGATTCATAGGAAAGCCAGCTTTTTTGAGTTCTGTAAGTGCTGTTTCTACATCTTGGCGTTGAGAAAAAACACCAATTCCATGTTTATAGCGACTTTTGGGTGATAAATATGGCTGATAAATACCCCAGTTTTGAATGCTATGGCGATTAAAAATCTTTTCGACAAAACGAATTTCGATTTCTGTACCAGTGACGATCGCTAAATAGTAACCTTGGAAGACTAAATCGCTATAAACCTGTGCTTGTTCTTCGGGAGTTCCCAAAAGTAGCAGCGCACCAGCCAAGCTACCAGGGGGTACGCCGATCGCACCACATGTTATTGTAGTGGCGATCGCCGTTGCTTCTGCTCCGGCTAGCATCACTAGACCCATACCAGGAATTGCCAACTGACTCATACAGCTAGCAAGCCCACCTAAAGCACCAACAGTAAATTCCTCAGATGTATTGCTAGTGTCCTCTTCAACTTTAACACCAGCAATATCACTTTGTTCTTCTGCCTTCCGTGCAATTACAGAAACTTTGTGCATTGGGAAGTTCGCAGCTTTTAGTTCCTGAAGTGCCAATTCTGCGTCTGAACATTTAGCGAAAATTCCGATAAATTTTCGCTCTTTTTCTAATGTCATTTTATGTGTTTTGACTCAAAACGATTCCCAAAATTGTTAACTAAATTCAGACAATTACACAGCACTACGAGTTAGTAATCCCCAAAGGAAAATCAGTAACATTGCGCCAAGAACAGCAAATAAAATGCTTCCAAGTGATAAAGCTCCTACAGATGCAGCCGCCGCCGAACTACTACCTAACAATACTTGACCTAAATAACCACCAACTACAGCTCCCAGGATTCCTAACACAATGGTGGAAAGAATACCACCACCTTGGGTTCCTGGATAGAATAACTTAGCTAAAGCACCTGCAATTAAACCCAAAACCAGCCAAGCAATGATGTTACCCATAATGTTTCTCCCTGTGAAAATGTTTTTGTTTTTGACTATTTCATATTAAAATTTTTCTGATAAATTCCCGATCTATCCAGAGAACTAATATCAAAAATCTTCAGATATTATTTGATGTTCACCCAGATCCCCGACTTCTTCAAGAAGTCGGGGATCTAAATCCTGGTTAAGTAAGTGACATTCATACGTAGGGTGCGTTACGCTTCGCTAGTCGGACTTCAATTCATGCTGAATTCTGCTTCCTGAGTTCTGAATTATTGTTCATCAAAATCTCAAATGCGATGATTTCATCTCCAGATAGAGCAATGGAAGCATTCCTTTCTATCTTTCGGGTATGACTTGGATTCCCTCAGATGAGTTCAATTTTTAAACAACTATACAGAACGGACAAAAATATTTTGAATAAAAACATCTAGCGATAGAAGAATTTAATTTATTTGGCAATTATTCTATAAACATTGCAGCCCAAGTTTGGGAAGCAATAGCAAACCAGTAGTTAACAATTTTAGGAGTAAATTATGAGTCTCGAAGAAAGAGCCAAAGCTGTTGCTAAAAATATCGAAGGTAAAGCCCAAGAAATCATTGGTAATGTAACTGGAAACCCTGATGATAAAGCTGAAGGTCAAGCTAAGCAAGTAGAATCACAGGTTCGTCACACAGTTGAAAATGTCAAAGATGAAGTTAAGAAAGCTGTAGACTAAACTTAAGTTTATATTGGCAGAAGGTGTCAGTAAAATCATAATTTACTGACACCTTCTTCCTACTTATAGCTTTTCTCTATCTGTGTTGAATTCAGTTGTAATGCACTAGCTTGCAACTGAGTCAAGCAAAAAATCGAAAACTCAAAAGCGGATTTTGATAATACAAGTTCCAAAATAATTTTTTCAGCCATCACTGAATTTTTGTTGAAAGGTGTCAACTGATGATTAATCTACTATTTACTTATCTTTTAACAGACATACCTGTTACATCAGAGCCTAGTTTTAGCTACTCTGCGGTACTGACAGGATTATTTGCAGTCGGTTTTGTTGCTGCTGTGAGTATAGGATCGATCGCCTGGTATAATTCCAAACGCCCTATAGGTTGGGAAGATAAACAGCGTCCCGACGTTGTTCCAAAAATAGATCAGTAATCAAACTATTGCCTACCTCCTCCTAAGTTTAAATGTTCTCTTAGTGTTCGCTGATTTTACCAGTGAACACTATTTTTTTGGCGTTCGATGATATAATTAGCTCCTTGCAATTAGCTGGCGATCGCTTTCCCAAGTTTAGGGTTATATCATGTCCGCTTGAAGACTTATCATATAGGTGGACGCGGGGACGCGGGGACACGGGGACGGGGAGAGATTTTAATCACTTATTCTGATCACGATAACAGCGATCGCACTTGTGTAGGCGCGGACAAGAAGTGAGGGCGTGGAGGGCAGAGACACCAATGGTTTCTGGTTTTGTAGAAATTTCTTGATATTCGAGAGTTTGCGTGTTTTAGCGCCTTACGACATCAAAGGAAATGAAATTTTAGGGATTTAACCCAGCTCGTTGAAAGATTGTGTTAGGGGTAATTTCCAATTCTGGTAGCAAATCATCGATAATTACTTGATTAGATTGATAAGTAATTGGCAAAGAAGATGGCGCAAATACAGTTACAGTTCTAGCTTTTGTATCAACCACCCAAACACGAGAAACACCAGCTTTGAGATAATCAGTCGCTTTTTTGGCAATTTCACCAAAAGTTTGACCAGGCGAGATAATTTCGATCGCTAATTCCGGTGCAACAGGACAAGCTTCATCTAATAGCCATTCAGCAGGAAGACGGCGATATGAAACATAGGTCAAATCTGGTACAGGCATCCAATCTTGATTTTCAAGTTTTAATTTAATAGCCCATTCAACTACTACACGACCTTGATTGTGAAAGCATTGGTCTAAAAGAACAAGTAAAGTTTTTTGAACCGTAGAATGAAAAAACTTTGGTGACATTTCATCATCTTTATATTTGGGTACAGCTTCACCGTTCACAAACTCGTATGTAATATCACCTTCAGGCAGTGCGAGAAATTCTTCTAAGGTTAGGCGTTGATTAGAAGACTGAACCATATATGTTGGATGGTAAAAGACACTTACTTTTAGTTTAGCTAACGCTGAAATTAAACTTAGACAATTCCAGCCTGGTGAAAAATATCTTGGGGTGTAAATGGAATTCCTTCTAATAGCGAATCAGCTAAAATATCGTTACCCCTTTTTGTTTGTGGTGGTGTATTGGCGTAAAAAATAGTGATAGCTTTAGCTTTTGCATCTACAACCCAAACTCGTAAGACTCCTGCTTTGAGATAGTCGGTAGCTTTTTCGGTCATTTCTGCAAAAGTTTGGTCGGGTGAGATAATTTCTATAGCCAGTTCTGGGGGAACTGGACAAGCTTCGTCTATCACAACATCCCGATTTAAACGAGTGTAGGAAATGTAAAGTAAATCGGGAATAGGAAGCCAATCTTTACCGTTACGCTTTAAAGTCACAGCCCATTCAATACCAACTTCTCCAAGATTTTGTGACCATTGGTTAAGAAGTAAAGCCAAGACAAGGGTTAATTTGGAATGAAATCGTTTTGGAGACATTTTTGGTTTAGCTTCCCCATCAACAAATTCGTATGTAATATCACCTTCAGGTAGTGTGAGGAATTCCTCAAGAGTAAGTTCGGTTTTGAGTTGAGTCATGATTAGTTTTAAGGTTGAGGGATGACTCTATTTTGATATAGTTTTGTCAGATTTTTGAGTAGGCGATCGCTCTGGCAAGTTTGATACTGATTGTTCACTCACTAACCTCTAACTCTTTAGCAGTTGCTTAATTCTGACCAATGAATCTAGGTAATAGTCTTTCTAGGTGACGAGACACATACAGCCTATTTCAGGTAAATGAAGTACACCGGTAGGGGCACAATATATTGTGCCCCTACGATTATCTGTACCTCATCAACTTGCAATCTGCTGTATTTAACTCGACTCTGAATTAGCTCATCTTAGAAAGACTACCCAGCAAAATCGTTTCCGCCCTCAAAGGAAAATAAAAGAACTTCTAGTTTTCATCAACCAGAGGTAAACGTATAGTAAATGTACTACCTTGCCCTGGCTCAGATGTGACATCGATTGTGCCTTGATGGGCTTCAATAATGCAGCGAGATAGATATAGTCCTAAACCGCTACCAGAACGTTGGTGTTTCCCTTGGCGAAATCGCTCGAATAATATTGCTTGGTCTTGCTTAGAAATTCCTGGGCCTGTGTCTTGGATATTAATATTTATATCCGTCAAATTAACATAGCAGTCAATATTTACAGAACCTTTGTCTGTAAATTTGATGGCGTTACCAATAATATTTGTCAAAACTCGCCGCAGTTCTACGCGATCGCCCATCACCATAGTCGCAGTTTCATCTCTATGAAGATTGATATTTAATCCTTTTTCTTCAGCTAAAGGAGTTAATTCTTGAACCACTTCACTAACTAATTCCTGAATATTACAAGCAGCTATTTTTAAAATTTTACATCCTGCTTCATGGCGATAAACTTCTAACAAAGTATTTACCATTTCTAGCAAGTCTTGGTTACTGCCAATCATGGTATTAATTATTTCTTCCAATTGTGGAGAAACATCGCAAAATCTACCTTCCAGTAACAATTTTAAAACCCGGTTGGAGGCTACTAGCGGTATGCGTAAATCGTGAGTGAAACGCGAGACAAAATCTGCCCGCAAATTAGCCATTTGATCTCGCTCGTCAATGCTATGCTTGAGGCGTAGGAGCGATCGCACTCGTGCATGTAGCTCATCTGGATCGAATGGTTTACGAATAAAGTCATCTGCACCAGCGTCAAGTCCTTGAACAACGCTAGATTCATAGTGAGCCGTAATCAACAAAATTGGGATAAATGGCAACGCTTGATTTTGTCGGATGCGTCGAGTGAATTCATACCCATCTATCTCTGGCATCATCACATCTAAGAGAATTAAGTCTGGCGGTGACTCTTGAGCCATATTCAGAGCAATTTTACTGTCTTCCACCAAGCTAATTTCATAGTCATCTTGTAGGACTGCTTCTAAGATCAGTAAATTGTCAAAAATGTCATCGACAACAAGAATTTTATCTTTTTTAACAGTTTTAGTTAAAGACATGGCTAAATAATAAAAAGAAGTGCTTGGCTATCCCTCGCAAATCTAGTAATAGGTTACTCCAACAGCGTTGAGATGATTAAAATTTCACATTTTCCTTTAAAGTTTCCTGAATTCGGGACATCTTTTTTCAGGAATGATACTGTTTTTTCGGCTCATATATGTAGCATGGGTATTATATGTAACTCTTCGTTAAGTATATTAGCTGGCTGATTATCCATATCTATGAGTAGAGTTTGAGGGTGAAGTAGCTTAGTGAATTTTATGTCCATCATCCCTGCTACAGCAAGGGTAACTGATTGAAGATTCAGGAATTCGTAGTTGCTGTCAGATTTTTGAGAATCAGTTGTAGCGCATAAAACATCTATCTTGGCAAGAATGTATAAAAATAGTTTTTTGATTAAATTGTATTCTTCAGATGAAACTCTTGCCTCTTGAAAAACTTACAATATAAGGTTATTTGGTGTCTAATGTAGATGTACTCTCAGGAAGAATAGCAAACATATTGCTTTTTGTATAAAATCCTGAATGTGAGAACAGGATTATTTTAATGTGTACTTTAGATAAATAACAGTAAAGTTAAGCAACTATGGATGAAATCAAGATCCTCGTCATTGAAGATCATAACCTTACGAGAATTGGTTTGCGGGCTGCCTTACAAACTCAGCCAGAAGTAAACATTGTCGGTGAAGCCGCTAACGCCGCAGATGGAATCGAGCTTGTGAAAACTCTCAAGCCTGATGTTGCTACCATTGACATTGGTTTGCCTGATATGGATGGTATCGAGCTAACACGGACAATTCGGCAATATCAAGCAGAGACTGAAGATTATACAACAAAGCTGCTGATTTTAACAATGCAGAACAGCGAACAGGCAGTCTTAGCTGCATTTGCAGCAGGCGCTGATTCCTATTGTATGAAGGATATTGAAAGCGAGAAACTCGTGGAGGCTGTGCGAACAACTCATGCAGGTAGCTCATGGATCGATCCAGCGATCGCAGACCTTGTACTCCAGCAAA
>VFQR01002325.1_pt1 | contig 12305 bp, 12 predicted proteins | sample 3512321 | NCBI WGS metagenome assembly VFQR01 (sample SAMN10412374, study PRJNA504923) | tailings metagenome | isolation source: Relicate 3 Philex TSF1 revegetated site | place: Philippines: Tuba, Benguet | collected 2017-08-29
CACGCAACAAGATATCAGTCCCTTCTGCTTCTTCAAGGCGAATCATCAGATAATCCACACGTTCTGAATAACGGGCAATGAGGTCAGAAAGTAAATTTTGTGCGTCAGCAAGTGTAGTCGGCATTTCCAGGTAATAATAATGACGAACTGCATTTATTCTGCAATTATTTGGAAATTTCCGCTACTCAATTTTCCAGTTCAGTGATGAATGCAAAAATGCAACAACTTCCTAAAACAGAGGAAGAAACTCTATTCGGTCTTGATACTCGTTATCAAGGGAACCCTCAGCTATCAAAAATAACTGCTCAAGATTTTCACCAACGCTTAATTTTGGATTCAGGATGAATATTCCAATGATCTGCCAAATGCACTGGCATCGATTTGCGATTGTTTGTGACTAGAATACATTCATGTTCTTCACACCAAAGCAAAATTTCTGGGTCTAGAGTTCCTTTTTTTGGAGTAGTTAAGTCTCCCACTGCCATTACAAATAAATCAGGCTTGAGACGGCGAAGTTGAATTGTGTAAATTGGATCGACATTCTCATCTATGAGATATTTGAACGCCATCACCTTGAATCGCCATTTTTTCAGCTTTTAATTTTCGTAGTTTCTCTACAACTGGGTTGGGATTTTGGCGTTGTTCTTCTCTCATGCGTTCACGAAGTGACTCTGAAAGAGTATCGCCCCACTCTAGCCAATCTGTCATGTAGGCATCTACCGCTTGCTTATTATGCAAGTAGTAGAGAATGGTTGCATAGACTTGTTCTAAAGTCAATGAGGTGTAAGTTTTGGCAATCTCTTCTGGAGTTTTAGCACGGAAGAGGTAGTCAAACAAAATCGTTTCAATTCCTACCCGTGTTCCCTGGAGTCGAATATCATCAGGAGCTAGAAAGTTAAAGTAGTCTTCAAGTTGCATAGTTAGCTAAGACTGATGGTATATATTCTGCGATCCTAGCATTGGTCTAATTTGAGCGATCGCTCATCGTCAATCATCGATAGTTTAATGGGGATGTAGTGCGATCGCTTCTTCAGCACAAATATAAAGAAGGAAATCATCGTTGCATTACTCTCAACCGCGAACTGAGATAAAAATAAATACTGCTGCGATCGCTTCTACTTGAAAAAGATTTATCTTATCTATTTTGGTATATAAACATAGTTATTTTGCTCTAGTCCACCAGCGTAGTATCTTCAAATTAGATTCTATTTCCTGCCAACAGTTTGCTGTAGAATCTGTTTTTTTCAGTGTTTCCAGTGTTTTAGCTACATAGTCTAAATTTGCCAGTCCTAGCTGTTTTCTTAGTTCATTATCAACTTGAATATCTTGCTTAAAATATTCCAAATGATTGGGTAACTCTCCTTTTTCCCTGGTTGGCATATTAGGGATTTTATTAAGTTGTTCTTTAATTTTATCTACTGCCTCAATTGCTTCTTTTGGGCTTGGCTTTTTAGCTTGTAATTTTAAATCTTCTTGAGAGAAATCTTTTTCTTTTCCAGAGGGATCTAATTTGACTTTAACTTGTGGGTCGGAGAAGACTGAAAATATTCCGTTATAAACTTTATCGTCAATTACTTCGCCTTGTCCATTCGGAGTTATTACCTTATCGCCTTTTTCAATGTTCATAATTGGTATTGCCCCTAAATTTAGTTATTAAATAACTACCTATTGATGTAGGTTTTTATTTATTTTAACTTTCATTGGGGTTGAATATGTAACGAAAAATAAAAATATTTAAGACAATGGCATTTCACGCACATCTGCTTTTGCATCCTTGCAAATCCTTATATTGCTTGAGTTTCATTCATCTGGAAGAGAATCAACAAGTCAACAAGTAAGCCCACATCGATCTGATTGTTAGATCGAGGAACATGCTAAATGACTAGTTTATAACCGCGCAGCACTATCAACTTTTCTGTTGTTGACGAACTTGAGCAGCTTTGTTTCCGTGAAACCGTCTTAGTCTAAAGTCCAGCCAAATAGGAATTTTGTTAAATAAAAAGAAAAAATTTATACAAGGTAGTATACAAGTAGTATACTTTGCTGTGTTGGTAAATCTTAGTAAATATACACAAAACTGTTAATCTAAAATTTTTCCCGTGAGTACTTTATAACATGACTTTGGAGGTTAAAATGGCAGACGAACCCACGATTAAATTCACTTTTGTCGTTGATGACGCAGATTTAGATGATGAGGAGCGGCAAAAAATAGCTAACAAGCTGCTACGGGAAATCCGGGAATTAGATGAAGTAGAGAAAGCCGAACGTACCGAAGATTTGAATCCAGAAGCGGGAAGCAAGTCAGCGTTTGCCACCTTAATAGGAGTGCTTACGGCTGAAGTGAGCATGAAGAATGTTAAAAGCTTTTTCAGTTTTTTAAGCGATCGCCTAGCAGATAAACCCATCAAAATCAATCTCAAGGTTGCAGCGGAATCTAAAGAAGTGAATATTGAAGTTAAAAGCCGAAAAGAGCTACAAGAAGCTGAGAGATTAGTAGAAAAGCTTTTAGAAAAGATGGATAGTGGAAATGTGTAAGAAGATAGCACTACTAATTGGAGTCAGTGAGTACGGTGAAGGTATCCCTTCCCTCTCAACACCTCTCAAGGATGTGGAAGCTATGCAGAAAGTTTTGCAAAACCCGAATCTGGGAGGTTTTGATCAAATTGAAAAGCTGCTGAATCCCGATTTGATTGAAATGCGAAAAGCAATTGTAAAGCGGTTTGAGAAAGCTAGTAACAATGATTTAGTATTATTATATTTCTCTGGTCATGGTTTTTTTAATCAAGATAACAAGCATCTTTATTTAGCAAATCGGATTACTACTAAAGATGATCTTAGAGCTACCAGTGTAGAAGCAAGTTTTATCCAGGAAGAATTCAAGTTACGCTCTACGCGTGGTGGTAAAAGGCAAGTTTTAATTATTGATGCTTGCTTTAGCGGTGCTTACGGTTTACAGGCAAAAGGTGATAGTTCTGTCAAGCTCAAAGAGCAGCTAAAACAGCAGCTAGGTGCTAAGGGAAGTGCGGTTCTCACTTCTTCCAATGCAACTCAAGAATCTTTTGAAAGACAAGACTCAACGCTTTCAATTTACACGCACTATCTAGTAGAGGGAATTCAATCTGGAGCAGCAAACAAAGACAATGATGGTAAGATTTCCATCCGTGAATTACATGGATACATCAAGGAAAAAGTTGAAGAAGAAAGCTGTGAGATGACTCCAGATATCTTCGTCGATGGCGAAGGCTATGATATTATCATAGCCAAAGCCTTAATAAAATTTCATGCTGAGGTTGTAAGAAATAAGCCATCCGAATTAGAAAGACTTATTAATATTCATTTTCCTCCAGATGAGTTAAATGAAGTTTTATATATTTGTAGTGATATATCTTACGAAGAATTTACTGGCAAAAACCGAGAGGAGAAAGTGAAGGCGTTAATTCTTAAATTGCAAGAGGAAAATTATACTAAAACTTTCATTGAAGAGATGAAGAAACGAAAACCTGATGTTTTTATTTAAATAAAAAATTATTATATATTCTCTTGCGTCTTATTTAAGGTAATTCAACCAGATAATCTTTATTTCCAATTTTCATATATTTCTTTTAATAGTTTGAGTGCGTCTAGCTCTGCAAACCTATCAATTAAAACTCTGATTTTTTCCTGCACTGTTGTTCCTATTTCTTCATATTTGATTTGTAAAATATCAGTAGCTTGTTTATTTCTATTGATTTCTTCTACAAAAGATTGTAAGTTTGTGTCGTTTCCAAAAAAATATTCTCTAAATTCTGCTCTCAAGTCTCTTACTTCTGACGAACTTATGAAAGTTGATTTTTTTGTTGATACCAGATTATTAGGCTGATTTAGAGTTTTTTCCGAGTTTTCTAAAATTGGGTTATTTAGTAAATTCTTTCCTATTAATGTGTTTTTCTCTTCTTGTTCTGTTTCAGGTGACATAGGCGATGAATTGTTATGTTCAACAAGCTTGAACGACAGTACATAACCTTCAGAATTGTCTAAATTCAATAACCAAGCTTTGCCAATAATATCGTTAATGTTCATAAAAAGCTGTTGGTTGCTACTCAAAATTGCAGCATCTCTTTACAAAAAACCTAATATTTCAATTTCAACTTTAGGATATATACAAATTTATTTCTAGGAGTTGTCAATCATAAATTGGATACACTCCTCTATCTTAGATATTATTTGTTGATCTTTAATTTTTTTACACTCTCTACAGAATTGGTCATCTTGCATGACTGCACTCAAAGCATCATCAGAACCACGCAAACTTCTATATTTTCCTCGTTGAATGGAATCTAGACATTGGTCAAAATAATCCCTTTGTGGTTTAGTTAATTTTACTCCTATCACTGCGATTGTTTCATGAAATTCATACGAATCCATAACTTTATTACTCCAAGTATTTTTTGATTACTAGATTTACTGGGCATTCAGGGTGTAAACAATGACGATGACATTGCAGCCTTTGTTGTTCGGCACGAATTTCATTAACGTGTTTCCTCAGTAGCTGCCAAATGCTTTTTAGGCGTTCGGTGGGTGAGGTAGCGTTATTATCATCGTCTTTTTTCAACAAACCTTCCTTAATCTTACCAGGAGATAGAAGAAATTCTACTCTTCCACTGTTTTCAATAATACCAAAATCTACATCTGCTGCTTTAATTACAGCCTGAACTACGCACTTAGAGCCGCATTCCTTACCGAAGATGCTTTGAATCTCTTCTAAATATTCATATCCTTCTTGATATTTTGAAGGGTAAAAAGGTTCAAAACGTTGAAAGTATTCGCTGCTTTTTTGAATAAATGTTAAACTCTCGTCGTAGCTAAATAAGAAGTCTTTACGCCGATAAACTGTTTGACTAACGCTCCCCTTGAGACGACGTAGTATAGTCAACTCCATCCAAGTAGCAAATCCTTCATTTAGGATGATACTACTGTGATGCAGAGTTTCAATTGCTGATCTGTATTCATCCTCAAGAAAAAGTTGCAAGTAGGGAGATTTCAATCCTTCACGATCTACTTCGCGGAGCAATCCATGACGGTATAAGATGGCTAGTTGCTGCCCTACTTTTGTATGCTTGTAAAAAAATCCATGACCGTATTTTTCATGTAGAAGTAAAGCTGCAATATTACCTTCTAGCCATGTTTGACCGTAACGCTCATCTCCTTCTATACTCTGAAAATTGTATGCTAATTGTTGCTCAAAGAATGGATGTTCCTTGAGAAGATGTGCTGCTAATTTTGGGTCGTAGGGAATACAACATCCATGTATAGGTGAATAAGTGGGTGCAATGAACTGTAGTAATTTTTCAACCAAGGGTGAAAAACGTTTATTTTCACTTCTGGCTGCTTGTAGAACTTCTAAAAGTTGCTCTTTGGTACTGTAGTTATAAAGGCGATTGACTTGTTCTTCAGGAGTCAACAATTCAAAGGGAATTTGTCGGATTTCTTCACTATCAAACTCTTGGCGTATTTGAGATACTTGATAATGGATTTCTGCTGCTAAAGGTGTCACTACGTCGCGTTGAATTTTTTCAATTTGGTTTTTTGCAGATGGATACGCATGAACCATGCGAGTAATTTTTTGGTTGATATCGTTGATATAAAGAGTAATTAACCAATCTCCTGGATCTAAGACTGTCAAATACCATCGTTTTGGTGATATTTGTTCTACTTTAATGTGAGTTAAAGGACACTCTAGTTGCATTTTTATGGGAACAGCTTTCGCATGGTTTTTCCAACGTGCGATCGCCTGTACTTCAAAAGTAACTCCGGTTTCGACAATTTCTTGAGCATTACCTTGAAAATTGAGGAATACAAGGTCAAACTCTGCATCGGGTACACACTGGAATTGAGCAACTGGAGCGAAAAACAAAGATGAAGTTTTATTGATTTCTGAGTTATCAGATTCGGGAATATCTATAGTTAATCTGAGAGTTTGCTGTCCTAGTTGCTGAGGAACAACAGTCCATCGTAGTTGAGTTTTGCCTTTACCAGGAAGAAAACGAATTTTTTTGATTGGTTCCTGAATTAGAACATTTGTATCTGACTCCAGAGTACAAGTAATATTTTCTAAACGTTGTGATTTTGGGTTGGCGATCGCAATTGAAAACTCTGCACTTTGTCTGTAAACTACTTTTGATAAAATCGTAGCATCACAACAGTCTAATAAATTTTTATAAGCCAGCCAATTAAAAATGTTAGATGCTAGTTTTCTGTTATTATTAGCATCGATATATTTATTGCTAAAAATTAAATAATTTCCTAAAATTACTACTCGTCCTGATTGATTGTCATTAGGAACTTCTAGAGCCGCCAATAAAGTTTTGCCAGTATCAGGCAAAGTAGCTATTATATCAACATTAGGATGAGGAGAATTAGGTAGGGTTTTGATATAAACAGGTTCTTTAATCTTTAATTGAGATACTTCAGAGCTGATATAGTGTGGCAGTAGATTCAAAACTTGCTCTGGAGGATAATTTAGTAACTCTTCAAAGCGCAATCCAAAAAATTCTAATACCGCATTTATACTATCACCCTTATTGATAACAAGGGATTCTTGGTCACTAGCAATCAGAAGTGATTTTCCTTGCTTAACAAAACTTACTATTGCTTTTACTTCCTCTGGACTCAAACGAGATTTAGGAGCAGCCAGAATTAGCAATTGATATTCATTAAGTACCTGACGAGTCAGTAGTTCCTTTTGAAAGGAGATTGCATCATTTCCAAATAACTCTTTTACAACCTGATCGCACAGAATTGTCCATGCTTCTTTTGGAGTATTGTCTCCCTGCGACTGCGAGCAGGACAATTCCTCATGAAATTCATCAAATAGAACTTTTATCACTGGAGTTTCAAGTGGATCGACGAGTTTTTATTGTCTTAAGTACCATCTGAAACACTTAGTATAGTAGATTTTTTGAACTTGGCAACCAGTTTCTAAAGCGCGATCGCATTCTTCTTCTGTAGCGATAACTTTAGGTTAAAACTCTACTATAAGTTAACTATCAATAGTTTTATTAAAAGCATTAGTCATAATCCTTTGCGTTCGTTCAGCAGTCTAGCGTAATTGGAGGATTTGCGGTCGTTATCAGAGACAATTTGTATAATAACTTACTTACCAATTGTCAAGTTGATTTTTTGGTCTTTATCTCATCTTCTATAATTGATAAAATCTGCTCAATTAATTTAGGCATGAGACTGTGACCGAATCAGGAAACTACAAAGATACTGTAAACCTACCCAAGACTAACTTTGAGATGCGGGCAAACGCCATCAAGCGGGAGCCGGAAATCCAAAAATTTTGGGAAGAAAATCAAATTTACCATCGCCTCTCTCAAGAAAACCCAGGCGAATTATTTATACTGCACGATGGCCCTCCCTACGCTAACGGCTCGCTGCATATTGGTCATGCCTTAAATAAAATTCTTAAAGATATTATTAATCGCTACCAACTCTTAAAAGGGCGTAAAGTTCGCTACGTCCCTGGTTGGGATTGTCACGGATTGCCCATTGAGTTGAAAGTTCTGCAAAACATGAAGTCAGCAGAACGGCAAAATTTAACGTCTTTGCAACTACGCCAAAAAGCCAAAGAATATGCCCTCGCTACGGTAAATGACCAACGCCAAAGTTTTAAAAGTTACGGTATTTGGGGTGATTGGGAGCATCCTTATTTGACGCTGAAGCCGCAATATGAGGCGGCGCAAATTGGCGTGTTTGGGCAAATGTTTTTAAAAGGATACATTTATCGGGGTTTGAAGCCGGTTCACTGGAGTCCTAGCTCAAAAACTGCTTTGGCGGAGGCTGAGTTGGAATATCCAGAAGGTCATACTTCCCGGAGTATCTATGCGGCTTTCCCAGTTACGAGTTTGGGAGACGGGGTGAAGTCGCTGCTGGGGGAATATTTACCAGATTTGGGTGTGGCTGTGTGGACGACTACGCCTTGGACGATTCCGGCGAATTTGGCGGTGGCGGTGAATGGGGATTTGAATTATGCGGTGGTGGAGGTGGAACCCCACCCCCCAACCCCCTCCCCGCAAGCAGGGAGGGGGAGCGAGGAAGTTTCTTCTCCTTCTGAGTTAACGGGGGTGAGGTTCCGCTATCTCATTGTTGCTGCTGATTTAGTAGAACGTTTGTCTTCGACCCTTGGTGTTGAGTTGACGGTGAAAGCCACAGTTAAAGGGAGCGATTTAGAACATACTACTTACCGTCATCCTTTGTTTGACCGGGAGAGTCCGGTAGTTGTGGGTGGCGATTATATTACTACTGAGTCTGGTACTGGGTTAGTACATACTGCTCCCGGTCACGGTCAAGAAGATTACATTGTTGGTCAGCGTTATGGTTTGCCCATCCTTGCGCCTGTGGATGATAACGGGAATTTTACCCAGGAGGCGGGAGAGTTTGCTGGGTTGAATGTGCTGGGTGATGGAAATCAGGCGGTGATTGATGCGTTGGCGCGTAAAGGTTCTTTGTTGAAGGAAGAAGCTTATCAGCATAAGTATCCTTATGATTGGCGGACGAAAAAGCCGACGATTTTCCGGGCTACTGAGCAATGGTTTGCTTCGGTGGAGGGATTTAGGGAGGAAGCGCTCAAGGCGATCGCCACTGTAAAATGGATTCCAGCCCAAGGTGAAAATCGCATCACGCCGATGGTGGCGGAACGTTCTGATTGGTGTATTTCCCGCCAGCGTAGTTGGGGTGTACCCATTCCGGTGTTCTACGATGAAGCCACGGGAGAACCGTTGCTGAACGAGGAAACTATCAACCACGTCCAAGGAATTATCGCCGAGAAAGGTTCCGATGCTTGGTGGGAACTTTCAGTTGAGGAATTATTGCCAGAATCATATCGTCAAAACGGCAAGTCTTACCGCAGAGGTACAGACACAATGGATGTCTGGTTTGATTCTGGCTCATCTTGGGCGGCTGTGGCGAAACAGCGTCCAGAGTTACACTACCCCGCAGATATCTACTTGGAAGGTTCCGACCAACATCGTGGTTGGTTCCAGTCGAGTTTGCTGACTAGCGTGGCGGTGAATGACTGTGCGCCTTACAAAACTGTGTTGACTCACGGCTTTACTTTGGACGAACAAGGCCGCAAAATGAGTAAGTCTGAAGGCAATGTGGTTGACCCAAATGTAATCATTCAAGGCGGGAAAAATCAAAAAGTAGAACCGCCTTATGGTGCAGATGTTTTGAGATTGTGGGTATCATCGGTGGACTATTCCTCTGATGTCCGCATTGGGAAAAACATCATTAAGCAACTGAATGATGTTAGAGGTAAAATTCGCAATACAGCCCGGTTTTTGTTGGGTAGCCTTGATGATTTTGACCCAGAAAAAGATGCAGTACCTTTCGAGGAATTGCCAGAACTCGATCGCTACATGCTGCACCGCATCTTGGAAGTGTTTGAAGAAGTAACAGCAGCTTTTGATAGTTTTCAATTCTTCCGGTTCTTCCAAACAGTGCAGAATTTCTGCGTGGTGGATTTATCCAACTTTTATTTAGACGTTGCTAAAGATAGACTGTACATCAGTGCGCCCAATGCTTTCCGGCGTCGCAGCTGTCAAACGGTGCTGAAAGTTGCTTTGGAGAATTTAGCACGAGCGATCGCTCCAGTATTATGTCATACTGCCGAGGATATCTGGCAATATCTTCCTTACCAAACACCTTATAAATCAGTGTTTGAAGCCGGTTGGGTGCAGGTGGATGAAAAATGGCGCAATGATGAATTAGCCGAATTTTGGGAAACACTGCGAAAACTCCGCACCGATGTCAACAAAGTTTTGGAACAAGCCAGAATCGAAAAACTCATTGGTTCTTCCCTAGAAGCAAAAGCTTTAATTCATATACCTAACAAACAGTTAGGCGATGCAATTAAAGCCTTTAACCCAGCTAAAGGTAACGGTGTAGACGAACTGCGATATTTATTGCTGACATCCCAAGTGGAATTATTAGATTCTGCCGAAGCAATCAAAAAATTAAAATATACAGCCGAGACAGAAGATTGGGTAATTGGTGTAGCCAATGCTGACGGCGAAAAATGCGATCGCTGTTGGAACTACTCCACCCACGTGGGAGAATCAAAAGAACATCCGCTAATTTGTGAAAGATGCGTTGCTGCTTTAGCCGGAGAGTTTTAACACAATCAAACTTACAACTCTTGTACGCACAAATTATGTAACGTCAGGGCGATCGCACACTTCTTTCCGGGATGAGGCGATCGCCTTTATCATGCTTTTGTATAGTTTAATCTTTATACTTATTAACTAGTAAGTAGATAGTCATGATTAAATCTAAGATGTCATTGCTAGCGAAGCGAAGCAATCCCAGAGACTTTGCGATTGCTTCGCTTCGCTCTCTACGAGACGCTACGCGAACGCAATGACAGAACATATTATATTTATTTATGTCCATCTACTTATCACCTTCCGCAAAACAGGCGAATACTATAGACGAGATGACGAAGTACACCACCAGCGATTATACGACACAGCAACGATCGCAAATGCACTCCAGCAGGTAGGCTTCGGGGTTCAAAGCACTCATAGTTATGGTGAATACAAACTATCGCCTGGTCATGCAGTGTTTATTGCAAGACGGTTGAATTAAGCCCAAAAAGGTTGGATTTCAAAATAGACTGCACTTTCGGGACGCAGCAAATTCTGATTATTCCTGCAAAATCCAGTAACCTGATAATGCGATCGCTTTTATTGTTCTAATTCTTCTCAGTGATTTATGGTAAAAGTTTATATATGTTTTTATTATACAATACATTTATAGTATTAATACTGCGAACATTAATATTAATACTGTTAACTCTTCATTAAATTTCAATCAAACAGCCGTCATTTCAGCAATTAAAATCAATCAATAAAACTGGTAAGATTGCGACTTTCAATTGATATTGGGATTCCTTAGGATGAGAGTCGAAACGAACCTCAGATGTTCCCAGGAGTTCCCTTGAATAAGCAACTTTCTACTAACGCTTTAGTTATTTTCATTAGCTTGCTTGGAGTATGTTCTTCTGTCACCCCTGCTTCAGCTAAATTGACAGGGATAATCAAAACAGTCACAAACACTACAGTTACTCCAGTGGTAGAAAATGTAACTAAAACTACTAGTACTGTTGAAGTTGGAAAAAACGTTACCGCTACTGTCCAAGAGACAACTAATACTACCGTTGGTCAAGTAGCAGGAGCTTCAACCGATTCTACAACCACTGCAAAAGTAGACCCAAGTCAAATTGTACCGTCTTTAACTAACCCGACAGAGTTACTGCAAATCACTGGTGGAGCGGCCCTTGGAATTCAAAGCAATCAACAAAGTACTCAAGCTGATGCACAAGCCAACTTGGGAGTAGGAATCGGAGATTTTGCCACAGTAGGTATTTGTTTGGACGCCAATGCAACCTTAGGAATTTTGAATCAAGGTAGCTCAGCTAATTGTCCCAAAGACGTTGAAACCCCACCCCCACCAGCTCCGGTTGACACCCCACCCCTGACGGTTGAAACTCCACCCCTGACGGTTGAAACCCCACCTCTTAAGGTTGAAACCCCACCTCTTAAGGTTGAAACCCCACCTATTGTAGTTGAAACTCCACCTCTGACAGTTGAAACTCCCTATGTTCCTATTAAGATCCCACCCGTTAATGCTGAACCTAATTCTGTTCCCGAACCTACAACTTTTGGAGGACTTGTTTTATTAGGAGTTTACTTTATTTCCCGCCGTCGTCAAATCTCTTAATTGACAACACACATCAACAGTTAGAACAATTGTTAGGAGGTTAAAATAAAGCACATTTTGTCAATCAGTTAAAAGGCTCAAAATAGTTTAATGAAAATGATAATGGTGCGAGAGAAAGGGGCAAAGAGCGTTGCCCCCTTTCTATTTTAGATATAAGGTAAAAATGTAATTCAAATCACAGTCAACTACTTTTAAAACAACCTTTAAGGATTTCGTGCATTACGCTAAAGGCTAACGCTGATAACGATATAGCGTTTCCTAAGCGGCTGAGGTACTGAGTAAATCACTAATAAAATTAGGTAAGCCTCTGCGTACCTTTGCGTTTAACTCTGCGCTCCTCTGCGTTTAAAAACATTATTTCTGTACCTCACGTAACTAGGAATTGCTATAAAATAGAAAAAATTAAATTATCAAATCAGTCAATCAATTCTTAGAAAGACTCGATTATATCGGAGGAAATTAAATTTCTGGTTCCCTCCCCTTTACAAAGGGAGGGTTAGGGTGTGGTAAAGCCTGTTTTACTTTTGAATTCTGACTTTTACTGT
>VFQR01002327.1_pt1 | contig 12295 bp, 9 predicted proteins | sample 3512321 | NCBI WGS metagenome assembly VFQR01 (sample SAMN10412374, study PRJNA504923) | tailings metagenome | isolation source: Relicate 3 Philex TSF1 revegetated site | place: Philippines: Tuba, Benguet | collected 2017-08-29
CCTCATCCCCCTCATCCCCCTCATCCCCCTCATCCCCCTCATCCCCCTCATCCCCAGGACTAGCTGACTTAGTATGGCTAACGCTGACATACCCAGATAACTTTCAAGCTTATATTCATTTGTGCTGGCTGAATCCTGATAAGCAGCGACGCTTAGGGATTGTAGGCAGCCTTGGCAGTTTGATTTTTGATGAAATGTCGCCATCGTCACCTCTAACTCTGCTACATGGGGAGTTTGAACAACACGGCAATCAATTTATTCCTGTAAATCAAAGTCAGGTAATGCTGGAATTAGAACCAGGAGAACCATTGCAGAGAGTTTGCGATCGCTTTGTTATCTCTATTCTTAACAATACTCCCCCAGAGGTTTCTTCTGGCTGGGTCGGGACAGAGTTAGTAGAAATTCTTGCTGCTTTAACAGTATCTCTTAAGGAAGGCGGCAAACCTGTTTTTCTCAATAAATAGTCAATCAATTTTGGATTTTGGATTGCCGATAGCTGGCTCACCAATACTGTTTGGTTAAGGCAAAAGACGGGATAAATCGCTGTCTCTAGAAAAATCTCAAATCTAAAATCCAAAATTATGTCACCTTTGAGATGTCCCATTTGCACAAACTCCTCCTTTTGGAAGACTCAGCAGGATAGTTTGCTGGGGCGAAAGACTAATTTGATAAATCTCTTTCCCTGGTAACTGCTGAAGCTTCGGGGAGTTCTTTTTGTCTACTTCTATTTTCTCAGATTTGCCGATCCCCAGAGCCACACTTCTTTCAGACTCCTGTGGGCTGGGCTGACGGCTGACTTTTACCCCTTCGTTCCCAGAGGAAAATCCCAGATTTCCTGCATTTTTTTCTTTCTTGGAGATAGGTAATAAAGAAATATCAATCAAAGGTAAGGTAATTTTGACCGTGGTACCTTGATGAAGTCCTACACTTTCAAGAGTGATGCTACCTCCCATGAGTTCGATTAAATTGCGTGAAATTGCCAATCCTAATCCAGTACCTTCATACTGACGTGTGGTTGCGCCATTCACCATGACAAAGGGGCGAAATAATTTGTGTTGTTGAGCCGGATCGATACCTATGCCTGTATCTTTGATAATCACGACTACCTGAGATTTACCGTTACTATATTCAATTTCTGTAGTAATGGTAATGCTGCCAACGTCAGTGAATTTAGTCGCGTTACCAATAACATTAATTAACACCTGCTTGAGTTTTGCTGCGTCTGCGTTAATTGGTATCGGTTCAGTACCCAACTCGCATTTCAATTGCAAGCCTTTTTGTTGAACATTAACTGATTGTAAATTGATGACTTCTAGCAATAGTTGTCGGAGGTCAATAGGTACTCTGACTACTGAAAGTTTACCTGCTTCAATTTTAGAAATATCGAGTAAATCGTTAATAATCCCTAGCAAGTGAATTGCTGTTTCATCGGCACGTTTGAGAAATTCTACTTCTTCTTCTCGGTCATCACATAAGCCATCTGCAACCAGGCGAATACAGTTAATAATAATATTCAATGGGTTTCGCAATTCGTGGGAAGTTGTAGCCAAAAACTGACTTTTAACTTGGTTAGCGCTTTTTGCTTCTTTCCAAGCTATTTCTAGTTCTTCTGCCCCAGCTTTGAGTCGTTCTACCATTTGGTCTAGTGCTTGGGCTAGTTGATTGAATTCTCGGATTTTGAAGTTGCGGGGAACTGGTTGTGCAGCGTGGTGAGAATGAATATTGAGAGCGTAGTCTCGCAATTCTTCTACAGGACTTGCTAAGTAAGGAGCTAGATATAGGGATGCTAATAAACTTGCACCAATTAAACCAACTGTTAAAACGATGAGGATAAGTTTTATTTCTTCTAAACCAAAAAGGGCATTATCAACTGTAGTCACAGCTAAGATTATCCATTTTTGCTGCTGTTGCTGGCTGAGTGGATTGGCGATCGCAGTATAGCCAGCAACTAATTCTTCTTCTGACAAAGATAAATTTATTGAATCGTTACGTCCAGTAATTGCATTTTTAATTATGCTTTGGAGTTGGGAAGCATTTGGATGCTGTTCGATATTAGTTCCTACCCAACCTGTTAATGGATGCGCCAAAATTGTGCCGTCTTCAGCAATCACTACCATTGCGCCTGTGAGCGATCCCGGCCGATTTTTGGTTTTTTGGTAGAGTGCCGACTTAACGCTTAAACTGTAAACTAAATCTGCTCGGCGATCGTACACTGGTGTAGATAAGACTAATTGCAGCTGATTTTGGCTGTTTCTTGGGCCAGTCATGCCTGATTTTGGCGGAAAGACTGCTTTGACATCAACTCCATCAGTAAGCAAAGGTAATTTTAATTCTCCAATTACTCCATCGCCGCAATCACTGGCAATGATTTTTTGAGTGAGGAGATTTGTTAATTGGATGCACTCAATATTTGCTGGAAGTTGTTGCCTGAGCTGCTGAAGAATTTCTTCCTCTTCTAGCGGCGAATTTGACGGAATTACTGTTGTTTTACTGACACTGAGCAAATGAGCTTTTAATAGAGCGATCGCATCTACAGTTTTCTCACCTTTGCTAATAGCGCTTTCTGTTAAATTTTGACGGGCAGTTGCCAATAGGCTAGAGCGTGCTTTATTCAAAGCTACGATTTCGCCTACGAGTAAAACTGGGACGAACAGAAGCAATATTCTTGTTACTAAAATTCGACGAAAGGATGATTGGCGGGGATTAGTCATCGACTGTCTCACTTTGCATCTGCAAACCATAAAAGCAAAGATATGCAACTTAGTTCAGCTAAATGAGACATTTAATCATGTTATCATAGCTTTATTTTCAATGTTTAAAAATAACAAATTGTTATAGTAGAAAAAGAAACGTAGTATACCAAAAGTCATATACGGTGTATGTAAAAACGATTCGTGTTGCATATGAATACAGTAATTAAATCAATGAAACAGTAGCTTGTAGGTATAGATTTTTGACACCTATACACTTGAAAGCAAAACATCAAAACTATGAAAGTAATTGAATGCTGCAACATCGTCCTCATACTACAGTTGTTTTAGCGATGAGTGCAGATGGCAAGATAGCAGATTGTAGGCGTAAGCCTGCTCGGTTTGGTTCAAGGGCTGATAAAGCACACTTAGAAAAACAAATCGCTGCCTCTGATGCCGTTTTATTCGGTGCTGGTACTCTCAACGCCTACGGAACAACACTTACCATATCAGACCCGAATTTATTGCAACATCGGGCACAAGGGGTTAAACCCCTCCAGCCAATTCATATAGTGATTACACATTCTGGAAACCTCAATCCGGAAATTAGCTTTTTTAGGCAACCAGTTCAACGCTGGTTACTGACGACAACAGCGGGAGCAGCTTCCTGGAACAAACGGGAAAACACACTTGGACGCCACTTGCCTCAACTAGAGAAAGCCGAACACGGCACTAGCTCCTCTAAAGGGTGGCACTTACAAAAACTCTCAGAACCACAGCAAACTAGCGCCTCCCAAACTTCTGCACAGGAGTGTCCTCCAAAATTTGAGCAGATTATGGTTTTTGAAACACCAACGGGAGAAATTGACATTTCCACAGCTTTAAAGCATCTAGCCACTCTACATATAACACGCTTGGTAGTTTTGGGTGGTGGCCAATTAGTAGCTTCCCTACTGGAATTAGATTTAATCGATGAATTATGGTTGACTGTCTGTCCGCTGATTTTGGGCGGGAGTGCCGCACCCACACCCGTAGATGGGCAAGGATTTTTATCCCATTTAGCTCCGAAATTGCAACTTCTAGAAGTTAATACAGTTGAGCAAGAAGTATTTTTGCACTATCGGCTGCAACGGTGAGGTTTCTTAGATTAGGCTAATTAAGGGATTGGGGATTGGGGACTGGTACTGCGGAGTTAGCAGTTAGGAGTTAGCAGTTAGGAGTTAGCAGTTAGCAGTTAGCAGTTAGCAGTTAGCAGTTATTGTCCCCTTGTCCTCTTCTCTCCCTCATCTCCCCATGCCCCATGCCTCAGTCCCCAATCCCTTAACAACCTACAAAATGTTGGAAAAACTCAAGCCCCGCTATTCTGTTGTTTGGACGAACAAAATCGCCGAAGTACCCCAAGATGCCTGGAATGCTTTGGCGATGCCACTGAAAACACCATTTTTAGAGTGGGAATGGCTGAATAATCTGGAGACTTCCAACAGTGCTACGGCTAAAACTGGTTGGTTGCCAAATCATTTGACGTTGTGGCGAGATAGAGTACTCATTGCTGCTGCGCCGCTTTATTTGAAAGGACATAGTTCTGGTGAATTTGTCTTCGATCATCAGTGGGCAGAGTTAAGCGATCGCATTGGTATACGATATTATCCTAAACTGCTGGGAATGACACCATTTACTCCCGCTGAAGGTTATCGATTTTTAATTGCTCCAGGAGAAGATGAGAATGAAATTACAGCGATAATTGTGCATGAAATTGACACTTTCTGTGCTAAAAATCGCATCTCTAGCTGTCATTTTCTCTTTGTCGATCCCCAATGGCGTCCGCTGTTAGAACAGCATGGTTTTACAAGTTGGTTGCACCACAGTTATATCTGGGAAAATTCTGGTTTTCAAACTTTTGATGACTACTTGCAAGTATTTAACGCCAATCAGCGTCGCAATATCAAACGCGAACGTAAAGCTGTAGAAAAAGCAGGTTTACGATTGCAACCATTGACTGGGGATCGCATTCCTCAATCTTCGTTTCGTTTGATGTATGAATTTTATACTGATACCTGTGATAAATTTGGCTGGTGGGGTAGCAAGTATCTCACACAGCGGTTTTTTGAACAGCTAGAGATTGATTATCGCCATCGAGTTTTGTTTCTTGCCGCATATAGCGAGGAAGATAATTCTCATCCTTTAGGAATGTCCTTTTGTTTGTTTAAAGATGACAAACTCTATGGACGGTATTGGGGGAGTTTTCAAGAAATAGATTGCTTACATTTTGATGCTTGTTATTATGCACCGATTGAGTGGGCGATCGCTAACAATATCCAAATTTTTGATCCCGGTGCCGGTGGACGCCATAAAAAACGCCGTGGTTTTCCTGCTATGCCCAATCACAGTCTGCACCGCTTTTACAATAATCGTTTAGGACAAATTTTGCGCCCCTACATTAAAGAAGTAAATCAACTCGAACAACAGGAAATTGAGGCGATTAATGCAGAATTGCCATTTAGTAATCGCTGAGATTCTCATACCGTTTCTTTGTGAAGCTGCCCTAAATCTGAGTTTTTTTTTCAACGCAAAGGTACGCTGAAGTTTTTTAAAGATAATTCGCTATGTCCCAGAATCATTAAGCGCATCTTGATAGAGAACTGGTATTAAATCATACAAGCTTAGCATTAATCAACTTTATAGCTCACCAAGCATGAAAAGAGGACAAGGTGAAAGATTTATTGCAAGTTTTCTCCTCATCTCCCATCTCTCGACTCCCTATTCCCTACTCACCAACTACAACCCAGAGGGTAAACGAAGAATTACACTTGAGATAGGGTGTAAAAACTCTTAAGAAAAATTTGCTTTTGATAACGCTTACGAATTTAATGGTTAAAGATTTAGCAGCAATTGACGATCAACTTTCTCGGCGTCATATTGACCTCGACCCTGGTGGATATTTCATCATTTACTTGGATAGAGACGCAGAGTTAATTTGTGCCAAGCATTTTACAAATGTGATTGATGAGCGCGGTTTAGCAGTCGATCCACAAACGGGAAAGGTAATTCCTGCACGAGAAAAGGTAGAACGAACTCACACCACGGTTTTCAGTGGCAGAACAGCCAAAGAACTTTGCGTGAAAATCTTTGAGGAAACTCAGCCGTCTCCTGTCACTCAATTAAATCATGCAGCTTATTTAGGTCGAGAATTTGTTCGAGCTGAAGTCGCTTTAGTCACAGAACAAGAGTATGTTCAAGATTAGAGTCAGACAATTTTAGCTAAAACAGCAGAAGCCCCACACTCACTTTTAGGAGTGTGGGATCAATGCGCGGGAGTGGAGAGAGATCGTAATTAATGTTTTTTGGCGTAGCCAGAACAATTAGTTATTATATCGAAACATGACCCATATTGATTATATTTCTGAAGGCAAATACCGCAATCAATGGTATTATAAATAAGTACAGACAAAGTCGAAAATGCTGGTTGTACACTGAACCTGGACAATCTAGAATATGGAGTTCCATTCAAAAAAGCAGAGCCGGAGGCGCTCCGCCTCTGGTTAATGTTCGACGGGATACCGGGAGTCACTGAGAAGCCTACACTGTATGCTTGCATACAGTGTAGGAGTATGTCACATGTTGTACAATTCCTAAAAATACAATCAAAGAAAGCGACTTGGCTAGATCAATTCAGTCTACTCAACCACCACTAAAATTTATTCCTCAACGGTTTAACCCATCGATACTCTACATTTTTCGATGGTTACTGCCAATAGCGCTACGATTCCGGACTCGACCTTGGTTACCAGCTGGTATTGTCGGTATTGAAGCTGAGAATGTTGAGGTATTGGCTGAACTTTATCAACAATTCCAGGCTAGAAAAATTCGCTTTTTGTTGGCATTTCGCCACCCAGAGGTGGAAGATCCGCTGTGTATGCTGTATTTGCTTTCTTGGATTGTGCCACAGGTTGCGCGTCAGAAAAATATCGAGTTGCAATACCCGGTTCACAGCTATTTTCTTTACGATCGCGGTATGACGGTTTGGGCTGGAAACTGGCTCGGTTGGCTGTTTTCACGGGTGGGAGGTGTGCCGGTTCGTCGCGGTAGGCGACTCGATCGCCAAGCCATCCAAACAGCACGGGAGTTGTTTGCTAATGGCCAACTACCGATCGCAGTGGCACCGGAAGGCGGTACTAATGGTCATAGTGGCATTGTTAGTCCGTTAGAACCCGGTGTCTCCCAAATGGGGTTCTGGTGTGTAGAAGATTTGCAAAAAGCCAAGCGTTCTGAGACAGTTTTAATTTTACCGATCGCCATTCAATATTCTTATGACCAGCCACCTTGGTCAAAACTGGATTGGCTATTAACTAAATTGGAAGCTGATAGTGGCTTACCTGTGATGGAAATTACTCAAGGCGATGGCGAAGAAATTTATTATCAACGCATCTATCGTCTTGGTGAATATCTAATTACAGAAATGGAAGAATTTTATCGTCGTTTCTATCATCAAGATATTCCCAAAACTATTTCAAGTGATGAATCTACAAGTCAAAATGAGATATTAATTGCTCGACTCCATCGCTTACTAGATAAGTCTTTAGCAGTTGCCGAACAATATTTTGGAGTTCAACCACAGGGAAATTTAATTGACCGTTGTCGGCGTTTAGAAGAAGCTGGTTGGAATTATATTTACCGGGAAGATTTGCCAGATATTAATAATTTACCACCCTTAAAACGCGGTTTGGCAGACTGGATTGCCCAAGAAGCTGACTTGCGAATGCGGCACATGCGGATAGTGGAAAGTTTTGTTGCAGTTACCGCAAATTATATTCAAGAAAAACCGACAGCAGAAAAGTTTGCCGAAACAACTTTGCTGATTTTTGATATGCTTTCTCGTATTAAAGATACCACACTTCCAGGGCGACCGAGCTTAGGTTTACGACGGGCAAAAATTACCGTGGGAGAGCCAATTTCCGTTACTGAAAGGTGGGAGAAATCTCAGGGCGATCGCCACGCTTCTAGGCAAGCTACAAGCCAATTAACTAAAGATTTGCAACTCGCTTTAGAGAAGATGATTTATTGATTAAATTACATATAGGAATCCGATTTGATTTATGAAAAAACCTAAGTATCTGTAGGGGAGCCAGTCACGTGGGCGGGTTTCCCGACTTGAGTGAACTGGCGTTGTGTTAGGCGTAAGCCGTAACGCACCAAAGCCTTAAGAATGGTGCGTTACGCTGTCGCTAACGCACCCTACTGGCTTCAAATTTTTTGACTGTAAATTAAGCGATCGCAATTGCCAAAATACCAAAATTGGGTGAAAAACATTATTTATTTCATAGTACAAACGTTCACCTTGAAAGGGCTAGTATTTAGGACTTACGCACTGTACAAAAAAACCATCTTGTGCATTAAGGTAAATACGTTGTTTCAGGCTTTTGGAGGGCGCTTTTGATTGCTGGCGATCGCCAAAATATGATTGAAAAACCTAGCTATAAGCCTTGAAAACTATACCTGCTATTTTGGTTTTTCTGTTAATGCGTAAGTCCTAGTAATGCAGTATTTTTTGGAAGTATAGAGGCGACATTCATCAGCAATTTGCCTTAATCGTATAGTTGTAGGTTAAAAGTCTATATCCGAATCATCATCTCTCGACTGAAGAACGATCGCTCGCGAATGGGGGCATCCCTACACTCGAAGACTCTATGTTGTTGGGTTTTCACACGGTAATGCTCCCCGCTTACTAATGCGATCGCTAATCAAGTATTATTTGATTTCCCAAGGCTGCCAAGCTTGCTGTTTAACTTCAACATCACCTGTCACCGCAGCATCCCACTTTGTGCTTTCTCCATCCCGCCAGAAGTGCAAATCAACCAACGCCTTACCAACTTCCACACGTCGCAGCGTCAATTCTGGCAACCATTCAGGTAAATATGGGTCTAGGTGTAAACGATGATTCGGAGCATCCGCTTGTAAACCTAGCATCGCTTGTAAAAGCTGAAACACTGATGCTGCTGCCCATGCTTGAGGGACGTTGGCTTCTATATACGGTACGGGAAAGGTTCCTGGTTCTTGCTCGATACCTGCGTAAAGTTCTGGCAAGCGATAGTTGCTAAAAATACTACCAGCCTGAAAAATTCCGAGAGCGACATCAGCCACTTCTTTAGCAAAACCGTAGCGTTTCAATCCCAAGGCAATGATACTGTTATCGTGAGGCCAAACCGAGCCACGATGGTAAGAAAACGGATTGTAAGCCGGATTTTGAGCAGATAAAGTGCGAATGCCCCAGCCAGTCCACATATCTGGTGTAAATAAACGCTTGGCTACACGTTCAGCACGCTCTCGGCTAATGATACCACTCCATAGACAATGACCTACATTAGAAGATACTGTTTTGACTGGTTTTTTATAGGGGTCAAGGGTAAAAGCATAAAAACCAATGTCATCACACCAAAAAGTTTCTTCAAATGACTGACGCAGTTTTGCGGCTTTGCTGCGTAACTCGCCAGAAAATTCCCTTTCGTCTAAGACATCAAATACTTCTGCCATCCGCATCCAAGCATCAAAAACATAACCCTGTAACTCACACAAAGCCTTGGGCGCTTTTACTTGAGTACCATCTGGGTAAACAATCGCATCACCAGAATCTTTCCAAGCTTGGTTGTCGATTCCATAACCCGAATTGCTGCGAATTTGATACTCTTGAAAACCATCGCCATCAAAATCGCCATATTTATCAATCCACTCTAAGCAGCCTAAAGCAACATCTCGCTGTTCGTGCAGTAGCGAAGTATCTCCTAGCCATTTCCAAGCTTCGTGTAACAAAATTAAATACAACGGTGTAGCATCAGCAGTGCCATAGTAAGGCGTGTGGGGAATTTGCCCTAAACGTGCCAACTCTCCGGTACGAATCTCGTGCAAAATTTTTCCTGGTTGAGCATCACGCCAGTCATCCAACTCAGTCGCTTGCAATTGACCGAGTTTTTTGAGAGTTCCGATCGCAAAGCCCGCATGAGTTATCATATTTTGCAAGCTCACTAAGATACTATCCCGACCGAAAACCGTGACGAATTTAGGAACACCAGCCGCAGGTATCCAGACTTCGGGTGCTAGGTCATAATCATAAAGTCGCAGCGCCCCGATATCTTCCACAGATTGACGATAGAGTAAGTTCAAATCCTCGTTTTTACTCTTGAGTTCGGTAACGCTATCAACCCACTGACAATGTAGGCGTTCAATTTCTGTATTAATAATCTTCTGATCGACGGCTGTTTTGTAGGATAAATCTACTGTAGAGCGCACGCGATCGTTTTCAACTAAGATGTAATTGCAATTAGCGTGCCAGCTTTCTCCCGGTTCTAATTTGACTGCAAAAGTGATGCGACCGTTGGCAGAATGAGGTGTGGATCTACAGTGACAAATTTGATAAATTAAGCTACGAGAAAAATCACCATTAGTATAGCTGGTACTTAACTCTTTTTTCTCCTGATTCCATGTAGTTTCAATATGTCCTCGGCGAACAAATTGCCGCATCTCTACTTCAAATATATCGGCAAAATCCGAGCGCATGGCAATTTCTAAGTTGAAGCTAACTGGTTCAATACCGTAATTAGTCAAATCCAGTTCTTCATGGATTCCTGCGTCAATTTTCCTACTAATTATTAGTGACACAGAACCTTCAGGAACCTTCCCATTTCTACTAAGAAATTCTGGGTTAGTCAGGTAAATTCGGGCAACATAATAGGTAGTTGTGGTAGAACTGAGACGAGTCCAAGGATAGCCATCGATATAGCAGGCATAGTAGCTTAAAAAACGAGTATCATCTGTAAAAATACCTTGATGACGATTTTCATGGTGAATTTGTCCGCTTAAATCTGTCACCATAAAGGTGCTGCCGTGATTAATAGTTAAAATTGGGGAACCTACACTAATTCGCATATTTTTTCTCCTGAAGACTTATTGAATAATTCGTAATTCGTAGTTAATTTATTTACGAATTATTTAGACAAATGCTGGTAAAACTTTTTCGCCAAAACCTTCAATAAACTTCTGCTGCTCCCGGTTGACGTTGTGCAAATAAAGCTTGCTGAAGCCTAGTTCGATATATTGCTGCAACCATTCAATATACTGCTGTGGTTCGGCTGATATGCGTACATGTTCGTCCATATCTTGTGATTTGACAAACTTGGCGATCGCTTCAAATTGCTGCGGGCTGTGAAGGTCTGCTAACACAGGACTGGGAAAAATGTTTGTCCGCCACTGTTCGTAAGCTCCTTGACGGGCGGTTGTCTCGTTTTCGGCGTAAGATATCTGTACTTTTAGATACATAGGCTTATCTTTGCCACTACCGCGACGGAATGCCTCAACCACTTGTTTTAGCTTTTGGTAGGGATGAGAAATTGTGATTAGCCCATCAGCCCATCCTCCCACCCATTCGGCAGTTTGGGGAGTAATTGCTGCTCCAATAATCAAAGGTGGTACTTCCGGTCTTGTGTAAAGCTTTGCTTCTTCTACTCTGACTCGTCCGTAGTGGGTCACTGTTTCCCCTGCCCACAAGGCACGCATCACATCAACACACTCTTTGAGACGGGCATTTCGTTCAGCTTTTACAGGCCAGTTTTCTCCTGTAATCTGCTCGTTTAGTGCTTGACCACTCCCCAATGCTAACCAAAAGCGGTTAGGAAACATTTCTGCAAGAGTGCCAGCAGCTTGGGCAATAATCGCAGGGTGATAGCGTTGTCCTGGGGCGCAAACTACACCAAAAGGCAGGCTTGTGGCTTGCATCGCTGCGCCCAGCCATGACCAGGCAAACCCACTTTCTCCTTGTTGCTGGCTCCAGGGATGAAAATGATCTGAACAAGATATGTGGCTAAAGCCAGCGAGCATTGCAGCTTGCGCGTATTTCAGAAGTACGCTCGGCTTAAACTGTTCATGGGAGGCGTGATAGCCAATAAAAGCCATAAAAATTCCTCCAATTGCACCCTTATACCAATTCTCCTCTCATCAAGCAACAGATCCAATAAAGACAATGCCAACAGCAGCAATGGAGTAGTCACAATCCAATCAAGGTAGCGGGCATAATGAGCTATTTGATTAGCAACTAAAAGCTTTCCCTGTTGCAAATTACCCTGCGGTAAAACCATTGACAGATAAGCTAATCCTGACCAAATAGGAATAAATGTGGCAATTAGATACTCGTATTTAGGAACACCACGAGGATTTTTACTGAGGGAGATAAAGTGAATAGCACCAATAGCCATACCTGCAATGTAGAGCCAATGAAAAAGATCCTGCCAATCCATAAAACTCCTCTAAGGAAAATAGCTGAAAAGAAAGTCAAAAAACTTATGCTGCTAAAAAACCAAAAACTGGGTTTTTCATGTTTAGTTTGTTACAGCTAACAGAAGACTAAAGAATATTGTTTCTCTCAACTTCTATCAGCTGAGGGAATTCAAATCAGAAACATTTTTTGCTTTGGATTACATAGAATTTAGAATTCAGCTAACCCTAGCATTGAGAATAAATGTGATTCAAAAGTGACTGCAAACCCATTTTTGCAGGTAACTAATTACTGGAGTTTGGACTAAAAGCTCAGGCGGCGAAAAAAGTACTGAGAGAATCAGAGA
>VFQR01002328.1_pt1 | contig 12294 bp, 10 predicted proteins | sample 3512321 | NCBI WGS metagenome assembly VFQR01 (sample SAMN10412374, study PRJNA504923) | tailings metagenome | isolation source: Relicate 3 Philex TSF1 revegetated site | place: Philippines: Tuba, Benguet | collected 2017-08-29
TGCTGCCGATGGTCACGCTGATCGGCCTGCAGGCCGGCACCATGCTCGGCGGCTCCGTGGTGGTGGAGAGCGTCTTCTCGCTGCCCGGCCTCGGGCGCCTCGCCTATGAGAGCGTCGTCCAGCGCGACCTCAACACGCTCCTCGGCATCATCTTCGTCTCGGCCCTGCTGGTGATCACCGTGAACTTCATCGTCGACCTCATCTACGCGCGGCTCGATCCGCGCATCACGACAGGGGTCTGACGATGGCGGCCTTCCTGAAAGCCTATTTCCGCTCGCCCCCGGCCATCATCGGGCTCATCTTGCTGCTGGTCGTCATCGCGATGGCGCTCAGCGCGCCGTTCCTCTTCCCGCGCGATCCGCTGGCGCTGGCGGGCAGGCCTCTGGTCTGGCCCTTCACCAACCCGCGCTTTCCCCTCGGAACCGACAATTCCGGCCGCGACATCGCCGCCCAGATCTTCTACGGCGCCCGCATCTCGCTGATGATCGGCGGCGTCGCGACGATCATCGCGGTGGTCATCGGCATCGTCATCGGGGCGGTCGCCGGCTACTATGGCGGCTGGGTCGACAACGTCCTGATGCGCGTCACCGAGGCCTTCCAGACGCTGCCGAACTTCCTGCTGCTGCTGGTTCTCGTTGCCGTCTTCGGCTCGACAATCACCACCGTGATCATCGCGGTCGGCATCGTGTCGTGGCCGGCGCCCGCAAGGCTGACGCGCGCCGAGTTCCTGTCGCTCAGGAACCGCGAGTTCGTTCAGGCCGGCCGCACACTGGGCCTCAAGGACCTCAAGCTGATCTTCGGCGAGATCCTGCCCAACGCGCTGCCGCCGGTCATCGTCTATGCCAGCGTCGTCATGGCGGTCTCCATCCTGCTGGAAAGCGCACTGGCGTTCCTCCGGCTCTCCGATCCCAACGTCGCTTCCTGGGGCAACCTCATCGGCCTTGGCCGCGACGTGCTGCGGGTGCAGTGGTACGTCTCCGCCATCCCCGGCATCGCCATCCTCGTCACGGTGCTCGCCGTTTCCCTCGTCGGGCAGGGCCTCAACGACGCCCTCAATCCCCGCCTGAAGGGACGTTGACCGTGAGCCAGTCCCCCGTTCTGACCCTCGAAGGCCTCAGCGTGCGACTGCCGGCCGGCGCCGACCGGCCGCACGCGATGAAGGACGTCTCCTTCGCCATCGCCTCGAACGAGATCCTCTGCGTCGTCGGCGAGAGCGGCTCGGGCAAGTCGATGACGGCCAACGCCATCATGCGACTGCTGCCGGGCGGCGTCACCATCGACGGCGGCAAGGTCATGTTCGACGGCCACGACCTGACGAAGCTCTCCGAAGCTGAGATGCGGGAGGTGCGTGGCGCAGGCGTCGCCATGATCTTCCAGGAGCCGATGACGGCGCTCAATCCGCTGCGCACCATCGGCGACCAGATCGGCGAGATGTTCGACATCCACACCGGCATGTCCAAGGCGGAGCGGTCCGCCAAGGTGCTGGACCTGCTCGCCGAGGTCCGCATTCCCGATCCGAAGCTCGCGGCGCGGGCCTATCCGCACGAACTTTCCGGCGGCCAGCGCCAGCGCGCCATGATCGCCATGGCGCTGGCTCTCGACCCCAAGGTGCTCATCGCCGACGAGCCGACGACGGCGCTCGACGTGACGACGCAGGCGCAGATCCTCGCGCTCATCAAGGACCTGCAGAAGCGCAAGGGCACGGCGGTGCTCTTCATCACCCACGACTTCGGCGTCGTCGCCGAAATCGCCGACCGCGTGGCGGTCATGCAGCACGGGCTCGTGGTGGAGCAGGGGCAGGCTGCCGATGTACTCGAACGCCCCCACCACGCCTATACGAAGCAACTCATCGCCGCCGTGCCACCGCTGAAGGCGCCGCCGCCGCGTCCGATTTCGGATGAGCCGATCCTGACGATGCGGAATGTCTCCAAGACCTTCCGCACCGGCGGCTTCCTCGGCCGCGGCGTCCGCGTCACCCATGCGGTGAAGGACGTGTCGCTGGTGCTGCCCAAGGGTGGCACGCTCGGCATCGTCGGGGAGAGTGGCTCGGGCAAGTCGACGCTCGCCCGCTGCATCATCCGTCTCATCGATCCCGACAGCGGCTCGGTCGTGCTGAACGGCAAGGACCTCGCAAAGCTGACGCGCGAGGAGATGCGGCGCGAGACGCAACATATCCAGATGGTCTTCCAGGACCCCTTCGGCTCGCTCAATCCGCGCCGCAAGGCCGGCGAGCTGGTGGCGCAGGGTCCCATCGTCCACGGCATGGACCGGACGCAGGCGCTGGCGAAGGCCAAGGAGCTGTTCGGCCTCGTCGGCCTCGACCCGGCGGCCACCGATCGCTATCCGCACGAGTTCTCCGGCGGCCAGCGCCAGCGCATCGGCCTCGCCCGCGCACTCGCGCTGGAGCCGGAGGTGCTGGTGGCGGACGAAGCCGTCTCCGCCCTCGACGTCTCGGTGCAGGCGCAGGTGCTGCGCCTTCTCGCGGAACTGCGCGAGCGCCTCGGCCTCTCCATCGTCTTCATCACCCATGACCTTAGGGTCGCGGCGCAGGTCTGCGACCTCGTGGCGGTGATGAAGAGCGGCGAGGTGGTGGAGGCCGGCCCCATCGGCGAAGTCTTCGGCAATCCGCAGCACCCCTATACGCAGGCGCTGCTGGCCTCCATTCCAGGGCGGGAGTTCGGGCTGTCGCGTGAGGCCGAGACGGCCTGACGGCTGACCGCCTTTCCCTCGTGGGGGTCTGCCTTGCAGGGCTTCCACCGAACGGCGGCTTTGCAAGGGCCGCGCCGCTCCCTAAGGTCCGCTCCCCTGCCAAGCCACGAGCGGGCCTTTCATGGTCGACATTGCCACCCGGGTCTACAATCACACGTGGAAGCTCGACCCGATCATCCGGTCGCTTCTCGACTCGGACTATTACAAGTTCGCGATGCAGCAGCTCATCCGGCGCTTCCATCCGGAGGTGACGGCGACCTTTGCGCTGAACAACCGCAGCCTCTCCGTCCGCCTGGCCGACATCATCGACGAGCGTGAACTGCGGGAACAGCTGGATCATGTCCGCGAACTGCGCTTCCGCCCGAAGGAGCTGATCTGGCTCGCCGGCAACACCTTCTATGGCCGCGAGCGCATCTTCGGCCCCGATTACCTCGCCTTCCTCAAGGATTTCCGCCTGCCCGAATACCAGCTGGAGAAGCGGGACGGGCAGTATGAGCTGACCTTTGCGGGCAAATGGGCCGAGACCACCATGTGGGAGGTGCAGGCGCTCGCCGTCATCAACGAGCTGCGCGCCCGCGCCACCATGCGGTCCCTGTCGAAGCTCGAACTCGACATCCTCTATGCCAATGCCAAGGCCAAGGCCTGGGAGAAGATCAAGCGCCTGCGCCGCCTGAAGGACGAGGTGGGCACGCTGAAGATCTCCGACTTCGGCACCCGCCGCCGCCACGGCTTCCTCTGGCAGCAGTGGATGATGGAGGCGATGGCCGATGCGCTCGGCCCCGACGTCTTCACCGGCACCTCGAACATGAAGCTCGCCATGGACCTCGGCCTCGAGGCCATCGGCACCAATGCCCATGAGCTCCCGATGGTCTACGGCGCGCTGGCGAAGAGCGACGAGGACCTCCTCAGGGCGCCGTACAGGGTGCTGGAGGACTGGGCGCGCATCTACGACCAGAACATGCGGATCATCCTGCCCGACTGTTTCGGCACGGCGCATTTCCTGGCCCATGCCCCCGACTGGGTGGCCGACTGGACCGGTGCGCGGCCCGATTCCAAGGACCCGACCGAGGGCACCGAGGAACTCATCCAGTGGTGGCGCGAGAAGGGCCGCGACCCCACCAAGAAACTGGTCATCCTCTCCGACGGGATGGACATTGACTCCATCGAGGAGACCGCACGCCGGTTCAAGGACCGCGTCCGCATCGGCTATGGCTGGGGCACCAACCTGACCAACGACTTCAAGGGCTGTGTTCCGAACGGCGATCCGAATGCCCTGGCTCCGATCTCGGTGGTCTGCAAGGTCATCGAGGCCAATGGACATCCGGCGGTGAAGCTCTCCGACAATCCCCTGAAGGCGACCGGCCCGAAGGACGAGATCGAGCGCTACCGCCGCGTCTTCGGCACGGCGGGCATGAAGGCCCATGCGGTCGTCGTGTGACGTCGCCAGACATCCAGCATTGGAGGTAGGACCATGCATGACCTGACCGGAAAGGTCGCCTTCATCTCGGGTGCCGGCTCCGTCGGCGAGGGCTGGGGCAACGGCAAGGCGACCGCCGTGCTCCTCGCCCGGCAGGGGGCGACCATCTACGGCACCGACATCTCCGCCGGGGCCGCCGAGGAAACACGACGGCTGATCGAGGCGGAGGGCGGCACCTGCGTCGCCCGCGGCGTCGACATGACCAGGGCTGCCGAAGTGGAGGCGGCCGTCGCCGACTGCCTCGCCCGCTTCGGCCGCATCGACATCCTCATCAACAATGTCGGCGGATCGGCGCCCGGCGATCCCGTCGCGATGAGCGAGGAGGTCTGGGACTTCCAGCTGGACCTCAACCTGAAGACCGCCTTCCTCGCCGCAAAGCACGTCATCCCGGTCATGGAGCGGCAGGGCGGCGGGGCGATCGTCAACCTCTCGTCGATCGCCGGCGTGCGCATCCTGCCGGGACGGCCGCATGTCGCCTACACCACCGCCAAGCTCGGCATCCTCGGCTTCTCGCGCTCCATCGCGGTGACCTATGCGAAGCAGAACATTCGCTGCAACACGGTGATCCCCGGCCTGATGCATACGCCGCTGGTCGAGCATCGCCTGGCGAAGCAGGTCGCCGGCGGTGATGCCGCGGCGCTCATCGCCTCACGCAATGCGCAGGTGCCGACCGGCAAGATGGGCGATGCCTGGGACGTGGCGCAGGCCGTCCTGTTCCTCGTCTCCGACGAGGCGCGCTATGTGACGGCCGCCGAGATCGCGGTCGACGGCGGACTGTCTGCAGCGGGGCGGTAGCTACTCCGCCGCCGCCTTCCTGTCGAACGATCCCCGCGCGTGGCGCTTCGGCTTTGCCGCCACCTTCAGCGCCTCGAAGTCGCTCCGCTCTTTCACCGCATTGCGCAGCGCCTGGTCCTTGCCGGGCTGATATTGCGGTGGCTGGTGGATGTCGACGCCGTACCAGGCCGCCGCCTTCAGCATGAATGAGGGATCGGCGAGGTGCGGACGTCCGAGCGCCACGAGGTCGGCGCGGCCGGCCGCCAGGATCGTGTTCATCTGGTCGGCCGAGGTGATGTTGCCGACGCACATGGTCTTCACCTCGGCTTCGTTGCGGATGGCGTCCGAGAACGAGGTCTGGAACATGCGGCCATAGACCGGCCGGCTCTTCGGCGAGGTCTGGCCGGTCGAGACGTCGACGAGATCGACGCCCGCCTCGGCGAAGGCCCGCGCGATGGCGATGGAATCATCCTCGGTCAGTCCGCCCTCGGCCCAGTCGGTGGCGGAGATGCGCACCGACATCGGCTTCTCCGCCGGCCAGGCCGCGCGCATGGCCTCAAAGACCCTGAGCGGGAAGCGCAGGCGGTTGTCGATGGAGCCGCCATAGCCGTCGGTGCGGGTGTTGGTCAGCGGCGACAGGAAGGAGGCGAGCAGGTAGCCGTGGGCGCAGTGAAGTTCCAGCATGTCGAAGCCGCAGCGTGACGCCCGCTCCGTCGCAGCGACGAACTGGGCGGTGATAGCCGCCATGCCGGCCTCGTCGAGTTCGGCCGGCACCTGGCTGTCGGGGTAGTAGGGCAGGGGCGAGGCCGAGACGACGGGCCAGGCGCCCTCGTCAAGCGGCCTGTCCATGCCCTCCCACATCAGCTTCGACGCCCCCTTGCGGCCGGCATGGCCGAGCTGAAGGCAGATCTTCGCCCGCGAGTTCTGGTGGGCGAAGCCGACGATCCGCTTCCAGGCCGCCTCCTGCTCACCGGTCCACAGGCCGGCGCAGCCGGGCGTGATGCGCGCCTCGGGGGCGACGCAGACCATCTCGGTATAGACGAGCCCCGCGCCGCCGATGGCGCGGGCGCCGTAGTGGACGACGTGCCAGTCGGTCGGCAGGCCCTCGACCGCCGAATACATGCACATGGGCGAGACGACCGCGCGGTTCTCGACCGTCATCCCCCGCAGCGTCAGCGGCTGGAACAGCGGCGGCCGCGGCCGTTCGATGTCGGCGCCGGGGACGGTCTCCGCGAACATCCGGTCGGCCTTGGCGACGAAATCCGGCGCGCGCAGCTTCAGGTTCTCGTAGGTGATCGCCTTGGAGCGCGTCATCAGGCCGAAGGCGAACTGGCGCGGGTCCATGTCCCAGAAGCGGTCGACATGCTCGAACCAGACAAGCGAGACGTCGGCGGCGTGCTGGGTGCGCTCCACCTCCTCGCGCCGGTCGGTCTCGTAGGAGGCCAGCGCCTCCTTCACCGTGGCCTTCGCGCGAAAGGCATCGAACAGCGCGATCGAATCCTCCATGGCGAGCTTGGTGCCGGCGCCGATGGAGAAATGCGCCGTGCCCTTGGCGTCGCCCATGAGCACCACATTGTCCTTCACCCAGCGCTTCGAGCGGATCATCGGGAATTGCCGCCACAGTGAGCGGTTGGTGATCAGCGGATGGCCGGCGAGCTCCTCGGCGAAGACGCCTTCGAGGAAACGGGCGGAGGCCTCCTCGTCCATGCGGTCGAGGCCGGCGCGCGCGAAGGTCTCGGGATCGGTCTCGATCACCCAGGTCGAACGGCCGGGCTCGTACTGGTACGTGTGAGCGATGAAGATGCCGTGCGGCGTCTCGCGGAAGAAGAAGGTGAAGGCGTCGAGCTCGCGGGTCGAGCCGAGCCAGGTGAACTTGTTGGGGCGCAGGTCCACCTCCGGCTGGAAATGGTCGCGGCTCGCCTCGCGGATGCGCGAATTGATGCCGTCCGATGCGACGATCAGATCGTAGCCGGCGAAAGCGGAGAGGTCAGGCTCCACCTCGGTCTGGAAGGTCATGGCGACGCCGAGCTGGCGCGCCCGTTCCTGCAGCAGGATCAGCAAGGTCTGGCGTGAGCAGCCGCAGAACCCGTTGCCGCCGATGCGGTGCACGGTGTCCTTGAAACGCACCTCGATGTCGTCCCAGTAGGCGAAATTCTCGGTGATGGCGCGGTAGCTCTCGGCGTCATAGCGCTCGAAGATGTCGAGGGTCGCGTCGGAGAAGACGACGCCGAAGCCGAACGTATCGTCCGGCCGGTTGCGCTCGAAGACGGTGATCTCGGACGAGGGCTGCCACTTCTTCATCAGGATGGCGAAATAGAGCCCCGCCGGTCCGCCTCCGATCACCGCGATGCGCATGGCCATCTCCCTTGTCGCTGCGCCTGCCGGAGTGCGCCCTTCGAGGCTCGCTTTGCCCGCACCTCAAAGGACACACCGCCGCGGGGCAGCTCGTCTCAAAAATAGTTTAGGCTTAAAATAATCGGCGGCAAGCCGGCGAAAGCCACTTGCCCGGAAATATTTGAAGCTTAAACTATTCCATCAGGAGGCCTCTGATGCCGACGGACCCCGCCGCCGCCTCATCATCCGCCGCACGGCCGCTCGCCGGCAAGCGGGCCCTCGTCACCGGGGGCGGGCGCGGCATCGGCCGGGCCATCGCCGCCGCGCTGACGGCGCAGGGCGCCGAGGTCGCCATCCTCGGCCGCAATGCCGCTGCTCTCGATGACGCCGTTGCAGCCGGCGATGCGGCTCGCGCCCATGCATGCGACGTGACCGATCCTGTCGCCCTCGAGCAGGCCATCGCGGCCGCCGGCGACCTCGACATCCTCGTCAACAATGCGGGGCACGCCGAGACCGCGCCGATCCGGCGCATGGACCGCGCCCTCTTCGACCGGATGATCGCCCTCAACCTCACGGCGGTCTTCGATGGCATCCGTCTCGTCCTGCCGGGCATGGTCGCGCGCGGGCGCGGGCGCATCGTCTCGATCGCCTCGACCGCCGGGCTCACCGGCTACCCCTATGTCTCCGCCTATTGCGCGGCGAAGCATGGCGTTGTCGGGCTGACGCGGTCGCTGGCGCGCGAGGTCGCGACCTCCGGCGTCACCGTCAACTGCGTCTGCCCCGGCTTCACAGAGACCGACCTCGTCGCCGGCTCGATCGACACCATCGTGGCGAAGACGGGCCGCTCCAGCGAGGTGGCCCTCGCCGAGCTCACCCGGACCATGCCCATCGGCCGGCTGGTGAAGCCCGAGGAAGTCGCGGGAGCCGTTCTCTGGCTTGTCTCCGATCAGGCAGCGGCGGTCACCGGCATCGCCCTGCCGGTCGCCGGCGGCGAGATCTGAGGGAGAGGCCGTGATGTCGCCAGCCGCCCGCCACCCAGCCCACCGCCCGACAGGGGCTGGCCCGCGATCTGCATCCTCGGGTGCGGACCGGCGGCCGGCTGCCCGGTGAAGCGAGACAACCGAACAGGAGGTCCCCCAATGACTGGATCGGTCGTGACGCTGCACACAGGGACTGCCGGACCTGGCGTGAGCTCGGCGCATGTTGACACTTTCGCGGCCCGCGGCCTGCCGCCCGCCGAGCTCCAGCCGACCTTTCTCTTCGACCGCCCGGAACTCGCCTATCCCGAGCGCCTCAACTGCGTCACCGCATTCGTCGACAGCCACGTCGCGGAGGGCCGGGGCGGCTGCACCGCCATTCTCGCCCCCGACGGCACCCACTGGACCTATGCGGACCTTGCCGCCGAGGTGAATCGCATCGCCCATGTGCTGACGGGGCCGCTCGGTCTTGTTCCCGGCAATCGCGTGCTGCTGCGCGCGCCGAACAACCCGACCATGGTCGCGGCCTATCTGGCGGTCATCAAGGCCGGCGGCATCGTCGTCGCCACCATGCCGCTGCTGCGCGCCCGCGAGCTCGGGCAGATCGTCGACAAGGCGGAGATCGCCCTGGCACTCTGCGACGACCGGCTCACCGATGAACTGACCAAGACGGCCGGCGCCTCGCGCTTCCTGAGGCGCATCGTCCCCTTCTCCGAGCTGAAGACGCTGGCCTCGGCCGCATCGTCGGACTTCGCCGCCATCGACACGGCACGCGACGACGTCTGTCTCTTCGGCTTCACCTCGGGAACGACGGGCGAGCCGAAATGCACCATGCATTTCCACCGCGACCTGCTCGCCATCTGCGACGCCTATGCGCGCAATGTCCTGCGGCCGACGGCGGAGGACCGCTTCATCGGCTCGCCGCCGCTCGCCTTCACTTTCGGCCTCGGCGGCCTCGTCCTCTTCCCGTTCCGCGTCGGAGCCTCCACCGTCCTGCTGGAGAAGGCCTCGCCCGGCGATCTTCTGCCCGCCATCGCTACCTACAAGCCGACCATCTGCTTCACCGCGCCCACCGCCTACCGGGCGATGATCCCCAACCTCAGGGAGCATGACTGGCGGTCCCTCAGGAAATGCGTCTCGGCGGGAGAGGCCCTTCCCAAGGCGACCTTCGATGCCTGGCAGGAAGCGACCGGACTGAAGCTCATGGACGGCATCGGCGCGACCGAGATGCTGCACATCTTCATTTCGGCCCCCGAGGAGGCGATCCGCCCCGGCGCCACCGGCATGCCGGTTCCGGGCTATGAGGCCAAGGTGATCGGGGCGAACGGCGAGGACCTGCCGCCGGGAACGCCCGGGCGCCTCGCGGTGCGCGGACCGACCGGTTGCCGCTACCTCGCCGACGAGCGCCAGCGCCGCTACGTCATCGATGGCTGGAACATCACCGGCGATACCTATGTCGCCGACGCCGACGGCTATTTCTGGTACCAGGCCCGCAACGACGACATGATCGTCTCGGCCGGCTACAACATCGCCGGACCCGAGGTCGAGGCGGCGCTGCTCGCCCATCCGACCATCGCCGAGGCCGGTGTCGTCGGACAGCCCGATCCCGAGCGCGGCATGATCGTGAAGGCCTATGTGGTGGTGAAGCCGGAGGTCACCGTCACCCCGGCCCTCACCGTCGAGTTGCAGGCCTTCGTCAAGAGCGAGATCGCCCCCTACAAGTACCCGCGCGACATCGCCTTCGTGCCGAGCCTGCCGCGCACCGAAACCGGCAAGCTGCAACGCTTCGCGCTGCGCGAGCGCGCCGCCCGCGAGGCGGCCGGCCCATCCGACGACACTGCCAAGGCCGCCGAGTAGAGCGCGCCGGAGACGCCCCGATGACCCAGACCGTGAAGCCCGTGATCCCGCTCGCCCTGCCGGACGAGGACGTTCGCCCCGTCACCCTCAATCCCAAGGGCTGGCCCGTGCCGCGCGGCTATGCCAACGGCATGGCTGCGAAGGGCCGCATCATCGTCACCGGCGGCGTCGTCGGCTGGGACGTTATGGGCAATTTCGCCGACGGCTTCGCGGCGCAGGCCCGCCAGTGCTTCGAGAACATCCGCGCCATCCTCGCCGAGGGTGGCGCGGAGCCGCATCACATCGTCCGCCTCACCTGGTACGTGACGGATGTGGAGGAGTATTCCGCCAACCTGCGCCCGCTGGGGCAGGCCTATCGCGAGATTTTCGGGCAGTACTACCCGGCCATGGCGGTGGTGCAGGTGGTGCGGCTGGTCGAAAAGGCGGCGAAGATCGAGATCGAGGCGACGGCGGTCGTCGCCGAGTAGCGGCGACGGCCGCTCAACCTCAGCCGTGGATGCGGATCACCGCCTCCACCTCCACCGTGATGCCCATGGGCAGCGACCCCATGCCGACCGCCGAGCGGGCGTGACGGCCGCGATCGCCGAGCACCGCCACCATCAGGTCGGAGAAGCCGTTGATGACGCGCGGATGGTCGCCGAAGTCGGGCGTGGCATTGACCATGCCGAGCACCTTGAGGAACTCGACTTTGGAGAGGTCGCCGCCGGCCGCCGCCTTGGCGGAGGCGAGGATCTGCAGGCCGACCAGCTTGGCGTGCTCATAGGCCGCCTCGACGGTCACGTCACCGCCGACCTTGCCGGAATGCAGCGAGCCGTCGGCGCGGCGCGGGCCCTGTCCGGCGAGATAGGCGATGTTGCCGTCGCGCCGGAACGGCACGTAGTTGCCGGCCGGCGTAGGGGTCGGCGGCAGGGCGAGGCCCAACTGGGCAAGCTTGTCTTCGGGGCTCATCTCTCGCGTCTCCTTCAGCGCAGCCTGCCGCGGGCGGCGACCGGCAATATGCCGACGATCTCGTCGCCGCGCACCATCACCACCTCGTCGACCATGTTGACGACGACGCAGACGTGGTTGGGCACGACCCGCACCACGTCGCCGACCTTCGGCCGCTCGTTGCACTTCGTCAGGTCGAGCATGCCGTGCTCCTCGGCGAAGCGGGCGATGCGCGCTTCCGGATGCTCGAGGATGAGGCCAAAGCCGTCGAGGCCGCCGCCCGGATCGGCCGTCAGCGTCTTCGAGCCGGCATCGAGGATGCCGCGATCCGGTCCAGCCCGGCTGACGACCGTCGTGTAGACGGAGAGCGCGCAGTCATCGAGCGTCGCGACCCCGGCGGCGACCTGCATGCGGTCGTTGTAGATGTAGGTGCCTGGCCGGTGCTCCGTGGCGCCCTGGAGCTTGCCGACATTCTTCATGTTCGGCGAGCCGCCGGTCGAGACGATCTCCGCGTCGAGCCCCTCGAGGCGGATGCCGGCGAGCGCCGCATCGAGGAACTTCTGTGCCTCCGGCCAGCCGTCTTCGGTCGGGTACATCATGAAGCCCTTGAAGGCGAGGCCGGGGGAGGCCGCGACGAGCTTGGCGAGCTCGATCGCCTCGCTCGGCGTCTCGACGCCGGCGCGCTTGCGCCCCGTGTCGCACTCGATGACGACCCCGAGCGGCCGGCCGCCGGCGGAAGCCGCCTTCGGCAGGTCGCCGATAACGACGGGATTGTCGGCGGCGACCGTCATCGTCGTGGTCTCGAGCAGCTTGCCGAGCCGCGCCATCTTCTCCTCACCGAGGAGATTGTAGCTGATCAGGATGTCGTCGATGCCGGCGGCGGCCATGACCTCGGCCTCGCCGATCTTCTGACAGGTGATGCCCTTCGCGCCGGCGGCGACCTGCAGCTTCGCCAGTTCCGGGCTCTTGTGCGTCTTGATGTGCGGGCGGTTGGCGACGCCGGCGGCGTCGCACTGGGCCTGGATGCGGGCGATGTTGGCCTCGACCCGGTCCATGTCGATGACGACGGCGGGCGTGCCGTACTCCCGGGAGATCTTGGCGGCGAGCGAAGTGGTCATGAACGATCCGATCAGACGTGCAGGTAGCGGTCCTTGAGGTCGGGGCTGGCGAGGAAGTCGCCGCTTGTCCCTTCCCAGACGATCCGGCCCTTCTCGAGGATCAGGTGCCGGTCCGCCAGTT
>VFQR01002329.1_pt1 | contig 12294 bp, 11 predicted proteins | sample 3512321 | NCBI WGS metagenome assembly VFQR01 (sample SAMN10412374, study PRJNA504923) | tailings metagenome | isolation source: Relicate 3 Philex TSF1 revegetated site | place: Philippines: Tuba, Benguet | collected 2017-08-29
TATCAACCAGTCGTCACGCTTAACGGATGGACGCTACCTTGGCGTATGAACGGCGACTGGAAAGAGTTTCATCTGGTCGCCGAACCAGTCGTTCGTGAAATTGCGCAAGGCATGAAGGCTCATCTTTGGGGTTACAACGGCCAGTCTCCTGGACCGACGATTGAAGCTGTCGAAGGAGATAAGGTTCGAATTTTCGTTACGAACCGCTTGCCAGAGCACACGACGATTCACTGGCACGGCATGCTGTTGCCTTGCGGCATGGACGGCGTTGGAGGGTTGACGCAACCCCACATCAATCCGGGAAAAACGTTTGTGTACGAGTTCGTGCTGCAGAAGAGCGGCACCTTCATGTACCACCCGCATGCCGATGAAATGGTGCAGATGGCAATGGGCATGATGGGCTTTTTTGTCGTTCACCCGCGCGATCCAAAACTGCATCGGGTCGATCGCGATTTCGTCTTTCTGCTAAACGCTTACGACATCGATCCAGGCGCTTACATTCCGAAAGTGATGACCATGACCGACTTTAATCTCTGGACATGGAACAGCCGAGCATTCCCGGGAATCGACCCGCTTGTGGTTAGAAAAGACGATCGAGTGCGCGTGCGCATCGGCAATCTAACAATGACTAACCACCCGATTCACATGCACGGATACCATTTCTCAGTGACATGCACCGATGGAGGTTGGGTCCAAGAAAGCGCTCGCTGGCCAGAAACTTCCATTGATGTTCCCGTTGGCGCCATGCGGGCATTTGAGTTCACCGCTGATGTTCCAGGCGATTGGGCAATTCACTGTCATAAATCGCATCACACCATGAATCCCATGGGGCATGACGTGAAAACGTTTATCGGAGTTCATCAACGCGATCTGCGTAAGGCCGTCGGAAAGCTAGTGCCTGATTATATGCCGATGGGATCCGCTGGCATGGCAGAGATGGGCGACATGGAAATGCCCTTGCCAGACAACACACTTCCCATGATGACCGGATTTGGTCAATTTGGACCGCTTGAGATGGGTGGAATGTTCTCCGTAGTAAAAGTGCGCGAAGGCATTGGCGCAAACGATTACAAAGATCCGGGTTGGTACAAACATCCAGAAGGCACCGTCTCCTACGAAGTACCAAATAATCTCGCCGCCGCACCGCAGCGGCAAGATAGCAATGTAACCACAACAAAGAAGCCGGCCGTGGAAGTGGACGTGGTGAAACCACGTCCAAAGAACGGCCACCGTCACCATTAATTTCTGACAGGAGATAAACATGCGATCACAAATCGGTCTTTCGACCCTTGTCATGTGCGCATTGACTATCGGCGCCCTAGCGGGGCCAGGAGCACCGGGACATGGGCACAGCCATGCCGAATTTTCTGCGGGAGAACCAGGAAATCCCAAGCGTCCCGCGCAGACTGTTCTCATCATCATGCGCGAGGGAGATGGGAAAATGATGTTTATCCCCGACCGTGTCGAAGTGAAGAAAGGGGGGCAGGTACGTTTCCTTCTCAGAAACAATGGAGAGCTCGAACACGAGTTTGTGCTTGCCACCACGGAAGAAAACCTCAAACACGCCGAAGAAATGAAGAAAAACCCGGACATGGAACATGACGATCCGAATGCCCGGCGAGTAGCACCAAAGAAATCAGACGAAATCGTGTGGCGGTTTACCAAGGCCGGAAAGTTCGAATTTGGGTGCCTTATTCCCGGCCATCGAGAAGCCGGGATGACCGGAACGATCATCGTAAAGTAATCGAAAGGAGACACACATGAAACTTTCTCGGAATCTCATGGCAGCACTTATCGCGTTTATTCTTGCAACTCCGTTTGCTGTGGCTCAATCGGAGCTGATAGCCGGAGAAATAACCAAGGTTGATCAGTCCGCTTCGAAGATTTCTATTCGTCACGGACCAATCAAAAAATTCGATATGGATGGCATGACGATGGTGTTCCGGGTTCAGGATCCGGAGATACTGAAAAAAGTAAAAGTTGGCGATAAGGTCAAGTTTGATGTCGATCGCGTCAACGGGCAGTACACGGTCACGACCATGCAGCCGGCGAAGTAACTGGATCATACGGCACTCGAAGGGCAAGTCGCTTGCGCCCAGCCGAAAACCGAATCAGGAGTGATGACTCTGCTTTAGGCATACAAGCCGAAGTGTCATCACTCCTGAAATTTCCAAATTCATGTTTGGTTACTGTATTGCGCAGCCAGTCTGGCATGCCGTTTTTCTTTCGTCTTATTCAAACCTTCAGAGAAAATCATGGTTAGCAAAAAGTAATTGTGCAAACTCCGCTTGTCGATGCATGTTCTAGCTTATTCGTTTCTCAACACGTTCTGTATACGGCATATCCTTCGAAGAAGATGGGATGTAATGCATGGACGTCTCTAAATACTTTCCCACTCAACCGTTGTCGTCAATTATCCATCGGGGGGGGAATAATTTTGACTTAATTCGACTTATCGCGGCAAGTATGGTCGTGATCTCACACGCCTTTGTTATAGTGACAGGAACGGGCGAGGATGAACCGCTTGCTTCCGTATCCGTCTATACCCTTGCGCAGCATGCAGTGAACGTTTTCTTCCTCTTAAGCGGCGTACTCGTTTCCGCAAGTCTCGAACGATCCTCTAGTGTAAGCAGCTTCTTGTACTCACGGTTTCTCAGAATTTTCCCAGGACTGTTCGTGTGTATCTTGCTCGTCACATTCTTGATGGGCCCTTTGGTCACAAAACTAAACTGCCAGGATTACTTTTCATCTGCAACCACCATCCAATATGTGTTCAAAACATTGTTCCTCACGACGGGAATAGCCGAACTACCGGGCGTGTTTGATGAATTGCCTATGCGTGGTCAAATAAACATTCCGCTGTGGTCTCTGAAATATGAAATGATGTGCTATGCAGTGCTGGCTGCGTTAGGCGCGTTAGGAATTTGGCGACGTGACCATCTGTTTTGGTGCTTCATCGGCGCACTTTTTCTTGTGTACGGAATTCTGGAGACACGCCATACAAAAGTAGACGATCACATCGCGCTCGATCAACTGCTGCGCTTCGGTTTGTGTTTCTTTTTGGGTGCCGCAGCCTACAAGGCTCGCGAGCTCCTACCATTGTCGCCTTTGCTAGCCCTTGCCTTTATAATTCTGCTACTGGCAACAAGAAATACCCGCATTGAAGAGATCGTGAGTTATTTCGCGGTTGGGTATTTGGTGCTTTATCTAGCATCCATTCCGATCGATTGGCTGCGAGAGATCACGTCAAAGGCTGACCTTTCCTACGGAATCTATATTTATGGATGGCCGATCGGACAAGTCGTCTTGCTAATCGAACCTGCGATGGGACCGATTTCTTTGGCGCTGATATCTCTTATCCTTGCTAGTCTATTGGCAAGCCTGTCGTGGCGCTTCGTTGAAAAGCCAGCGCTTAGATTCAAGCAATCAATCAATGTACTGCATACGAGACTATCGAAGCTGAGGCTTCTTCGTTATTGAACTACTAGGAGAAATTGCACGCAGTACTTAAGAAAGCGACCGTAGTTCATTGCCTACGAGGGATCAAAGTCGCTCCCTTGACGAGCGCGTAAATGGCGGGAATGACCATGAGCGTCAAGATCGTTGAGGAGATCATGCCGCCAATCATCGGCACAGCGATGCGCTGCATGACTTCTGAACCCGTTCCATGATTCCACATGATGGGCAAAAGCCCAGCCATGATAGCCACTACTGTCATCATTTTGGGACGTACGCGCTCGACTGCACCTTCCATAATGGCCGCGTGAAGATCGGCACGGGTCAACGCACGACCTTGACGCTTGGCCGCCAAGCGTCGCGATTCAAGCGCATTGTCGAGATAGATGAGCATGATAACGCCTGTTTCTGCAGCGACACCGGCAAGGGCGATGAAGCCGACGGCGACCGCAACGGAAAGATGGAAGCCAAGCCACCACATAAGCCACAGTCCTCCGACAAGCGCGAAGGGCAACGAGAGCATAACGATGAACGTTTCGGTCAGTCGGCGAAAATTGAGATAGAGCAATAAAAGTATAATGAGCAGTGTGAGAGGAATGACGATCGCGAGGCGCTCCTTAGCACGCTCGTAGTATTCGAACTGACCGCTCCAGACGGCAAAGTAACCCTGTGGGAATGTAACCCTATCGGCGACAGCTTTGCGAGCGTCGGCGACGAATGAGCCGAGATCTCGATCTCGCGCGTCGACAAAAATGTATGCCGCAAGCTGGGCGTTTTCCGTGCGGATGGATGCTGGGCCTTGCACCAGCCTGATAGTCGCCACTTGCCCGAGCGGAATCGAAGCCCCGCCGGCAATCGGAACAAGTACGTCACGAGCGATAGCCTGCGGATCGCTGCGCAAATCGCGTGGGTAGCGCAGGCTCACGGTATAACGCTCGCGTCCTTCAACCGTAGTAGTGATGGTCTCCGCGCCAAGACCAGACGCAACAACGCCCTGTACCTCGCCAATCATCAGACCATAGCGAGCCAGTGCTGAGCGATCATACTCGATCTCCAAATAGTAGCCGCCAATGATGCGTTCGGCGAAGGCGCTTGAGGTGCCGGGCACCGTTTTAATAGCTAACTCAATCTCGCGAGCGAGTTGTTCAATAACCGTCAGGTCTCGGCCAATTACCTTGACGCCGACGGGCGTCCGAATACCCGTCGCCAGCATGTCGATGCGCGCTTTGATAGGCATAGTCCATGCGTTCGACACCCCGGGAAACTGCAACGCCCGATCCATTTCCTGAATGAGCTTGTCAGTTGTCATACCGCGTCGCCACTGTGCCTCCGGTTTGAGATTGATGAGGGTCTCGAACATTTCGGTCGGGGCCGGATCGGTTGCAGTTCCCGCCCTGCCCGCTTTACCGAAAACAGATTCGACTTCAGGAAATTCCTTAATGATTTTGTTTTGCGTCTGAAGAAGTTCGGCAGACTTGGTGATGGAAAGGCCGGGCAGCGTCGTCGGCATATAGAAAAGTGTGCCCTCATTGAGATTGGGCATAAATTCGGAACCGAGTCGTGTTGCAGGCCAGATGCTCACAGCGAGCAGCGCAAGTGCAAGCACAACCGTTAAGGTCTTAGCCTTCAGAACCGTGCTGATGATGGGCCGGTAAACCCAAATTAAAAAGCGGTTCACCGGGTTTTTGTGTTCTGGAATGATTCGCCCACGCACGAAAATAATCATCAATGCGGGAACCACCGTCACTGAAAGAAACGCTGCCGCTGCCATTGCAAACGTCTTGGTGAAGGCAAGCGGTTTGAACAGCCGTCCTTCCTGTGCCTCCAGCGTAAAGATCGGTAGGAACGAGACCGTGATGATCAAGAGAGAGAAAAATAAGGCTGGCCCCACTTCGCAAGCCGCCTCGATGAGAATCTCCGTGTTCGACTTACCGGGTGATGCGCGTTCCAAATGTTTGTGCGCATTCTCAATCATAACGATAGCTGCATCGACCATCGCGCCGATCGCAATGGCGATGCCGCCCAGACTCATAATGTTGGAAGAGAGCCCAAGTGCGTTCATGCAAATGTAGGCAATCAAGATCCCGAGCGGCAGTGTGATGATAGCTACCAGGGCGCTACGCACATGAAGGAGGAATACGATGCAGACAAGGGCGACGATCAAACTTTCTTCGATGAGCGTGCGTTTAAGAGTATCGATGGCGCGATAAATAAGATCCGAACGGTCATACACAGGAACGATGGAAGTGCCTTCAGGCAAGCTTGCCGCAATCTCAGCAAGACGTGCTTTGACATTGGCAATGACGGAAAGCGCGTTTTGCCCGAAGCGCTGCACGGCGATGCCTGAGACGACTTCGCCCTCGCCGTTAAGTTCGGTCACGCCCCGGCGTTCGTCAGGTGCCAGCTCCACTCGAGCAACATCCCTCAACAACACCGGAGTTCCACCCTCGGACTTGACTACTATTTGCTCGATGTCTTGCACACCGCGCAGATAGCCACGTCCGCGGACCATAAATTCGGTTTCTGCGAGTTCCACCACGCGCCCGCCGACATCCATATTGGAGGAACGGATGGCATCTCTTAGCGTTGAGAGAGGTATATTAAACGCTCTCAGTCGCCGTGGATCGACGACTACTGCGTACTGCTTTACAAAACCGCCGACGCTGGCGACTTCCGCCACGCCTTCGGCTCTTGCGACGGCAAAACGTACCTGCCAATCTTGCGTTGTGCGCAGTTCTGCCAGCGTGCGTTTTTCAGCCATCACGGCGTACTGGTAAACCCAGCCCACGCCCGTAGCGTCCGGCCCCAGGCTTGGTGTCACACCCTGCGGAAGTATTCGGGCCGCGGCCGAGAGATATTCGAGGACACGCGAACGCGCCCAATAGATATCGGTGCCATCCTCGAAGATTACATAGACGAATGATACACCGAAAAACGAGAACCCGCGCACAACCCGTGACTTCGGTACTGACAACATCGCTGTGGAGAGCGGGTACGTGATCTGGTCCTCTACCACTTGCGGCGCTTGCCCCGCATACTCAGTGTAAATAATCACTTGCGTGTCGGACAGGTCCGGAATGGCGTCGAGGGGAACGTTGCGCACAGCGTAGAGTCCGGCTCCCATCGCCAGTACCGCACCGATGAGGATTAGAAAGAGGTTTTGCGCCGACCAGCGAATGAGGCGAGCAATCATTGCTTGGTCTCCGCCGCTGATCCCGCCGTAAACATTTGGAGGGCGGCCTTGAGATTGCTTTCCGCATCAATTAGAAAATTGGCTGCGACCACAACTTTTTCACCCGCCGTGATGCCTTCGCGAATCTCCATGAAGCCATCGCCACGTAGCCCAAGCTTGACGTTGCGCGGCTCGAAGCGTCCTTCACCTTTATCGACGAGCACCACTTGCCGGTTACCGCTGTCAATAACGGCGGAAACGGGGACCACGAGACGTTGCATGTCGTTAGTTCCGGATTCGATCTCTACCTCCGCATACATCTCGTGCTTGAGGCGGAAGTCGTGGTTGCTGACCTCGATGCGCACTTTAGCGGTGCGTGTTGCACTGTCGAGTTCATGCAGAATAAAGGTCACGCGGCCTTCATACGTTTCTCCTGGTACGGCGCGGAATTTCACTTTTGCCGGCGCACCGACATTCAAGTGGCCTATGTCCTGCTCAGCTACATCGGCGATAACCCAAATGTTGCTTAGATCAGCGATGCGGTAAAGTTCTTCACCTGCTCTGACCATCTGACCGTCAATTACGTTCTTTCGCATAATGACGCCGGATGCTGGTGCAGGCCAATCAAAAGAAGTCAGTGGCGACTGGCTTGCGCGCAGTTCCGTGAGCACTGAATCGGGAAGTCCAAGATTCCTGAGCCGCTGCACGGCTCCTATTTCATCCCATGCATTGCGGCCCGCAGCTTTAGCAGCGCTGCGATAGTCCACCTGCACCGTCACCATCTGCGGGCTGTAAATCCGAAAAAGCGAATCACCCACTTTCACATGTTGGCCTGTCTCATTGACGTACAATTTTTCGATAAAAGCGTCGGCACGCAGCGTCACAACATATAAGGTGCGTTCGTCGGGCTTGGCGATACCCGGTGCGCGAACAGGCCGCGACAAGTTTGCCATACGAGCTTCCTCGGTGCGCACACCGGAACGTTGCACACGGTCAAGGCTCACCGTCACGATGCCATCTTCATCCTCGCCTTCGTAGACAGGAATATAATCCATTCCCATCCAGTCTTTCTTTGGCACCGGCGAGGTATCTGGTAGACCCATCGGATTGCGGTAGAAGCGAATTTTTCCCGTGCCGCTCTTCTTCACCGCCTTTAGTGGGACGGGTGAGGAAAAATCTGGCTCTTCATCGGAATAGACCGGAAGATAGTCACGGCCGTTTTCGGCCTTACGCGGTGATGGTGAATAACGGGTCGGATCATCCGGGTCTTTCCAGTAGAGAATCTTTCGCTCCTCCGATTGTGCCTCGGGTGTATTTTTTTGTTGCGCCTGCACCTGTGCGAATAATGGCCAACCCCCGGATCGATAACTTGCGCCGCCTATAAACGCGGTAACGAAGGAGAGGATTACAAATCCTGCAACGAGTGGGTGACGCATGTGTTTCTCCCTCAGTCTTTTGCCAGAAAAATCACGCTGCCCTCGATGGTCGCAGGCTCGCCCTGTACCCTGGCCATAAGCTTGAAGGCCCATCGCCCGGCCATTGTGAGATCAGCCTTGAACCGGTAGACGCCCGGCTCCGTCTCCGGAATAGGCGAGTGTTTTGCCGTCATCATCCCCATTTGGTCCGGCGACATGTCGATACGCGTGCGGAAAATCACCGCCCCGCTGATCAGCTTGCCGGTTGGTTTGTGAACGAGGCGGACGGCTAGTTCGCTCCCCGGTCCGTTGCGCACGTCAACGCTAACGGGTTCAAACACGTAGTCGTTAGCACCAGCCCATACGGGAGTTGCCCAAAAAGCAAAAGTGAGCAAGGCGATAACCGCGAATAGATTCATCCTGGGAGTCATGTTTCCTATCCTTCTCAAGTGACATCGCCTCGCATTGGAACACAGCCCATGGCGCGAGGACGGATACGCAAATGCACAGGCGCGCTGACACGCGCCCGCGAGCGATTTTTCTTGAGTTAGGATCAGAATCGGGGAGGCGGTGGTTGTGGTTTTTCGTGCTGCCCGCGGGCTTCTATCGTCTTGGCCGCATCAATGGCAGCGAGTTCAACTCCGAGAATACCGGAAGAATGAATGGCTTCGCCCAGTAGCTTGAAGCACTTGAGAATACAAAACGCCGGTGGACAGGCGAGCGCGGTTTCACAACACTTGCAATCCGCCCCCGACGTTGCTCCATCACAATCCAGCATGCCCGTCATATCAACGCCTATGCTAGTGATCGCAGCATGCGCTGAAGTAACAGGGGCAACAGCGATCATGGTCCCAATCACAACCGCAAATATGCCGCGAAGAAACATGTTCTATCCAGACAGCGAGAACCGGAAACTATGGTCAGCACCGTTCGATACGATCGATACTCTAACCTATTCTATACCGATATCGGCGTAAAAATTGGCGAGAATTAACGGTAACAACGAATTGATAATGTCAAAAAGAGCGAGCCTAGGCCCAAACCTTCAAATCGGGCCCCGAGTATGAAAACCGGGACACTGCTCGTAACGACCATAGGTCTCGCCGCCTTCAGCCGCGCTGACACTCATACAAGTGCGCGCAACGGCGGCAATTGAAAAAGGTATTAGCCTCATACTCATGAGGACTTTGGCTATTCGGCGCTACCGCCTATGTCACTGTACAAACTGTACAAACGCAAGCGCGGGAGAAGCGGCCAAGCTGCGCACTATTGAAGGCGGGAGCCGAGAACGTTACGAAGCAAGGACCATCTTGCTATGGCTGAGCGTCAACGCATAAGCGACTCCGAACAAGATTCCCAAGGGAATCAGCCACGCAAGAAAGAAGAACTCGGAAGCCGCCGCATATTGCGAAATCTCCGCAATCAGCACTTCGTGGATGCGTTGTTGGACTGAGAGTAAAAAGTTCACCACGCAAGGATTGGTCTTCTGTTTTAGGTTGCTTGATGGCTATGCGCGTCTGGACACTTTGACACCTCGACTGTCAGGTGGCTAAGGCCTGTCAGTGATGCCAGCTTGTTCTTGTAGAATACCGGCGCTTGAGGGTTGTCGGACACTATCGAAATGATCGCAGCTTGATGGCCTGGGCCAACTCGCCACAAATGAAGATCGGTGATGCGATCAGTCTCCGTTTCTAATTTATTGCGCAATTCGTTCGCGATTCGTGAATCTGGCACGGTATCTAGCAACGTTGCTGCCGAAGAACGTATTAAGCCAAAAGCCCAACGCGTGATAACGAACGCACCAACAATCCCGATAACCGGATCAAGCCAATTCCACCCGAAATAACGGCCCGCAACAAGCGCGACAATTGCCAGTACCGAAGTGAGCGCGTCCGCAAGAACGTGCAAGTAGGCCGCTCTAAGATTTAGATCATGGCTTTCATGATGCGATTGGTGATGACTGCCTTCGTGATAGTGGTGATGATCCTGGGAATGATCGTGGCTGCCTTTGTCGAACAGCAGCCCCGCACTCAACAAATTCACGACAAGCCCGATGATTGCGACAATAGTGGCTTCGCCAAAGCGAATTGCTACTGGCGAGAACAAACGAACCACGGATTCATATGCAATCAAGAGCGCAATCAAGGTCAGAATGACCGCACTGGCAAATGCCGCGAGATCGCCGATTTTTCCGGTCCCAAACGAGAAATGAGTGTCATTCGCATGTGTTCGAGCAAAGCGATACGCAAACGCAGTGATGCCGATTGCGGCCGCATGCGTTGCCATGTGCCAGCCATCTGCAAGTAATGCCATTGAACCAAAGAGAGAGCCGGCGACAATTTCAGCAACCATCATTGCTGACGTGAGCACGACAACTAACCAGGTTCGCCGTTCGTTTCTGGAGTGATGTTTGCCCAAAAACACATGCTCATGAGTCCAGTTTTCTATAGATCTCGTGTGCATGATTACGTCTCCCCTATCGCGGCCATCAGAATAAGGAATGCGCCCCAGCGGAAAATCGGGCGGCTTGCCCAAAATCAGAAAGAGGGCAGCGCAATTCGAATCCAGCCCCCGGATCAGACCGAGCACGATCAAAAGCGGCCCGAGAAATAGTCTCCAGGCTCTTCCCGTGACCTATGCGGTCCATTTGCCCCCTAATCTCGCAACGAGCCCAAGAACGACATGTGTAAGAATCACGCCGAAGATAGACAGCGTTCAAAGAGTGGGCTTGGCCTTTATCACGCCCTCTCGTTACATAAGCAAGCGACACGGGGATAGAAACCAGAGCTACTGGATTAAAGCTGAACGCGAGACCGGCAAGGAACGCGATACCGACGGCGGCAACGCCGACATTCTCCGCCGCAAAGCGCAGATTATCTGCATTCATTCGGGGTGTCCCTTACTTCGCTCGATCAATGCATACAAAAATTCCTTTGCTGTCGGCGTCGTAGCGAAAAAAAGCTTCCCTTCGATGGCGATGGCGGGCAGCATCAGCATACCGAGTTCTACCGCTCGATTGAAAATTTCAAAAACGTCAACTTCGAGCCATTCTAGGTCCTTCACCACAGCTTGTGCAGCCGCTCGCAGTTCATCACGCGCGGCAGCGCATCGGGGACAGCCGGGGGTATGGAACATTTCAACTTTCATAGACTACTGTACCGGCGTTGAGACATTGGTCCGCTCCAAGACGGTGATGATGTTGCATATCTTCACTGGCTGCATTTAATTCGCGCAGATGGCAATCAATTGATCTAGTGCTTTGTACATCACTTTCATCGCACGCGAACCTTGTCATAAGCCGGTAACCCGCATGGCTTTATCCGGCAAGTTCAAGCAGGCCCCTCCTGCTAGTACTAACGCACATGTCGTTAGCAACAAAATACCAACACAACAATCAGCGCGCTCGATGCCATGCCGTGAATTCGTGATTCCCAAGGATTGCTTGGGATAATTAAGGCAAGCAAGCAAAAGGAACTGTCGCGTAAGCCGCGGCCGCGACATCGTGAAGAAAACCGACAGCCAGGATACCCGCAACAACGCCGAATTAGTTCGAGGATTCGGTCTCGAAAATCATCAAGCCAACATGCGTCACCGTATTATAATTAGAAAGAGACCTAGCGTATTGCTGCTCGCCAAATACAATGACGGTGACGCCAAAGGCCGTTTGATGTGGTTATGTTCGCGAAATGACGCCACCGGCAATGTGGCGGTGATGGTTGCAGCGCTCGCGGTTTGGGCGACGATGACAAAGTCGCCGTACTTTATTCTAGCCGCAATCATGGCCGGACTGTTCTTGTATTCATCACTGCAGATATTGAGACAATCACTTCAGGAGATTCGAACCGGCTCTTCTACCACGTAACTGTTGCGGGAATGCGGAGTGGATTCAAAACGCACTAGGTGCTACTGGGTCCGCGGCTCCACCTAATGTGAACCTAAAGATATTTGACCTGTGTCGTTTCAGTAACTTAGCACTGCTAAGCAGCGGTTTTGTAAACCGAAGGTCGGGAGTTCAATCCTCTCAGCCGGCACCAGTGTTTTCGATACTTTCTGAATATGCGACAGCCCGTGGTTACAGCAGGGTTACAGGGCAACAATTTCATCGTCGCCTTTAAGCTCGTTGCGTTTCGAGGCCTCCACGAAAGCACCACGCTCCCGCATCAACTGCAGATACCGTGCTGCTGCTTCCGGTAGAAGAATATCGAGCTTGGTCGCCCAGTCCAGGCAACCCGCCAGCATAATGTCTGCAAT
>VFQR01002331.1_pt1 | contig 12290 bp, 11 predicted proteins | sample 3512321 | NCBI WGS metagenome assembly VFQR01 (sample SAMN10412374, study PRJNA504923) | tailings metagenome | isolation source: Relicate 3 Philex TSF1 revegetated site | place: Philippines: Tuba, Benguet | collected 2017-08-29
AGATGTGGCAGCCATTCGGGAAGGTCGCCTCGCCGGGCGCGACGGCGGCCTGCGCGGCAAGGCCGATATCCTCGCCCTTCGGGCGCTGGCCCGGCGTGTAGGCGGCGCGCGCGACCTCCGCGAGCGTCACCGAACGATCCGTGCCCGCTACGGCGAAGCGGCCCGGCGTGTACTCGATATCGGCGACGGCGGCTTCGAGCCTGTGCGCGGCGATCCGCTTGCCCTTCTCGATCACGCGCTCGACGGCGGCGAGCGTCGCGGTGCCGCCCGAGACGATGGAGCGGCTGCCGAAGGTGCCGCGGCCATAGGGCAGGCTATCGGTATCGCCGTTCAGGATGCGCAGCCGCTCCGGCGCGATGCCGAGGCGTGCGGAGAGGATCTGGCGGAACGCGGTCTCGTGGCCCTGGCCGTGGTTGTGCGTGCCGAGCAGCAGAGTCGCGCTGCCATCGGCGGCGAGCCGCAGCTCCGCCCCTTCCTCCATCGGCGCGCCGAAGGGGCCGGCGCTGATCTCGATGGCGTTGGCGATGCCCAAGCCCCGCCGCTTCCCGCGCGCCTCGCTGGCGGCGCGACGCGCGGGAAACCCGGCGACATCGGCGGCCTCCTCGGCCATCGTCATGTTCAGGGCGAAATCGCCGCTGTCGTAGCTGAAGACGAAGCCGGTGCGCCAGGGCAGCGACTCCTTCGCGATCAGGTTGCGCCGGCGAATCTCCATCCGGTCCAGCCCGAGCTTCGCGGCCGCCATGTCGATCGCGCGCTCGATCGCATAGGTCGCCTCGGGCCGCCCCGCGCCGCGATAGGGCGCGGTGGTCTGCGTGTTGGTGAAGGCGCCGCGCACGGTCGCCGCGATGCGCGGCGTGCGATAGACGCCCGCGAGCCCGCCGAGATTGTTGGTGCTGCTGTGCGGCGTGAGGATCGCGAGATAGGCGCCCATGTTCGCGATTGTCGTCACGCGCAGCGCGAGGAACGCGCCCGAATCGTCCAGCGCCAGCTCGATCCGGTTGTGGGTGTCGCGCGCATGCGGATCGGTCAGCATCGCCTCCGTCCGGTCCGCCTTCCACTTCACGGGCCGCCCCAGCGCGCGCGCCGCATGCAGCAGGCAGAGCATCTCCGGCGTGGGGTGGCTGCGAAGGCCGAAGCCGCCGCCCATCTCGGGCGCGACCACGCGCAGCGAGGTGACGGGAATGCCCATCGCGGCGGCGAGCAGGTCGCGCAGCGAATGCGGCCCCTGCGTGCCGCAGGTCAGCGTGAAGCGCTCATCCTCCGCATGGTATTCGGCGAGCGCCACGCGCGGTTCCATCGGCGTGCCGCAGACACGGCTGATGCGGGCATCGAAGGCCACGACATGCGGGGCGCGCGCGATGGCCTCGGCCACCGCCGCCTGGTCGCCCAGCCGGAACTCGAAGCAGAGATTCCCGGGGGCGAGGCCGGGCCAGATTTCGGGCGCGCCGGGGGCCAGGGCGGCCTCGGCCTCGATCACGGCATCCAGCGGTTCCCAATCCACGATCACCGCCTCGGCGCCGTCGCGCGCCGCCTGCGCATCCGTCGCGACGACCATCGCAACGGCATCGCCAACATGCCGCGCGGCGTCCTGCGCCAGCGCGCGCCAGGGCGGCCGCGGCATCGGCGCGCCGCCGGGCAGGTTGCGCGCGACCAGGCAGGGCAGGGGTGCGATGCCGGCCATGTCGGCGGCGGTGAACACCGCGACCACGCCGGGCAGCGAGAGCGCCGGCGCCGCCGCGATCCCGCCGATCCGCGCCGCGGCATGCGGACTGCGGACGAAGGCGGCGTGCAGCGCGCCGGGGGCGGCGATGTCGTCGCCATAGCGGCCCTGGCCGCGCAGCAGCCGCCGGTCCTCCACGCGGCGCGGCGCGCCGCCGATGCGCCAGGGCGTCTCGTTCATGCTGGCGTCCTGCATGTCTCGGGCATGGTGGCAGGCTTCCGTCCGCGCCGCGCCGCGTCAAGCAGGAGACCCCGGCCGGGACGACGGCGGGCGCGGCGCGGCGATGCGACCCGCCGCGCACGTTTCCGCGCGATTCGGGCCGATCACGCAACTGTAAACACCATTCGCGCAGGCGGCGCGGCAGTTTGCCTACACTGTTACGGAAGATGGGCAAGGCTGCCGGCGCACATGCATACGATGAGGACGCTCCTTCTGGTCGAGGACGACCCGTTGGTGCGCAGTTCCCTGGCGGAAGCCCTAGCCGATGCCGGCTTCCAGGTGCTCGAGGCGCCGAATGCCGAGGCCGCCTTGGACATGGTGGCGTCGCGCGACGATCTCTCGGTGATGCTGACCGACATCAACCTGCCCGGCGCCGATGGCTTCGCCCTGGCCCGCGCGGCGCGGCGGCTCAGGCCGCGGCTGCCGGTGGTCTATGCCTCCGGCCGGGCGCGGGAGGCGGATCGCAAGCGGGCGCTGCCGGGCACCATCTTCCTGGCCAAGCCCTTCAGCCTGGCGAACGCCATCGAGACGCTGGAAGGCGCCATCCTAGCCGGCTGAGGCGCGCGCCAGCACCGCATCGGTGAAGGCGCCGGCCGCGCCCAGATAGCCTTCGGGATCGGTCAGGCGCGCGATGCCGGCCTCGTCGAGCAGCGCGCCCACCCTGGGCTCGCGGGCGAGCGCGGCGTTGAGATGGATCCCCTCGCGCAGCGCGACCTCGCAGGCGTGGTGCACCACGTCATGCGCGACGAGCCGGCCGAGCCGGGGCGCGAGGCCCATCATCACCGCCTCCGCCATGATCAGCCCGCCGCCGGCCTCGAGGTTGCGGCGCATCCGCGCGGCATCCACCTCCAGCCCGCGCGCGATGGGCAGCAGCGTGGTGAGCGCGCCATGCGTCAGCAGCAGGGTCTGGCCCAGCGCGAGCTGCTCCATCTGCATCGGCGCGGCGCCGCGCTCATGCTCGTGCAGCATGGCGTTGAGCAGCAGGGGAATCTGCGCCTGGGCGGCGCGGGCCTGCGCGATGACATATTCGCAGCCCATCGGGTTGCGCTTCTGCGGCATGGTGGAGCTGCCGCCCTTGCCGGGTGCCGCGGGCTCGAAGGCCTCGGCCACTTCCGACTGCATCAGCCAGAGGATGTCGGTCGCGGGCTTGGCCAGCGTGCCGCCGAGCAGCCCGCACCAGCAGCCGAGCTCCGCGACGGCATCGCGCGAGACATGCCAGGTGATGGTGGGCAGCGCGAGGCCCAGTTCCGTCGCCAGCGCCGTCGCGACGCGCGGGCCCTCGGCGCCGAGCGAGGCGAGCGTGCCGACCGCGCCGCCCAATTGCAGCCGCAGCAGGCGCGGCGTGAGCTGCGCCAGGCGCTCCCGCATCGTGACGAGCGGATCGAGCCAGAGGGCCACCTTGTAGCCGAAGGTGATCGGGAGCGCCTGCTGCGCATGGGTGCGGCCGGGCATGACCGTGCCGCGATGCGCGCGCGCCAAGGCCGCGAAGGCGGCGATCAGCGCGCCGAGGTCGGACTCGAACAGCGCGACCGCGTCGCGCAATTGCAGGACCAGCGCGGTGTCGAGGATGTCCTGCGTGGTCGCGCCCCAATGGGTCCAGCGCCCCGCCTCGGCGCCGGCGAGGGCGGAAAGCTGCTGCACGAGGCCGACCGTGGGGAAGCCCATATTGGCCGTGGCCGCGGCGAGCGCGGGGAGATCGAGGCGCTCGACATGGGCGGCGGCGGTGATGGCGGAGGCGGCCTCGCCGGGGATCAGGCCGAGGCGGGCCTGCGCCCGGGCGAGCGCCGCCTCGACATCGAGCATGCGCTGCAGGGCGGCGCGCTCGGCGAGGATCGCGCGCATGGGGGCCGAGCCGTACACCGCGCCCTGGACCGGCGCGTCGGCGGGATTCACGGACAGGAGACGATCCTCCCCCGAGCAAGCGGCTCCCTCCCCCGCCTGCGGGGGAGGGATGGGGTGGGGGTTCCAATCAGAAGCGAGCGATTGTCCTCGAACCCCCACCCCGACCCTCCCCCGTGAACGGGGGAGGGAGAGGCGTCACACATCCAGGAACACCGTCTCCCCATCGCCTTGCAGCCGGATGTCCATGCGCCAGACGCCGTTGCCCTCGGGCTTCGCGATCAGCGTCGCGCGGCGGGCGCTGTCCTCCACCAGGTTCAGCACGGGGTCGGTCGCGTTCAGCGCCTCGCCCTCGAAATAGGCGCGCGTCGTGACATGGCTCATCAGGCCGCGCGCGAAGATCACGACCTGGATGTGCGGCGCCTGCAGCGTGTTGCCACGGCCCGGCACGGGCCCCGGCTTGAGCGTGCGGAAACGGAACTCGCCATTCGGGTCCGTGGCGCAGCGGCCGAAGCCGCTGAAGCCGGCCTCGTAGGCGCCGTCCGGCCCGGCCTGCCAGATCTCCACCATCGCATCGGCGCAGGGCGCGCCATCGCCATCGGTGACGCGGCCGATGAGCGTGACCGCCTCGCCCTGCACGCCTTCATTGCCCCCGCCGGCGCGGAGCAAATCCGCCCATTCGGGGAAGTCGATCATGTGCCAGTAGGGGCCCGCCGTCTGGCTCGCGGTTGCCGACACCATTGGATCAGGCCTTCTCGAAAGGTGTGGCCTCGTGCCCGCGCAGCACGATGTCGAAGCGGTAGCCCAGCGCCCATTCGGGCTTGGTGATCTCGAGGTCGAACTTCGAGATCAGCCGCTCGCGCGCCGCCTTGTCGGGCGTGGCGTGGAAGATCGGGTCGAGCTCCAGCAGCGGATCGCCGGGGAAGTACATCTGGGTGATCATCCGCTGGGCGAAGCCCGCGCCATGCAGGCCGAAATGGATGTGCACCGGCCGCCAGGCATTCCAGTGGTTCCGCCAGGGATAGGCGCCGGGCTTCACGCTGACGAAGGAATACCGCCCGTCATCATCGGTGAAGATGCGCGCGCGCCCCTCGAAATTCGGATCGAGCGGCGCGTCATGCTGGTCGCGCGGGTGGTGGTAGCGGCCGGATGCGTTGGCCTGCCACACCTCCACCATCACGCCGCGCTGCGGGCGGCCATCCTCGTCGGTCACGCGGCCGGCGACGATGATGCGCTCGCCGAGCGCGCCCTTGCCGTTCACCTGGCTCATATCGGCATGCGGCTTGTAGCGCGCGGGGTCGAAGCGCGGCGCTGTCGTCTCGGTCAGCGTGTGCGGCACGCGGATCGGCGCGTGGTTCGGATGCCGCTTGTGCGTGCTGCCATAGGCGGGGCTGTCGAGCGGCGGCTGGGTGCCGGGCGCGGGCCGGCGATAGGTGACGAGGTCGGTCACTGGGGCGGTTCCTCCGCGAGGATTCGTGCCGCCACTTTAAGCGCGGAATGGCCCGCGCGAACAACGGGCCCCCGCGCCCCTGCCATGATGGCAAGCGCGAGCGCTCAGCGCGGCAGGCCGCGCCGCGCCAGGTTCGCCATCAGCGCGCCGATCCCGAAGGTCCAGGGCGGGCATTCATCGGTGCGGTCCACCTCGTTCGCCAGCGCGCCGAGCTTCGGGGTCGCGATCCGCACCACGTCGCCCTCGTGATGGGTGAAGCCCATCCCCGGCGCGCCGCGATCCCGCGTCGGCGAGAAGGGCGTGCCGAGGAACAGCACGGCGCCGTCCGGATACTGGTGATGCGCGCCGATCATCTGGCCGACCACATCCGCCGGATCGCGCGCGATGGCGCCGACCATGCCGCTTTCCTCCAGCGCGAAGCCGTCGCGCCCGGTAATCGCGACGGTGAGCTCCGCGCGCCGCACATCCTCGAGCGCGAAGCTCTCGTCGAACAGGCGGATCATCGGGCCGAGCGCGCAGCTCGCGTTGTTGTCCTTGGCGCGGCCCAGCAGCAGCGCGCTGCGACCTTCCACGTCGCGGAGGTTCACGTCGTTGCCGAGCGTCGCGCCGACGATCCGGCCCTGTCCGTTCACCACCATCACCGCCTCGGGCTCGGGGTTCGACCAGGTGCTCATCGGATGCACGCCGACCTTGGCGCCGGCGCCGACGGCGGAGAGCACCGGCGCCTTGGTGAAGATCTCGGCATCCGGGCCGATGCCGACTTCGAGATACTGGCTCCACCAGCCCTTCGCGACGAGCGCGGCCTTGACCTTCGCCGCCTCCGCGCTGCCCGGCACGAGCTGCGAGAGATCGTCGCCGATGATCGCGCGGACCTCCGCGCGCACGCTGTCCGCGAGGCTGGCATCGCCGCGGCAGCGTTCCTCGATCACACGTTCCAGCATGGAGCGGACATAGGTCACGCCGGCCGCCTTGATCACCTGGAGGTCCACGGGCGCCAGCAGCCAGGGCTTCGCCGGATCGCGCGCGGCGTGGTGCGCGTTGGCCAGCGCCGCCGACACGTCCAGCGGGGCCGGTGCGCCGGCGCGGCGGATCGCGCCGATCGGGTCATCCGCGTTCAGCCAGGCGGAGCAGGTGCCGAAGGCCGGCGTCATGTCGAAGGCGGCGCCGTGCAGCAGCGCGAAGACCGAGGGCCCCTCCGGCATCATCACCCTGAGCGCGAAGGTGCCGCGCTCGACATCCTCCGGCAATGCGCTGGCCGTCATGGCGCGTTCCTCTCCTGCCCGGGAGCAAGGTAGCGAAGCGCGCGCGCCACGCCAGACCCGTCACACGTGAAATGCGCGCGAAACCCTTTTGGACCCCGCCGCGAAGTCGGACGGAAACATGGTGTCCCTAGCACGCTGTGCAGAACGCACACCGCCAGCAAGGAACATCCCATGTCGCTCACCGACCGCCACGGCAACCCCGTCTCCACCGGCAACGCCGCCGCCGTCGCGGCGCTGGACGACGCGATCGAGCTGCTGCTCGGCTACCGCGCCGATCCGCTCGCGGCGGTGGACGCGATCCTCGCCGAGCAGCCCGATTTCGCGATGGCGCATGCCTTCCGCGCGGCGCTGCTGGTGCTCTCCTTCGAGCAGGCCTGCGTGCCGGCCGCCGAGGCCTCGATCGCCGCGGCCCGGGCGGTGCGCGGGATCAATGCGCGGGAAAGCGCGCATCTCGCCGCCGCGCGCGCCTGGTGCGACGGCGACTTCGCCGAGGCGAAGCGGCGCTATGAGGGCCTCGCCGCCGCCTATCCGCGCGACCTTCTCGCCCAGCTCGTGGCGCACCAGTTCGGCTTCTTCCTGGGCGACGCCGCCGCGCTGCGCGACACGCCGACGCGCGCCATGCGCGCCTGGCGCGAGGCGGAGCCCGGCTTCTCCTGGCTGCTTGGCATGCAGGCCTTCGGGCTGGAGGAATGCCGGCAATATGCGCAGGCCGAGGATGCCGGGCGGATGGCGCTCGCGCTGCAGCCCAAGGATGCCTGGGCCGTGCATGCCGTGGCGCATGTGCTCGAGATGCAGGGCCGTGACGAGGAGGGTGTGGCCTTCCTCGCCGCGCGCCGCGAGGATTGGAAGCCGGCGGCGATCCTCGCCGTGCACAATGCCTGGCACCAGGCGCTGTTCCACCTGGAGCGCGGCGCCTTCGCGAACGCCCTCGCGATCTATGACGAGGAAGTCGCCACCGGCGTCGCCGCCGGGCAGCCGCAGCCGCAGATCGAGATGGTGGATGGCTCGGCGATGCTGTGGCGGCTGATGCTGCGCGGCGCCGACACGGGCACGCGCTTCGCCGATCTGTCGGCGGCGTGGGAGGCTTCGGGCGGCGAGGGCTTCTACGCCTTCAGCGACCTGCACGCGGTGATGGCGCATCTCGGCGCGGGCCGCGAGGATGCGGCGCGCCATGTGATGGCGGCGATGCACCGCGCGGCCTGCGGCGCGGGCACCAATGCGCGGCTGACGCGCGAGGTCGGCCTGCCGCTCGCCGAGGGCTTCTTCGCCTTCTCGCGCGGCCTGCATGGGCGGGCGGTGGAGCTGATCGGGCCCGCGCGGCCGGGTGCGCAGGCCTTCGGCGGATCGAACGCGCAGCGCGACGTGATCTCGCTGACGCTGCTCGAAGCCGCGCAGCGCGCCGGCAATCGCGCGATGGCGCGGAGCCTGGCGGCCGAGCGCGTCGTGGCGAAGCCCGAGAGCCCCTTCGCGCGGAGCCTCGCGGCGCGCGCGGAGGGGATGGCGATGGCGGCCTAGGACCGCTCCCTCCCCCGCCCTTCTTCTCCCTCCCCCGCAGGCGGGGGAGGCAGAACGAACGGGCAAGGCGCGGCCCGCTTGCCGGATCGCCGGCGGGCGCCGAGTGTCGGCGCATGCGGGACCTCGACGACATCATCGCCTGGGCCTGGACCGGCACGGCTCCCCCGGCGGCGCGCCTTCTCCTCCTCGACAGCCTCGGCTGCGCGCTGGCCGGTCTTGGCCATGATCGTCCGCGGGCCTTCGCGCAGTCCCTCGCGGGAGACTTCCCCGGCGCGGTCGCGCTGCCGGGGCTGCCGGGGCTCGCGCCGGCCGCGGCGGCGGCGGTGCTCGCCACCGCGACGTGCTGGGACGAGGCGAATGACGGCCTCGCCCGCGCGCATGGACGGCCCGGCCTGCCCGTCGCGCCGCTCGCCCTCGTCGCGCTGCATCAGGGGCGGGGGCTGGGCGAGGCGCTCGCCGCCTACACGCTCGGCTACGAGATCGCCGCGCGCGCCGGCGAGCTCTGGCGGCTGCGCAAGGGCATGCATGTGGAGGGCAGCTTCCACACCCTCGGCGCGGCGGCCGCGGCCGCGCGGCTGGCGGGGCTCGATGCGGCGGGTGTCGCGCGCGCGGTGCGGCTCGTCGCCTGCCAGATGCCCTTCAGCCTGTATGCGCCGATCGCGGCGGGGGTGGACGGGCGCAACCTCTACCCCGCGCAATCCGTGCTGATGGGCAGCGCCGCCGCCGCCGCCGCCGCGGCCGGGCTCGATGCGCCGGAGGACGGCCTCGCCATCGCGCGGCGGCTCGCGCTGCTGGCGGAGACGGAAGGCCACAGCGAACCGCCCGGCACCTGGCTGATCGCGGAGGGCTATGCGAAACCCTTCGCCGCCGTGCGCCACGCGCATTACGCCGCCGCCGCGACGCTGGCGCTGCGGCCGCTTCTCGCGAGGCCGGAGGCGGTGACGCGGATCGTCGTCGAGACCTATGCGGAGGCGCTGGCCTATGCCGGCAATCGCGCGCCGGCGCGGATGATCAAGGCGCAGTTCAGCCTGAGCTGGGCGGTCGCGGTGGCGCTGGTGCAGGGCGATCTCGGCCCCGCCGCCTTCACCGAGGCCGCGCTCGCCGATCCGCTGCTGCGCCGGCTGGAAGCGCTGGTGGAGCTGCGCGAGGATCCCGCGATGACGCAGGCCGGCCGCCGCGCCGCGCGCGTGACGGTGGAGGCGGATGGCGCGGTGCTGACGGACTCCGTGGATGGCGTCGCCGGCGACCCGGACCGCCCGATGACGGAGGCCGACATCACCGCGAAGTTCCGGCGCTTTGCGACGCCGGCGCTGGGTGCATCGCGCGCGGAGGCGGTGGCGCGGGCGGTGCTGGAGGGTGCGCCGGATGCGAGGCTCGATCCCTTCGTTCAGGGATCGTAGGCGACGCGGAACCCCGTATGCCCGGCCGAGGTTTCCGGGCTGCGCCCGCTGCGCGCGGCGATGCGGTAGCGGTAGCAGTAGCTGATGTGGCAGAGGTAGCTGCCGCCCTTCATCACCCGCTCGCGCTCCGCCGCCGCCGCCGCGTTGCGCGCCTTCGCGGCCTGCGAGAGAGACCGCACGCGGAACGCATCCGCGCACCACTCCCACGCATTGCCGCAGATGTTGAACAGGCCGTAGCCGTTCGGCGCGAAGCTCGCGACCGGCGCGGTGCCGCGAAAACCATCGGCCAGCGTGTTGTGGTGCGGGAACTCGCCCTGCCAGATGTTGCAGAACACCGCCGTGTCGGTCGGTTCCGCCTCGCCCCAGGGAAAGCGCGCGCCCGGCGTACCGCCTTGTGCGGCGTGCTCCCATTCCGCCTCGGTCGGCAGGCGGCCGCCGGCCCAGTCGGCGAAGGCGGCGGCGTCGTTCCAGGCGATGTGGATCGCGGGATGGTCCTGCCGGTCGGCGACATCCGATCCCGGGCCTTCCGGCGCGGCCCAGTATGCGCCCTCGACCTTGCGCCACCAGGGTGTCCCCTCCGGCGCGAGCCCGTGCTTCGCGCCGTCGATCAGCAGGTGGAAGACGTAGGACCAGCCATAGCGCTCGGCCTCCGTCCGGTAGCCGGTGGCGGCGACGAAGGCGGCGAAGCGGTCATTGGTGACCTGGTGCGCGTCGAGCCGGAAAGACCGCAGCTTCACGCGCCGCGCGGGGCCCTCGCCATCCACCGGCAGGGCCGGGCGGTCGGTGCCGATCAGCGCGGTGCCGCCGGGGATGGCGACGATCGTGGCGCGATCGGCACCGCGCGCCGGCAGGACCGCCGGCGCCGCGACCGCGCCGCGCGGCATGGCCGCGACAACGCCGCGCGGCACGGCCGCGACCGCGCCGCGCGGTATGGCCGCGACCGCATCCCGCCGCGGCGCCGGCGCCTGGCAGCACTCAGCCAGGTTCCACCTCGCCGCCGGCCTCGACCCAGTCCTTGAAGCCGCCGATGTTGCGCACATCGGCATAGCCCATGTCCTTCAGCGTCTTGCCCGCCAGCGCGGAGCGCCCGCCGGAGGCGCAATAGACCAGGATGGTGCGCGCACGATCGAGTGCCGCCTCATGCAGCGGGCTCGCCGGATCGGCGCGGAACTCGAGCAGCCCGCGCGACACCGCGATGGCGCCCTTCGCCTTGCCCGAGGCCTTCACCTCCGCCGCGTCGCGCACATCGAGCAGCACCACCTGCGGCTGGCCCGCGAGCGTCACGGCCTCCGCCGCGGGGATCCGCGGCACCGCGGCATTCGCGGCCGCGAGCATCTCCTGCACCGTCACCGGCATCATGCTGTCCTTTCCCTGGAGGCCGGCACGCTAGAGCAGCCGGCCGCACAGGGAAACACCGGCTCAATCCAGCTTCGCGCCGGACAGCCGCACCACCTCCTGCCACTTGGTGTTCTCGGCCGCGATGAAGGCCGCGAAGTCCGTGGGCCCCATCGGCCGCGGCTCCATCCCGATCTCGCGGATGCGCGCGATCACCGCCGGCTCGCGCAGGATCTCGAGCACCGCCGCCGCCACGCGCTGCACCGCCGCCGCCGGTGCCCGCGCCGGCGCCTGCACGCAGAACCAGGCCACCGCCTCGAAGCCGGCGATGCCGCTCTCCTGCACGGTCGGCGCGTCGGGCGCGGAGAACCAGCGCTCGCGCGAGGTCACGGCCAGCAGCCGGAGCTTCCCTTCGCGGATATGCGGGAGATAGGCGGGCAGGTTGTCCACCGCGACCTGGAGCGTGCCGGAGAGCAGGTCCGGCAGGACGGCGCCGGTGCCGCGATAGGGGACGTGGGTGAGGTCTATGCCGGCGCGCACCTTCAGCAATTCGCCCGACATGTGGCCGGAGGTGCCGTTGCCCGGCGTGCCGTAGTTGAGCCGGCCCGGATTGGCCTTCGCATGCGCCACGAGCTCGGCGAAGCTGCGCGCGGGCACGTCAGGGTTCACGATGATCCCGTTCGCCACCTGGTTCACCAGCGCCACGGGCGCCAGGTCCTCCATGCGGAAGGGCAGGCGGCTGTAGAGGAACTGGTTGATGCTCGCCGTGCCGATCGTGCCCATCAGCAGCGTGTGGCCATCGGGCTCGGCCTTGGCGACGATCTCCGCGCCGAGATTGCCGCCGGCTCCCGCGCGGTTGTCCACCACCACCGGCTGGCCGAGCATCGGCCCGAGCCGTTCCGCGAGGAGCCGCGCGGTGAGGTCCGTGGCGCCGCCGCCGGCGAAGGGCACGACGAGCCGCACCGGGCGGGTGGGCGCCCAGGATTGCGCGCGGGCGGTGGCCGCGAAGGGCAGGGGAAGCGTGCTCGCGAGCAGCGTGCGGCGGTGGGTCATGACGTTGGTTCTCCCTGTTCTCGGTCTCGCGCGGGGTCCGCGCCCCGGCATCACGCCGCGATGGCGCTCTTCCCCGGCATCGCGCCGCCGCGCAGCGCGCCGGCGCGCACATCGCCCCACTGGTCCGCATGCCCCGCCGGCAGCGCGCGGGAGAGCGGGCTCGCGAGCCAGATGCGGAGCAGGTTGCGCCTGCCGCCGGCGCCGTCCTCGTAAGCCGTGCGGCCGTGATAGGTGACGTGCTGGTTCATCAGCTGGATCTGGCCGGGCTCGAAGGGCATCTCGACGCAGAGCTCGTCGGCCAGCGTGGCGATCATGTCCATGGCCGCGACCTGCTCCGCCGTCAGCGGCGGCACGCCGGGCTGGCCCTGCGCCATCTCGACATAGGTGCGGCTGTACTGGCTGGTGAAGGCGCCATCCGGCCCGCGCGCGAAGACCGGCATGGGGAAGGGCCTCTGGGCCATCCCCTCGCCCTCCTCATCCGCCGGGCGGGCGCGCCA
>VFQR01002332.1_pt1 | contig 12289 bp, 13 predicted proteins | sample 3512321 | NCBI WGS metagenome assembly VFQR01 (sample SAMN10412374, study PRJNA504923) | tailings metagenome | isolation source: Relicate 3 Philex TSF1 revegetated site | place: Philippines: Tuba, Benguet | collected 2017-08-29
TGAAACAATTTGGCGTGGTGACGGCTCAAGAAGCGGGTGTGCCTTATTCCGGTCGGCTGGCTGATGACTGGGGCTGTAACGGGCCTCCAGAAGCTCTTGTGAGACTTGGCAAACAACGCGGGGGCGATGCTTACCCGATTCGATCTGCCGAAGAAGGGGCCGTGGCTCTGGCGAATGGTTACCCACTGACGTTGGCCACGAACTGGAAGCCTGATGCCGGGAAAGAGCGGGACGGGCGAATTGTCTGCCAGCGGGGCGGGCGATGGGCTCACGCGATGAGTGCGATTGCCTTCGATGGCTCTGTTTCTGATGACCTCAACCGCAAGTATTTCCTGATTTGGAATTCCCATGGGGCAAGGGCTCACAAGTCACCACTGGGAGATGAGCCCCAAGGCTCATTCTGGGTGGATTGGCCGACGTTCGACACGATCTGCCGCACAGGGACTGTTTACGCGATCAACGATGCGACCGGATTTCCGGCTGATGATATCGACTGGTCAATTTTCGACAAACTGAAGGAGTAATGGCGATGCAGACGTTCAAATTGGGTGCAATCTTGCTGTCTTTGCTGGGCGGAATTCTACTGGGGCAAGCCTCGAACTTTGTTCCCCCAGTGGATGCCAACCACAAAGCCGGTTCTGCCGGTTCGGCTGCTGTTCTCGCTGTGAATCTGTCGCCACTTGCGGCCCTTGATGCTCCGGCCCTTGATGAGCCCCTGGAAGCCGATCTGGCTTGCCTCGAATGCCTCAATGAGCCGGTCGGCATGAATCTCGATCTGTCGGCACTTAATGCCCTCGAACCTCTCGATCCGATTCCTGATCCGATTTCGAAGGGGGCTGGAAAGCCAGTCGATGAACCTGCTGTCGTGAAGCCGGTTCCTGTTGCTGTTCCACCAGCCCCCGCAGTTCAGCCAGTGAAGCCAGTAAAGCCGGTTCAGCCGGTGATTCAAACGCAAGCCTGCCCGGGTGGGCAATGTTATCAGGTGACGCCACAGGTCATTTCACAGCCAGCCCCAAGGCGCGGACTTGGCAAGCTGATTTTTCGTAAGTGATTCTCTTTCCATGCCTATTTGCATGGATGCGTGAGTGGGCAGGATGCCCAATTTTCTGAGGTTGTCAAATGGGTTGGTCATCTCTCATTGCCAGTGCGGTGCAAACGGCTGCCAAAGCGCAAGCCGGGGGAATGATCACCTATTTACAACCCGGAAAAGCGGCTGTTTCTCTCTCAGCAGCCCGAGGTTTCGCCGAAATCCCCATGGAAAATTTGCTGGGCGTGGGGATTTCCGCCAAGTCTCTGGACTGGTTTATCAAAAGTGCTGATCTCGCGATTGAAGGTGAGCCCTTCGAGCCGAAAATCGGCGATCTGATCACTACTGAAGACGGTTATCGGTTCAAAGTTGTGGGCAAAGATCAGGGACGCGACTGTTTCGCTTATATGGACGGCTTTAACGCCACGATGCAGGTGTTTTCCAAGTATGTGGGGCGTGCATAATGTCCAGTCGCCGCGCAGATCTTGAGAACGCGATCAAAAATTGGCTCGAAGCGGAAGAGCGGCCCGAGTGGGCAACCCCATTTTCCGTGAAGCTCGATGCAGATCCCAAGGTTCAACGCGAAGAACTCACGACGGCAGAAGATGGGATCGTGTTGACGATCACAACCGACGAAATCACGACGAAGGGAATCGTCGCGAATTGGCGACTCGATGAACACACTCTGATTCTCTCGATTCTCTGTGATGAAGTGACAGACGAAGCCTCTCTGTTGGCAGAACAGTTGATTCAGCGGCTGCAATCACTCGATTTCGATGCAGCCGGACGCATTCGCGCCATTGTCCCTGGTGAACCACTCCGGAAAGAGACGGCACGAACTCAGGACGTGAGCGAATACAGCTTGATTCTGCATTGTGAGGTGTTTGCGTGAGCAAATTAACTGAAGCGCGGCTGGCTGTCTGGCAGGCAATCAACAACTGGTCATGGCCGGGCGAATTCGAGTGGGCGAAGAAGTACGAATCTGATGCCCACACTGCCGAGATGATGCTACGCGGCCCGGCACCTCACCAGCTTCCGGCCATTGCTCTGGCCTGGGCGAATTTGACTGTCGAAGAGATTGCCAACCTGATTCAACATCAGATTTCCCCCCTACAAATTTCGATGTGGTTTGCGGCTGATCAGCTTTCAGTTGCCGAAGAGATATCAGACCAGATTTTGAAGTGTGTGTGCCAGTCAGCCCCTGAAGGCTCTTCAGTGACCTACATTCGCCAAGCAATTGGCTATGCCCCGAGGCCCTTGGGGCCAATGAGTCTGAAGGCTGTCAAACTGGGTGAATCTGATGTGTTCGCTTGGCGATTGGACGCCGCGATTGGATTGAGAATTTCCACTGATTTTTACCATGCCGGGAGTTAATTGAGATGCCAGCCGATATTCAAGTTCTGACCGGCAATGAATCGTTTTTGTCGCTGGTCGATGAAGTGACCTGGGCGGAGTATCCCGGTTCACCGACGTTGATTCATGTTCCCGTCGATACCTATGACGTGGAATTTGCTCCTGAGGCTCGAAACGCGACTCCGTTTGCTGGTTTCCGTCAGCGGCAACATGGGCGACGGTTTCGCGGCATGCCTTCAGGCAACCTCAATACCAGCCTGTTTGCCTGGCGACCTGCCGGGCTCAACATGAGCCTTGCCGAGTATCTGCTGACATGGGCGTTTGGATCTCCTGAAGCCAAGTTCCGTGCGAGCAAATCGGCCAACTGGTATGAAGGTCTGAACGTCAGCAATCAGCGGCACAAAGGCTTGCGAGTCAATCAGGGGACGTTGGCCGGGCAGGAAGGGGGGCCGATCACTCTGCAGTTGGCTTTGATGGGGCGTGAGCAGAATCCGCAAGCCACGGTGGGTAATGCTCCCGCGATTCCTTACGACCGAAGCAAGCTGATCGAATTCGAGTTTGCCGACGCTCAATTGAATTTGGGCGGGCTGGATAACATTGCTTTCGGTGGCTTCTCGCTCGTCACAAATCACAACCTTTCCACGTCCTATTTCAACAGTTATTCCCCATCGTCGATGCCGTCCGGCGATACGGTCGAAACGATCACACTGAACCCGCCAAAGACTGGCAACACATGGGACAATGCGATTCTGGACATGAACCCCGAAGAGCAGGAAGTTTCGGCAGAACTGATCCTGAAGGGGCTGCACATGGGGACTGGCGATGCAGATACCGCCTGGACGCAAATCACAATTGATTTGCCGCGATTGTTCCTGAGGGCAGCGAAAACAACCCGAGGCCGGGCGATCCTGCAGCAGCCTTTGGAATTCGATGTGCTGAAGCCTCAGCAAAACAATGTGAACGGGATCACTTTCGCCTTTGAAGATGTTGAGTAATGCCCTTCGATGCTTCGGAACTGGAGAAGATTCAGGCAGAAGTGAAAAGCCTTGGAATAGAGCTTGATCGGCTGTCTGAATCTTCTCTTGATGAAATGTCTGACATTCTGATTGGCTGGGCAAGGTCTCGATTCCTGGGGCTGTCGGCTGGTCAGTCGGTAGACGGTTATCGATGGTCGAAGCGCAAGAAACTTGATTCCAGTTCGCGACCCATCGGGATACTGACACGCCGACTCATCTCTTCGATTGAATACTCACGACCAAAGACGGTGAGAAGGGGTGTTCATCGTCGAATTCTGCGATTCGCAGCCCCTCACAATCACTTGTTCGATGAGTTGCGAAAGCTCCTCCCGAAGAAGCTCCCGCCCCGAGTTTTCAAGCAATTAACTGAAATTCTCAATGAGTCGTTAGCACGAATGGAAGGCAAGCAATAATGGCCACGACAATTCTTAAAACGAATCTGGAACTGACCCATCATGAAGTGAATCTGGTTGATGGATCCTCACTGGAGTTGATTGTGCAGCCACCCACCTATGCACAAGTTCTTCAGGAGCGATCCCTGGTTCTCGATGGAATCGCTGATCAGATTCTTTTTCGCCTGAAAACCAGCCTGGTGGGCTGGTTGGGTGTGACTGATGAATCGGGCGATGAAGTCAAATTCACTCCCGAACGGTTTGGGGAAATGTGCCGTCAAAAACCTGATCTGTTTCTTAAAGCTAGTGATGTTGTCACGCCTTACTTTTATGGGGTTCCTGACCGAAAAAACTAATTCGGGCCGTCCGCAACCTCAAGCGAACCGGCACCATCACGCCCGAAGTCGATCTGCTCTGTGAGTTGCTGACAACCAAGGCCCTCTGTCGTCGCCTGGGCGTGCCAAGAAGTGAGTTGTTGACCTGGCCAGCGGCAACCGTCGAAGGATTGCAGGCGCAGATTTTGGAGTTGGATCGTGGCAACGACTCTTCGAGTGGACATCGCCGGAAACGCTCAAAAGGGGCTTAGGGAACTCGCTGAACAGGCTGCGAATACAGCCGATCAGATGAAGCCCTTGGAAGCTGCAACATCAGGGGCGGATGTTGAACTTGAAAAGCAGTCTCAGATTGTCGAAGCCCTTCGGCTGCAACACGACAGCCTTGTGAAGTCGATGCAGCAGACTGTTGAGCAGTCGAAGCAAGTGGCAGCCGAACAATCTGCCCAGAAAGCTGCTTACGAACAGACGGGCAGTGTTCTGAACACACTGATCGTTTCCGGGGCCGGGCTGGTCACGACTTACTGGCAAATGAAGTCGATGGCGGCTCTGTCGTCGAAGGCTCTGGGCTGGCTGGGGAAGAATGGCGGAACGGCTCGCGTCGCTCTTTCTGGCTTGGGAGCGACGGCTAGGGCGGTGGGGCCTCGTCTGCTGCTGGTGGCAGGAAGTGCGGCGGCAATCGCTCCGGCCCTGTTGGCCTTGTATGGGGTTTACAAAGCTGGAACTGGCGTTGTTAATGCTTTCGATGCTGGCCTAAAGCAATCTGCCAAAGCTACGGATGAGCAGCGGAAGAAGTTTCAAGAACTCAGCGACGAATCGAAGCGGGCTGGCGAAACGCTGGAAGAAACAGCGAAGCGCATGGGTGTCAGCCTGAAGGATCTCGATGTTCATTCGACGAACCTGATTACCACGATTGGCAAGGGTGGCTATGAGGTGGCAGAAGGTTTCCTGAAGCCCTTCACCGGAGCATTTCGCCGGGTGAGTGAGCAATTCAGCGACGTGGAAGGAAGCTGGCCGAAAGCGGTTAAGAGTCTCACGGAAGGATTTAGCGAGAGCTTCAAAAAACTGTCAGAAGACACGAACAGCTTTGCGGCTGACCTGGTATCGCCATTTGAAGATGCTCTTTCAATGGCAATTGGTCTACGGGATGAGTGGCTGCAGAATGACGGCGTTCTGGTTCAGTTGGCCGACACGGTGAAAAGCTACGTTTCCGAGAGCTTTGAAAATCTTGGAAATCGTCTGAAGACGGCTGGTGAATGGATTGGCGAAACTCGTGACGCAGCTTCAGCAAACATTGCTGTTTGGATGGAGTGGGCGGAGAGTGTTGAGACAGTCAGCGAAGAGCTTCGGAAGATCCGCGAAGCCCGCCAAGCCTCGAACAAAATCGATGATTTCCAGAACGCCAGCAAAGACGATTTCCAGCGACTTCGCGAAGTCTTTTCCAAGTCCGAAAAGGAGCGTGAAAAACTTGCCGAGAAAGAACGGGTTCGCGCTCTCGATACTGAGGAAATGATTGATAAGGAACTCGCGACACTGAGGGCAGCAGCGGGAGAGATGGCCCGCATTGATAAGTTCACTGCCGAAGAGAAAGAAAAGCTCGCGACGAAGGTTCAAGCCCTCGAAGCTCGCCGGGTGGAAGTGATTCAGGAAGCCCGGAGAGCAGAGCAGGAAGCAACCCGCAAAGCTGCTGAAGAATCCCGCCGAGCCGAGGAAAAACGGCTGAAAGAAATTCAGGAGCGAATCGAGAAAGAGCAGGAGTTGCATGAAAAACTCCTCAAAATGGATCGTGAAGAGCGACAGGCAAGCCAAATGGGCAACCTGCAGAACACTCACACGATTGAAATCAAAAAGCTCGAAACGAATGGGGCGACTCGCAAACGTCTTCACGAAGAACGCATCAAGCAAATTCATGAAGAAATGGACTTGCTTGAACAGCAGGCCGACACTGAAGAAGAAAAAATCAAAGCTCAAGCCCAAAGAGAACGTGAAATCAATAAGGCGACAACAGATTTTAAGTTGGAGCAAATCGCCCGAGAATTAGAAGCGGTTAAAAAAGCCGAAGAAGAAAAACTGAAGGCTGCTGATGAGGCCAAACGCAGGCGGGAAGCGATGCTTCAGGCACAGGGGATCGACGGGAACCAAGTCCTAGCGAATATCGATCCTCGCGATGTGCGAAAGCGGCTGCAGGATCAGGCCGGAGCGAAAGCGGCTCAAGAGTTCTATGACAAGAACGCCGGTCAATACGATCTGACAGACGCCAAACAGTTTCGCGAATTTGACCGCAAGATGAAGGCGGAGCAGAACAAAGCCCGAGGCCGGGCGGCTGCCCAATTCGCTCAGGGGCGAACTGATCCGGAAGAACTGGCAAAAGCTCAAAGATCGGCAGCCACTGAGACACTTCAGGCGCTGGCAGACAACGGGCGATTGAATCAGGAAACCGTTGACGCATTGGCCGAGATGGCCAAGCAGGCAGCTTCCGAACGTGAGTTAAACGAAAAGCTAACGAACGATGTGAATCAGTTGAAAAAAGTGATGGGTGTTCTGCAGGCGGGGGCGAAGAACAGTATCAACAAGGCCAAGGGGATTTAGTTATGACAGCTCGCATTCAGATTCAGACGGAACCCTTTGGCGAGTTCTCAGACCTCGATATTGAGCAACTGGCAATCGAGAATCCGCGATTGTCGATCAGCTATGAACACCCGGCCCGGTTCACGTTTTCAGTCAATGCAGTCCAGCAGACAAGGCCGATTGAATACCACACGTTCATTCGTTTCTGGATCTCCGGCGAAACAGTTCGTGGGGCGGCTCAATCCTCCAGCAATCCACTTTTCGAAGGGTTCGTGGAATCGATTCAACCGGTTGCCAGCAATCGTATCGAATACGAATGTTTCGATCCGACTTACCGGGCCGCAAAAGAGGTTCGCTTGTTCGATGCTCCCTACCTGGTGGGCAACCCTGAAACAGGCGAATGGCCACAACCGGGAACAGGAGCAATCCCGAGGCTGGTCTACAACGCCAAAAACGATGCCGACGACGACTACGCTTATTGTGTTGGGTATGACGGCACAATCGCGAACATCATCGCCGGGATTCTCGAATACTGTTATCACCCCATGGTGTGGCGAAATGCAGCCCCTGGCGATGGCACGGCAGAAGGGGCGGCTCTGCCCTATGTGAGTGGGGATCTCTCCAGCTTCGACTTCAAGCCACAAGAAAAGCTCGTGTTCCAGTCGGAAGGGGTGCGAAGTTGTGTTGATCGGATTCGGCGATATGAACCCCGAATGCGGCTTCTATGGGAACCCGGTTCAAGGCTTTGGCGATTCGCGAAGATCGATTCTTCGCCCGAAGTCACGTTGCGGCTGAATGATCCTGCCGTCGATTTCCCGATTCTCTCGATGGATCTGCAAAGCTCAATCGAAAACTGCCATACCGCAGTTCGGATTTATGGCCCACCTGCAACCGAATTGGCTCAATTCACCTGGTACGCTCCCCTCGATGATGAAGAGCTTGACCCGCCAGTTTCGACGCTAACCCCAGTGGGTGACCCGGTTATTCTACAGACCTACACGAACGCCAGCGGGGTGTTCAATGCCCAGACCTGGCAGCGGTGGCAGATCATCGATACGACTCGACGCCGCGGGGCTCGATTGCTTCCGGACTGGGTGGCAGCTTCAGTCTATAATGGCCGGGCAATCAGTGTGCGCACGCCGATTCTGCAATGCTCTTGGGATCGTGGCACCACATGGGCAACGGCTCAAAATGTGTGGTTCAATTACGCGACCGGGACGGCCGAATTCGTCGGCACAGCCCCTTATCATGTGTGGGCGAATGATCGCGGCCAATCGATCATCGACGGAACCAGCCAGACCGTTTTCCCCCCGACTGCTGTTCGCATTATCTGGGCTCCCTTTATTGCTCCCCTGCAAGTCCGGATTCCCGAAGAAGGCTATGAGGGAACAGCCTTCACGGTAACGGGGCTGGTTCGCGAACTCGAACAATATGACGAATCACTGGCAACGGGCCGGGAGTGGGGGCAGCCAGTCACGACAGCGGCCCGGATGGAGCAGTTTCGCAAGTATGCCCGCGCCCAATTGGATGAGCGGAAGGATATTGTCTGGACGGGTGGGCTGGTTCTCGATGGTCTCGATTTCTCTTTCGCCAGTCTGAACAAGCGGGTTTCGTTCACCTCGAACGATGGGGCAGGCGGGGATCTCGAAATCGGCTGGGAAGATATCAAGGCGATTGTCTCTGACGTCGAGTTTGATTTTGCCCAGCGAACAACCTCGATCACATTTTCATCGGACTGGATGGAATTGCTGGGGCTTGATCCAAGCGAAATGAAGGCCCGGCTGCAGATCAAGGCACTGGAGCAAGTGACACTCTTCGCCGGCCAGACGCTCACCTTCGGGCTGTTCAAGAATTACAAGGGCTATCAAGTCCGACAGCTTACGGGCGTGATGAACAATTACCGGATTGCGTACCTCGATGAACTGGGGGCGGAACAATAATGCAGACAAACCGACCGCGAACGCTCCCGGCACAGGTCAACGATTTGTATCAGATCGTGATGGGCCTGCATGTCGATGTGGATCGACTCTGGCGACATTTGCGGCCCCAGAGTGAGGGAACGCCAGTCGGTGGCGTATGGCCTCCGGAATTCGTCGTGGGGCCCTGGCTTCCTCCAGAAGTTCCTTGCGAAGATTGTGCAACAGAATGCTTCCGCATTGAGGCCAGCGGTTTCGCGGGCGACTTGGAGCAGTTCAACGGGACGCGATGTTTCACGCGTTCGAGCGATTGCGGATGGGTGACCAGTTCTGCCGATGTCCCACTGTTGCGTTATATGTCCCTGCAGATGAACGAGTCGGCTGAACCTCCCGTCGTGATTTTGAGCCTGCAGGGGCAGACGGTCAGTTATCGCACGAACGATATGGATTGCTCGATCAGTCGCACCCTGACAGCGACTCCGGCACCGGATGAAATGACGCCACTCTGGCCAGCGACATTAGAACTTGTTCCGGTCACATGCGGCGATTGCACACCGAGCACTGGCACAGGAACGGATACCGGGACAGGCACAGGCACCACGACCGGCACCGGGACAACAGCGACCTGCCCGCCGATGACTTCCACGGCTTGGGAGTGGACGGGAACGGCTTGGGTGGTCGGCAGTGGTGGCATGTGTTCCGGCCAAGATGGCTGCGAAGCCTGCCCACCCGATTACCCCGGCGAATATCCCGGTCAGATCGTGGTCACCCCTTGCGGCCCGGCCCCTGCCGATTGTTCAAGCAGCACTGGCACTGGCACAACGACCGGCACTACAACCGGAACGGGCACGACGCCACCCACTGAGGGAACCAATACCGGCGATCCATCCAGCACAGGCACCGGCACAAGTTCGGCTTGTACCGGCAACGAATCGTGGTACTGGAACGGCGAATCGTGGGAATGGGCTTCGAGCAGTTCGAATTGCCCAGCAGGTTGCGAAGCCTGCCCACCCACCACGCCGGGCACAACGATTGGTCAACTCGCTTCCACTCCCTGTACTGCCTCACCGGCTGATTGCTCTGGCAGCAGCGGGACAGGGACAAGCGGCCCAACATCGCCACCCACAGGCACCGGGACAGGCACAACCAGCGGCACTGGCACCACGGCACCGACTGGCACAGGGACAACGAGCGGAACCGGAACGGCTGCACCGGGCACCTGCAGTTACACGCTGGCAGCGGCTGCCTGGTGTGTGGTCGGGGGCGTGACTCACAGTCTGTACAACCTCGCCACGTCCTGCAGTGTCTCCGGGGGTGGATCGTGTCCCGCACAACTTGTCGTGCCTGGAACTGCTGCCACCTTGACCGTGCCTTGCGGAACAACAGCCAGCTACCCCTGCGAAGGGGGAGGCACAGAAGCGGGAACTGAAGAAGGCCCGGCAGAGGAACCATAACCATGAAACCAATACTCACCATCGGCATTCCCACTTGTGACGATCAGCGGGCCTTGTGGTTCACGTTGATTGACCTGCAACGCACGCGCCGCGACTTGGGCCTGACGGATCAGGTCGAAATTCTGGTCATTTCCCAATCAGCCAAGGAAACCCACATCAAGGCTGAACGGGAACATGTGGCAGACATCCAGAACGCTCGATATCTGCACCTGCCGGAACCTCAGGGAGCAGGCCCGGCGAAACAAGCGGTCTTCGACCATGCGACCGGCAATGCCGTCTGCTGTATCGATTCCCATGTGATCTTGGATACGGGTGTTCTGGCTCGTCTGGTGGCGTTCGCAGCCACGATTGACGACGGTTTGTACTTCGGCCCGAACTTGCGGCGGCGGCTGATCAATCCCGATGGAAAGCCCGCGATCGTCGGCACGCATTACCTGCCCAGATATGGAGCGAATGGGAACTGGGGAGACTGGGCGACCCATCCATCAGCCGATAACCCGCACGCGGCCCCCTTCGAAATCAACAGTTGCGGAACCGGTTGTTTCGTCGCCAAGCGAGAAACCTTTCTGGGCTTTCATCCTGACGTTCGCGGCCATGGGGGAATCGAACCGTACATTCCCGAGAAATACCGGCAAGCCGGGCGTTCTGTGAAATGCCTGCCCTGGCTTCGCTGGATTCATCTGTACGGCTATTCGGATGGATCCCCCTACAAAGGGTTTGCCTGGTCAGTGAAAGCCCGGAATGATCTGCTGGGATTCGCCGAACTGGGTTACCCATCGTTCCAGATGATCCAAGCGAACTACACAGCCCCCGGGCGGCTCTCGATCGAGCGATTCACCGAGATTGCCCGCGAAGTGGGGGCACTCGACCGGCTGCAGAAGATGCCAGCCGCTGCAACTTTACAAGCCGCGCCCGCAGCGATTCCAGACGGGGAACATCGACGGCTGATCATTGGCGTACTGTCAGCCGACAACGAGCAAGCCCGGTATCGAGAGAAGCGGGAAGCGATCCGGCAGACCTGGGGGAAAGACCTGCCTGAGGATGTGGAATTGGTGTTTCTCGTTGGCCGTCCTGATCTGGTCGAACTGCCGGACAAACGGGGCGATATGCTTTTGCTCCCCTGCCCGGACGATTACCAGCATCTCACCGAAAAAACGATCTGGTTTTGCCGGTGGCTGCAATCAAGCCGAAATTTCGCCAGAGTGCTGAAATGCGACGATGACACCTATGTGCATGTAACGAGAATCTTGGGCCGCGACCGGATGACCGCCGATTACGTCGGGACTCCCACCCCACAGCGAATGGCAGCGGGCAGGCCATTCGAGACAGCCAGCGGCGGGGCCGGTTACTTACTCAGCCCCAAGGCCGTTTCGATTGTCGCAGCCAGCGAGCCCCAACAGCATTGGCAAGAGGATGTGCACGTCGCCCAGGTGCTGCACGCGGCAGGGATCAGCTTGACGAAAAGCAGGCAGTTCAACGCGGGGAAACAGACCACGCCTGAGGTGGGTAACCAGCAAGTGACAGCCCACTATGTGAGCCCTGAAAAAATGCGGGAGATTCACGCGGGGCTTTTCGAAGCTGCAATGAGCCGGTGAATGGTGGCGACGTTGACCCCATAGGTATCAGCGAGTGATTGCAGGGTTTTCCCGGCGTTACGCTGCGCGATGATCTCTTCGGCAGGCAGTTCGGTTTTGGGCCGACCTGCCCTTTTCCGGGACTCTTCCGCGATGATCAGCGAGCAAATCAGCCCGGAGAGGCTCAGATTGCGATCTGATGCCATTTGCCGGGCCTTGGCGTCAATTTCATCGGGCAGGGTGATTGAGCGTTTCGCGGGCATACTATGGCCTTCCTTTGCGTGCATTCGTCCATTCGCGAATCTGCTGCTGCATTTCCTGACTGGGGACATCTTCGCCCGTCATCCATCGATAGACCGTCCGGGGGCTAACGCCGAGTGATGCAGCACAGGCACGTCCAGAGACGATGCCATTCTCAGGACGCGATTGAATCAACTTGACCCAGGCCTGATGGGTGCGACTCCAGCCAGTGACAGGATTTCGACGCTTTCCGGCTGGCCAGTGGCCTTTGGTGGAAGTGGTCATTTCGTGGCCTTGATGGGTGTTCGCTTTCCTTAATGGGGCCGCTCTCGGGCCACCAAGAGCGGAAGGGAAGATCTTCAGATTCAAAAGAGTTCAGAAACGCATTTCTTCAATGGGGCCGGGACAAGCCCGGAA
>VFQR01002333.1_pt1 | contig 12285 bp, 6 predicted proteins | sample 3512321 | NCBI WGS metagenome assembly VFQR01 (sample SAMN10412374, study PRJNA504923) | tailings metagenome | isolation source: Relicate 3 Philex TSF1 revegetated site | place: Philippines: Tuba, Benguet | collected 2017-08-29
AGTAAATGACAATGTTCCCAAACCAGGAACGTTATTAGCAGCCAAACTTTGGGTTTGCAGGTTAACAGTGATGGATACTCCAGGTAAAGATGCCGATGCATCTATAGTGTTATTTGCAACACTGGCATTTGCAATCACATTTTCGACTTTAAAGAGTTGGTCTTGCCCGAATCCGCCAGCTTTTTGAACTGTTCCAACACCTGACAAGGTAATGCTTTGATTCAGTTGACTGTAGTTTGCGGTATCAATACCATCTCCACCATTAATGCTGTCGTTGCCTAGACTAGCTATGAATGTGTCATTACCAGCACCGCCATTGAGGGTATCGTTGCCACCACCACCATTGATAGTATCGTTACCACCATTACCGTTGATAATATTATTGCTGGAGGAGCCAATAATCGTTTCACCACCTTGGCTACCTTCAACGTTCTCGAAACTCAGGATAGTTTCAGTGTTACCGCCACTGACAGAGGTTACACCTGTAGCCAAGTTGATGGTGACTACTCCATCAGCAAAGGTGATGCCTGAGTAATCAATTGTGTCAACGCCAGTTCCACCATTATGAACATCGAAGTTCACAAAGTCGGTATCAATCACGCGATCGTTGCCGCTACCTCCATTGGTGGTGTCAGCTCCATCGCCACCATTGATGGTATCGTTACCGCCATTACCATTAAGGACATTAGTCGCTGAGGAACCAATGATTGTCTCACCACCTTGGCTACCTTCGACGTTCTCAAAGTTACTGATAGTTTCAGTATTACCATTACTAACAGAAGTCACGCCTGTAGCCAAGTTAATGGTGACTACTCCATCCGCAAAGGTGATACCAGAATAATCAATTGTATCGATACCAGCCCCGCCATTATGATTATCAAAGTTGACGAAGTCAGTATCAACAATGCGATCGTTGCCATTGCCGCCATTGGTGGTGTCAGCCCCAGCGCCACCATTGATGGTATCGTTACCATCTAACCCAGATAACACGTTATTGCCACTGTTACCGTTAATAACGTTGTTTCGAGCGTTACCTGTACCGTTAATTGCTGCACTTCCTGTTAATGTCAGATTTTCCAGGTTAGCACTCAAACTGTAGGTTACCGAAGACTGTACGGTGTCTACACCGCCTAAAGCATCACCAAATACTTCAGAAGCAACATCGAAAATGCTGTCTACGATGTAGAGGTCATCGTTGTCCCCTCCATCCATGTTGTCGTTGCCTGTACCGCCATTGAGGGTATCGTTGCCATTACCGCCTCTGAGGGTATCGTTACCAATACCACCAACAAGGCTATCATTACCATTACCACCAACAAGGCTATCATTACCACTACCACCGTTGAGGGTATCGTTGCCGTCACCGCCATCAATTGTATCGTTACCGCCATTGCCGTTGAGAACATTATTCACAGAGGAGCCAATGATTGTCTCACCGCCCTGACTACCTTCCACGTTTTCAAAGCTAGTGATGATTTCAGTATTACCATTAGTTACTGAGGTCACACCTGTTGCTAGGTTGATGGTTACTACTCCATCAGCAAAGGTGATGCCTGAATAATCAATTGTGTCAGTACCAGATCCACCATTATGATTATCGAAGTTCACAAAATCAGTATCAATAATGCGATCGTTACCAGTGCCTCCATTGGTAGAGTCCGCCCCAGCACCGGCATTGATGGTATCGTTACCAGAGACACTATTGGCATTACCACCAACAGCCCAGCCAAATATCGAATCACTTGCTGAAGTTCCAGATAACAAATCACCATTTGTAGTGCCAAAAATAACTGCCATAATATTGCTCCTTAATTAATAGTGTAAATAAATAGCCTCATCACTTCCTGACAAAGAAACGAACAGGAAAATGAACAGATAGCCATACCAAACCTGATTGAGGCAGGTCTTTGCTACCAAATCTTCAGATTTAAAAAGCAGTGCATATATAGATAATGTTGGCATCAAAAATTCTGCCAGCATTAATGTTGGTTGTTGATATCTTCACTGGTTATCAGACCAGACTGTGAAGAAAGAAGCAACTTTTTTTGTCTGCAACTGTGTGTATTTCTAAGATGCTATTACTTTATGTCAGAGTAATAGATGATGATAGTACCCTCAGGGGTACTATTTCTGTTGGTGGAAGAATAAGCCAGTGGAACATCAGGCAATATAGAGTCGCCAATTATAGTATATTTATACTATACTGCCAACGTATTTGTAAGCCGCTCGACATTTAAATTGCACCATCCAACCTACAACAGTCTTCACAAATTCAGGACTTACGCAAAAATAACGTAATTCCGTCATGACGAGCGATAGCGTACTCCTACACAGAAGCAAGCTACGCACAGCGTCTCGTAGAGAAGTAATCCCCCCTGACGCTGGGATTGCTTTCCTACACTGCGTTTCGGTCGCAATGACAATATCGGCGTTGCCTAAGTCCTAAAATTAAAATATCCAAGCTAAATATGAAAAAGCCGATTGAATTTGTGAAAATGCAAAATCTAAAATCCAAAATCTAAAATTGATTGTTTTATGCAAAAAAATAACAAAATTGCTGTTGAATTTCGCAATGTTACCTTTAGCCGCAATCATCGCCCTTTAGTGTCAAATCTCAACTTTAGTATCAGCCAAGGAGAAGCACTAGTATTACTCGGTCGTAGTGGTAGCGGCAAAACTACAACAATGAAGTTAATTAATCGCCTATTCACACCTACACAAGGAGAAGTTTTATTTGATGGTATTCCTACAACTGAATGGAATGAAATTCAACTACGGCGAAAAATTGGTTATGTAATTCAAGAAATTGGTTTATTTCCTCATTTTACTGTAGAAAGGAATGTGGGTTTAGTTCCTTCTTTAGAAGGTTGGCAACCAAAAAAAATTAAAACGCGGGTTTATGAATTATTGCAATTAGTAGGTTTAGAACCTACTAAATTTGCAATGCGTTATCCACAGGAACTTTCGGGAGGACAACGGCAAAGAGTCGGTGTCGCCAGAGCTTTAGCAGCAGATCCACCAGTATTATTAATGGATGAACCCTTTGGCGCACTCGATCCAATTACCCGTATAGAAATTCAACAAGAATTCCGGAATTTGCAACAAGAATTAGGCAAAACAGTTGTTTTTGTCACCCACGATATTCAAGAAGCTTTTATTTTGGCATCTAGAATTGGTTTAATGTATGGCGGAGAATTGGTAGTATTGGGGACAAAAGATGAATTTATGCAATCTCAACATCCAGAAAGCCTTGCTTTTATGGCATGTTTACCAGACTTAAAAAATGCGTAATAAGGAAACTTATGAAAATTATGCTGAATTATGACTTGTAATTTATGAAAAATTTTTTCCTCGTTAAGTATGCACCAGAAATTCTTCAACATACTCTAGAACACTTTTTTTTAGTAGGCATTGCCATTGGAATTGCCATATTAGTGGGGATTCCATTAGGTATTTTAATTACACGTAAAACTTCTTGGCGTAAACCAATTCTCAGCATAGCCAACATTCTGCAAACTATCCCTAGTTTGGCGCTATTTGGCTTACTTATTCCCATTGCCGGCATTGGTGTAGTACCTGCAATTGTGGCTTTAACTTTATATTCTTTTTTACCAATAATTCGCAACACTTACACAGGAATAACTGGGGTAGATGCAGCAATTCGCGAAGCTGCCAGAGGTATGGGAATGACAGACAGACAATTATTATTACAAGTTGAGATTCCCTTAGCCATGAAAGTAATTCTAGCGGGGATACGAGTAGCAACTGTGATTGCTGTTGGTACTGCTACCATCGCAGCTGCAATTGGGGCTGGTGGGTTGGGAGTATTTATTTTTCGTGGGATATCACTAGTTAATGGTGAGTTAATTTTAGCTGGTGCTATTCCAGCAGCGGTAATTGCATTACTGGCTGATTTAGCAATTGGGTGGATAGAAAATCAATTAAAAATAGGCATAGATGAGTAGCAAATTAGGGGTCATATATATAGGAATTCGGTTTGATATTTGAAATGATTTGCGTAGTCAGGCAAAAGGCAACAGGCAACAGGCAATAGGGTTTCAGAGAATATAGGTATACGGAGTTATTTTCAAAAATCAAATAGGAGTCCTATATAAATGTAGAGACTAGCAATTACTAGTCTCTACCAACAATTTTTTGTGTAGCAAGGCTTTGCGCCCCTACCGCGTGGCCTATTTACCTGAAAATTGCTGTAAAAAAAGAATGTCACAGATACACACTGCAAAAACCTGATTCGATGGGCTTTCTTAATGTGTAAATTTTGAATTGGTATGAGAATTTAGAGTTAGAACTGGGTGAAAAATATCCTAATATGAACTAGGTGTACTTTGTTCCATTTGCTTGCGGAGGCTGAGTGGTCTCATATCAGTCCAAACTTCATCAATGTAAGCCAAACACTCTTCTTTAGAGCCAGTTTTGCCAGCATCTTTCCAGCCAAGAGGAACCTCTCTATCGGCTGGCCATATCGAATACATCTCTTCAGAGTTTACTACAACTTTGTAAACTGTCTTATCTACAGATGCATCAGTAGTTGTTGTCATCAGAACATTCGTACTGCTGAAATTAAAAGCAAAAGCAGGGGTTACTGGCCATGAAAAGACAATAGAAAGCAGAACACTAGCTACAACTGCTAGTTTGACGATCGCATTCTTCATAATTCAACTTATTTGTATTTTGTTGATACCGAAAGTTATTTTGTGACTTTTATTATCAAAGTGCAAGGACAGATAAGACAGTTAAGACAGTTAAGCAAATTTTTCATAAAAATTAAAGAATAATACCAATTTTGGATTTTTAATTTTAGATTCAAAGCCTTTACTAAAAAGCCGTTCCAAGAATTTGAAGCAATACTTCCTATGTCAATTTGGTATAAATTCTGTTTTTACTGGGACAGATTAGACGCTTGAGAGTTACTTCTCGATTGACTTTGATTTTCAGGTAAATGAACCAGATTATTTGTATATTAGTCCATCCCATTAATTTTGCGACAGACCGCTAGTCTGTTTTTCCTATTTGCTCTTCTTTTTGAAGTTGATGTTTTTGCCAGTTGTACTTTCGCAAATTAGTTTGCCACGACTCCATATAAGTGTAAAAAACTGGCGTTAAATAAAGCGTGAGAAACTGCGAGAACACTAAGCCGCCAACAACTGCTAAACCAAGGGGACGGCGTGTATCTGCTCCGGCTCCCAAACCAAGGGCGATGGGCAATGTACCCATTAGTGCTGCCATTGTGGTCATCATAATTGGGCGGAATCTCACCAAGCAGGCTTGATAAATTGCATCATAGGGAGTTTTCCCTTCTTGACGAGCTTCAATTGCAAAGTCAACCATCATGATCCCATTTTTCTTGACAATGCCAACCAGTAAAATGATACCCACAAAGGCATAAATATTTAAGTCAACATCAAATATTAACAAAGTTAGCAGTGCCCCAAACCCAGCAGAAGGTAAGCTCGAAAGAATAGTCAGCGGATGAATGAAGTTCTCATAGAGAATTCCCAAGACAATATAAATTACGAAAATGGCAACCAGCAGTAGTATTCCTAAACCCTGAATTGAAGATTGGAACGCCTGGGCTGAACCTTGAAAGCCTGTACTAATAGTTGCTGGTAGTATTTGCCGAGAAATTTGTTCAATTTTTCCAGTAACATTACTTAGCGATATTCCAGGTTTGAGATTAAAAGAAAAGGTAACAGAAGCTAGTTGTCCTTTATGGTTAATAGTCAACGGCCCTACATCTTTAGTTAAAGTTGCTACAGCATTTAAAGGCACAAGTTGTCCATTGGGGGCACGAATCGAAAGCAAATCTAGGGCTTGGGAATTTTGTTGATATTTTGGTTCCACCCCCATAATCACTTGGTATTGACTGTCAGAGGCGTAGATAGTAGAAACTTGACGAGTACCATAGGCATTACTCAGGGCAGTTTCGATTTGATTAACAGTCAAACCCAGAGCCGACGCTTGGTCGCGGTTGATGTCTACTTTGACCTGGGGATTCTTGATTTGTAAGTCGCTGTTGACATCTTGTAATTCTGACAAGTTGCGGAGTTGATTTTCTAGAAGTGGAGCGTATTGATAAAGCTCTTGAATATTGGGACTTTGGAGAGTAAATTGATACTGCGCTTTTGTTTGTTGCCCGCCAATATTGATGGCAGGGGGATTTTGTAAGAAGACTTTGATTCCAGGTACACTTGACAACTTCGGTCGAAGTTCCTCCACTATTTCATCGGCACTGAGGTGGCGCTCGTGGCGGGGCTTGAGTTCGATTAACAGCCGTCCACTGTTAGCAGAGGCATTTGGGCCGCCGGCTCCCACACTGGAATTAATGGAATCGACATTAGGATCGCGGTAAGCGATCGCAGCTACAGCCTGTTGATGTTTTACCATTTCATCAAAGGAAATATCCTCTGATGCTTGAGTAGTTGCAGTAATTTGCCCTACATCAGCGTTGGGAACAAATCCTTTAGGTACAACGATAAATAGATAGATAGTCGCTACAAGAATTGCCCCTGAAATCACCATTGTTGTTCGGTGATACTTGAGCGATATCTTCAAACTCCAATCGTATCCCCGCAACAACAAATCAAAGAAACTTTCCGAAATATTGTAGAGACGAGTCTGGAAATTTTGGATTTTAGATTTTGGATTTTGGATTTGGGCATCGGGCGTTTCTCCCCCTGCTCCCCCTGCCTCCCCATCTCCCCATCTCCCCATCTCCCCATCTCCCTCATTCCCCTGATGATGAGGTGGACGCAAAAATCTAGAACACAGCATTGGCGTTAAGCTCAGGGAAATTACGCCAGAAACTAAGATGGCAACGCTGATGGTAACGGCAAATTCACGGAACAGTCGCCCTAAAATGCCTTCCATGAACAGTATAGGGATAAATACTGCTACCAAGGAAATGGTCATTGATAAAATTGTGAAACCAATTTCTCTAGAACCATTAAGGGCTGCTTCCAAACGACTTTCGCCCATTTCCATGTGGCGGACAATATTTTCTAGCATGACTACAGCATCATCCACCACGAAACCCACTGATAAAGTTAACGCCATCAGCGATAAGTTATCCAGGGAATAGCCAAGCAGCAGCATGACTGCAAAGGTGGCTACGATTGATAGCGGTACTGCCAAACTGGGAATGACTGTAGCCGAGATATTGCGAAGAAATAGAAAAATTACCAGTACTACCAAAGCGATGGTGAGTAACAGCGTGAATTGTACATCATCTACGGATTCGCGAATTGATTGGGAGCGATCGTAGAGAATATTCATGTTCACAGCCGCCGGAATCTGTTTTTGGAAAGTGGGTAGCAGTTTTTTAATTGCATCTACCACCTCCACGGTATTAGTTCCCGGTTGGCGCTGAATCGCCAGAACGATCGCCCGCACGCCAGGATTTTGGATTTGGGTATGGGGAGTGCTGAGTGAGGAGTTAGGAGTTAGGAGTTGGGAGTTATTCTTTTTATTTCCTCCTGTCCCCATCTGTCCTATTTTCTGCTCTTTATTACCCTGTTTTGTCGGAAAATACCAGCTAGCAATTTTATCATTTTCAACGCTATCCAGTACTTGACCGAGTTCGCCTAGCTGCACGGGTGCACCGTTTTGATAAGTTACAGTTAGGGAGCGATAGCTGGCGGCATCGTTGAGTTGGCCGTTGGCTTGAATTGTATAGTTCTGTTGCTGTCCGTAAAGTGTGCCGGTTGGTAGGTTGACATTTCCGTTAGCGATCGCATCAGCCACTTCATCGATGCCAATGCCTTTAGCACTCAATGATTCTGGATCGAGCTGAATCCTTACCGCGTACTTTTGCGAGCCGTACACCTGCACTTGCGCCACCCCATCCACCATTGACAAACGTTGTGCCAACAGTGTTTCGGCGTACTTATCTACTGTTGACAGCGGCAAAATAGATGAATTCAAGGAGATATAGAGGACTGGTTGATCTGCTGGGTTTACCTTGCGGAAAGAAGGGGGATTGGGCATATTAGTCGGTAACTGCCTCGCCGCTTTAGAAATAGCAGACTGTACATCCTGTGCAGCTCCGTCAATATCCCGATTCAAGTCAAATTGCAGCGTAATTTGTGCGCTACCCAAAGAGCTAGTAGAGTTCATTGAACTCAATCCGGCGATGCTAGAAAACTGCTGCTCTAAAGGAGTTGCAACGGAAGAAGCCATTGTTTCTGGACTGGCTCCAGGCAGGTTAGCCGTTACCTGGAGTGTCGGATAATCCACATTGGGCAAGTCACTAACAGGTAGCTGTTGGTAACTCATCAGTCCAAATATTAAGACGCCAACCATCACTAGGGTTGTCATGATTGGACGCCGGATGAATAGCTGGGAAATGTTCATGTGAGGAGTTAGGAGTTAGGAGTTAGGAGTTAGGAGTTAGGAGTTAAGAGTTAAGAGTTAAGAGTGAGGAGTTAAGAGTTATTATTTTCCCCTCTGCCCCCTGCTCCCTGCCCCCCTGCTTTCCCTCCTACTTCGGGTTTCACCTGCACTGTGGCACCAGGTACTAGGTTGAATTGTCCATCGGTGACGATTTGCTCGCCTGGTTGCAAGCCTTGTTTGATTGCTGTTTGGTTGCCAATGGTGTCGCCTACGGTAATTGGACGCATTTCTACTGTTTTGTCTGGTTTGACTACAAATACAAATTGCCCTTGCTGTCCGGTTTGCACTGCTTGGGAAGGCACTGTTATGACATTGCGTTCTTCGGTTAGTTTGAGGACTACGTTGACAAACTGCCCTGGAACTAATCGTTCATCTGTGTTGGTAAATGTGGCTTTGAGTTGAATTGTGCCTGTTTGGGTATTAAGTCCGCTATCAACAAAGGTTAGTTCACCCCGTATCGGACGCCCTGTGTCTTTTGGAGGTATGGCACTGACTTCTAATTTGCCGTTAGCACTGTACTTCTTCAAATCTGGAAGTAACCTTTGAGGAATGGAAAAGGTCACGTAAATCGGGCGGATTTGGCTGATGGTAATTAATGGATCGGTGGCGTTGGCTTCTACCAAGTTGCCTCGATCGAGCTTCAGACTACCTGTACGTCCGGTAATTGGTGAGTAGATGGAACTGTAGGAAAGCTGAATTTTGGCATTGGCGATGGCAGCTTCGTCTGCTACTACTGCCGCTTGGGCATTTTGCACGTCTGCTTGGGCTGCGGCTACGGCTGCTTGAGCGTCTGCGACACCGTTGCGATCTGCGTTCACTGTTGCCCGTTGAGCATCTGCTGTGGTTTGAAACTGATCTGCTTGTTCTTTGCTGATTGCCCCTTCCTTGAGTAAGCTGTTGTATCTTTTGGCCTGGACATCTGCGTTGGTGGCTTGGGCAACATCCTTGGCGACATTGGCTTTTGCTTGGTTGACTTGGGCGATCGCTTTCGTCACATTTGCCTGTGCCTGTTTCACCTGGGCTAAATCTTTGGCTTTAGCAGCATTAGCTTGCATCAGCGCTGCTTCTAAGGAACGGGAATCAATTTTAAATAACAAGTCTCCTTTCTTGACGTTCTGTCCCTGCTGAAAATAAACTCCAGTCAGTTGCCCGCCTACTTGGGACTTGACAGATACTGTAGAATATGCTTCTACTGTTCCCGTAGCCGATAGCTGTATTGGAATAGTTTTTTGAGTCGCAGTGGCAACCACCACTGGTACAGCCCGCTTTTTACCTGCTTGTTTGCCACTTGATTGAGCTTCGGAAGCGTTACAGGCAGAACATAAGTATGTCAAACCCAGTATCACAAGCCATAACCGTCCTCTTGGAATCAAGCCAAAAAGACGAGAAATAATTTGAGTAACTAGGGATACAGGGGTTTTCGTCTTAATGGAGATGAAACAACGCATATTAAAAAATTAAAGGAAAGGGAAAGCACAGATATGTAGTAAAGCAATGGTTTGAATATAGTCAACCAAAACTAAGCGACTGCATTAGCGATCGCCTGCTTTTAGTTGGTACTTAATTATCACAATGAGTGTCACCTATTTCCCTAAAGTAGGGTTTGTTGCCAAACATTGCATTTTCCGCAAAATCGTTGCGATCGATTTTTAGTGGATTCACTTAATATTAGTATTTCTAACTATTAGCGTACTAAATAATTTATTTTTTAGCTTAGCTCTTAAGAAGGAAATTTGTGTGAAGCTGGCTTGACATTCGTATGAATATCTGATGACATTTTGTCAATAATTTAATTCCAAATATCTGATTATTTATAGTTACTGTTAATTAAAAAATTTATAGCGATTCCCAGTTAAGTGAGGTACAGATACTATTTTGAAACCCTCCAGGGATGTGCAGTAAAGCGCAGCAAAAAGTCTGTAGCTTGCTTCCCACAGGTGCGCCGGCTTGGGGCGATAGAGTAGCGATTCGCTGTGCTTGCGAGTATCTGGCTTCTCTTCTCTACGAGACGCTGCGCGAACGACGAACAGAACTTTTCAAGACAGAGGTACGCAGAGATTTGTACCCAGTAAACTAGGAAACGCTAAGGAAAAACTAAAAAATGAAAAAGTATTGTTTAAAATAGCAATACTTTGCCAATTAGAGGTTAACTTAATGAGATGTAGTGAGGCATTTAAAATGTTAATTCATTCGTTCATAAAATATAAGTTTGTTATTTTTATATCAGTTTTTATTTTATTAGCAAATCCATTTAAAGTTATAGCCAGTTATGACCCCACTTTTACTAATTATCTAGAACAAATCAAGGATAAACTTCCCTCAGGATGGCAGATGCGTTTACCCTCTAAAATTCGTGTTAATAATTTAGTAGATGGAAAAAATAAGCAGTATTTAATTCGAGTTATTTGGGAAAACTCTTCATCCCGATTAACAGTTAATGTCTTTAGTTGTGACACTGGTGAATTATCTTGTTTGGTGGGTAGTTTTTCAGTAGATAGCAATACTTCAGTAAATGCCCAACAAGCATTTAAAAAACATAAATTAGCAGCAGCACCTATTACCCTAAAAGATGGTATCCAAGGATATTTCTTTGATGAATTAAAACAACAGCCTTCAACTGAATTTTCCTCAGTAATGTGGGAGCAAGAGGGTTTCCTCTATACCGTCGAATTTAATGCTCAAGAACGTCAAAATATTTTATATATGGCCTCTTCGATGGCCAAAGAGACACCAATTTATAGTGCGGTAGTTTCTACTGACACGAGATCTGAAGTTAATCAAACGATATCTACTTCTCCATCTACTCCGTCAAATATTATCCAGCCTCAAGAAACTGTTAACAAGAAATACCTACTTCTGAATTTGAGCGATCGCCGTGTATATGTGTATAAAGATGGAAAATTACAAGCCAGTTATCCAGTTGCAATAGGCCGTTCCGGGTGGGAAACTCCTACTGGAACATTCGCAGTCATCAATATGGAACAAAATCCTATTTGGCAGAATCCTTTCACCCAAGAAATTATTCCAGCCGGTTCTCAAAATCCTCTAGGAGTTGCTTGGATTGGTTTTTTGTCGAATGGAGGTGCAGAAATTGGATTTCATGGTACTACCAATGAGAAATTAATCGGACAAGCTGTTTCTCACGGCTGCGTTCGGATGCGAAATCAAGACATCTTAAAATTATATCAACAGGTAACTATCGGTATGCCTGTCAAGGTAGTTCCGTAATGTAATCGTGATTAGTATCAATTTATTTTTGCAGTGATGCAAAAATTTAGTATTATCGAAAATTAGATTTATTGTTATTTTGTATATTCAACTATAGGCGTATTCTCTAGCTTAATATTATCTGAAACGTTTGTTAAAATTATTGTTTTAGCTTGAGAAAACGCTATAGGACGATTACCAGAATTTAGATTTACTAGTTCAATACGTAACTGTTTAATACCTTGCTTTTGATTGGGAAGTGGTGGTTTATTAGCAAATTCAAAAATAGTTTGGACAGTTTTATTTTTACCAAAATCAACATCAATTTGCATCGGTTTATTTTTGACATTTATCACTTGATATTTTGCTTCGACACCAAAAAGTCCAAACTGAGATTTGTTAATGATAAATAATTTGTTATCCTCAGTAAAAATATAAAACATAGTTTCATTTGAAGATGGATCTTTTCCTTGCCACTTACCCTTGAGTTCTTTAATTACATCTTCCTCTGCTGTAAATTGCTCATTTGTCTCAGGTTTTTGATTTTGGTCAGAGGAATTAGTTGTCTCAGGTTTTTGATTTTGGTCAGAGGAATTAGTTGCGTCAGGTTTTTTATTTTGGTCAGAGGAATTAGTTGTCTCAGGTTTTTGATTTTGGTCAGAGGAATTA
>VFQR01002334.1_pt1 | contig 12281 bp, 3 predicted proteins | sample 3512321 | NCBI WGS metagenome assembly VFQR01 (sample SAMN10412374, study PRJNA504923) | tailings metagenome | isolation source: Relicate 3 Philex TSF1 revegetated site | place: Philippines: Tuba, Benguet | collected 2017-08-29
GGCAGGACGTTGTTGGCGAGGATGCCGCGCAGCGTCTGCAGGTCCTCCGGCGTCGCGCGGGTGAAGGTCATCGGCCGGTTCTCGACGAGCCGGCCGATCGAGCAGCCCTGGCGCTGGCCGGCATTGCAGGCGATGCCGTCCTCGCTCGCCTCGTCGCCGAGCTTCCACTGCGCGTCCTGGAGTTCTGCGAAGACCGTGGTCAGCAGGTCGCGCGTCGGCGCGTCGAGCCGGTTCCACCAGGCGAGGTTGACGAAGTAGCCATAGGTGCTCCAGGCCACGGGCAGCGTGTACATGTGCGTGGTCACCTCGTACCAGCGCGCGCCGTTGCCGCTGCCGGTGCCGGTGATGGCGCAATCCACCACGCCGCGTTCCAGCGCTCCGTACACTTCCGGGAAGCCGATGCCGACGGCCTGGCCGCCGACGGCCGTGACGAAATCGTTGATGCTGCCGCCGCCGGTGCGGATGCGCTTGCCCCGCAGCTCGGCCAGGCTGTTCACCCGCTCGCGGCAGAACAGCACCTGGGCGGGGTAGGGGGCATGGGCGATCATGCGCACGCCGACGCGTTGGAGCTGGGTGTTCAGCTCCGGCAGCAGCGCATCGGCGATCTGGCGCGCCTGCTGGATGGTCGGGTTTAGGCCGGCGAGGTCGGGCATGTCGAGCAGCGGCACGTCGCCGGCGACGGTGTTGAGCGGCACGGCTCCGATATCCACCTGGCCCGAACGCACGAGCCGCACGATTTCCGGCCCGTTCAGGTTGCGCTCCGGCCAGGAGGAGAGCGTGACCCGCACGCGTCCATTGCTGCGCTGGGGCAGGCCGTCGCGCAGCATCGGGATGTCCACGCGGGTGTATTGCGGGATCGCCGGATTGGGCTGCGTCACCGCCTGGATGTTCACCTGCTGCGCGCCAGCGCCGCCGGCCCCCGCCAGCAGCCCCGCGCCGCACAGCGCGCCCAGCAGGGCGCGCCGCATGCTCCCGAAACCCGTCATCCCTTGTGTCTCCCTGTTCCCTGCAGTCAGCCTACAGCACGGCCAGCGCGCTGTTCGGAAGGTCGGTCACCAGCATGCAGCCGGGGGCGTGGGTGATGGCGAAGTCGGGCTTCGCCGCGGCGATCACCGCCTGGGGCGTCACGCCGCAGGCCCAGAAGAGAGGGATCTCGTCCGGCCGGACCTCCACGGCGTCGCCGTAATCAGGGCGGGCGAGGTCCGCGATGCCGATCAGCGCCGGATCGCCGAGATGCACCGGCGCGCCATGCACGCCGGGGAAGCGCGAGGTGATCTGGATGGCACGGATCGCGTCCGCCGCGCGGAAGGGCCGCATCGAGACCACCATCGGCCCGGCGAAGGGGCCGGCGGGCGCGCAGGCGATGCTGGTGCGCCACATCGCCACGTTGCGGCCGCGCTCGACATGGCGGAGCGGGATGCCGGCCTCGATGAGCGCATGCTCGAAGGTGAAGGAGCAGCCGATGACGAAGGCGACCAGGTCGTCGCGCCAATGGGCGGCGATGTCGGTCGGCTCATCCACGAGCTGGCCGTTCCGCCAGACGCGGTAGCGCGGCAGGTCGGTGCGGAGGTCGAGGTCGGCCCCGAGTTCCGGCACGAAGGGGCTGCCCGGCTCGCCGATGCCGAGCAGCGGGCAGGGTTTCGGGTTGCGTTGGCAGAAGCGCAGGAAATCGCCCGCCAGCGCCGCCGGCAGGATGGCGAGGTTGCCCTGCACGAAGCCGGGTGCGAGCGAGGATGTGTGGCCCGTGAGCCGCCCCGCGCGCGCGGCCAACCGCACCGCAAGCCCGGTGTGCCCGTTGCCTGGCATCCCTTCCGGCATGCCCCCGCCCCCTGTTGTCCGGACAAGATGATGCGGCGGCTCGCGCCCTTCGCCAACCGGTATTTTCGCAGGCTGCTACCCGAGCCCGCCGTGCCGCGCCTCATGCTCCTTCATCAGCCGGCTCAGCAGGTCATGGAAGCGCTTCGCGGCGACCGGGCTCATGATGATCCGGTGCAGCAGCTGCACATCCATCGGCCCGCCGCCCTGCTGCTGTTGCAGGTCCCAGTTCTGGTTGACGCCGAAGGTCAGCACCACTTCCTCGCGCGTGCTGGTCGCGCTGCACACGTTGCAGTAGCTGCTGCGGAGCTGCGACGTGTCGAGCTTCATCTCCGGCTGTGTGGCGCCGCCCTGGCTCATCCTGGTGGTCTCCTGTGGTGTCGGGACGATAGGTGCGGCCCCGGGCGTTGCCAAGCGGCGGCGCCGGGCCGATCCTCGCCCCCTGCGGAGGTGCTGCATGCCGGCTGCGCGGCCTGTTCTCGCGATGCTTGTGGCGCTCGCCGCGGCCCCGGCGCTTGGCCAGGCGGCCGAGCCGATCGGCGGTCGGGAGTTCGACTGCCTGATGGATTCGGCGCAGCGCGTGAAGCTCGGCGCCTCCGTCTCCGGGCTGATCCGCGAAGTGCTGGTGACGCGGGGCGACGTGATCCGGCGCGGCCAGCCTGTCGCGCAACTCGCCGCCGAGGTGGAGGAGGCGAACCTCGTCCTGGCGCGCGTCCGCGCCGCCAATGACGCGCCGGTGCTGAGCGCCGAGCAGCGCGCCGAGCACGCCCGCCGGCGCGCCGAGCGGCTGGCCCGGCTGCGCACCTCCTCCGCCTTCAACGAGCGCGACTATGACGAGGCGGCGACGGACGCGCGCGTGGCCGCGCTGGCGCTGCGCGACGCGCAGATGAACCTGGAGGCCGCGCGCGCCGAGTTGCTGCGCGCGGAGGAGCTGGTGGCGCAGCGGCGCATCCTCAGCCCGCTGGACGGCGTGGTGGTGGAGCGCCACCTCGGCGCCGGCGAATACCTGCACGATCAGGCCCAGCTGCTGACGGTCGCGCAGATCGATCCGCTGCATGTCGAGGTCTATCTGCCTGTCGCCTTCTTCGGCCAGGTGCGGCCGGGCGACAGCGCGGCGGTGATGCCAGAGTCGCCGGTGGGCGGGCGGCATGTCGCGCGCGTCTCGGTGGTGGACCGCGTCGTGGATGCGGCGAGCGGCACTTTCGGCATCCGGCTGCTGCTGCCAAACCCGGAGCTTGCTCTTCCCGCAGGGCTGCGGTGCCGAATCCGCTTCGAAGCGCAACAATAGCGGTATCCGGGTAACGGAATCCGGCGCAGCCGGATTGCGTGAGGGCTGCGCCGCCCGATCGCAACCTGAAGCTGTAAAGCTGTTCACCAATCATCAAATTTCGCCTTCTTCGCGCGCAGCCCCTTTGAAGGGTCCGGGATGGGTGGTTTGCTTCCCTGATGACCCGGCCATGACCACGGCCGGCGTCCTCGTTCGGGCAGGGCGACCACATGGCACACGACGACGAGAACGGCTCGGCGGTTGACCACAGGGCGGAGCAGTCGCGTGCGAGATGGCGCAAGGCGACGCGGCGGCCGCGCAAGGCACCGCCTGGCGCCGCGAAGCCGCGCCAGGATCGCCGCCTACTGCTCGAGGCGCTGGAGCCGCGCATCCTGCTCTCGGCCGATCTCGACCTGCTCGGCACCACCGCGCTCACCTCCTCGCTCGGCACGCCCGCGCCGGATGTGGACCTGAGCGCGAGCAACGACGCCTCCGACTACGACGCCGCGCTTTCGACCGCGTCGGAGATCTTCACGCAGGATACCGGCTCTGCGCCGGTGGTCTCCGGCACGCTGGAGGTGCCCGGCGAGACCGACCGCTATGCCTTCACGCTGACCGAGGCCAAGCAGATCGTCTTCGACAGCCTGACCCAGCGCAGCGACATCCGCTGGAGCCTGACCGGGCCGTTCGGATCGGAGGTTTCGGGCCGCCGATTCGACCAGTCCGACTCGAACACACTGGGCGGCTCGACGATCCTCAGCCTCGGCGCCGGCGACTATATCCTGACCGTGGATGGCGACAGCGCCGCGACGGGCAGCTACGCCTTCCGCCTGCTCGATCTCGCCCAGGCCACCAGCGTGGAGTACGGCCAGGCCGTCACCGGCACGCTGACCGAGGCGGATTTCACCGATGGCTACAGCTTCGAGGTCACGGCCGGCGACGCGCTGTTCTTCCAGCGCACCCTGCTGACCGGCGCGACTGGCGGCGGTGGCCCGAACTGGCGCGTGATCGGGCCCGCCGGGCAGCTCATATTCAACGCCGCCTTCGATGACCGCGACGTCGCGACCTTCACCCAGGGCGGCACCTACACGCTGCTGGTGGAAGGCCATGTCGCCAATGCCGGCGGCGCGCTGAACTACGGCTTCACGATCCACCGCAGCTCGACCGACACCACGCCGCTGGCGCTCGGCCAGACCGTCACGGGGGCGATCGAGGCGCCGGGCCGGCAGGACGCCTACACCTTCACCCTGGCTGCGCCCGCGAAGCTCTATTTCGATTCGCTGGTGCAGGATTCGGGCAAGACCTGGTCGCTCACCGGCCCGCGCGGCGTGGAGGTCTCGGGGCGCCGCTTCGACCAGTCGGATTCGGGCAATATCGGCGGCAATCCCGTGCTCGACCTGGTCGCCGGCACCTACACGCTGATGGTGGATGGGAGCGGGGCGAATACCGGCCGCTATGCCTTCCGCCTGCTCGACCTTGCCAGCGCAACCGGGATTGCCACCGGCGCGGCGCAGAGCGGCACGCTTTCCGATGCCGGCGCCGCCGGCGCGCTGATGCGTGATGTCTCGACCGCGCCGGTCACCTATCCCGAGGGCTCGACCAACCGTGCGCTGCAGAGCATCGGCACCAGCAACTACGTGGCGGTGCCGGATGCGGCGACGCTGAAGCCGGCGGAGATCACGCTGGAAGCCTGGGTGCGGCGCGATCCCAACGCGCCGAACAATGCCGGCGTGGCGATGAAGAGCTCCACGAGCTCCTGGAATGACGGCTACGGGCTCTACTACTCGAATGACGGCTTCATCAACTTCTTCGTCAACCACTGGTCCAACAACCGCGTCCGTGTCGAATTGCCGGCGGATGATTGGACGCATGTCGCCGGCACCTATGATGGCGCGAATCTGCGCCTCTACCTCGATGGCGTGCTGGCCCAGACGGTGGCCTACGCCCAGCCGATCAACCACAGCAGCGCGGAGCTGCGCATCGGCAGCGGCTCGGGCGGCGAGTATCCCTGGCGCGGCGCCATTGACGAGGTGCGCCTCTGGACCGTCGCGCGCAGCGCCGCGGCGATCACGGCGAATATGGACCAGCCCCTCGCCAGCTTCCCCGCGGCGCTATCCGGCTATTGGCGCTTCGATGAGGCGAGCGGCGCTGCGGTGGCCGATGCCTCGATCCGCGGCAACCACGGCACCGTGGTGGGCTACGGGCGCGAGACGCGGATGTACAAGTTCGACTTGGCGCGCGGCGACCAGATCCTGCTCGATGACACCGCGGGCGGCAGCGGCCTCTACTGGCGGCTGATCGACCCGAGCGGGCAGATCCTGGTCGGCCAGGGCTTTTCGGACGCGACGCGCAACATCACGCTCGCCGGCACCTACACGCTGCTGGTGGAAGGCTACGTCTCCAACGGCTTCGGCTCGCCCTTCGGCTTCACCGTCGTCAACCAGGGCAACACGCCGATCCCCGACTTCACCGGGGAGGCGCTGACGCTGGGCGCGCGGGTGGATGCAACGCTCGGCGTGGCGGGGGAGGTGGATTCCTATGTCTTCACGACCAGCGGCCCGACCCGGCTCTGGTTCGACAGCCTGACCAACAACGGCAATTTCCGCGTCGCGCTGGAAGGGCCGCGCGGCACCGAGTTCAGCAACCACCCGATGTCGAGCGGCGACCGGCTGGTCGAACTGCCGCTCGGTGGGAGCTACCGGCTGAGCGTCACCAGCGTGAACAGCGCGACCGGCGCCTATGCATTCCGCCTGCTCGACATGAGCGACGCCACGCTCATCACCTACGACACCGAGGTGATCCACCCGGCCACGCCCAACAACGGCGCGCGGATCTTCGCCTTCGACGGCACGGCGGGTGACCGGATCTTCTTCAACGCCACGCAGAACAACACCTGGTGGACCGATTGGCGCCTCTACGACCCCTGGGGGCGCCCAGTGTTCTGGACCGACTTCCAGGACAACAATGTCACGCTGGCGCATACCGGCCGCTACACGCTGGTGATGGATGGCGAGATCCATGTCGCCGGCACCGGTACGGAATTCCGCTTCCGGCTTGACACGATCCAGGACAGCACGGCGCCGCTGGTGCTGGGCGGCACGACGACCGGCACCATCGCCGGGCCGGGGGAGGTGGCCAACCACACCTTCACCCTGGACGACCGCACGAGCCTCTACTTCGACTCCCACCGCAACGATGGCAACCTCCGCTGGACGCTCACGGGCCCGGGCGGGACCCTGATCAGCGCCCGGCAGTTCAGCTCGGCGGACCTGCCCTTCACCCTCGACGCCGGCGCCTACACGCTGACTATCCATCGCGATGGCGATGGCACGGGTGACTATTCCTTCCGACTGCACGACATGGCGGATGCGCCGGCGATCACGCTCGGCGAGCGCGTGGAGGTGACCAATACGCCTGCCAACGGCGCGAGCCTCTATCGCTTCGAGGCCAATGCCGGCGACCGCGTGTTCCTCAATACGCTGCGCAACAACATCTGGTGGACCGATTGGCGCCTGATTGATCCGCGCGGGCGGCAGATCGGCCAGTGGGATTTCCAGGACATCGATCCCGTGACGCTGGAGCTCGGCGGCACCTGGACCGTGGTGATCGACACCGAGGTGCATATCGCGGGCGCCAGCAGCAGCTTCGCCTTCTCGATCAACAAGGTGGTGGATGGCCAGCAGGCCATCGCGCTGAATGCCGCGAGCGTCAGCGGGCCGCTCGCCACCGACGGCAAAGTGGACGGCGCGACGCTGTTCACCGGCAAGGAGACCGCGGTCGTCGCGCATGGCGCGAACACCGATCTGCGCAACGACGTCACAATCGAGTTCTGGCTGCGCTACGACCGCACCGCGGCGCAATGGCAGCCGCTGCTGAACAAGAGCAATGACACCGCGGCGAACGGCAGCAACCGCACCTACTCAATGTGGCTCAACGACCAGGGCTACATCCATTTCACCACGGCGGATGCGTCCGGCCAGCAGGAGCTGAACTCCGCGCCCGGCTCCATCCCGCGCGGCGAATGGGTGCATGTGGCGGGCGTGATCGACCGCACCACGGGCCAGATGCGCCTGCTGCTGAACGGCGTGGAGGTAGGCAACCGGACGATCCGCACGACGCAGGCGGTGACGCACACCGATCCGCTGCGCATCGGCGGCGCCGTGGAGCCATTCGCCTGGGCCGGCTTCGAAGGCGCGATGGACGAGTTCCGCCTGTGGGACGTGGCGCGCACCAACGGCCAGATCAGTGGAGCGATGAACGCCGCGCTGGCCGGCAACGAGCCGGGCCTGCAGCTCTACCTGCCGATGAACGCGGCGGACAACGCGGCCTCGCTGCCCGATGCCGGGCCGGCTGCGACGAACGCCGCGATCCTCGATCGTCACGAAGGGTTGGCCGGGCTGATCACCGGCCGCATTGACGTGCCGGGCGCGGTGGATCGCTACACCTTCACCCTCGCCCAGGACACCTGGCTGCTGTTCGACACGGTGACCGACAACGACCAGGTCGGCGTTACCGTCACCGGGCCGGGCGGGCTCGGCTTCTCGCGCAACCTGCGCAATGGCGACGACCACGAATTCGGCAGCGGCAATCCGCTCTACTTCGCCAGGGCCGGCAGCTACACCATCACCGTGGACGCCACCGGCGACCAGACGCATGCCTATGCGTTCCGCCTGCTCGACATCGCGCAGGGCACCACCATCGGCTACGGCGATGTCGTCACCGGCAGCCTCGCGCCGGTCAACAGCACGGCGGTGTTCCGCTTCGACGCCGCCGCGAATGACCGCCTCTACCTGGACGTGCAGAGCTGGAGCAAGGGCACGGATCGCAGCCTGTGGCGGATGTTCGACCCCTCCGGCCGGCAGATCGCGTACAGCAACGTCACCGACCTCGACGTGATGACGCTGAGCCTCGCCGGCACCTACACGCTGGTGCTGGAAGGCCGCGTCTGGGACGGCGGGCCGGCCAACTACCAGTTCCTGCTGCAGAAGGTGCAGGACGACGCCACGGCCGCGACGCTCGGCACCAACCCCGCCCCCGGGCCCTTCTGGACGACGGAGGGGCGGCTCGGTGGCGGGCTGCAGTTCACCGGGGCCGACGCGCTCTCGGTCTCCGGCGCGCAGCTCGACCTCACCGGCAACCTGACGATGGAAGCCTGGGTCCGGCCGGATTTCTACGCCGACCAGTGGACGCCGCTGTTCTACAAGGGCGATGGCCTGACCGCCTCGCGCGGATACAGCCTCTGGCTGCGCAATGACGGGCTGGTCTATCTCGGCACGCGCGACGCGCAGGGCGAGCAGGGCGTGCAGACAGCGGTTGGCCAGGTGCCGCCCGGCGCCTGGACGCATGTGGCCGGCGTGATCGACCGCAGCAGCGGCCAGGTCCGCATCGTCATCAACGGCGTGGAGGCGGCGACCGCCAGCGTGCGCGGCGGCCAGGCGATCTCGGTGCCCGATCCGCTGCTGATCGGCCGAACCACGGAGACCAACGCGGCCTACGAGCTCTTCGTCGGGCGGCTCGACGAGGTGCGGGTGTGGTCGGTGGCGCGGACCGCCGCCGAGATCGCGGCGACCATGACCACCAACGTCGCCGCCCAGGCCGGCCTGGTGATGCGCCTCGCGCTGAACCAGACGAGCGGCAATATCGCCGCGGACGGCTCGGGCAACGGCAACACCGCCGCGCTCGAACGCCTGAACGCCAACGGCTTCACCGGCCGCATCAGCCACGCCGGCCAGCGCGACAGCTTCACCTTCACCCTCGCCAGCGAGACGAGGCTGCTGCTCGATGTGCTCACGCCGTGGAGCCAGCTCCGCTTCAACCTCACCGGCCCGCGCGGCGCCGAGGCGACCGACTGGCGCTTCGACGACACCGACAGCGGCAATGTCAGCGGCAACCGGCTGCTGACGCTGCCGCCGGGCACCTACACGGCAACGCTGGATGGCGCGGGCGACTGGACGGGCTGGTACAATTTCCGCCTGCTCGACCTCGGCCAGGCCACGCCGGTCGCGCTCAACACCGTCTTCTCAGGCACGCTGGCGCCGGGCAGCTCGACGCAACTCGTCCGCTTCACCGGCGCGGTCGGGCAGCGGCTCTTCTTCGACGATGTCGGCTTCACCGGCAATGTGCATGCGCGGCTCTACGACCCGTTCGGGCAGATGCTGTTCGGCCCGACCGGCCTCGGCAGCCTGCGCGACCTCGGAATCTTCACCCTCGGCGCCGCCGGCAGCTACGTGCTGGCAATCGAGGGCTATGTCACCGATGGCGCGGCGCAGAACTGGAATGTCATCGTCCAGGAGGTGCAGGACCAGACCTCGGCGCTGGCGCTCAACACCGCCGTCAACGCCGCGATCGACCATCGCGGCCAGGTGGACCGCTACACCTTCACGCTGGCGTCCGAGACGCGCGTGATGATGGACGTGCTGAACGACAGCAACGCTTTCCGCTGGTCCCTCTCCGGGGGCGGCATCACCTATGTCGCGGACCGGCACTGGCAGAACACGGATTCCGAGAACTTCGCCTCGTCGCCCGCCATCCGGCTGCCGCCGGGCACCTATACCTTGTCCGTGGACGGCGTGACCGACACGGTCGCGGCCTATGGCTTCAAGCTGCTGACGCTCGGCACCGGGACGGCGATCACCTACGACACGCCTGTCACCGGATCGCTGACCCCGGCGACCGAGACGGAAGCCTTCACCTTCAGCGGCGCGGCGCGCGACCGCCTGTGGTTCGACCGCGAGAGCCTTTCTGCCGGCGCGCCGAAGGTCCGCATCCTCGATGCGCTGGGCCGCCAGATCTACGGGCTCGCGGAATTCCAGGATGGCGGGCTGTTCACGCTGCCGATGACCGGCACCTACACGCTGCTGGTCGAGGGACGGCGCTACGAGGGTGGCAACCTCGATTTCGGCTTCGTGCTGCGGCGCGAGCCGGCCCTGCTCGCGAATGGCGCGACGAGCCAGAGTTTCGGCGGCGACGAGGTCGTGCCGACGGATGGCGATCCGGGCACGCTGCCCTACGCGCTGGCGAACTACGCAGGTCCGGCGCCAACGCTGATCGCCGACGGCGAGAACGGCAACGTGCTGCGGCTGACCAGCGCCGCCGTTGGCCAGCATCGCAACACCGTCGGCTTCTCGATGACCGCCGAAGGCCCGTATCAGAGCGTCGAGGCCACCTTCGACCTGCGGATGACGCCCTCCGCCTCCGGCCGCAACCAATCCGGCGACGGCATGGGCTTCGCGCTGCTGCCGGCGCGGCTCTACGGCACGGGTGGCGCGGCGCCGGAGTTCGGCGAGGAGCCGAATCTCGGCGGCGCGCTCGGCGTCGGCTTCGACATCGTCAACAACGGCGAGCCGAGCGGCAGCAACAACCACGTCTCGCTGCATTTCAACGGCTCGCGCATCGCCGAGGTCGCGGTCCCGATCGGCACGCTCGATCTGGCGGGCGGGCAGTTCTTCGCCGTTCGCGTCCTCGCGGAGCGGACCATCGGCGGTGCCTTCGTGACGGTGCAGCTCACCCCGCCCGGCGGCGGCGCGGCGATCACGCCCTTCAACGCGGTCTTCGTCGGTGGGCTGGAGCTGGAGAGCAGCCGCGTCGCCTTCGGCGCGCGCAATGGCGGCTGGTCGGCGAATCACGATCTCGACGATGTGGCGGTGAGCACGACGGCCGGCGCGAGCTCGGCCGTTCCCTTCACGCTCGATACGCCGACCGGCAGCGCCGAGATCATCGCCGCCGGCGGCACGCTGCGCGCTGGCGGGGTCTATCGCCACACCATCACCCTCGCCGCGCCGGCGACCGTGCTGATGGACTGGCAGGGTGTTGATGCGCAGACGGTCTGGACCCTGACCGGTCCTGACGGCGTGGTCGAGGCGCGTCGCGGCGACCAGTCCGATTCCTATGACGGCTGGTATGTGCAGCCGATGCGGCTGGCGGCCGGCACCTATGAGGTCGCGGTCTCCAACCTGCCGAGCACCACGAGCACCTACCGCTTCCGCCTGGCCGATATCGCCAACGCGACGCCGCTCACCATCGGCACGGCGGTGAGCACGACGCTGAACCCGGGCAACGAGAACGATCTCTACCGCTTCAGCGCCAATGCCGGCGACCGCTTCTACTTCGACGGCACGCAGACCGGCTGGGACAGCTACTGGCGGCTGTTCGACCCGGACGGCAACCTCGTCACATGGCAGAACCATACCTACAACGACACCGGCCCTTTCCAGGTCGGCAAGACCGGCACCTACACGCTGGCAATCGACGGGCGCTACTACAACACCGGCTCGAACAGCTACGGCTTCACGCTGCGCAGCGTGTCGGACGACACCGCCCCGCTGACGATCGGCACGCGGGTGGATGGCAGCATCGCGCATCCCGGCCAGGTGGACCGCTACACCTTCACCCTCGGCGAGCAGTCGCTGCTCTATTTCGACAGCTTCCTGAACCGCAGCGAGATCCGATTCTACCTGGATGGACCCAACGGCGCGCGCGTGGGCTGGCAGTATTTCAGCAACGCCGACACCTTCTGGAACGCCGCGGGTTTCCTCGCGGTGCCGGGCCAGTGGACGCTGACCGTCTATGGCGATGGCGCGAACACCGGGGATTACGGCTTCCGCATCCTGGACCTGCGGAGCGGCAGCACCGTCACACCCGGCACGCCAGCCACCGGCGCGCTCGAGCCCGGCAGCGAGACCGATGTCTGGCGCTTCGAAGGGACGGCCGGGCAGCGCCTGTTCTTCGACGTGCAGCAGCAGCCCAGTGCCTATTGGCGGCTGCTCGATCCCTGGGGCCGGGTGGTGTTCAACCCCGACACCTTCCAGGACCGCGGCATCATCACGCTGCCGTCGAGCGGCACCTATTCGCTGCTGGTGGAGGGCTTCCCGTACAACGGCGGCGTGCTGCCCTACGCCTTCAACCTGCAGCCGGTGGCCGACACCACGGAAGCCGCGACGATCGGCGCGCTGGTGGAAGGCAGCATCGCGCATGCCGGGCAGACGAAGTTCTACACCTTCACCCTGGCGGCGGAGACACGAATCCTCGTTGACACCGTGCTCAACGGCGTTGATCCGGACTGGTCCTCGAACCAGCTGCGCTGGCTGCTCACCGGGCCGAACGGCACGGTGGCGGAGCGGACATGGCGCCAGGGCAATGGCAGCGAGTTCGGCGCGAACAACCCGGTCCTGACGCTTCCGGCGGGCACCTACACGCTCGG
>VFQR01002335.1_pt1 | contig 12281 bp, 10 predicted proteins | sample 3512321 | NCBI WGS metagenome assembly VFQR01 (sample SAMN10412374, study PRJNA504923) | tailings metagenome | isolation source: Relicate 3 Philex TSF1 revegetated site | place: Philippines: Tuba, Benguet | collected 2017-08-29
AGCGCACCTCCTCGAACGGGTAGAGGTTCACCACCAAGAGATCGATGGGCTCGATGTTGTTGGCGTGCATGGCTGCCTGGTGGTCGGCATCGTCGCGGATGCCAAGAAGCGCGCCATGCACCGCCGGATGCAGCGTCTTCACGCGACCGTCCATGATCTCCGGGAAGCCGGTGAGTTCGGAGACATCGCGTACCGGAAGTCCCGCCGCGGCAAGGGCCTTCGCCGTTCCGCCAGTCGACACCAGCTCGACGCCGCGGGCCGCGAGTGCGCGCGCGAACGGTTCCAGCCCGGCCTTGTCCGAAACGGAAAGCAGCGCGCGGCGCACCGGCACCATGTCCGGCGCGGGGATGTGCTTCGAGGCGACGGCCATGAGCGGGTCTCCGTTGGACGGCGCCCGGCGCGTAGCACAAGGGAGGGTTAAATCAAGCCGCAGGCGGCTGGGCGGGCTTGCGGCGGGCAAATTCCCAGTGGACTTCCGAGACCTGCGACGCCTTGAAGGCCAGTACGATCTGACGGGTGCGGCGCGGACCGCCGAGGGCGGCGAAGTAGATCGATTCCTCCACTTTCGGTGCGACGTCGGCGCAGGACAGCGTCCAGCGGTCGCCCTGCGGCGCGCCGAGCACCAGGCGGCCGCGGCTGTCGCGATAGAGCTCGACGTCGGGGTGGAGATGGAAACGGATGGTCACGTTGTCCTTGCCGTCATCCGAGGCAACGGCCCCACCTTCGCGCAGGAAGCGGTCGGTGCCGGCGAGGATTTCTCCGTCTTCGGAGAGCGTCATCTCGCGCTCGTGATAGATGCCGAAGGCTGGAACATAGGCATCATGACGGGCGACGAAGCCTTGCATGCCGCCCGCGTCGGTGCGCTGGCACACGACGGAGCGCGGTCCGCCGACCAGCGGTGTACCCAGAATGTCCCGGATGCGCGGCGAATGGCTGAAGCGGGCCGACGAGGTGTCGTTGATCGAGGCAGTCGAGTGGGCGGCCGTGGCCCGCGCCAGCGGACGGAAGTCCTCCGAGCCATAGGTGTCGACACCGGCATTGACGATGAAATGGTGCTTCCGTGACGACATCTCGAACGACAGGCAACCAGCATGGGCCGCGTGGCTGACCGCGAGCGGCGGAGGCATCCCCGTGTCGGCTACCACGGTCGTGGCACCCAGCTACAGACGCTCGTAGCCGGAATGCGATGCGTGCAGCAGCGGAGCGCCCGCGGTGTCGTCATGGCGCAGGATGGCGGCGATGCGCTCGTGGATGGTGACGCCCATGCCGTTGAAGCGGGCCAGGCTGCCGTCCTGATGGCGGAAAAAGCGAAGCGCCGGCAACATGCGCTCGATGGCGCCGATCAGGACCGGGGGCGGGGCCTCGGCCTGGTTGGCGTAGGTCTGGCGCAGCGGCAGCAGGTCGGCCAGCAGCTCGAGTATGGCCATCGGGTTGCGCGAGATGTGGCCACCGTCCGGCAGGATCTGATGGTCGAGTTCCTCGGTGAGGTTGCGTGTGGCGCCGCGCAGCGTCGATGCCGGCGAGGGCAGGGAGAGCGCGGCAAAGGCCAGCGCCACGCGGCAGCGCAGCCGACCCTCGCCATCCGGCATTTCGCGCACGACCGAGCGCAGATAGCGGATCTGGACCGCCAGCGACTTCAGGAAGGCGCGGTAGAAGACGAACTCGGCGCCCTGCAGCACGACGGATGAATGCTGCAGCCAGGCGATGATGCGCTTGGCGGTCGTGGCGGGCTCCCACGCAATGCCGGAGATGCGCGAGCCGTGCAGCCCGATCCAGTCTGACACCAGCGCGCGGGCATTGGCGGCGGCGAGTTCCGTGCCGGCGGCGCGCATATGGCGTAGCCAGCGGAAACCATGGAGCGAGCGGCGCCACGCTTCGTTGGTGACGGCGATCTCGAAGGGTGACCGGCCGGCAGTCTCGACGAGATGCCCGGCGAGCGGGAAACGGCCATAGTAGATTTCGGTGGCGATCTGGGGATCGGCCAGCCGCAGGTCCGGCGGCGCGATCAGGACGCGTTCGGGCGTGCGGCCGGTGTAGCGCCAGCGATAGGTCGGCCCGGCGCGCAGACGGCTGCGGATCCGGCGCCAGTACTCGCTCGCCACCAGTCCCCAGATCCGTGTGCCGTTGCGCACAGCAGAGGCCAACCAATTCCCTCCCGGAGTCCCCAAACCCCAAATCGTTCTAAAGCCTTTTGCGACTTGAGGAAACGGTTCTGTCAAGTCGCCTGCGTCAAGGCCGCCGCGGAACCATAGACGCAGTTGAAGGCGACGGGATGGATGCTAGCATGGCGACCCGAGGATCGCGCCCGCCGGAGCCGCATGCCCGCGAGATTTCTGCTTCTCCTGACATCGATCGTCATCTGGGCCGTAGTGCAGCCGTCGTCCGCGACGGCTGAGGCACTCGATCGACGCCTTCGCGAATTCGTCGAGCGAAATCCGGCGCCACTGCAGGCAACCGTGGAGTCGCGGTCTTCCGCGCTGCAGCCGCTGACGGTGAGCTGGTACGACATTCCAGCGGAGAAAGGCACCGGTGGGGCGATCGCCGACATCGGCGGGGTACTCTTTCTGGTGCAGCGGACGGGGGAAATCTCCTGGGTCGCGCTCACCGGACCGTCGGGACCGTATCAGATCGCGACACACGCGCCGATAAACCTCGAAGACCTCAGGGTGTCCGGCCTGACAGGAGCGCCTGGCTTTGCACCGGAAGCTGTCCGCGTGACCGGAGCGATCGCCGAGCCCGCCGATGATGGTGTCCGGCTGACCGTGGCGCACCACGTCTTCGACAGTGGTTGCTTTCACATGCAGGTAAGCAGCATCGAACTGGCAATTGACGCTGCGAAAGGATTCTCGCCGGGTGGTGACTGGAAGACACTGTTCCGCAGCGAGCCGTGCATTCGCGTAGGCGATGCGGATTCTCAGCCCTTTGCCGGGCACCAGGCCGGCGGTCGGCTGGTGGCCGAGGATGAGCGCTACCTCCTGCTGTCGATCGGCGACCACGAGCTGCACCGGCCGGACCGGAATGTGGCTCCGCAGGATCCGCTCTCGCCCTATGGCAAGATCTGGCGCATTGCGCGGGACGGCTCGTCTGCGAGCATCCTAGCGTCTGGCGTACGGAACCCGCAGGGGCTCCTGCGAGACCGCGATGGTCGGGTGTGGGAGACCGAGCATGGCCCCAAAGGTGGAGACGAACTCAATCTGGTGCGCGACGGGGCCAATTTGGGCTGGCCGCGGGAGACCTATGGCCTCGGCTATACCCGTGACTGGCCACTCAGCACCGAGCAGGGCAGCCACGCCGATCCAAACTTCGATGCGCCGGTCTTTGCATGGATGCCGTCGATCGCGGTCTCGGCGATCGCGCAGGTGCACGGGCCGAAGTTCGCACGCTGGGATGGCGATCTCCTTGTTGCGACGCTTCGAGACATGTCTCTTCGGCGGCTGAGACTCGACGGGGAACGCGTCGCCTATGACGAGCGCATCGGCATCGGAGAGCGGCTGCGCGACATCGCGATGCTGGACGACGGCAGGTTTGCCGTGCTGACCGACAGCGCGCGGCTTGGCCTACTCGACGAAGAAGGCTCGGTTGCGCGGCCGCCGGCCTATCCCGGAAAGGATGGCGCGCTGCCCGATGACGCCACCATCACCGCACTGCTTCAGGAGACAGGTGCGGCGACGGCGCAGGCCTACGAGAGGATCATGCCGGGCCTGGCGCTCGGCTTCGATCCCGCCAGTCGCGCGGTCGTCGAAGTCCGACGCATCGGTGACCTGGACAGGCGTGGCGACTGGGCGAAGGCAGGCGAAGCGATCTTCGCAACGCGCTGCGCCAGCTGCCATGCCTTCGAGCGGGGCGAACTTCCGGGGCCGCCGCTTGCCGGCATCGTCGGACGGCCGATAGGCGCCGAGGCGTTCAGCTACTCTGCGGCATTGGCGGCGCCGGACGCCAAGTGGAGCGAGGCGTTGCTCGCAGCCTATCTCTCCGACAACTACCTCGCCTTTCCCGGCGGCGACATGCCGAGGCTGGAGCTCTCCGCGGAAGACGCGCTGCAGGTTCTCGCGCATCTCGGACGGAAGGGCGGCGAACGTGTCGAGTTCGGCAGCGAGTTGCTGGATGTCAAGATCGTCGAGCCCGGCGGAAGTGGGTGGATGACGCTGGAATCCCGGCTCGGGCCGATCGATGCAACCGGGAAGCCAAGGCGGCTGGTCGGTATCGTCAGGGCACGCGCCGAGCGGCCACTGACCATCGGCGCGCGCATCGTCCTGCCCACCGCGGATGGTGACATCACGATACCGGTTGCCGAACTCGAGATGAAACCTCAGTTCCAGTCCTTCGTGTTGACGAAAGAGCTCAGGCATCTTCCTGAGACGCTGGCGGGTCGTGAGGCCAGGCTCGTGCTCTTTCTGCCTGTGGAAGCTGGAACGCGCGTCCAGTTGAACGGGGCAGGTGCAGAGATGCTTTCGAATGGCGACTAGCTAGTCCCTGCCTGCGGAGTTCACGCATTCGTCCAAAATGAAGCGCGACAGCACAACCCAAACGTGGTGAGATTTGAGCGGCAGAAGGCGTCGGCGAACCCTCCCAAGTTCTCGCCCGTCACCTGTCATCCCAGCTACTGGCGGCCGGCATGCAATGAGCCGGTCGCAACGACATCCATCTCAAAGGATCATCCGACATGGCATTCGTTACCACCAAGGACGGCGTCGACATCTTCTACAAGGACTGGGGTCCGAAGGACGCCCAGCCGATCGTGTTCCATCACGGCTGGCCGCTCTCGTCCGACGACTGGGACGGGCAGATGCTGTTCTTCCTGTCGAAGGGCTACCGGGTCGTCGCCCATGACCGGCGCGGTCACGGGCGTTCGTCCCAGGTCTGGGACGGGCACGACATGGATCACTACGCAGCAGATGCGTTTGCCGTCGCCGAACATCTGGACCTGAAGAACGCCGTCCACATCGGCCACTCGACCGGGGGTGGCGAAGTCGCCCGCTACGTGGCCAAGCACGGGCAGCCGTCGGGCAGGACCGCAAAGGCCGTTCTGGTGAGCGCGGTTCCGCCACTTATGGTCAAGACCGCGTCGAACCCCGACGGTCTGCCGATCGAGGTGTTCGACGGCTTCCGTGCGGCGCTGGCCGCCAACCGCGCCCAGTTCTTCCTCGATGTGCCGACCGGGCCGTTCTACGGCTACAACCGGCCGGGCGCCAAGGTCGACCAGGGCGTGATCCAGAACTGGTGGCGCCAGGGCATGGCCGGCGGCGCCAAGGCGCACTACGACGGCATCAAGGCCTTCTCGGAGACCGACCAGACCGAGGATCTCAAGGCCATTACCGTGCCGACGCTCGTGCTGCATGGCGACGACGACCAGATCGTGCCGATCGTCGCCTCGGCCCCCCATTCGGCGAAACTGCTGAAGAACGGCACGCTCAAGGTCTATCCGGGCTTCGGACACGGGATGCTGACTGTGAATGCCGGCGTGCTGAATGCCGACCTTCTGGCATTCGTGAAGGGCTGATTTCCACCTTTGCAGGCCGGGGCGGCGGCGCAGGTGCCGCCTCGGGTGCTTTCTCCTTCGCGAGCCGCACCGCTGCGCACCGACGCAATGAGGACTGCTCAGGGGCCTTCCAGATCGATGGTTATGCCGAGCGCCGCGGCGAAACTCTCGATCAGCGTCGCAAGGCCCGGTTCGTCGGCAAGCGCGACCGCCTGCGTGGTATCGAGCCAGGCACGCTGACGCTGGCCGATTTCTCGCCAGGTCTCGAGTTCGGCCTTCACCTGAAGCGCGTAGACCTTCACGACGACCGGCACGAAGGCGGAGCGCAGACGCTTCCAGCTGCGGTACTGACCGATCGGCTTGTCGGTTATGTCGCCGGTGACGCCGGCTTCTTCCTCGGCTTCGATCTCGGCGGCGCGCCAGTTGCGCTTGCCCTTCATGGGCCAGCCCTTGGGGATGACGAAGCGGCGGGTCTCGCGCGATGTGATGAGCAGGAAGCGGGGAGAACCATCGTGCAGAAGGCGCCAGGGCAGAGCTGCCACCTGTACGATCGGCTTGTCCTTCTTCGCGCGCGCCGTGGCCTTCGCCTGCTTCATATGTCGCTACAGGTCTCCAATTGGCGATATCGCTGGCCACGCAAGTCCAACATGCGCGCGGCTGTGCGGGTTGCCGTTCCCGGCATGCCTTGTCATGTTGCGGTGCGAAGAACGCACGTGGGCGAGTCTGCCCGGCATAGTGACGGCGCGTTGCAGGCTATCGCGGGGGCAGGCGCCATGCAAAGCGCTACGGGTGCTTATGAGCGGCAATACCGCGATTTCCGCTGGAACTTGCCGGCGAAATTCAACATCGCGTGGGCTGTGTGCGACCGGTGGGCTGCAAGAGACCCGCACCGCACGGCGCTCGTCGCTTGGACCGGCGAAGCGCAGCCGACGCGAATCAGCTTCGGCGATCTTGCCCAGAGGTCGAACAAGCTCGCCAACGCGCTCCGGGCGTCCGGCATAAGCCCGGGAGACCGCATTGCATTGCTGATGCCTCAGAGTGTCGAGGCGGTGGTTGCACATTTGGCCGCCTACAAGATCGGCGCCATCGCGGTGCCGCTGGCCATGCTGTTCGGCGTGGAGGCGCTGGAACACCGGCTGCAGACTGCCAGCGCACGGGTCGTCATCACGAATGAAGCCGGCTACCGGAAAGTCTCGCGCATCGCGGACCGACTCACGCAGCTCGAGCTGGTCATCACCGTGGATGGGGAGGTCGGAAACTCGGTCGGTCTATCTCGCTTCATCGAAGGCCGCAGCGAAGCTTTCACCCTGGCAGAAACCGGCCCGGACGATCCTGCGCTGATGATCTTCACGTCCGGCACGACGGGTCCACCGAAAGGCGCGCTCCACGGACATCGGGTGCTGCTCGGACACCTGCCCGGTATCGTGATGCATCATGACGGGTTCCCCCAAAGAGGCGACCTGATGTGGACGCCGGCGGACTGGGCCTGGGCGGGCGGACTGCTCAACGCGTTGCTTCCGGCCCTGTATTTCGGGGTTCCGGTCGCGTTCGGACGCTTCGAACGTTTCGATCCGGACACCGCGGCCGAGCTGGTCGCAGCCTGTGGCGTGCGCAACGCGTTCATCCCGCCGACGGCGCTGCGCATGCTCAAGGCCGCTGGTGCAGCGGCGCAGCGGCTGGCCAGCGGCCTCCGGACGATCGGCTCCGCAGGCGAGGCTCTGGGGCGCGAAACGTTCGAATGGGCGCGTTCGTCCCTGCCGGTACCGGTCAACGAGTTCTATGGCCAGACCGAGTGCAACATCGTCCTCTCCTCGGCCGCGCAGATCGGGGTGGCGCGGGCCGGTGCGATCGGCAAGGCGGTGCCCGGGCACCGTGTTGCGATCATCGACGGCGAGGGCAACGAAATGCCCCAGGGCACGCTCGGCCAGATCGCGGTGGCGCGGCCGGACCCGGTGATGTTTCTCGGCTACTGGGAGAACGAGGCGGCGACCGCGGCGAAGTCTGTCGGCGAATGGATGACGACCGGAGACCAGGGCGTGATGGACGAAGACGGGTATTTCTTCTTCGTCGGCCGCGACGATGACGTCATCACCTCGGCCGGCTATCGCATCGGACCGGGTGAGGTCGAGGACTGCCTGACGGGGCATCCGGCCGTTGCCCTGGCGGCCGCCGTCGGCAAGCCCGACGCGCTTCGCACGGAGATCGTCAAGGCCTTCGTGGTGCTGCGGGACGGGGTAGTACCGAGCGACGCGCTGAAGCGCGAAATCCAGCTGTGGGTGCGCGAGCGGCTGTCCGCGCACGAGTATCCGCGCGAAGTGGAGTTCGTGGATTCGATCCCGCTGACGACCTCGGGCAAGGTCATCCGGCGCATGTTCCGCGAGCAGGCGCGACGAGAGTCAGGGCTCTACTGAGGCCTTCAGCGCCGCGGGTTCAGGACCTGCCGATCAACGTCCGGAGCCGGTTGCGCAAAACGCGCGCCAGGTTGCGTGTCTCGCGGTAGAGGTGAAGCTGCGAGGCTGCCTGGCGCGTGACGCGGTCGGCCTGAGGCGTCAGGCCGACGACAATCGTGCCTATCGTGCGCCGCTCCGCCCAGATCCGGCTCATGACCGGGTGGTCCGGCATGGCGCAGGAATCGGTGGCGACGATGTTGGGATCGTCCAGATGCTGGCGGGTGACCTCCAGCATCAGCAGTGTACCGGGCGAGAAGGCGGCATACTGCTCGTCGTAGGCGGTCTTCCAGGTATAGGCCGTGCCAGACTCCACGAAGACGACAACGCTGGCGATCGCCTCGCCGTTCAGAAGCAGGGTGTGGACGCGGCACATATCCTGTTCAGCGAGGCGGTGTACGGCCTCGCGGGCGAAGGCGGCACGAAACCGATCGACCGCCATCGCGGTGCGCTGGCGGCCCTTCCAGCCGGCAGCTTCCAAGGTGAGGAAGGTTTCGAGACCGTCGCGGACTTCTTCTTCGCCTCTCGCGACGACATGTTCGAGCGTGCCCCGGTCGGCCAGACGGCGCTTCATGCGGCGGAACTCGCGCAGATGGTGGGCGCGCAGGGTGGTCTTCAGGTACTGGTCGCCATCGAGTTCGCTCTGGAGGTAGGGCCGCTGGGCAGCCCCCGTGGTTTCGATCGGAAGCCCGCGCTCCGAGGCGACGATCGTCAGCATGCGCGCCACAGGACCGTCCATGTGGACGTCCGGAAGGACGAGGACCTTCGGCAGGTTCAGATGCGGCCGCGACAGCATGGAGAAGAAGTCCTGCAGGACACCTTCAGGGTCGTCGCGATCGAGAAGGGGCGTGCCTAGCGGGCCGAACGGACTCGACCAGGTGCGCATGATGGGAGCGGCGAGCGGCACTGAGGGACGCTCGACGGAAAAGGGAACCAGCAGCCGCAGGCGGCTGCGATAGTCGTCGCCGTCGCGCACCACGGCCAGACGGACCTCTCGATCCTCGAGGCGCGGCATGGCGGGCGCGAGGAAACGCGGATTGAAGAAGACGTTCGATTCGATGGTACGCGCGCAGAGGAAGTCGAGTTCCTCCACGAGGTCGAAGCCCGCCGAGGCCTGGTAGATGCTGAGCCGGCGGCGATGGCGCTCGTGGTCGACCTGGTCGAGCAGCGTCGGCATGCGCAACTGACCGGCGAGACCAGCGAACTCGGTCAGCATGGTGCCGGCCGGGCCGCCGTTCATCTCCTCCAGAATGGGCGCGGCGGCCATGTCAGACCTTTCTCGTTGCGCGGGCGGGCATGAAGATCACCATCGCGATGCCGAGCTTGCGCCACGCCGTGAAGGACAGCGCCGTGGCCTCGAACATCATGGAGAATGTGGTGGCAATGGCAGCTCCCCACAGACCGAACTGCGGGATCAGAAGCAGGCTCAGCACGATGTTGACCACCAACGTCAGCGCGTACACGGCGGCGCAGATGTTCTGGTTCCCGCTCATGGTGAGCAGGCTCTCGCATGGGCCGACGGCCGCGCGCGCCACGACGCCGAAGACGAGCAGGAAAAGGAGCGGGTATCCGGCGTCGAAGCCGGGACCGAACAGCGACAGCATGGGCTCGCCGAGCACCAGAACGACGAGAGCCATGAACAGTGACGGCCAGAAGGTCCAGCTTACGGTCTCGCGCGCGAACTCGTGGAGGCGCTTCGGATCCGCGTGGGTGAACTGGGCGTAGCGCTGAGCCACGCCGGCCTTCACCGCGAAGTAGACGAAATGCACCAGCGCGAGCGTCTTAACCGCCGCGAAATAGACGGCGACGTCATGCGGCTCCATGAACACGCCGACCATCAGCACGTCCGCATTGGTGAGGATGAAGAAGAAGCTCTCTACCAGGAAGATGGGCAGCGAGATGACGAACCAGTCGCGCAGATGCACGGCGCGCGGACCGGGCGGAATCTGGCGGTCCACCCGGGTGGTAACCCCTATGAACTGCCACAGGGTGGTGCTGTAGGTGGCGAGTATGGCGGCGATCAGCGCCGTCTCGGCGCAGGGCTGGTAGCCCGTGACGAGCGCGGCACCGAAGAAGGCGAGGATGAGGATCGGTCGTGTGATGTAGGTCGGCGCCAGCGCCGAGAATGCCCAGGAATGTGCGCGCGAAACGCCCTGCAGCATGTCCGAGAGGGCGATCATGGGCAGGCAGATGAGGCCGAGCACGAAGGGCACCACGTAGTAGGCCTCGATGACGCCAGACATTGCCCAGACAGCGGCTATGCCGACGCCCGCCACCGCGGTGGATGCCAAGAGGACAAACAGCCGGCTCGCCAACAGAACGCCGCGCAACTCATCCAGGCGTCGTGTCTCACGGAATTCCGGGATGAACCGGATGATCGAGGTGTGGAAACCGAAGCAGGACAGGTTGCCGGCGATCACCATCGCCGTCCACACCAGCACGAAGATGCCGTACTCGAAACTGCCCATCCAGCGCGCAAGGAGCACCTGGCTGAGAAAGGCTATTGCTGCGCTGAAGATGCGGATACCGAAGGCGATCGCCGACATGCGGCTTGCTTCGCCGCGCTCGCCGGGGGCGAAGAACAGCCGGTCGACCTCCGCGAGCACGGGACGTGCGCGCGCGGCGAGGCTTTCGGGCAAAAGCCTGTCGGCAGTCGTTGCCGCGGAAAAACGCACCCAATACTCTCCGCACTTCCTCGGGTTCTTCACTTAACCGGTGACGCTTTAAAAAACCGTATGGGCACGAAATGGCGATAACGGACCAGGAACGCATCAGAATGCGAAAGGCCCACTCGATCGGGCCCAAAATGCTCGATTACCTGGCGGAAATCGGCGTCGAGAGGCTGGAAGATCTGGCCGGTGCGGATCCGGCGGTACTCGCGATGCGTATCGACGTGGCACTCGGGCGTCGACATATGAACCGTATGGGTGTCGCGGCGCTCGCGAATCTCGTCGGGCTCGCAAACGCGGAGGCAGGTCGGAAATCCGACCGATGAGCCAGGCAGGGCCCGCGGTGGATTGACCGGAACGAGCGTGGCATCGACAATCCGGGCACCAGGAGGAGCAATCATGCAGGACCAGCAGGGATGGCGGCACATGTCGAGCGCACCGCGCGATGGCAGCCGCATTCTCGTCACCGTGCGCCCGGTAGAGCAGGGCGCAGCCGATGTCGACGTTGCCTACTGGGCGCGCGCGGACCAGTTCGGCATCGAGGGCTGGAGGGCCGCCGACTCGGCGCCCGGCGCGGTGATCGGCTATGCCGATCCGGAACTCAAATGCTGGATGCCGCTACCTGACGCTAATGCTGTGCCCGATGTGCTGCCTGATCCGTATGAAGGCAAGGAGATCGAGGTCGACGGCTCGGGGATCTGACGGGCTAGAGATCAATCGAGGCGCCTTGCGCGCCTCAATTCCAGACAAGCAAACAGGCGCGGGGCGATCAGGCGAACGCGCCGTGGCAGTGTTTGTACTTCTTGCCCGAGCCGCATGGGCAGGCCTCGTTTCGGCCGACGCGGCCCCAACTCGACGGATTGGACGGGTCGCGATCCTCCGCAGCCACCACACGCGGTGCTTCCAGAACGGCCGTCATCAGGTCGCCCTCGCCGAAATCGTCCTCGCCGGTCGTGGCATCGATGTGGTGGCCCTCGACGTCGGGCGCCGAGGGTGGGGGTGCATTGGCCGCCTCACGCACCAGTTCGACGCGCATCAGTTGCGCCGTGACCGCCTGGCGGAGATTGCCGAGCATTGCCTGGAAGAGGTCGAATGCCTCCTGCTTGTACTCGTTCAGCGGATCGCGCTGGGCGTAGCCACGGAAGCCGACGACGGAGCGCAGATGGTCGAGGTTGACCAGATGCTCACGCCAAAGATGATCGAGCGTCTGAAGCACGATGGAGCGCTCGACATAGGCCATGACTTCGGGGCCGAAGCGCTCGGCGCGCTCCGCGGCCGCCTGGTCGACAGCGGCGGTGATGCGGTCGCGGATGTCTTCCTCCGCAATACCCTCTTCCTTCGCCCACTGTTCGACCGGCAGCTCCAGATTCAGGTACTGGCGAATGCCTTCGCGAAGCTCATCGATCTCCCACTGTTCGGCATAGGCCGTCTCGGGGATGTGGCGGGCGACGAGATCCTCGATCACGTCCTGGCGCATCTCGGCGACGGTCTCGCCGACATTGTTGCCGTCCATGAGCGTAAGGCGCTGCTCGAACACGACCTTGCGCTGGTCGTTCGAGACGTCGTCGTACTTCAAGAGGTTCTTGCGGATATCGAAGTTACGCGCCTCGACCTTCTTCTGCGCCTTCTCCAGCGCCTTGTTGATCCAGGGATGGATGATCGCCTCGTCTTCCTTGAGGCCCAGCT